>Ga0209792_1001578_pt1 | contig 10641 bp, 9 predicted proteins | sample EBPBio142005_DNA_FD_185860 | JGI IMG/M metagenome (GOLD analysis project Ga0209792, IMG submission 185860) | Wastewater treatment Type I Accumulibacter community from EBPR Bioreactor in Madison, WI, USA - Reactor 1_6/14/2005_ DNA (SPAdes)... | ecosystem: Engineered > Bioreactor > EBPR >...
CTGCGGCGATATCGAGGTTCTGAGGCCCGTTGGTCCGGTCGATGCCGATGCGATGATGGCGCAGGTGAACGGCATTTCTCCCAAAGGCATGACTCCGATGACCGCCTCCGTGAAGATGGCGGCAGAACAGCTCAAGTCGAGCGAAGGGCTGACCAGCGTCATTCTTGTTTCGGACGGGGTCGAGACCTGCAAGGCCGATCCCTGCTCGGTGGCAGCCGAGTTGAAGAAGGCCGATGTGAAGCTGGTCGTGCATACGGTCGGCTTCGACATTCAGGACCGGCAGGCGGCCAAGCAGCTCGAATGCATGGCGGCGGCTACCGGCGGCCTCGCTCTGTCCGCCGGCAATGCCGGTGAACTCGGCAAGGCAATTGGTCAGGCGGTCGAGGCCGCCCGACAGAAGGCATCCGCCACGCCGCCACCACCGCCGCAGCCGAAGGCCGAGGCCAAGCCGGAATGGAACCTCGAAGGCTCAGCCCGGCTTGCCGAAGGCGACGATCCGCTGGTCGGCAAGGATTTCATTGTCTGGGTTTTCTACAAGCCCATGCCGGCGGGTGTTGCGCCCGAATATGTCCAGACATCCAACAACAGCCTGATCGAAACCGAGATTGCACCGGGCGACTATCTGGTCGAAGTCAGCATCGGCTCCGTCAAGCGCCGGGCATCCGTGAAGGTGGAACCGGCCAAGATGAATCGCCTCGACGTGGTTCTGAACGCAGGCCGCCTCGCGCTTCGCGCCAAGCGAACGGCCGACGAGAACCAGAAAGGCGACGTCTTCTGGGAGGTCGTGTCGAAGAGCGACGGGTCGACGGTCTTCAACTCCTTCGATCCGGAAACGTCGACCATCGCCGCGGCGGGCAAGTATACGGTGACGATGACCCTGGGCGGGGCGAAGCTCGAGCGCGACGTCGAGGTCGTTGCGGGCGACACGACTGCGGTCGAGATCGTGGCGGGCGTCGGCCGCCTGCAGGGGGCTATCGTCTTCGCCAAGGGCGGGCCGGCTCTGCGCGATCCGTTCATCGAGATCTTTGCCGGCGCCGAGCCGGTCGAGAACGAAAGCTCGGTCGCCAACGCCTATGGCAGTGCACCCAAGTTCGATCTCGCAGCCGGTGTCTATCGCGCTCACATTACGTCGGATGCCGTCGATCGTACGTTCAAGTTCGAGATCAAAGCAGGCCAGCGGCTCGATATCGAGTTTGCACTCGATGCCGGCATTGCTGCCTTCGAGGCCCCGGGCGTCGATACGATCGAGATCAAAGGAGCCGGCCGTGATATCTATGGCGAGCGCACGAATGTCACTACGCTCTACGAACCGTTCAAGAACTTCGAATTGCCGGCCGGCAAGTATGTCGTGGTCGCGATCAAGGGCGATGCCAGGAAAGAGGCGGAGTTCGAGATCGCTGCCGGCCAGCGCACGGTGACGAAGATCACGTTGCCTTGACCGCAAAAGCAGAACCCCGCCCGCTTGCGGCGGACGGGGTTCGCTCGGGACATGATCCCCTCCCGGTTAGGAAGTTCGGCCTGCCTGCTGTCCTCGCGGCTGCCGGGATAATGGGCTCGCGGTCTTCCGGTGCCGCGTCACCTGTTCCGGTTAGGTGGATCCATAGGCGATACCTACCTCCCTATCCTCCCGGATAAGGTAGGTCTCGCGCCGGTGGACAATCAAGACAGCGGCACTGACCTACTTCTTCTTCGGCCGAATGGCCTCCCATTGCTCGTCCGTCCAGTCGAGCATGGCGGAGGTGTTGGCACCGCCGCCACCCGATTGCAGCATCTTCCCGCCGTCGATCACAATGGCATCGCCGTTGATGTAGGCCGCGCCATCGCTCACCAGGAATGCCGCGAGATTGGCGAGCTCGAGATGTTCGCCGACGCGGCGCATCGGGATGGCCTTGAGCATGTCTTCGTTGCTGCCGCGCTCCTTGGGCATGAGCCGGCTCCAGGCGCCTTCCGTGGGGAAGGGGCCGGGGACGATGGCGCAGGTGCGGATGCCCTTGGGGCCCCATTCGACGGCCAGGCTCTTGGTCATCGCCAGGACACCCGCCTTGGCCATGGCCGACGGCACGGTGAACGGCGCGCCCGTGAGCGAGGAGACCGTGAGGATCGACATCACCACCTTGTTGCGCTCGCCGGCGTCGATCCAGCGACGGCCGGCCGCCACCGTGCAATAGGCCGAACCGTGCAGCACGATGCCCAGGACGGCGTCGATCGCCCGCGAGGACATCTTGTGGGTCTGCGCCAGGATCTGGCCCGCCGCATTGTTCACCAGGATGTCGAGTGGACGCTTGGCCCAGATCGTATCCATCATGGCTTCGACGGCATCGGGCACACGTACGTCGCAGGCCACGGTCTCGATTTCGCCGCCGGTCTCCTTGGCGAGTTCGGCGGCGGTTTCTTTCAGCACGTCCTCGCGGCGGCCGCAGATCACGACGTTGGCGCCCAGTTCGAGGTAGCGGTGCGTCATCGAACGGCCGAGGCCCGTGCCGCCGCCGGTGACGAGGATGCGCTTGCCCTTCAGCAGGTCGGGTTGAAACATCGTGGGCGCTCTACTTCTTGATTTCAGTGAAGGCGATGCCGGAAGAGACCAACTGCTCGATCTCGGCCGTCGAGTAGCCCGCCTCGGCCAGCACGGCCTTGGTGTCGGTGCCGAACTTCTTGGGCTTCGTGCGAACTTCGGGGGGCGTGCGCGAGAGCTTCACGGGATTGCCGACGTTCCGCCAGCCATCCTTCTCCCACACCATGCCGCGGTGCTTGGTGTGCGGATGCTCCATGACGTCGGGAACTTCGAGGACGGCGGCGGAGGGCACGCCGCCCTTCATCAGCTCCTGGGAGAACTCGTTGGCGTCGCGGTCCTTCAAGAGTTCCCGCAGTTCGGCTTCCAACTCGGCGCGATGGCCGACGCGTTCCTTGTTGGTCTTGAAGCGCGGATCGTCGGCCAGTTCGGGCTTGCCCAGCATTTGCGTCAGCTTGCGGAACTGTCCGTCGTTGCCGGCGCCGACGACGATGTTGCGGGTCTTGGTGGGGAAGTTGGAGTAGGGCACCAGGCTCGCATGGCTGTTGCCGACCAGCTTCGGCGTGAGACCGGCCATGAAGTAGTTCGGCGCATGCGGTTGATGGAGCGCGATGGCGCTGTCGTACAGCGTCGCGTCGACGAACTGGCCCTTGCCCGAGCGGTTGCGCTCGTAGAGCGCCATCATGATGCCGATGGTGGCGTTCATGCCGGTCGAGAGATCGACCACGGGCACGCCGATGCGGACCTGGCCGCCTTCGGGAGAACCGTTGACCGAGACGAGGCCGGCCGAGGCCTGCACCATGGCGTCGTAACCCGGAAAGCCGCCCAAGGGGCCGTCGGCTCCGAAGCCCGAGACGCGGGCATGGACGAGGCGCGGGAACTTCTTGGAAAGGGTGTCGGCATAGCCGATGCCCCACTTTTCCATCGTGCCGGTCTTGAAGTTGTCGATCAGCACGTCGGCCGTTTCGAGCAGCTTCATCAGGACGTCGCGGCCCTCGGGCTTGGACAGGTCGAGGGCGATGGTGCGCTTGTTGCGGTTGATGCCGGCGAAGTAGGCGGAGATGCCTTCCTGGTCGAACGGAGGGCCCCAGGTCCGGGTCTCGTCGCCCTGCGGGGGCTCGATCTTGATCACGTCGGCGCCATGGTCGGCCAGCATCTGGCCGCAATAGGGGCCGCCCAGAACGCGCGACAGGTCGATGACTTTCAGGCCTTCCAGGGCGCCGCGACTGGCCTCGGACATCTCGTTCCACTCCTCAGGTTCTCATGAGAGGCGGGGTTATAGACCATGCCCGTGCAGGCCGGTACCGTCCGGCGATGATCGAACGCGAACTCGATATCGCCACGCAAGACGGCGCCACGACACCCATATAGCTATACGGCGCGGCCCGAAGACGATGGGCTACTTCCTCCCCTCATGCTGATGGATGCGCCCGGCGTGCTGGAACATAGCGGCCGTCGGCAATTGCTTCGCGAACGAAGTCGCAAGGGAAGGCCACGTCTTCGTTCATTACCGTGATGCCGGAGCGTTCGTCGTGATCAAGCCAAAGCGACGGACTGCGCACTGCAACCATCTTGAAATCGGCGAGCACACCACCACATTGCGATACATGTACGTGCGAACCAGTGCTCATCGAATGAGGCTTCCCAAGAAGGCGCATGCCTTCTCCCGGGACGGGTTCGCGACCTTCTGACGTCCGCTCCATCCCGGGCTTTCTCACAGCAATTCGATCGTTGTGTCGGCGCATGAACTTGCAGCGCCGTGAGGGAGGGGGAGCGTGGTCGCTCGGCTTGTGGGCTTGTACTGCTACGACTGCAATCGCGACGTGCCGCGTGCTGCCATTCGGTGCGTTTGGTGCTTTGGCCGAGTTGAGTTCTTCCGGGGAGACGGTCGTGGAGGCGATGGTAGAGGCACCGTTCTTCCGACACGGGGCGATCTCGAATGCGCCCGGCCCGTCATCGATGCGGCCGCTTCATCGGTGCCCCGTCGTGTTTGACTTCCGATGCGAAATATCCCACGTATATCTGCATCATGCTTAGATTGATGACTTACCGTCGCTTTCTTCGCCGTACGGGCAATCTGATCGCGGGCATCTAGCCCCGAGCTCATCGCGCGTCGTCGCTCCCGGGCTCGGGGAAATTTACGCCAGGACAACCGAACGGGGAATCTTGGTGTGACGGACACGCCGCGGCGGCCGTAACGACGCTTTCCGACATATGGCGAATTTCGCGCTCGCGAGTTGAGCTCGCGAATGGATCGTCGCGTGCGCACAGGTCCGCGCAGGCCAGGGACAGGAACGTCCATCGCAGAGGAGACGGCACATGACATCCGGGACCGACGACAAGGGGTTGCGGGCGCAAGGTAGAGCCGGGATGGAAGGACCTCGGGACAACGTCGTAATGCTCACGCCTAAAGCCAGAATCGAGATGGTCAGGAAAAGGAGCGTCACCAAGACTCCTGTGCGCGATCAGAAGGCCGCCCCGCCAGGTCACGACGGCGACGACGATCCTGGACCGAGCGCTGCCTGAGCAGGCGCAGTATCCGGCATCGGCGACGCGGCCGATGCATCTCTCTTGTCCACGTTCAACAGCAGGGTTCCTGCATAGGAGGGAAAACTGAATGGAGAAAGTCGTTCGCGTCGACATGGCGGCGCTTCGGAATGGACGCGCCAACGGCCATGTCGCTTCGCCTGAACCGGCGCTCGACCAGGACCACTTCATCGAGCGGGACGGCGTGCGATTTGCCGGAACCCATCTCATCGCCGATCTCTGGCAGGCATCCAACCTCGACGATATCGACGCGGTAGATGCGGCCTTGCGCAAGGCGGCAGACGCTGCAGGTGCCACCGTCCTCAACATCGACCTGCATTCCTTCTCGCCGAACGGCGGCATCACGGGCGTGGCCGTGCTCGCGGAAAGTCATATCTCCATCCACACATGGCCGGAGCGTGCCTATGCGGCGGTGGACGTCTTCATGTGCGGGGATGCACAACCTCACAAGGCGGTCGAGATGCTCAAGCGCGCCTTCTTGCCGGGCATGCTGACCATTTCCGAGCATAGACGGGGAGTGATGCCGTGAGGTCGTTCCTGGAGAAGTCGTCCGATCACCATTCGCAGGTGCTGTCGGTCGATCGGCTTCTCTACCACGGCCGGACCGCTTTTCAGGATGTCCTCATCTTCGAAAACCGGCTCTTCGGCAAAGTTCTCGCGCTCGATGGCGTCATCCAGCTGACGGAATGGGACAACCATATCTATCACGAGATGATCGCGCATGTGCCGCTGATGGCGCATGGCCTGGCGAAGCGGGTGCTCGTTATCGGTGGCGGGGACGGCGGTACGCTCAAAGAAGTGCTCAAGCACCCGGTCAAGGAGGTCGTCCTGATCGAGATCGATCGCGAGGTGATCGAGCTTTCGCAGCGGTTTCTTCCGGGCGTGTCGGCGGGTGCCTTCTCCGATCCGCGCTCCACGGTAGTCGTGGGCGATGGGACCGAATACATCGCCCGGACGGAGTCGCAATTCGACGTCATCATAATCGATTCGACCGACCCTGTTGGGCCTGGCGAGCAGCTGTTCTCGGAGGCTTTCTATCGTCACTGCCGAGCCCGACTCCTTTCCGGCGGGGTCGTTGCCGTGCAAAGCGGTGCCGGTTTCCATCAGCCGGAGCCATTGGCCAAGGTCTGTGATCGTCTGGCGGGCGTCTTCGGCACGGCAAAGCCCTTCCTTGCGCCGGTGCCGACCTACGCGGCGGGCGCGCTGGCGCTCGTCGCCGCCGGCTCGTCCGGCAAGGCGTTGCGAGGTCCGAAGAAGATCCTGAAGGAGCGGTTTCGTCCGCTGGAGGGCAAGACTCGCTACTATCGACCGGGAGTACACCGGGCTGCCTTCACCATGGTGCCGGTATTCGGGCATGGGCACACCTAGCTGGATGGAGGTGCCGCCGAAGAGGATACTTCTGGCGACAGACCTCAGCCCTCGCTGTGATCGCGCACTGGACAGGGCGGCTCAGCTCGCTGAGCAGTGGCGGTCGGACCTCGTCGTACTGAACGTACTCGAAGGCTTGGACCGTAGGCCTCCGGAAACGGGGCTGACACCTTCATGGCGAAAGCAGTCCGATCCACGCGGCATCGCGCGGAAGCAGCTGTGTGCGGACATCGGGGCCGTCGGCGGAAGGGCGACGATGCTGATTGCCGAGGGCGATCCCGCAGAAGAGATCCTGCGCGCCGGTGAGGCGGAACGCTGCGAGATGATTGTGATCGGCCTCGGGCGGGAAGGCGCGTTCGGGCGGTTTGGCCTCGGGAAAACAATGGACCGTTTGCTTCGCCGCTCGCGACTGCCGGTCCTCGTTGTCAGGGAGCGCCCGCGAGGACCCTATCGTCACATCCTCGCTGGTACGGATTTCTCGGCGTCGTCGCGTCATGCCATCGAACTGGCTGCCCGGCTCTTTCCGGAGCAGACGCTGACCGTGTTCCACGCCTATAGCGCTCCCATGTCGGGGTTGATGACAAACGCGGCTTCCTATCGGAGGGAATACAGGAAGGTGGCCTTGCGGGAGTGCGATGCGTTCCTGGCAACGGTCGCCGGACCGGAGACCGGCTGGCGGGAGCTTCATGTGCTTGTCGAGGACGGCGCTCCAGGCCCCTTGCTGCGCGACTATGCAGTCGACATGGACGTCGATCTCGTTGTCCTCGGGGCGAGCGGGCGCAGCGCGTTCGTGGAAGCCCTCGTCGGTTGCGCGGCGAAGTCGATCATACACGAAGTGCCCTGCGACGCTCTGCTCGTCGGGGAGCCGCGCACGCACGCGGAGTGAACGCAGCAGGGACCGATTCTATTGTACCCTCATGAGGTCTTCTCATGAGATTCCGGCCCTTGAACGCTGTAATTCCCTGACGAGTTAAGAGGAGCAAAACCAGCCACGGGTGCGATCATGCCTGACGTCCGAGCCACCGATGCCGCCAATCTCGTCCGCCCGCCAGTGGCCGGCTGGGTAGAGGCCCCGGTGAACTATCTGGCCGATCTCAGCATCAAGCCGGTCACCTACAATCCACCTCCCGGTACGGGCCTACCGCGACGCGACGGAAACTACCGTGACTTCATGGTGCGCATTCACGACGTGCGGCCGATTGCTCGGGACCTTTCGCTGGATCGCCAGGCGTTCATCCTGACGCCGCACGATACCGAGGTCCGCGACTTCCTCGATGAAGAAGAGGTCCGGACCAAGTACCACGCCGAGGTCGAGGCGCTGATCAAGCGCGAGACCGGCGCCGTCAAGGTCGTGGTCTTCGACCATACGGTGCGCACGGCCGACCGCGCGGTGGAGCGCGGACTGCGCACGCCGGTGCGTAGCGTGCACAACGACTACACCGAAAAATCAGGCCCTCAGCGGGTGCGCGACCTGCTGCCCGCCGACGAAGCCGAGGCACGGCTCAAGAAGCGCTTCGCCGAGTACAACGTGTGGCGCAACATCGACCACGCGCCGATCGAGATGGCGCCACTGGGCTTCGTCGATTCCGAAAGCATCGCGCCGCGCGATCTCGCGATCTGCGACCTGGTCTATGCCGACCGTACCGGCGAGATATACCAGGGCGTCTACAATGCCGATCATCGCTGGTGCTATTTCCCGGCGATGGCGCGCGACGAGGCGATCCTGATCAAGTGCTACGATTCGCTGAAGGATGGCCGGGCGCGCTTCTCGCTGCACTCGGCATTCGACGATCCGACGTCGCCTGCGGACGCGCGGCCGCGCCAGAGCATCGAAGCCCGGGCCTTCGCCTTCTTCGACTGAACGAAGGCTAGGCGTTCGCAATCGTTTCGAGGTGCTCGACCAGCTCCTCGGGATTGCTGAAGAACGGCGAGTGGCCGCATTCCATCGTGATCACCTTGCACGGCGTCATCTTGACCATCTCGCGCTGCAGTCGGATGCGGATGGCATAGTCGAAGGTACACTCGATGTACCAGCGCGGCACCGAGCCGAAACGATCCTCCGTGAGCGTCACGGGCGTGGTCGAGATCGAAAGCGGCTGGGGCCTGAGGCGCTCCATTGCCTTGTAGCGATCTTCCGGCGAGACATCGGAGTAGAAAAGGGCGGGCAGCTTGTCGCGCGCAAAAGTATAGGTCTTGCCATCGGGACTGACCTGGCGGGACAACCGGAACATCGCGTCGGGTTCCTGGTTTGTCATGTCCCGGCCGCACTTGCCCGAGGTCGGCAGCAGGGCGCAGAGATAGACGAGCGCCTTGAGCTTGCGCCGCCGCGCTTCGGCGAGTTGGCTGATCGTGACGCCCCCCAACGAATGCCCAACCAGAATGACCTGGTCGTCCATCTTGTCGAGAAGGCGGGCGAGTTTTTCGACATTGTCGGCCAGCGTGACGACGGCAGGCGGGGTTTGGTCGTCGCCGAGTCCGGGAAGATCGGGAGCGCAGACCTTGTGGCCTTTGGCTTCAAGGAGAGGGACGACCTTTTCCCAGCACCAGCCTCCCGCGCAGGCGCCGTGGACCAGCAGAAACGTTGCCATGATCCGCCTAGCCCCGACCGACGACGGTGGTCGCGCCGGGCGCGGGCACGAAGAAGTCGGGCATCAGCGGCGTGCCGGGTGAGACTGCATACTGGTCGAAGTTCGTTACGCCTTCGGCCGCCAGCACCTCGTCGTCGATGAAGAAGTTGCCGGTGCATTGCCGCGCCGGTCGGCTGAAGATGGCATGTGCCGCATCGGCCATGATCTCGGGCTTGCGGCAGCGCTTCATGCCTTCCTCTCCGCCCAGAATGTTCTGGATTGCGGCCGTTGCGATGCCGGTTCGGGGCCACAGGCAGTTGAAGGCGATGCCCTTGTCCTTGAACTCTTCGGCCATCGCCCAGGCGAAGACCGACATGCCGTACTTGGCGAGCGTATAGGCTGCGTGATTGGCGAACCACTTCACGTCGAAGTCGAGCGGCGGCGAGAGGTTGAGGACGTGCGGATTGGCCGCCTTCTCGAGATGCGGGATGCACTTCTGCGAGACCAGGAAGGTGCCGCGTGCGTTGATCTGGTGCATCAGGTCGTAGCGCTTCATCGGCGTGGCGAGCGTGCCCGTCAGGCTGATGGCGCTGGCATTGTTCACCAGGATGTCGATACCGCCGAACTTCGCGACGGTCTCCGCGACGGCCTTCTCAACACTCTGCTCGTCGCGGATATCGCAGGCGAGGGGCAGGGCCTTGCCGCCCGCCTTCTCGATCTCCTCCGCCGCCGAGAAGATCGTGCCGGGCAGGCGCGGATCGGGTTTCACGGTTTTCGCTGCGATCGCGATGTTGGCGCCGTCGCGCGCCGCACGCAGCGCGATCGCCAGTCCGATGCCCCGGCTGCCGCCGGTCACGAACAGGGTCTTGTTACCCAAACTCATGGCGCCCCCAAGAAATCTTTGGGCTCTATAGCCGGCCCCAATTGAGGCCGCTAGTGTTCCCTCACTCAAGGGAGGCATGCATTGAATCCGTGCTTTGAATCCGCCACGCGGCTCGCCCGTGCTATTCGCAGTGGGCGATTGAGTTCCGCCGAAGTGACCGAGGCGCACTTGCAGCGGATCGCGCGGGTAAACGGTCCCATCAACGCCATCGTCCTGGTCGATCGCGACGGCGCGATGAAAGCGGCGCGGGCGGCCGACCGGGCGCTGAAGGCCTCCAAGACGGGCAAGAAGGGTGCCCCGCTCGGGCCGCTGCATGGCGTGCCGATCACGATCAAGGAGGCCTTCGATATTGCCGGCCTGCCGACGACGTCCAGCCATCTGCCGCTCAAGGACAATATCGCCAAGGCCGACGCCAGCATCGTGGCGCGCCTGCGTGCAGCGGGCGCGGTGATCCTGGGCAAGACCAACGTGCCCGAACTCTGCGCCGACTTTCAGACCGACAGCCCCCTGTTCGGCACCACCAAGAATGCCTGGGATGCGCGCCGGACGGCAGGGGGCTCCACCGGCGGCGGCGCCGTGGCTGTGGCCGCACGACTGTCGCCGCTGGAACTCGGCAGCGATATCGGCGGCTCGGTGCGCAATCCCGCGCACTTCAACGGCATCTTCTCGCTGAAGCCCACGGAGTGGCGCGTGCCCTCGCACGGCCATGTCCCGGACCTGCCGGGCATGACGCGTACCGTGCGTTACATGGGCTGCTTCGGACCGCT
>Ga0209792_1001579_pt1 | contig 10635 bp, 15 predicted proteins | sample EBPBio142005_DNA_FD_185860 | JGI IMG/M metagenome (GOLD analysis project Ga0209792, IMG submission 185860) | Wastewater treatment Type I Accumulibacter community from EBPR Bioreactor in Madison, WI, USA - Reactor 1_6/14/2005_ DNA (SPAdes)... | ecosystem: Engineered > Bioreactor > EBPR >...
CGCAGCCAGCCTGATCTCTGTCGCGGCACTGGCGGCTCCGGGCCACAAACCCGGCGAAGGACACAGCCACGCGGACGACACCGACTACGGCAAGCCGGGCGATCCGAAGAAGCCTGCGCGCATCGTCCAGATCGTGTTTCGCGAGGACGACGGGAAGATGCTGTTCCTGCCGGACAAGCTGAAGTTCAAGAAGGGCGAGCAGGTGCGCTTCCAGCTTCGCAACAATGGGGCGATCGATCACGAGTTCGTCGTCGGCACGGTCGAGGAGAACCTCAAGCACATGAAGGACATGGAGAAGAACCCCGACATGGAGCACGACGATCCCAATGCCAAGCGCCTGAAGCCGAAGGCAACCGGCGAAATCCTCTGGCAGTTCACCAAGGCGGGTACGTTCGACTTCTCCTGCCTCATTCCCGGACACCGCCAAGCCGGCATGTTCGGCACCATCGTCGTCGAGTGATTTGTCCAACCCAAAGGAGGATCCGATGTTGAAGAAGGCTATTCTCGGGGCATTCGCCCTGTGCCTGGTTTCGATAGCCGCGCTGGCGGATGGCAACATGGTCAAGGCGGAAGTCGTTAAGGTCGACAAGCCGGCTGGGAAAATGACTCTGAAGCATGGTCCCATCAAGAATCTCGACATGGACTCCATGACCATGGTGTTCCGCGTCGCCGATCCCTCGATGCTCGACAAGGTGAAGGCCGGTGACAAGATCGAGTTCGAGGCCGATCGCGTCAACGGTGCGATCACAGTAACCAAGATCGGCAAGGGACACTAACGCGACGACGAGGACAAGTCATGAAGCGAGTACTGCTCTATTTGTGCCTCGCAGTGACAGCCTTTTTGCGGGTGGAATCGTCGGCGCTCGCCGACGATTCCGAACTGCAGGCCACGCTGGCCAAGCTCAACTGCATTCCGGCAAAGATTGTCGTGACTGAAGTGTCGGGCGCCATCACGGTCTACACGGTGACCTGCAAAGGGAGCCGTAAAGAGATCGACGTGTTGTGTTCGAGCAACGTCTGTCAGACGCAACCACGGTTGCGTCAGGACGACGATAGGTAGGATCGTGTCCAAGCACGGCAAATTCCGGAACAAATCCGGGGGTGGGCGTATCGCTGGCGTGAAGCCGGCACCCCTGCGACGACAGCGAGCATCGCTCATCATGCTGACTGTCGGGTTGGTGTTGATCGCTGTCGGTGCAGCGTACTATCTCCTCGCGAGCGGCCTGCCTCGCATCGACCCAGCGAACGCGAAGCAGGTCGAGCAGGGGCGACATCTGTATGCTGCCGCATGCGCGACCTGTCATGGCCCCTCGCTGGAAGGGCAACCGAACTGGCAACGTCGCCTTCCGAATGGGCGGCTTCCGGCGCCACCTCACGACGCAACCGGGCACACGTGGCACCATTCGGATGCATTTTTGATGCGGATAACCAAGCTCGGTCCCTCCGCCTACCCCGAGGGATATCGGACGGATATGCCCGCCTTTGGAGCCACTCTGTCTGACAGGGAAATCGCTGCCATCCTGGCGTACATCAAGAGCCAGTGGCCGCCCGATATAAGGGACCGACAGAGCCGTCAGAATGCTGTGAGGTGACCAATCGAAGTTTCGCAACCGAGACTTCGTCGCCGAAGTGTGCTGGGACACAGGCACCGAGAAAACGCGCGGTCGCTAAATGCCGGTAGATTGGTATCTCGATATGCGTTCTCAGCTCTTGAAGATTTTGTTGGAGACGCGCTTCGACAATTGATCCACATCAAGGCCATTCTGGCATGCAACGGATAAGTGTGGCTTGCCTCACGCGAAACCTCGAAAGCGCCGCGCATTCTTTCGTCACGAATTCCCCACGCAATTTTCAACCAGGGTTTTACTATTTGTACCCGAAGTGTTGTGAGTCGGCTGAATGGCTCATCGAGGCCGCCAACACAGGTATGGACGCCGCTGGGGCGAGAACTCACCTGATGTTGCGCGACATGCCAGCAAGACCTCGAGGGCCGTCTTGGCCTTCCTCAACTCGCGTCTGAGCTAAAGGGAGCTTGTTTGTAGCAGATTGTGTGTGAGCTCCCGGAATCGCTATGCTTTCACCATGGAGTGCGCAATGAAGTCCTCAACTCGCTTTGGTCGGAACGGCTCTTGGGAAGCAGGGCGTAAGCATTCAGGTAAGGGCAGTCAGTCAAGCAGCATAAAGTCAACTCTTTCGAAAGGCTCCTCGGAAGGCAATGTCAGTTTCGACGGTTTGAAGACCGAGCTTCTTACTTGTGCGTGCCATCTGGGAAGGGCGTGCAAGGGAGAGGCTGTCGCTCAGCGGCTGGAAGCGGATAGTCGAATTGCGGGACTTACTGCCAGGCAACGCGAGATCTTGGGAATGGTGGTAGCCGGCCATCCCAGCAAGAGAATTGCAGCGTCTCTCGGCATAAGCCAGAGAACCGTCGAAAACCATCGCGCCTCGATCATGAAGAGAACAGGAGCGAGGTCTCTCCCATCGCTAACGCGAATGGCTCTCTTTGCTACAGGGCATGGAAACAACGGGACTAATGACGATAGAATAGTCTAAGACTTGATGGCTGCGCCTCCAACAAAAAGGCATCATCTATTTGTCGAGTCTCAGCCCGAGCACTCTGCCATGCCAAGACGAAACATCTAGGACGTTTTCAATGCATCTTGAACCAACCAACTCCTTTGATGGCGTTGAAGGAGTCGGTCTGGTGACAGAGATAGCATTGCTCGACGCGGGCGCTGCTCTGCCCGGTGATCTTTTGATCCATCATCGCAAAATGCATCATGAAGTGGCTGGGCGGCGCCTGGTGGCACTGGTTGCAGTCCTGTGACTTTGGCGAAGGATGGAGGAAGCCCGCGATCTTCCAGGTCTCGGTCGTGTGGCAGTCGGCGCACTGCTGACCGAACATTGTCAGGTGCTTGTCGCGGAAGCTGTGACAGGACGCGCATTCGAGCACCTCGCTTGTCTTGGCCGGCCCCTGGCCGGTGACCGCTGCCAGAGAACGTCGAAGCGCTTCCATACCGGTGGCGGCTGGTGAGCCGGGGGAGATGCGGGGCCGCACCGCCGTCAAGCTGGCTTCGATCAATACCGCGTGGTCCATCTTGACTGGCCTAACCGCCGCTCCTTGGTGTTCGACGTGGCAACCCTGACATTCCCCGATCGTTGCGTGGAACGCGGTCGACTGCTTGGCGAGTACGAGTGCATCGGCTGCGTGGCATGTGATGCAGGACCCCGCTTCGATCCCTCGGTTTGGAGTGTGGCAGCTCTCACATTGCACTCCGAGGAAGGCGTGCGCAGATGACAGCGGGCCCGGACTGGTGGCGCTGACCCAGATTGGGAGAACTGACGTGCCGGAGCGCGAGATGACAACGGGCACGAGCACTGCGGCCGCGAGGCCGAGAACGCCGAGTGTCAAGTAGATTGCCGCGGTGATCTTCAATCGAGCCACCGTAGTCCGTAGTAGATGCCGTTCCAGATGTGCAGCGCAAGGAGTGTATACATCACGATTGCCGCGCCGACGTGCAGCACCGTCCAACGCGACAAGGTACGCTTCAACACCTTTCGCGCACCGATCGCGTATTCCAAGTCCGCGATGGCGTCCAGCAGGCTGGGCAGCGGTGCGTCCGTCAAAACGGTTGGGGCAGGGGCGCCGGCGAGCGCCCCTGCGACTGCATCATAACGTGTCCGGAGCACCGCCAGCATACTCTGCTGCTCGCTGAGGTCAGTGCCTACCTGCACAAGGTAGTAGCGGCCGACGAAGCCGCTGAACACTACGACCAGCATAGCCGAGACGAGGCCGATCCCGAGAGGACTGTAGAATTTGTGGCCGCTATGGACGAGTCCGAGCAGCGCGCCGATGACGCCGGCATAGACGTGGAACGAGAGGATGGCGCCCAGGGAAGCGTACTTCGTCACTCGTGCCTTCACCCAAGCGCTGCGCTTGACCGCCGAGTAGGTCAGCAGAAGGACCAGCAGCACGGCCCCGGCGATGCCGATCAGGCTACCGGCTAGGCTGCCGGGAAAGCGCGGCGCCACGTGGAACAGGAATCCTGGGACGGCGAGCACGAGGGCGCTTACGAGTGCCCCAACCGCGAGCTTCTCGGTCTCCTTCACCTCAGGCGTCCACGACCAGGTTGCCTGCGGACTTCGCTTGGCAAGCCAGGATGATACCGCGCGCCTTGTCTTCGGGACGAAGCCCTTCCTCCACCTCCATCGTCACGGAGCCGTTGAGCAACGGTACGACGCAAATCCCGCAGATACCGACCCGGCAGGAGAAGTCGATTGCCACACCGATCGCTTCTGCGGCCTCAAGCACGGGCTGATCCGGGGCGAGCGGCCCGGTTTTGCTGGACTTGCGGAATTGAACCTCGGCTTGCGCAGAAGGAGCGGCGGCTGCGGCGGCAAGCGGAGTGGCGGGTGTTGCGGCGTCCGCAAGGGCTATCGGGGCTGACGGTGGCGCCGCTGCCACATCCGGAGAAGGCGCCAGAGTTGCGTCGGAGGGAGCGCTCGTGACGGCCGGAGCTGAAGGTGCGGGTGCCGGCGCCGCTGCGGCGTGTGCTGCAGGCACGGCGCCTATGGCCGCGCCGAACGACTCTGTCTTGGTCTTGGCCTTCGGTACTCCGAGATCGGCGAGCGCCGACTTGACGGCCTCCATCATTGCCGGAGGTCCGCAGACATGGACCCGCCTGCGGGCGATCTCAGGCACGGTGTGTGCGATGAACTCCTTAGAAATGCGCCCCACCGCTCCTGTCCAAGGGGTTTCGTCGGCACGATCCACAGTTATGGCGACATGCAGGTTTGCATGCCGCTTCCGCAGGTACTCGAGCTCCTCGCGGAAGATGACGTTCTGCGGAGTACTTGCCCCGTAAAGGAAGAAGATATCCCCGGGAAAGGCGCGGTCGGTGAGATAGCGTGTGATGCCCATCATGGGAGTGATCCCCACGCCACCGCTGATCAGGACGATACTGTCGGCTTCCGTGCCGGTGAAGGTAAACACGCCGGCGGGGCCAGACACCTCCAGGTGATCTCCGATCGCCACGTTGTCATGCAGATAGCGGGATTCCGCTCCCTGATCTTCCCGTTTTACGGTGAGTTCGACGTAGTCGCGCTGTGTTGGCGAAGAGGCGATCGTATAGGAACGCCGGATGCGCTTGCCATCGACCTCTGCGGAGAAAGTCAGGAACTGGCCGGGCACGAAGGTGAAGGGGATGGATCCGCCCCCCAGTTCTCTGAGCCGGAACGTCTTGACGTTCGGAGTTTCGTAGAAGGTGTCGGCGACGCGCAGTGCACCCGACCAGGGCTTTGACAACTTAGCGGGAGGAGTGGTGTCGGCCGCCCCGGGTTTCTGAGCGGATTCAACTGGGACCGCAGGAGCTGAAGGAGGGACCGGCTGGGGTGCCGCGCCAGAAGCCGCGGCAGCCGGCGGAGCGGTTACGGGTTTGGGACTACTCGCAGCCGCAGCGGCCGGCGGAGCGGGTGCGGGTTTTGGCACGCCTGCAGGCGTGGGAGCCGGTGCCGCGCCAGGAGCCGTCGCACCAGCCGGAGCTGGGTTACCCGCAGGCGCAGGTGCGGGCGTCGCGCCGGGCGTGAGCCGCTGAACGAGACCGTCGATCCTGCGCAATCGTGCGTAGTGGATCAGGAGTGCCCCGAGCATGAACGCCACCAGGAATACCATTGTCGTCAGGTGATACCAGGACAGGCCCCAGGGGCCTTCGTTCATCGACATCCCGACTGTGGCCGGCACGCTCATCTGCCCCTTGAACCAAGTGAGCGCGATCTGACGCGGCGTTTGACCCTCGTTGATGGCCAGTAGTGCGGCGGCGCCGCTTTCAGCTTGAAGGACTCCCAGCCGCACGCCTGATATGGCTCGCTGCATGGCGGTTGGGTCGTTGGCCGACAGCGCATGATGCAGCTGCGTCTGGCCAGTGGTGATCGCTTCCGACCCAGACCCGAGACGCTTGCCCGCTTCGGCCTCGATAATTCGGCGCGCCTCCGGCGTGAGCGATGGCATGTCCATCAAGGTCGCGTAGAATGGCTTTGTCCCGCTACCCCCCATGCAGCCCATTGCGCCGCAGCCGCCGCCAGACTGGGCGCTCGCAGTTGGAGGCAGCATTGGTGGCGGAGGCGCGCCCATGATGCCGCTCATTCCTATGCCGCCGCGCGGATCGGTCGGAGCGGGAGCCGGTGCTGGAGAAGAAGCGGTCGGAGCGCCGCCTCCGGGGTGATGAGCCCCGTGATCTACCGGATCGGTCTGGGCAGCAGCGGTCAAAGAAACGCCGAACAGCCCCGCGATCAGCGCGGCGAGAAGCGTATCGCGTGGGCGCATCGAGGAGAGTGTCACGAGAACAAGGCCTAGTGTCATGGATAACGGTGGTGGATTAACCTTCGTCGTCTCCAACTTCGAGAACGGCTTGGGCGACTTCTCGCTCACATGTCCTTTTTCATCCCAGGCATACCGGCAGCAGGAGCTGTCATAGAATTCGTGGGCGCGGGCGCGGCCGGCGCAAACCCGGTGAGAATCTTGCGCTGCTCTTCAGTGAGAAGTTTGCTCGCGTCGCCGACGGCGCGAACGAAGACGAGGCGTCCATCGCCGCGCAGCTTCTCGATCTCGCGGATCTTCGCCTCTATCTGGGTGGCGTCCGGCTGATCCGCGGCGGTAAGCAACCAGAGCGCCTGCTCGGCCTGCTCTACCGCGCGATCCGCGGCGCTCTTCGCGAGCAGCGCACGTTCCTTGGCTTTGTTCAACCCGGCTTGCTGGTCCATCGTGAGGGTGATGTGTTGCGGATGATCAAGGAAAAAGCCGGTCACGCCAATATGGTAAAGGTGCGAAGCACCAGGGACGCCGGGTACGGCGGACTGCGTCAGAGAGCTGGCGCTACCGCTCATGCTGTTCATGCTGGCCGCGGGGGCGGGCATCGAGCCTCCGCTGGGCATCGGTGCGCCGCCACTCGGGGGCATCATTTTGTCCATCATCCCCATCATCTTGTTCATCATGCCCATCATGTTATTCGCCCCACCTGGGGGCGCGGCTCCGGCGCTCATTCCCGCCATCGCGGGAGCGGGTATTGAGCCCGCTGGAGGGGCCGCCATCGCAGGCATGCTCTTCGCGAGCGCGGCTTCGAGTTGTGCAACTCTTGCCTGCAACTGCGAAAGCTGCTGCGCAAGCGCAGGATCAACGTGTGTTACTGCGGGCGCGGCGGAATTCGGAGTTTGCGAATGCGATTTGTCGGCGCTGACGAATATGAAACAGCTTCCCGTCGTGACAGCGATCAGGAACACGCGCAACCAGCAAAGATAATGAGTTCTCATTGTGATGAATCCTCGATTTTCTGATGCCGAACCGCAAACCCGGGTGATTAGCGAACATCATGACCGTCGAGCATGCGGGAGCGGTAGCCTCGGAAACTACTCAGATTCGCACGTACCGCTCCCGCACTTCTTGATTTAGATCAAGCCGCGCAGGCAGCCGGCGGATGACGTTATTCGGACCATCCGCGTTTGTTCCCTTGTCGTAACCAATTCTCTCGCGCCGATCTGAGTAGTTTCCGAGGCTACCGCTCGCGCTGGCGCCACGGCACTAAATGAGAAGCCGAGGATTCGACCCTCGATAAAGAAAAGCGAAGGAGTGTACTGTGACCAAGTTCAATACCTTTACAGCCGCATCTGTTGCGCTCTTGTCTGTGTCCTTCCTTGCTTCCAGCGTTGTCGCCGCCGACATGGATGGCGTCATGATGAAGGATGGCAAGATGATGATGATGAAGGACGGCAAGGCGGTGGGTCCGATGGACAAAGAAATGACCATGGCTGGCTGCTGCACGATCATGCCGGACGGCACGATGAAAATGAAGGACGGGCACATGAAGGAAGGCCAGTCGATGACGATGGATGGCACGATGATGCAGGATGGAAAGCCGATGGACGGCATGGGCAAGGGCATGATGGACGGGAAGGGCAAAGGCATGATGGACGGGATGAAAAAGTAGCCCTCCGAGCCCTCCGATCTGACGACGGCCGGCATCTCCTTGATTGGCGGAAATCGTTATCCGACCGTTCGGGCCAGAGGCCACGTGGCCGGAAGGCCTGCCTGTAGGCGGCCTAGACCAAATTCGACGGTTTCTGTTTGGCGAAGAGACGGCTGGATGAGCAAGAGAGGTACGGTGCCTGCGATGTTCGCGAGGCCTAACTGTTGTTGGTAAGCTTCGAAGCAGTGCTGAGTAGTTTCCGACTCTCGCTCGCTCAACTGCAAGGGCCTACCCTGGGTCTACTGAGTCTGGCGGCCCCACTGAAAAGATCATCAGCCCAGAGCAACCTCCGATTCCCTAGAGAGCACGCGGGTAAAGAGTTTCGCGAGATTCGATGAGAGCTAGATAGCGCACTTGATGAATAGAAAGAGGAGAACTCGGTAATGGGTATTCGTACGTACTTGGCGCTTTCATTAGCCGCCACCGCCCTGGTGGCATGCGGACCAATGTCATCGGGAACGGTGAAAGATCTGAGCATCCGCGACTGGGTTGGTCACAGTGCCGCTCACCTCATTCAGTCTTGGGGAAAGCCGCATCACGACTACCCGACGGCGGACGGTGGCCAGGCGATTGGGTACATGTTCGCCAATCAAGCGGTAACAGGACCGAAGTCACAGGTTATCTTTAAGGCCACGAATTGCATGATCAACTTTACGGTGGATCGCAACGGAATTATCGACGACGCGACGACGACCGGGTCAAAGTGCAGGATTGGTCCTCATGGCGATATGCATCCGCCGGCAAGCCGAACTTAGCCGTGTTTGTGGCGGCGAACAGTTATTCATTGGCCGATTGGACGCTCCACGATTCTGATGGCCGTCATTACATTTGCTACGAAGCCTATCATCGCTTCTTGAACCCGCCGGATATTCTGGGTGGGCCCATGCTAGCGGTTGTCGCAGCAGGATTTGTCGTCAATTTAGTCAGCATGAAGTTGCTGTCGGCAGGATCGTCGACAAGCCTCAATGTAAAAGGGGCGTACTTCGAGGTGTTGAGCGCCAGCTCGGCTCGCTCGGGGTCATAATCGCCGCAATTGTCGTCATGCTGACAGGCTGGAGGCTGGCCGACCCCATCATCAGCGCCGGCATTAGTCTGTTCATTGTTCCGCGCACCTGGATGCTGCTGAAGCAGGCGATCCACATCCTTATGGAGGGCACGCCTCCCGAAGTCGACATGCTGCTACTCGAGCGCAAATTGAAGGAGATTCCTAGCGTGATAGCTGTGCATGACTTGCACATCTGGACGATCACATCCGGTATCGACGCAATTAGCAGTCATTTAGTCGTGTCTGACATTACCCAAGCGAGGGCGATCCTGGTCGCTGCGAACGAAGGCATGAAAACGACCTTCAACATACGGCACACCACATTTCAGATAGAAGACCAGCTCCTTCGCGAAGCAGAAGGGCAGCGAAGGCTTTAATATATCTCAGGAGCTTGCTTATGGTAAGCGCTTGGCCACCAGCTGGCGCGGCGCCCTTCAGACGGGAATGCTCGTCAAGACCTCCATTGCGCTTGGTTTGACCGTTCTTCTTCTAATCGTAGGCGGTTGTTCGCGGGAGATCGGAACGAAATACGAGCCGCCGCTAGCGGACCGACTAATGCCTGGCTCATCGACGTTTGCGGATGCGGTTCGACTATTGGGCAAACCCTTCAAGACGAAGGGCACCTTGCGCGGCATCACTTGGGCTGAATGGTGGTACCTGAAAGATCATCGCCAGCGCACAGAATCACAAAACTTGGTGGCACTGTTCGCTGCTAACGGCACGTTGCTTTCGATCGTCCGGCGTCACGACAACCAACCCCAGCTTGCACCCTCCAACGACTAGAGGTTCAAGTGCAAAGGTGACCGATCCGTCCGAAGTCGGCCTGAAACCTGGCGAAGGCACTGTTGTGAAGCTCTCTGGGGCGCAACGCCGCATCACCACTGACGTGATTGTATAACCCCTTCGCGCTCGTAGATAAGAGATTTTGGTGAATACTATCGGACATCAGCTGGCATCGGCATTTCGACGGAGTGTACGCTTCGTCCGGATGTTCTGCGTGCTGTTCTTAGCACTCGCTAGTATCGTACATGTTATTAGCGATTTTAGCGCGAGTAGCGCCGGGATGAGCGCAGGGCAGACCGTGGTTTCCAGCGCGTCAAACGATCTCGAGGACGAGGGCGGCCAGGCCGCTGAAGCCTGTCATAGCTGCTCGGTGTCGCCTTATTTCACCGCAGCATCCGTTCTCTTCGCTGCCGACGCTTCTTCCGAAGTGCCTGAGGGACGCCTTGTGCAGGTGTCCGTTGCCTTTTCGCGCATAACAGGGCGCCCCCCCAAGAACTGATCCCGCCTTGTTTTCGATCGTCGTGCCGAAGTTTCCGGTGCGGCGTGCTGATGAACGCTTTTCTGGGATCAAATCATGTCAATCCGCGTAGTGGGAGCGTTGTGCGCAGCGCTGCTCGTCGTCACGCATACAAGCGGTGCCTCGTCGCAGACTCCGCCTCTGGCTGCGCATCGCACGACGACAAGCGGTCAGCAGCCCGCGCCGAACGGCGTGCTGACCCTTCGTCAGGCTCTACAGCAGGCTGTAAATGCCAGCCCGCGCATCGATATCGCTGACCGCAACATCGGTATGGC
>Ga0209792_1001581_pt1 | contig 10613 bp, 4 predicted proteins | sample EBPBio142005_DNA_FD_185860 | JGI IMG/M metagenome (GOLD analysis project Ga0209792, IMG submission 185860) | Wastewater treatment Type I Accumulibacter community from EBPR Bioreactor in Madison, WI, USA - Reactor 1_6/14/2005_ DNA (SPAdes)... | ecosystem: Engineered > Bioreactor > EBPR >...
ATCATATAAGATACTGTACTTCCTGTTGGTGCTACTGCATTGGTTACATACAACCAGTCTTCCATAGATTTTGTTAAACCACATAAGTCTGGTCTTACTTGTGAACTAAGACAGTTGATAACAGTAACTGTTGTGGTTGCACCTTTAGGACAACCTACTGTATTGGTCGCTGTAGCGGTATATGTAGTTGTTGCAGTTGGCTTAGCATAAACAGTTCTCAAATTGGTACCTGTATAAGCAGATGTACATCCAGCGTCTGTATATAATCCTGTGGTAGGACTCCAAACCATAGGTGCATTCGCTACGAAATTATATCCAAATTTGATGTTAAACCTATTTGTTGAAACTCCCGAAGTTGTTCCATTGTATTGATAAGCAACCGTATTTCCTGTAGTAGCAGTATAATATGTAGTTGCATTATACGTACTATCTATACCATTGTGGGTTAGTTCTATTACAACATTTGATGTTCCATCCCATGTAAATGGAGTAGTAAATGTAATCAAATTATCTCCTACAACATTTGTATAAGTAGTACCTGTACCACCATATACTGTTGTTAAACCTGTAACAAATGTAGTTGTTAAAGCTGTAGCTGTTGTAGTTCCCATTGCTACTTTAAAATTAGTAACATTGTTGGCACTACCTAAAGCTCCAATTTTAAATGAGGCTGAAGTAATTTGACCTGCACTAATACCTAAAGCGGTTAATTCAGAAGCTGTATAAAGCAATTGTATTTTATAACTTGTTCTTCTATTACAAAATGCTGTTACTTCGGCAGTATTAGCTGTAGTTGAAGTTCCTGTACCTAAAGTAGCAATGCCACTAACACTACTTTCACCTCCTGTAGCAGTAAGCATAGTTGAAGTTGGGTTAGTTGCATCTGAACAAATAGTGCTGTTAGAGTTTGTAACAACAACAGCTGTTGGAACAGAATTTACAGCAACATTAAAGTTTACTGGTGTAGCAGTACAACCTGTTACAGAATTACTTGCTGTTAAAACATAAGCTGTAGTTGCCGAAGGATTAAATGTATAACCTGATGCAGCAGAACCACTTACCCCAGTACTTGGTGTCCAAGTATAAGTATCGTAATCTGAAACTGTAGATGTTACAGTAACTAATGTTGATGGTGTACCTTGGCATATAGTAGTAGATGCACTAATCAAAGTTAAAGCAGGAGCAGGTGTTACAGTAGCCGTAACCATTGTTCTTGCTGATGAACATCCTGTTGAAACTGACCAATCATAAAAATGATAATAACTGGTTGATGCTCCTCCAAAATAACCTCCTGTGATACTACCAGCAGTACCCAAAGCATAAGGGAAACCACCTAAACTACTTTCTCTAACTAAACGACTTCCTGAAACAGCAGTTCCAGATGCAGCCATTAATCTATATCCTGTACCCACAGGTATATTCCAACCTAAGTTAGCCACATAAGCTACAGGAACAGATGCTGTTCCTACAGGTAAATTAAATGTTGACGATGTTTGTAATACTGTTCCAGTACTATTTACTAATGTAATAACCATAGTTCCCGCAGCACCATTATTGTACACTTTTACAGAATTTAATGTAAATGCTGTTGTTACATTAAATACCAAGCCTGTTGTACCATCACTATACGAACTGGTACCTATATTGTTTGCTAAACCACCATTTGCTGTACCTCCTCCAACTGAAGCCTCTACATAATAATTGGTAGATGCAGAAATACTTGGTGTTGTAAAACTAGTTCCTGTTCCTATAGAAGAACCACCTGTAGCAGCAGCATACCAATTTAAAGTAGCACCACTTGAGCCTGTTGCACCAAGGGTAACTGTACCCACTCCACATCTTGATGCCGGAGTAGTTGAGGCAACTGATGGATTATTAACTGTAATGGCAACCGTATTAGAATTAGCAGAAAGACCGCTATTTGAACATGTTACAACACAATAGTAACTGTCTGAAGCTGTTAAAGTAGGTGTTGTATAACTTGCACTATTAGCACCCGAAATAGCTCCTGTACTATTATGCCATTGATATGAAATTCCGTCATCTGTAGTTGTTCCTGATAACGATAATGTAGTTGTTCCTGACACACATATTGATGCTATACTTGCCGAAGCGGTACCTGGTGTAGGTGCATCTGTACATAATGGTCTGGCAACTACTGTAAATGTATAATCTTCTGCTTGTCCATATCCTATTGCTCCACAAGCTGGTGGTGAAACTGTAGTATATTGTGCTCTAACTCTCATTCTATAATTTCCTACTGCTTGACCAGCTGGAATTGAAAATGACCCTGCCCAACTTGCTGCTGTAGCTGTTGTAACATAAACTCTATCTGAGGCATCAAACACTAAATCGTTACCCCAATCTATCCAGATAGCAAGACCTGCACTACCCCCTACATAAGCACCTGTAAAATTTACTGAGCTTGCTGGATATGCAGTCACAATTTGAGCAGTATAATCCTCAAGTGCTGTAGTAGCCGTACCCGATGTCGAAACATTAGTTATTCCGTTTGTAGTTGCAAATGAAGAAATATAATCTCCTGAATTTGTATTTGTTGGAATACAATATCCTGTATATACACTTAATGGCCCTGCCCAAGAACTTAAATCACCACTTCCGCAATCTGATTGAACATATACATCATAATTTGTATTAGCTGTTAAACCTGTAGCCGTTGCTGTAACCGTTGGTGCAGTTGTACTACCCGAAGTTACTGCTGTTCCAGCAGAACCTGCTCCTGCAGCCACCACTTTCCAGCTATATCCTGCAGGTGCAGTTCCTGTGGCAGGCGCTGTCCAACTAAATGAAGCTGTAGTAGCTGTAACTCCTGTTGATGTTAAAGCTGTAGGAACATAACACGTTGGTGTTACTATAAGATTTATATCATCAACATATAAATATGCCATATCTATACCCGAATATATATTAAACCCTAAATAATAGGTGCCTGTTGATGCTGGTGTAAAATTATATACAACTGTAGTTGGAGTATTGTTAACAATGTTATTCAAATCAACTATTGTATTGGTCATTGCTGTATTTAAATTTGATGTACCATAAGCAACTTTTAATTTTTCAGGATAGGTAGTGCCTCCTGTATTACCATATCTAAATGTAAGCTGATAAGAAGTTCCTCCTGTTAAATCCAACCCTTGAGTATAAAACCAAGCATTGGCAGCATTAGTTGAATTGTATTGGTATTGTAAAGTTTTACTTGTAAAACCACTTCCTGGATTATTAGATATTACCCAATTATTTCCAGTACCTGCATTTTGTGTAGATGTACAAGAAGGCATTGCTGGCACAGTAGCAGATTCAAAATTTTGAGTATAAGGTACTGTTGTAGAAATACACGGTGTAGTTTTAGACAAAGGCCCTACCCATGTACTCAAATCACTTCCTCCACAATTAGTTTGCACATAAATATCATAGCTTGTACTAGCTGTTAATCCTGTAGCTGTAGCTGTAACCGTTGGTGCAGTTGTACTACCCGAAGTTACTGCCGTTCCTCCAGAACCTGCTCCTGAAGCCACCACTTTCCAGTTGTATCCTGTTGGAGTTCCTGTTGCAGGTGCCGTCCAACTAAATGAAGTTGTAGTAGCGGTAACCCCTGTTGATGTTAAAGCGGTAGGTACTCCACATGAAGGTGGTGTAATTACTGCAAATGTATAATCCTCAGCCTGTCCATATCCTATTACTCCACAAGCTGGCGGTGAAGCCGTAGTGTATTGTGCTCTAATTCTCATTCTATAATTTCCTACTGCTTGCCCAGCTGGAACTGAAAAAGACCCAGACCAACTTGCCGTTGCTGATGCTGTAACATAAACTCTATCTGAAGCATCAAATATCAAATCGTTACCCCAGTCAATCCAGATGGCAAGACCTGCACTACCCCCTTCATAAGCACCTGTAAAATTTACTGTACTTCCAGCAGTTGCAGATATCGTTTGAGCTGAATAATCTTCAAGCGCAGCTGTTCCTGCTCCTGAAGTAGCAACATTGGTTATCCCTCCTGTTGTTGTAAATGCAGAAATATAATCTCCTGAATTTGTGTTTGTTGGAATACAGTATCCTGTATAAAATGTACCTACTGAAGACCACGAATTACACACTGGCCCTACAGCAGCAACTTGAAACTCATAATTTGTAGCAGCTGTTAAACCTGTAACTGCTGCGGCAGTAGTTGCATAAGGATTTCCAGGTGCAGTCATCCACGTTGTAGTACCTACAACCCTATATTGAAAATTGTATCCTGTTGCTCCTGTAAATGTAGCAGCATTTAAGGTTGCTCCTGTTGCAGATAAAGCAGTTACAGCTGATGTAGATGCCCCTGTACAAGATGAAGTTAACAAAACATCATCTATAGCAATTGGAGGATTTGTACCCCCTGAAGTATCGTTTCTCCATTGAAAAACAAGCCTAAAGGTTGTACCTGCATAAGCTGCTGGAATGGTAATATTTGCAGTAGTCCAAGTAAGTTGACTTTGATAACCTGTAGCACCTGCCCCCAACAAAACACGCCCAGTGGGTGCAGAACCACTAACTGTCATACCTGTAGTACCATTTAAAGGAGTGTAACTTGTAGGTACCGCCCAAACTTGCAATCTGTCATAACCTGACTCACCATTGCATATATATTTAAATGATAATGAAATTTGTGTTTCCCCAGCAGGAATTGTTACATCTTTGTACAAAGCAGAAACCCTAGCTGTCGGGCCATTTGTATATGTATGCGGAGGAGGCGAACCCCCTGTATTTGCAGTAATATAAGCACATTTGGAGCCTGTAAACCCTGCTGTAGCTCCTGTAGATTCTACCCAAGATGCACCTGCAGTGGTGTTATTTAACACAGTCCAGTTATCTGCAGCAAAAGAAGCACCTTCAAAAGCACCATCTCCTGTTGAACTTATAACTACAGTTTGAGCAAAACCTTTTGCTCCAAAAACTGAAACCATCGCCAGCATTACCAGCAATTTCAATTTCGTTCGCCAACCCAATAAATAGTTATTAGAATTGGCATTACCTACACCGAAACCCGTGTCTTCACGATACTTCGATAATTTGTAATAATTCATCATAGATTAAAAAAATTAGTTAAACTTATTTGTATAGCGCACACAAAATACGCCAATATTTTTTCAAAATTAATCAAAAATATCTAATACGCAAGAAATTATTAATTTTATTTATATATTTTTTAAAAAACACTCGTGGTTTTAAACAAAATAGAATTATTAAACACAAAACTTGCGAATTGTAAAATTAACAATTTATTTAAACCAAATATTAAATTTATTAATCTTATGTCAATATTAAGTTTCGTTTATTTTTCTAACCAAAAAAGCCTAACACATAAATTTATGAGTTAGGCTTTTTTATTATTTGTAAGTTTTTTCTTTTTAAAATTCTATAGATCAAATTTTATTCCCTGTGCTAATGGTAAATTAGTTGTGTAATTAATTGTATTGGTTTGGCGACGCATGTATACTTTCCAAGCATCCGAACCACTTTCGCGTCCGCCACCAGTTTCTTTTTCGCCTCCAAAAGCACCTCCAATTTCAGCTCCTGATGTTCCAATATTTACATTGGCAATACCACAATCTGAACCTGCGTGCGATAAGAATGCTTCAGCCTCACGAAGATTATTTGTCATAATTGCAGATGACAAACCTTGTGCAACTCCATTCTGAATTTCGATAGCGTTATGCACATCGCCAGAATATTTCAACAAATACAATACTGGCGCAAAAGTTTCGTGTTGCACTATTGAAAAATGATTTTCTGCTTCGGCAATGGCTGGTTTTACATAGCAACCGCTTTCGTATCCTTCCCCCGTAAGAACTCCGCCTTCAACCAATATCTTTCCACCTTCAGCAACTACTTGCTCTAACGCTTTGCTGTACATCGCAACGGCGTGGGTATCAATAAGTGGTCCAACATGATTGTTTTGATCTAACGGATTTCCGATTCGTAATTGTGCATACGCCGAAACAATGGCATCTTTTACTTTATCATAAATACTTTCGTGAATAATTAATCTTCGAGTAGACGTACAACGTTGTCCTGCTGTTCCTACAGCTCCAAAAACAGCTCCAATTACTGTCATTTTTACATCGGCATCTGGTGTAACAATAATAGCATTATTTCCTCCTAATTCTAATAACGAATTTCCTAAACGAGCGGCACAAGCTTGCGCCACAATTTTACCCATACGAGTAGAACCTGTTGCAGAAACCAATGGCACTCGCTTATCGTGTGTCATCATTTCGCCAACTTTGTAATCGCCGTTTATTAAACATGAAATTCCTTCGGGCATGTTGTTTTCTGTTAAAACTTCAGCTATAATATTTTGGCAAGCAATACCGCATAAAGGTGTTTTTTCTGATGGTTTCCAAACGCAAACATCGCCACATATCCAAGCCAATGCTGTGTTCCAAGACCAAACTGCTACAGGAAAGTTAAATGCCGAAATAATACCAACTATTCCTAACGGGTGATATTGCTCGTACATTCTGTGCCCAGGTCTTTCGGAATGCATTGTTAAACCGTGTAATTGTCTTGAAAGTCCCACGGCAAAATCACAAATATCAATCATCTCTTGTACTTCGCCCAATCCTTCTTGGTACGATTTTCCCATTTCATAAGAAACCAATTTACCAAGTGGTTCTTTGTATTTTCTTAGTTTTTCACCAAACTGACGTACTAATTCGCCACGTTTTGGCGCTGGCATCAAACGAAAAGATTTGAAAGCTTCTTGTGCTGTTTGCATTACTTTTTCGTACTCGTCTGCTGTTGTAGCAGATACGCTTCCTATAAATTCTCCATCAACTGGAGAAAAACTTTCTATTCTATCGGCACCATCATACCAAATATTTCCAGTTGATGTTCCTTTATTATTCGATTTTATCCCTAATATTTCCAATGCTTCGGTCATCCCGAATTGTTGTGCAACTGTTGCCATTTTTTTAATTTTAAATTTGTTTGCATGCAAAGTTACATTTTTTTGTAATTATTATTGGTATCAATAGATTTTAAACTTGTGTTTCATAAATTTGCATCAAATTTGAGAATCATGATTGAAAATCCGAAACGATATACCATTACCGCAGCGTTACCCTACACCAATGGACCCATTCATATTGGGCATTTGGCTGGTGTTTATGTGCCATCTGATATTTATGCGCGTTATTTGCGTTTGCAAGGAAAAGATGTAGTTTTTATTTGCGGAAGCGACGAACACGGCGTGGCAATTTCGATGAAAGCCAAAAAAGAAGGCACTACACCGCAAGAGGTAATCGACAAATACGATGCAATTATCCGTCAATCGTTTGCTGATTTTGGAATTTCTTTTGATAATTATTCGCGAACTTCTCGTAAAGTGCATCACGATACCGCTTCTGATTTCTTTAGAAAATTATATGATGAAAGTAAATTTATTGAAGAAGTTACCGAACAATTATACGATGAAGAAGCGCATCAGTTTTTAGCTGACCGTTTTGTAATTGGAACGTGTCCGAAATGTGGCAATGAAGAAGCTTATGGAGATCAATGCGAAAAATGCGGTTCTACTTTAAATGCTACTGATTTAATCAATCCAAAATCGACAATAACTGGAACAAAACCCGTTTTAAAAGCAACCAAACACTGGTTTTTACCTTTAAATGAATACGATGCGTTTTTACGTGAATGGATTTTGGAAGGTCATAAAAACGACTGGAAACCCAATGTGTACGGTCAGGTAAAATCGTGGATTGATGGCGGATTAGAACCTCGAGCGGTAACCCGCGATTTAGATTGGGGAATTGATGTTCCGGTTGCAGGTGCCGAAGGCAAAAAATTATACGTTTGGTTTGATGCGCCTATCGGGTATATTTCATCAACTAAAGAATGGGCAGAACAACACGGAAAAGATTGGGAACCGTATTGGAAAGATGAAGAAACGAAGTTAGTTCATTTTATAGGTAAAGATAATATTGTGTTCCACTGCATTATTTTTCCTGCAATGTTAAAAGCGCACGGCAGTTATATTATGCCCGAAAATGTTCCGGCAAATGAATTTTTGAATTTGGAAGGAAACAAACTATCTACTTCAAAAAATTGGGCAGTTTGGTTGCACGAATATTTATTAGATTTCCCTGAAAAGCAAGATGCACTTCGCTATGCTTTAACAGCAAATGCACCCGAAACAAAAGACAACGATTTTACGTGGAAAGATTTTCAAGCGAGAAACAACAATGAGTTAGCAGCCATTTTCGGGAATTTCATCAACCGTGTTGTGGTTTTAACCAATAAATATTATGATGGAATTGTTCCAAACCCGAATGAATTTTCGGAAGTTGATGAACAAACTTTAACAGAATTAAAAGCTTATCCTTCTGTGATTGCTTCGTCTGTTGAGCGTTATCGTTTTAGAGAAGCGTCAAACGAGTTGATGAATGTTGCCCGTTTAGGAAACAAATACTTAGCGGATGAAGAACCTTGGAAAATGGTAAAAGAAAATCCGGAACGCGTAAAAACCCAAATGTATGTGGCGCTTCAAATTGCTACGGCTTTGGCAGTACTTTCGGAACCGTTTTTACCATTTACTTCAGAGAAATTGAAACGCATGCTTGTCATTCCGAGTGAAGTCGAAGAAAATGGCTGGAAAATGGTTGAAGAAGGAAAAGAAATTTTAAAACCAAATCACAAAATTGGTCAAGCCGAAATATTATTTGCTCAAATTGAAGATGCCGAAATTCAAAAACAATTAGATAAATTGGAAGCTACCAAAAAAGCCAATGCTAGTGAGATTGCTTCGTCCCTCGCAATGACTGAACCACAAAAAGAAGTGGCTACTTTTGAAGATTTTGCCAAAATGGATATTCGTGTTGGTACGATTTTAGAAGCCGAAAAAATGCCAAAAGCCAACAAACTTTTAGTTTTAAAAGTGGACACCGGAATTGATGTTCGCACCATAGTTTCTGGAATTGCCGAACATTTTTCACCAGAAGAAGTGGTTGGAAAACGTGTTACGGTTTTGGTGAATTTAGCACCAAGAGCTTTACGTGGCGTAGAAAGTGCCGGCATGATTTTAATGACCAACAACGCCGAAGGCAAATTGGTTTTTGTAAATCCTGACACTTCGTCTTCGCTCAGTACAAGTTCTGATGGCGTGTTGAATGGCGCTATGATTAGTTAAAAAAAATAGAACTTTTTACGAATTCTAATGAATATTAAAACAATCGCTTTTGATGCCGATGACACACTTTGGCACAACGAACCCTATTTTGATGAGGCGCAAGATAAATTTTGCGAACTCTTTTCGGGTTATGCTTCCAAACAAGAAATTTTGCGCCTTATTCTAAACCATCAGGTTTCAAATTTGCCTTTGTATGGTTTTGGCATCAAAGCGTTTACTTTATCAATGATTGAATCGGCGCTTGAGCTTACTGGTCATCAACTGAATGGCAAAATAACCGAAAAAATTATTTTGATTGGTAAAGAATTACTTCAAAAACCTGTTGCGCTTTTGCCTCATGTAGAAGAAGTTATCCATCTACTGAAAAGCAAAGGCAATTACAAACTTATTGTAGCAACCAAAGGCGATTTAAAAGATCAACATCGAAAACTACACGATTCGGGTATTGGGCATTATTTTCATCATATCGAAGTAATGAGCGATAAAACCGATGTAGATTATCAAAAAATGTTAGGCCGATTGGATATAAAACCAGAAGAATTTTTGATGATAGGAAATTCGTTAAAATCTGATGTGTTGCCCGTTTTGAACATTGGTGGATATGCCATTCACATTCCGTATCACACTACTTGGGAATACGAAAAGATAGATTTTGAAATTAATCACAAAAATTTTAAAAGTATGGCTTCTATTTCTGAACTTTTAGAATTGGAATTCTAATCGAATAGGGTCCAGTTTAATCCATCGCTAACCACCATTATTGTTCGGTAGTGATTGTCGTACATATACAAAGTATTAATGCCTCCTGTTGTTACATTTTGAAAAAACATATTGGCTGCTGCTGTAGTTAATTTTGCTGTATAAGTATCTGATATGTTTCTGATATAATAAATTCTACCAGGATACGTTATTGGGCTTGGCAAACGAAATTCTTGATCGGTGGCTTGTGGATCTATAGTAATATAAACGCCATCAGATATATCAGTTACCGAGGAACTGCCTATTAAAGTTACCACCTTTACAGAAAGATTTCCATTAATATCTAATGTACTAAGCGGTGTGGCTGTATTAATCCCTATTTGACAATAAGCAATACTACAAATCATAAAAACTGCTATACTTATAATGGCTCTCATATCTAACTATTTGATATTTAAAATAAAAGTACGCTATTTTTTTATTGTATTACAAATGACAGAGTACGAAAACGTTTTCGTGTTAAAAACTTATCGTATTTTAAAAAAAAAGAAAAAGGATTGCCTTATAAAAGCAACCCTTTCCCAAAAAGAAATTAGAGAGATTTTTTTACATTTTTGTAATAATAAATTCCGATCTTCTGTTTTTTTGATGTTCTTCTTCAGAACAAGGAGAAGCATTGGTTGGCTCGCACGCACAATTGTTTACTAATTGTGATTCGCCATAACCTCTTCCT
>Ga0209792_1001587_pt1 | contig 10570 bp, 8 predicted proteins | sample EBPBio142005_DNA_FD_185860 | JGI IMG/M metagenome (GOLD analysis project Ga0209792, IMG submission 185860) | Wastewater treatment Type I Accumulibacter community from EBPR Bioreactor in Madison, WI, USA - Reactor 1_6/14/2005_ DNA (SPAdes)... | ecosystem: Engineered > Bioreactor > EBPR >...
TGATGGGCTTCCATTTCGGTCTCTCGACAGGGTCGCTGCCCGAAACTACAGCAACGATGCAAATCAGAATCCCCAGCCCGACAAGGACGAGAGAGAGCATTCGTGGGACATAGCCCGGGCCCATACGGACCGGCGTGCCCAAGGCGAGCTTTTGGCCGAAATACAGGGCTAACAAGCCGAAACCAACGAACATCAGCCCGGACAAGAAGTCCTTGCTCAGGAATCGATTCAACGACGCCTCCCAGATACGCGCAGTCTTCATTGTGATGTTGGGCCCGGAACCCACGGGGCCATTGCACCAACACTAAACACAATTTCGCCGCTTTGCCCAAGTGCCAAGTTCAGTTCAAGTGCCAAGTTAGTTAGCGAAATGTCATCCGTGCTGCGATGACGGCCAGGCAAAGGGCAAACAAGCGCCGTAGAACCTAGCCCGGCGTGTATGCCGATCATTCAGCAGTCGCAGGCGCGACAAAGAGCGCGTGGAATGATGGGGCCGCAACGCAAAACAACGCGACATCGCCCAGCGCATCGACCGGAAAGCTGTCGGTTTGGTGATCGACAATGAGAAAGCGATCGTGGCCGGCAGAGAAATCACGCGATGGGGGGACGTCGCCTGTGCCGAACGCGTTTGAGCGGAAAAGAAGTGAGCACACATGTGCTCATTTCCACCACCCACGGCACGGCTCCAAAGCTGTTCCTACCAGCGACGTTCGCGAGATGACGACTCTGTCACCAATCGCGCGTTTGAGAACAGGCCCGACCGCGGCTACGGCTAAATCCGTCGTGAGCGATGTGGTCGGGCGAGTGTCGATAGAATCAGATCGAGTGCAATTCCGATGCTGCCTGCGTACCAGTGGGCTGAAACGACGTCACGGAATCGTGGCCCGCGCGGTGCCGACAGCGTGCGAAATCGACCGCGTCCCGTCGATGCGATGGCTTCGGATATTTCCGGCAGGAACGGCGAACGCACCACACCGACGCCCGGCAAGACGGCCAGCACATCGACCACAGGCCTGTCGCCAGAAATCCAGTCATATGTCTGGGGGATAAGCCGAAATCAGCTCGGCCACGTCGGGCCTCCGTTGGTCGATATTGCATGCACCCCTTGGGACGAGCAAACTCCCGGCCAATATGAATGACTGTTCAGGGGGCTGCAGGGTGGCAAGAAAAGGCGCGGAATATATCGGTACGATGGAAGTGCAGGAGAAGCATCGCTTCGACGAGCAGTCGCTCGGCCGCTTCATGTCTGCAAACGTCGAAGGCTTCGTGCCCCCGGTCCGCGTCGAACAGTTCAAGGGCGGGCAGTCCAATCCGACCTATCGGCTGACCGACGGCGGTGGACGCCATTATGTCCTGCGCCGCAAGCCGCCCGGCAAGCTGCTGCCGTCGGCCCATGCCGTCGACCGTGAGTTCCGCGTCATCTCGGCGCTCAACCGGACCAATGTGCCGACACCGCGTGCCTATGCGCTCTGCGAGGATGACAGTGTCGTCGGCACGGCCTTCTACATCATGGAGTATTGCGACGGCCGCGTGCTGTGGGATCCGCTGCTGCCGGACGTCCCCAAGGAAGGGCGGCAGGCAATCTATCAGGCCAAGTTCGAAACGCTGGCTCGCCTGCACGCCGTCGACCACGTGGCGGTGGGCTTGGGCGATTTCGGCCGGCCGGGAAGCTACGTCGCCCGCCAGATCTCGCGCTGGGGCAAGCAGTACAAAGCCTCCGAAACCGAGCAGATCGAGGCCATGGATCGTCTGCTCGACTGGTTGCCGGCAAACCTGCCATCGAACGACGAGACCGTGCTGGTCCATGGCGACTACCGGCTCGACAACATGGTCTTCCATGCCAGCGAGCCGCGGGTGCTGGGCATCATCGACTGGGAGATCTCGACCCTCGGCGATCCGCTGGCCGAGCTGGCCTATCTCTGCATGCTGTGGCGAACGCCCAGGGACTGGGGAGGCCTGCTGGGCCACGATCTCGCTGCCCAGGGGCTGCCGACCGAAGCGGAAATGGTGGCCTATTACTGCAGCCTCTCCAAGCGGCCGATCCCGGAGACCAAACTCTGGGACTTCTACATCGCCTACAATCTCTTTCGCGTCTCCTGCATCCGCCAGGGCGTCTATGCCCGCTCGCTGGATGGCACGGCGTCCAACGTCCGGGCGGCCGAATCGGGCAAGATGGTGCGCCCCCCGGCCGAACTGGCATGGAGTATCGTCGAGCAGATCGCCGGGGGTGCCCGATGACCAGGCGCAAGCCAGGGCGAGAGGAGGTCGAGGCATCTCCTGTCGTGGAGCGGGAATCGCGTGCGCCGGTCGAGGCGATCCGCGCGGCCGCCTTCGCCCAGTTCGCCGAGCGCGGCTATCCGGTGGTGACGGTTCGCGACATCATGAAGGCCTGCGGTCTCACGCAGGGCGCGCTCTACAACCACTTCAAGTCGAAGGACGAGCTGCTGCACGACATCATCACGTCGACGCAGAGCGAGCTGGAGCGGCAATGCAAGCAGGCCGTCGCCGGGGCGGGCGACGATCCCCGCGCCAAGCTCGCTGCCTTCGTACGCATCTATGTGATGCGGCATTGTCGCCTCAGGGTCGAGGCGCTGGTCGCCAACCGCGAGATCGGTTGGCTGGACGGTGAACGCGTTGCCGATATTCGCCGCAGCCGCCGTGCCATTCGCGACATCCTGGTCTCGATCTTCGTCGACGGCGTGAAGCGCGGCGTCTTCGAGCCGCCTCAGGTCGACGGCAGGAATGATCTCAAGGCGATTGCCATGGCGCTCCTCGACCAATGCACCCACGTCTCCATGTGGTATGGTCCCGGTGGCGATCTGACCGAGGAGCAGATGGCCAACCTCTATGCCGACATGGCCTTACGCATGGTCGGCGCGCAACCATTCCCGCCGACGTAAGTTCGCTTGAGTCTGATCAAAGGAGTATCGGGCATGAGGCTGCGCCTCGCGGCTTTGATTGCGATCGTTGGAACCATGGTTGCCTGCACGCCCGAGGCGACCGGCACGCCGCCGTCGACCCAAAGCAATTCGGCTCCTGCCCAGCCGCTCTCGATCCCGGCGCCAGGCTGGCGTGCCGTCCTGATTGCCGGCGAGAACAACAGCCCGGCCTTCGACAACGGCATCGATGCGCTGCGCGACAAGCTGGCGGCGCGCGGCGTGAGCGACATGCATGTCCTCACGTCCGATCCTGACCGCAATCCGTCGGCAAAGGTGGCGAGCACGGCGAACATTTCGTCGGCGCTGCGCAGCGGCAGTGGACAAGCCTGTCTGGTGTTTGTCACCAGCCATGGCCTCGAAAGCGGCGTCACGCTCAAGGCCGCCAACGGCTTGCTGCAACCCAGCGCGCTGAACAATGCCCTCGATGCCGGTTGTAGTGCACGGCCGACGGTCGTCATCGTCTCGGCCTGTCACAGCGGCATCTTCCTGACCCGGGCAATGCGCCAGCCCAATCGCATCGTGCTGACGGCGGCGGCCTCCGACCGCGTGAGCTTCGGCTGCGGCGCGGACGATCAATTCACCTACTACGACCAATGCCTGCTGCAGCAGTTCGATGGTGTCTCGACCTGGGCAGGGCTTGCCCAGGCGACGCAATCCTGTGTTGCAGGCTTGGAGAAGCAAATGGGGATCGATCGACCCTCGCAGCCGCAGAATTTCATCGGCCCGTCGGTCTCGGGTCTGAGACTCCCCGGGCGCTAGCCGCCGATCACGGCGGTGAAGTCGCAGGTCACCTGGTGGGGGCTGTCGCCGGAGAGTTGCAGCGTGTGACGCGCCGGCCGCGACGCCTCGTCGGGGAACATCTTCACCCATTCGTCGTTCAGCGCGGCGCGGCCGGTCGAAGGCTGCTTCATCCAGAAGTTGATCTTGATGATGTCGTCGGGGGTGCCGCCCGCAGCTTCGACGCAGAGCTTGATGTGCTTGAAGATGTTGACGACCTGGCTGGCGAGATCCGGCGGCACGTTGCGCGTTCCGGGCTCGGTGCCGTTCATGATGCTCGACATCACGATGTTGCCGATGCGGCTGGCATTGGGGATCGGGTTCTGGTGGGCATAGCCCGGGTAGTTGACGCTCTTGCGCTTGGCCATCGTTCTCTCCCTCGATTTGTCGTTCCGAACGGGTGCCGCTTCAGCCCTTCAAGCGTTCCAGGGCCATGTCCCGCAGCCTGTTGCGCTGGATCTTGAAGCCGTTGGGCGACGGCGTCTTGGGGAAATCGTCGATCGCGAAGACGCGTAGCGGGACCTTGTAGCCGGCGAGGCCGTGCCTGCAGTGTGCGATTGCGGCGGCCTCGTCGAGGCTCGTACCGGGCGCCAGGATCACGAAGGAAACGGCGCGCACGCCATCGGGACGGGCGACGGCGATGGTCTGGCAACCCGTGATGCCCGGCAGCTTCTGCACATGGGTCTCTATCTCCAGTGGATTCACCAGGAAGCCCGAGAGCCGCAGCACGTCCCCCATGCGGCTGAGAAACGTGAAGCCACCGCGGCCGTCGAGCTCGCCGAGGTCGCCCGTGCGGACATAGCCATCGGCCGTGATGGTCTCTGACGTCGCCTTGTCGTTGCCGTAGTAGCCGGCCATCAGCGACGGGCCGGCGCATTCCAGCGCACCGGGCTGGCCGACGCCCAGCAGGTCGCCGCTCTCGGGGTCGCGGACGCGTATGTGCGCCAGCGGCGAGGTCGGCAAGCCGCCGCCCTTCTTGCGGTCGGCCACCGGCGATTCCGGGGGCTGGAGGGCGTAGAGGGCCTGTACTTCGCTCATGCCGTAGAGACCGCTGAGCCGCAGGCCGCGCTGTTCGGCCTTTTCGGGCAGATCGTGAAGGGCTGCATTGAAGGCGGCATACCCGGCCCACTTGATCGATGGAAAAGGCTGCTCGCCCGGCACGGCGTCGAGCAGACGGGCGTACATGTCGTCGCTGCCGAACATGGTCGTCGGTCGGTGTCGTTCGATGAGACGCGCGATCTCGGCAATCTCGTAGGACTCGACCAGCACGCAGGGTTTGCCGGCGGCCAGGGTCGCCATCGTCTGATTGAAGCCGAAGACGCCGCAGAGCGGCAGGATGGAGAGCGATACCGTTTCCGATGCGGTGAAACCAAAGACGCGGGCGACTTGCTGGGCGTGGCCGGTGATGGCGCCCTGGCGGTGCAGGACGAACTTGGGCGCGCTCGTCGTGCCCGACGTGGTGAAGATGTTGCAGGGTGCGCTGGGCCGCGCGTGATTTGCCGCAAGCCGCGGACGCGACAGCAGCCGCTCGAAGGGTACGCGCCGCAGACGTTCGATCGCGGGCGGTATCGACGCGGGTTCGTCGCCGACTGTCACGAGGGCGCGGAGCCTGTCGAGGGCGTGGGGATCGATGTCGGCGAGGATCGCGAGAAAGTCGATGCTGCGGAAGCCCGGTGCGCAGGCCAGTACCTTGGCCCCCGAGCGCTCGACGATGTCCGCCACTTCGACCGCGCGATAGCGCGTGTTGACGGCAACGGCGATGGCGCCCAGCCGCGCGCAAGCGAACAAGAGAAGGGGGTAGGCGGGGGTATTGGGCAGCCAGAGCGCGACCCGGTCGCCCGGACCGACGCCCAGGTCGGCCAGGCCCTGAGCGGCCCGCGCGGCACTGTCGGCCAGCTCCGCGAAGCTCAGCACGCGGTCGCCATGAACAATTGCCGGTGCCTGGGGCATCTCGTCGGCGATGCCGGCGATCAGTGCCCACAGGTCGGCAGCAGGGTGGGTAAGGGGCATGCGGCGCGGAGACTAGCGGAAGAGAGTTTCATCTCAAGCGTCATGAACTTGACCCGGCTCGATCCTTGCTCGACGCTCCGCGTATGGGAATGGGGGATCGCGATGCATCGTCGAAGTCTGCTGACTGCTCCGCTTCTTCTTGCTGCCGCCGCGGCGCATGCGCAACAGTGGGAGCCCAAGCAGCCCATCAAGATCCTGGTGGGCTACGCGCCCGGCGGCACGGCCGACATCGCCGCCCGACTGGCGGCCGACACCATCCAGAGACTTCATGGCTATACGGTCATCGTCGACAACAAGACGGGTGCCGGCGGCTTCATTGCCTTGAAGGCCGTGGCCCAGTCGCCACCCGACGGCTACACGGTGGGCATCGGGATCATGGGGCAGCTCGCCGTCGGGCCGGTCGTGCCGGGCTCGCAGATCCCACTCGATCTCGACAAGGAGTTGGTTCCCATCTGCAATCTGGTCGGCGTGCCCATGGCGCTGATCGTGCGCATCGATGCGCCCTTCAAGACCGTCCCCGAGCTGGTTACCTATGCCAAGGCCAATCCGGGCAAAGTTACCTACGCATCGACGGGGCTCGGTTCCACCAACCAGCTCGGTGCGGAATTCCTCGCCGCCGAAGCCGGTGGCTTGAAGCTCAATCACATCCCTTACCGCGGCGGCGCTCCGGCAATTGCCGACGTTGCGGCCGGCCAAGTCGATCTTTTCTTCGGCAACATTTCGGAGCTGATTGGCCAGGCGCGAGGTGGCAGGGTTCGCGTTCTGGCATTGGCCTCGACCAAGCCTTCGGCGCTTGCGCCCGAGCTGCCGTTGCTGACGAAGGACATTCCCGCGCTCGACATCAACAACTGGTTCGGACTGGTGGGGCCTGCCGGATTGCCGGCCGATATCAAGAATACGCTCGCCAAACTCTTTCTCGAGGCGATGTCGGACCCGAAGAATGCCGAAGCCCTGGCCAAGCAGGGGCTTGAGCCGATTGGTCAGGGGCCGGACGCTTTTGCCGCCTATATCCTGAAGGACCGCCAGCGCTGGGCTAAGGTCGCCAAGGAAGGCAACGTCAAAGCCCAATAGTAAAGGACGAGTAATGAGTGCGCCGCTGTCCCTCGGGATCGACATCGGGGGAACCTTCACCGATCTTGTCATTCACGATCCGCGCAATGGCCGCGCCATCATCTGGAAAGAGAGTACGACGCCGGACGATCCCGCGCGCGGCGCGCTCGAAGGGACGCGACGCGTGCTCGAGAAGGCTGGCGCAACGCCCGATCAGGTCGGCCGCGTCGTGCACGCCACGACGCTCTTCACCAATGCGCTGATCGAGCGCAAGGGTGCGAAGACGGCGCTGCTGACCACGGCAGGGTTCGCCGACGTGCTGGAGATCGCACGCGAACGAAAGTACGAGCTTTACGATCTCTTCATCGAGATGCCGAAGCCGATCGTGCCGCGGCCTTGGCGGCGCGAGGCGATGGAGCGTCTGGCGCCGGATGGCAGCGTCGAGAAGGCGCTCGATGTCGAGGCCGCGCTCGGCGAGGTGGCCGCGCTGGTCGAGCAGGGCATCGAAAGCCTGGCGATCTGCTTCCTGCATTCCTACGCCAACCCGGCGCATGAGCGGGCGATTGCGGCGGCGGTTGCCGAGCGGTTCCAGCACCTGTCGATTTCGCTGTCGTCGGACATCGCGCCCGAGATTCGCGAGTATTCGCGGGCCAGCACCACGGTGGCCAATGCCTATGTCCGGCCACTGGCCGAGGTCTATCTCGACCGGCTGGAGCAGGCGCTGCGCAACGAAGGCATTCCGGGTGGTCTGTTCCTGATGCTGTCCAATGGCGGGTTGACCCACGTCGCCGAAGCGCGGCGGGCGCCGGTCCAGCTTCTGGAGAGCGGCCCAGCGGCCGGCGCGTTGGCGGGTGCCTGGTTCGGCCGCAATGCCGGCCTCGACCGTGTGCTGGCCTTCGACATGGGCGGAACGACCGCCAAGCTCGCCCTGGTCGACGATGGCGAGCCGGTCGTCGCCTACGGTTTCGAGGCCGCACGCGAGAAGCGCTTCCTGCGCGGGTCGGGCCTGCCGATCCAGATCGCCACCGTCGAGCTGATCGAGATCGGGGCCGGCGGGGGCTCGATTGCGCACAAGAGCGATCTCGGGACCTTGAACGTGGGGCCGGAGAGCAGCGGCGCCCAGCCGGGGCCTGCCTGCTATGGCCGCGGCGGTACCGAGGCGACAGTCACCGACGCCGACCTGAGCCTCGGCTATCTCAATGCCGGGTTCTTTCTGGGCGGTGCCATGGAAATCGACAATGCGGCCACTTCGGCTGCATTCGGCAGGCTTGCCACCGCGCTTGGTGTCGAGGAGAGCCGTGCAGCCTTCGGTGTGCACGATGTCGTGAACGAGAACATGGCCGGCGCCGCGCGCGTTGCCATTGCCGAGCGTGGTCGCGTCCCGGCCGAATATGCGTTGCTGGCCACCGGCGGGGCCGGGCCGGTCCACGCCTGGCATGTCGCGCGCAAGCTGGGCGTGACCCGTGTCGTGTGTCCGCCGGGAGCCGGGGCCGGCAGCACCATCGGCATGCTGATGGCGCCGGCGCGTGTCGATCGCGTGACGAGCTTCAACGTTGCGCTTGCCGGTGCGGATTTTTCGGCAGCCGACCGCACCTTTGCGGCTCTGGAGAAGGAAGCGCTCGACGTGCTGCGCCTCACGGGGGCAGACGTCGACAGCCGCAACAGTCGACGTCTGGCGGACATGCGCTACATCGGCCAGGGCAGCGAGATCACTGTCGTGCTGCCCGACAGGCTGAACGCATCCAGCGTAAAGACGGCCTTTGAAGCAGCCTACAAGGCGTTGTTCGCCCGGACGCCGCCGGGAGCTGCCATCCAGTTCGTGGCGCTGCGTCTTTCCGTCAGCGCGCCGATGCCGGGCAGCGGCGGCGCACTCGAACTGCCGCGGCATCCCTCCGCGTCGGCACGCAAGGGAACGCGGCCGGTCTTCTTCCCCGATGCCGGGAAGTCTCTCGCGACCGAGGTCTGGGACCGCTACGCCCTGGAGCCCGGGGCACGCATCGAAGGGCCGGCGGTGTTTGAGGAGAACGAAAGCACCTTCATCGTCGGGCCGGGCGCTACGGCACGCCTGCTGCCCGACGGGTCGATCCTGGCGGAGGTCGTGTGATGTCGCGCACGTTTGATCCGATTGAACTCGAACTGCTGTGGCGGCGCCTGATTTCGATGGTCGATGAGGCGGCGGCGGCGATGGTTCGCACCAGCTTCTCGACTCTGGTGCGGGAGAGCTACGACTTTTCCTGTGTCATCACCGACGCTGCGGGGCAGTCGCTGGTGCAGGCGAGCGAAAGCATTCCGAGTTTCATCGGCACCCTGCCGGAAACCGTGAAGCACTTCCTGAGGTTCTTTCCGCCCGATCAGCTCGCACCGGGCGACGTGCTGATCACCAACGACATCTGGCTGGGCACCGGGCATCTCCCCGACATCACCTTGGCCAAACCGATCTTCCGCGATGGCAGGTTGGTGGCCTTCAGCGCCACCACCGCGCATGCACCCGATATCGGCGGCAAGATCAGGAGCCCCGAGCCACGCGAGGTCTTCGAGGAGGGGTTGCAGATCCCACCGATGAAGATGATCGCGGCCGGCAAGACCGACGAAACGCTGGTCACGATCATTCGCAAGAACGTGCGCACGCCCGACCAGACGATGGGCGATCTCTGGGCCCAGGTCGTGGCGCTCGATCTGATGGAGGATCGGCTACATGTGCTGATGGAGAGTTATGGGCTGCCTGATCTCACCGATCTGGCACGGGAGATCCAGGGCCGCTGCGAGACGGCGATGCGGGTGGCGATTCGCGAGCTGCCGGACGGTACCTACCGCAGCGAACTCAAGACGGACGGCGTGCACGACCGTCCCATCACGATGAAACTCGCCCTGACGATCAAGGGCGACGAAATCGAGATGGATTTTGCCGGTACCGACGCGCAGGTCGATCGCGCGATCAACTGTGCGCTCTGCTACACGAATGCGATGGCCATGTATGGGGTGAAGGTCTGTACCAGCCCCAACCTGCCCAACAACGAAGGGGCGTGGCGGCCGATTTCGCTCAGGGCGCCACCGGGCTGCATCGTCAATCCGCAGTTTCCCGCTCCCGGCGGTTCGCGGATGCTGATCGGCCACTACGTGCCGATGCTGGTGTTCGGCTGCCTCGGTCAGATCGTGCCGGAGCGCGTGATGGCGGCCTGTGGTTCGCCGATGTGGGGGATGAATCAATCCGGCGTGCGGGACGCCGGCGGGCCGGGCGGCGGCAAGCCCTACGCGAACATGTTCTTCTACAATGGCGGCATGGGCGGCAACACGCGCGGCGATGGCGTGACCTGCCTCAGTTGGCCATCGAACGTATCGTCGACGTCGATCGAGATCAGCGAGCACATCGCTCCCTTACGCTTTCATCACAAGAAGCTGCGCGCCGATTCAGGTGGCGCCGGGCGTCATCGTGGCGGGTTGGGGCAGGAGATCCTAATCGAAAGCCGGAGCGAGACGCCCATCGCTGTTTCCTTTCTCGCGGAGCGGACGGTCTTTCCGGCGTTCGGCATCGAAGGCGGAAAGGATGGCGCACCGGGAGAACTGCGGATCAACGATGTGCAGACGGATCCCAAGAAACAGTATGTGCTGAACAAGGGGGACACGGTTTCGCTGGGCACACCCGGCGGTGGTGGCCATGGCGATCCGGCGAAGCGCGATCGCAAGGCGCTCGCCGCCGATATCGCGGCAGGTTACGTGACGGACGCGTCAGTCTATTCGAGCAGCGACTGAATCGAACGATTGAACCTCCAGAGAGCCACCGTTACGCTTAGTGC
>Ga0209792_1001590_pt1 | contig 10552 bp, 13 predicted proteins | sample EBPBio142005_DNA_FD_185860 | JGI IMG/M metagenome (GOLD analysis project Ga0209792, IMG submission 185860) | Wastewater treatment Type I Accumulibacter community from EBPR Bioreactor in Madison, WI, USA - Reactor 1_6/14/2005_ DNA (SPAdes)... | ecosystem: Engineered > Bioreactor > EBPR >...
TCAAGAAGGCGATGGGTTCGGGCTTCAAGGCAGCACGCGCCGGCAAGAAGCCTGACTTCATCACGGCGCTGCTCAAGGTGCCGGGCTTTGCTTACCAGGGCACGGTGCCCGCCGTGATGCGCTACCCGCGTCAGCCGATCCTGGACGATGCAGCGGATGAGGCCGAGAGCACCGAGGCCACACCGGCATTGCAGCCCGAGCCTGCGCTGGCCTGACGCGCCAACCGGCCCCTGGACACCCACTGGACACCAGGGAGCCCGGTTCTAGCATGGTCTGGACGGCTCCGCATGGGGCCATGTCCCCCATTCCACCCAGGAGCTTCAAATGACGATGTTCGAGGAACTGTTCGCGCTGGCTTCCAGCGCCACGCTCACGATGACCGTGAGCGCCGACGAGAAATTCGGCCGCATGACGGTCAATGTCATCCCCAAGCCCCGGCAGGACGCTGGCGAGCCTGGGCTGACGCAGCCCCTGAGCCTGACGGCCACGCCGCAGGAGTTCGATGCGGGTTTCATCGAAGCCCTGCGCGGCTACCGCGAGGTGCGCCAGAGCCTGGCGCAGCAGGCCGAGGCCACGAAGGAAGTGATCGAGGCCGCGAAGGCTGCATCGGTCAAGAAGGCCAGCGATGCCACCGTGAAGGCGGGTGCCTCCAAGTCCGTACCGGCCAAGCCCGTGGCAGCCCCGACGGTATCCGCCTCGGACAGCGTGGCGGATGACGAGGAGGAGGACGATGCCTCGCCGACAGCGGGCGCAATACCGGCTGCAGCCGCCACCGCTGGCGGCGAATCCTTCGACCTGTTCGGGTGAGTCGGCAGGTACCCTTGATGCGGGCATCGGCGGCGAGAGACTGAATACATGGCAACCACGGCGGTTGCCGCGTTCATCCCCAAGGAGTCCAGCCCATGACCATAGAAGTCACCCCTATCGCCCGCACCTTCACCTACAACGGCATCCTGCTGCCGGATGTGCCCGGCCTCTCGCCCCGCGAAGTGCGCGACCTCTACAGCGCCCAATACCCCGAACTGGTCAGCGCCGAGGTCGAGGCCAGTCCGGTCGCCAACGGGCGGCAGGACTTCACGTTCCGCAAGGCCGTGGGCACCAAGGGTGCGGGCATTCCCGAGCAACCCGGCCCCCGTCTTGCCGCGTTGCTGGCTTGCGTTCAGACCACGCAGACCGGCGCGGCCAGCGCGACGGCCAAGCTGTCCCGTGCCGTATCGCAGCGCGCCGTGGTGAATCGCTCGGCGGCCTGGAGCCGCTTTGCCCGCCAGACCCTGGAGCAGCACCGGCACGAAGGCGCAGCCCCGCGCGCAAGCGTCACCAGCGAAATGCTCACCCCGCTGCCTTGAGGGCCACGGCCATGCCTGTCGCTCCCATGCTGGCGCTGCCCAGCTTGCAAACCGTCATTCCGCTGGCGGTCGCCTCCATGTCCCAGGCCAGCGCGAACGCGGCGCTGTGCCGCTTCCTGATCGCGTCGGGTGCGGTTCGGGAAGACGACCTCCCGGAGGGCGAGGCCGACCCGCTCAAAGCCTGCCAGCGCGCCATCGACGCCTGGATCAAGCGCCAGATCGGCCCGCTGCACTGCCTGGAGCCGCGCTTCGCCATCAACGTGCTCGACGAGCATGGCCAGCATCCGGGTATGCGCAGCGGTCCGCCAGCCCCCTATGCCCAGTTGGACGTGTACTGGTGCGAATACCGCGAGGCCGAGTGGCCGGTGGGGCGAAGCCTGGAGGCGTTGAACGAAGCCATGCCGCACCTGGGGGCCACGGTGCTGCAGGTGCTGCGCCAGCAGTGCCGCTATGTGTATCCCCTGTTCACCCCGGACATTGCCGATGACGTGGCGTCCTACGTGTACTGGCAGGGGGAAATGGATGAGGAAGCGGCGCTGGACATGATGTGCGAGGACCGCGACGACGCCGACCGCGAAGCCATGCGCGAGGAAATGGTCACGCGCAGGATGCTGGACGATGCCTACCCCGAGTGGGCGCGCCGCTGGCTGGTGCGGCCAGACAAGAGTGCAGGTGGGCGCAGGCGCACCCCGGCATGGCGACCGTGCAGCCTGCGCCGCGCGGCCAGGACGCTGACCGACCCCCACCAACGCCAGATCGCCGCCGATGCGCTGGCGCTGTCACGCCTGACGCTCACCGACGATTTCCATCCCGACATCGAGGGCGAGTACATCGGCTTCGGTGCGGTGCTGTCCTGGGAAGAGGGCGACGTCACCACACGTATCTACGACGACCTGCTCAATCTGGCGCACCAGTCCGACTACTGCGACCGCATGGGAGAGGTGCTTATCCCGCTGGACGACCCTGGCGCGCTGCAAGCGTGGTTCCTGCGCATGGGGCAGCGCTTCGAGGCCATCGCGCTGATCGACCGCTTGATCCACGCCCTGTGCCACGGACACTGACTCTATATAGATAGGAGGTGGTCTCCATGAACGAAGCGGAGTTTTCCATTCAGACGCCCACGGACAACGTGCTGGAGCTGGATCAGGCGGTGCTGCTGTACCACGGCCGCTCGGGCAGCGCACTCGCCACGGTGCATGAGGTCACGACCGTGGATGGCGCACCCGTGATCGGCGTGGGCCGGGCCATGACCGTCCAGGCGGCAAGGGAGTTGGCTGGGGCCTTGCTCCAGCGCGCGGCCCACGGCGGTTTCCTTCCCGAGACGGTGCTGTACCTCCATGGCGATCTGCTGGTGTGGTGGGTGCCTCCGGCACGCAGGCATGTGGCGTTCAGGGTGGGCGCGGAGCAGGCCGAAGCGTTTGGGGGGCGCGAGCGCGGCGAGTCGGTGCCGCAGCCGGGGCTGATCTTCGCCGCTGCCAGCCAGACGTGGCGGGTGTGGGCCATCAAGGGCCACCATCGCCCGACGCCGCAGACGCCGCTGTTCCAGGCCCCGTACTTCAACGTCGATGGCCAGGGCTGCATCTGCCAGGGCAATGTGCCGGTGCCCAATGGCACGACCGTGGAGAAGATCAGCGCCTGGAACGATGCCTTCCTGCGCTCCTACTTCACGCACCCCAACGTGGCGGGCAAGCTGCTGCGCTACCGGGGCGGGGCCTATGCCTTCTGGCGCGACATGCTCGATGGGCGCTTCACGCGCTTCCCCGAGCGGGTGCTGGTCGATGCCAAGACCACGCTGGGCCAACTGCTGGGCGAACCAGGAGCTGCATGATGGACCTGAGGGACCAAGCCCTGCTCGCCGCATGCCCGGTGATCGCCGCGCCGCGCTTCGGCGCACTGCCGGACATGGGCAACGGCCAGCGCATCATCGTGGCGCGCAACGGGTGGTTCGTGCAGACCCGGCTCGACTGGCTCGACAGCATCGTGGCCTTGGGCCACGGTTCACCGCCCATGCGCTTGCCGTATGGCGAGGTCGCGGAGCACCTGCGCTTCAGCTTTGGCGTGCTGCCCATCCGCTTGATCGAAGCGTTCGTGGCGGCGGGCCGGGAGAGCCTGCCCAATGAAGCCGCAGGGGTGCTGATCTATTCGCGCCGCACCGGGCACCTTCGGCTGGCGATGTGCGAGCCCGAGCAGACCTCGCCTGTCCATATCCGCTATCGGCGTCCCGCGATGGCCGAGGACGAGACGGTGGCGGTGGACCTGCACACGCATGGCCGGGCACCGGCCTTCTGGTCGGGCGAGGACGACCGGGACGATCAGGGCATCAAGGTGGCCGGGGTGTTTGGCTTGCTCGACCGGCCACGGCCCTCGGCCTGTTTCCGGCTGGTGATCAATGGCCTCTACCAACCGATCGACAGGCATCCCTGGCGGGAGCCGCAAGGCGAATGGCCGGAACAGGGCGTTGCGGCACAGCGCAGCGAAGGCTGGATGCGGCGCGTGCTGTGGCGCTGGCGCGAGCGCCACCTGCCTGGTTGAAGGCCATCCATTCAGCGAGAGACTGGGTGCAGGACATTCGATTGGAGACACTGGTGGAACACCTGATTCATCCGAAGCTGCTGGAGCGCCGCGTGGCGGTGCATCTGGTGGGCGTGGGCGGCAACGGCGCGCAGATGGCTGCCTGCCTCGCCCGCCTGGACATTGCGATGCGCGCCCTGGGCCATCCGCTGGGCCTGCACGTCAAGGCATTCGACGCGGATCGCGTCAGCGAGGCCAATGTGGGGCGGCAGCTTTACAGCGCCGCCGACATCGGCAAGCACAAGGCGTTGGTGACCATCCATCGCCTGAACCAGTTCTATGGCCTGGATTGGGAAGCCCATCCCATGCGCTACGAGGAATTCGTGCTCGGTCAGCGCTACTCGGCCAGCGCCGACATGCTGGTCAGCTGCGTGGACAGCCGCTCGGCGCGGCAGACGCTGCACCAACTCGCGTGGCGTGACGCCAACCACTACGGCTACTGGCTCGACTTGGGCAACACCGAGTCCACCGCGCAAGTGGTCTTGGGCGAGCCGCAGAGCAGCGCGACATCGCGGCAGGGGCAAGGCTCACGCCTGCCATGCGTGACGGAGCTGTTCCCTGAACTGCTCGACGCGACAGCGCCGGAGGACAACCAGCCGTCCTGCTCGGTCCGCATGTCGCTGGCCTCCCAGGGACTGTTCGTCAACGATGTAGCGGTGCGTTACGCCGCGCAACTGCTCTATGAGTTGTTCTCCAAAGGTCGGCTGTCCGCCCACGGTGTCGTCATCAATCTCGAATCCAAGCGCAGTGGCCCCATTGAGGTCGATCCACGCACCTGGACGCGCTTCGGTTTCAGCCACGAGGATGCCGAGCGCCCGGAGCCCGAACTGGAAACCATTGCCAAGGAGTGCGCGCCATGACCTTGAAGGAATGGAATGTGCGTGTGATGCGCAATGGGCATGCCATTCATGTCGGGCAGGTGGCCGAGTCCACCGAGACGCTGGCGCGGTGCGCCGCGCTGTCTCGATACGGGTTGTCCGAGGACGAGGCAGAACAAATGCAGCAAGACCGGACTGATTCAAGCGGCGCTGCGATCTACCCAGACGAGGAGTTCGACGTGTCGCCCGCGAATTGATTTCGAGGGCCTGCTATAGACTTGGCCTGTGGTCAGGGTGCTTTACTCGCCTCGCACGATCACGCACCCCAACGGATTCCATCACAAAGGCTGCCATGGCTCGCAAATCTCCCCACCGCACGACCCAGGAACTCGACGCCGAGATCGCCAGATTGCAGAAGGAGCGGGATCAACTTCGCGAGGACGAGAAAGCTGGCGTGGTGGGCCGCATGAAGGAAGCCATTGCCTACTATGGCATCACCGCCGCCGACCTGGGACTGGATGCCGCCAAGCGCAAGGCCCGGACCAGCGTGGCGAAGGCCAAGGACTCGAAGACCCAGCGCGCCTTAGGCCGCATCAAGTACCAGGACGACGCGGGCCACACATGGTCGGGCTATGGCCCCAAGCCCAAGTGGTTCACCGAGGCCCTGGCCAGCGGAAAGGCCGAAGCCGATCTGCGCGCCGCCTGATGCGTCAGGCTGGCGGGCCGGCCTCCGGCCCATCGGCGGACTGCCTGCGGCCTGCGCTTTGCCTCGGGCATGCTTGGCCTATATAGGCGCCAGCGGCTCTTTGCCTGGCATGGCCAGCTCTCTCTGATACGGCTAGTCGCGCAGCCCGATCCGCATTCGCGTCCACACAGCCACCGCCGCGCACGGGCGATGGCGTGCCTGAAAGCGATTCATACAGATCGTTCAGATTGCCATGCCGCAGGCCGTGGGCTGTGACACCCGCCTGCCGCTTGGTGATACCGAACTTCTCCAGGGCGTAGTCGAGCCGGCGCAGATTGCGCTTGAGGTTCAGGGCTGGATCGCCCATGTGCGCATCGCGGCTTGTGGCCAGTGAACGCGCCAACGCCACCGCCGAGCGCTGACCGTCCGTCTCCAGCGGCACCCAGCGCACGCGCCCGCCCTTGCCCTTGATCCATACATACTCACCCGCCTTGCGGCTTTCGAGCGGCAGGCCGGTCTGCTCGAACGGCACGACGTGCTCGAAGGGCCGGAACATCACTGACTCCTTGCGCCGCAGCGCCAGCGCGTTCATCAACCGTATCGACGCCGCGATCCGCGCATCGAACTGCGCGACCTGGACGAGAACCGCTTCCACGTCGACGCTGTGCGCGCCCCAACTCTTGTCGCGCTGTGCGCACTCATGCCGTTCGTACTCTGCCAGGCTCAGGCCATAGTGCGCGGGCGCTCGCACGAAGCCGGGTTTGTTGAGCCAGGACGCCAAGCCTCGCAGAAAGCTCATGTAGGTCTGGATGGTGGCGGGTGCCAGATGCTCACGCTGCCACACCTGCACCATCGCATGCACATGCTTCTGGCCCAGGTTTCGCGGGTCGGGTGGGGTTCTGAAACCGGCCTTGCGCTGGAGGTCGCGGAAGAACTGGCGCAGGAAGCGTGCGCGCTCGTGCCGCGTTTTGTGCGAGACGGTTTTCTCGCGGGCGGTGTGCCGTGTGTTGAATAGCTCGATCAGCACGTCGAGCACTTTCAGCGGGGCGACTCTGCCGGGCTGGTAGCGGGCCAGTACTTCCTGTGGTGACTTGATTCCCCAATCCTGGCGGCGCGGCGGATCCATGCCGGGAATGCGGCCGGGGCTGATGGGTTCGGTGGCGCGGGGGGGCGAGGTGCGAGGCATGACGGTTCTCTCCACATGGATCGGCTCGCCGCCCGAACGGCACGCCGGCTGGAATCGAAGGGCTCGCCGCAGCGAACGGATTCCGTCATCCGCTGCGGCGCGTGGTCTGGCGATGTCGGTGGCGCACGACCACGGTGTCGCGCCGCCTCCCCAAGGTTGCACCGGTACGTGCTTGCACACGCCGGCTCGGTCGGTCTTAAAAATGAAAACGTGTGATCCAACTCCGTCCGCGCATTTCTGCGACCACGGAGGGGGTGACGCGCAATCGCCTCGGGGGCGTGCTGCCGCGTCGGCGCAGAGGTCTGGCCTCGCGCCCGATGGGGGATCAATCCTGGAATGCGTAGCGCCATCCACTCGCATGGAGCCGCCCCTGACCGAAAGTCCAGGGCGGTGTCGAGCGTCTGAGCGGGGGCCAGCAGGGAGCCAACGAGGGCAAACACGACTGCTGGCGGCGTGAAACACGCGTGCTCGGTGATGGCGGGATCGGGAACCGGCATCCGGTGCCGGGTCGGGAGATCTACGGCCTTGGCGCGCTTCGGGGAGCGCCCAGCCGCGCGGCTGGCGAAGGTCGAAGGCACATGCACTACGAATAGGAACCTCGGGGCGGTCGCCTCGGGGGCGACAGCCACCCCTGTTCAGGACCGGGGCTTGAAAGGCAGGTAACGACTGCGACGCCTGTTGCTCCGCGATGGAGCGGGCCAAGGGTGGCCCTCGGGAGTCTCTAGTGGATGACGAAAGGGGCTTGCGGGTCAATGCCGGTGTGGCAATGCGACGGCATGGGAAAGTGCCTTGCCGGTGGCGCTTGCGGGCACGCGACGGCGTGATAAGGGCGATTTAGTGTCCCGCACGAACGCAGAGCAAGGCTGCATGCGGGCTTGACGGGCGAAAGTCCTGCCTCTGGTCCCGGAGGGGATTCCCAAGCCCTGGCAGGGCATCTGCGCGAAGGGCGCTTGATGGGCGCGCAACGGGGGTTGACGACTGCCAGTGCGGTGAGACCGTGGTGACACACACGCAGTTCGCAGCGGTTTGAGCCCGGGTCTGGCGTCATTGCAATGCCACTGATCCTTCACTCCAGTGACAACCAGTAGCACCTGATCCCGAAACCTGGGTCATTTCGTGCGCATTGCGGGTGGCGTGGCCGCACCGCCTTGCCGATGCTGGCCGTCATGTTTCCTCACCTTGGAGCACCATCATGGAATTGATCGTCAGAGCGGTGGATGTTGGATCGGGCAACACCAAGTTCGTTACCGGCGTCACCGGCGTCACCGGCGTCACCGGAGCCGAAGTCCGTTGCGTCAGCTTCCCCTCCATCGCCTATCCATCCAGCGGCGAAACGCCGCAGTGGCCGGCCAGCGAACTGCGCAAGACCGTCTGCATCCCAGTTGGCCCGCTGTTCTACGAGGTCGGGCCGGATGTCGGCCTAGCCGCGGACACCTTCCGCGCCAAGCAGTTGCACGACGAGTACACCGAGTCGCCCGAGTACATGGCGCTGCTGCGCGGCGCGCTCAGCATGATGAAGGTGCCGCACATCGACCTGCTGATCGTCGGGCTGCCGGTGGCGCTGTTCACCCTGAAGAAGGCTGCGCTCGAGAAGGCCATGGTCGGCAGCCATCAGGTCGGCGGTGGCAAGACCGTCACGGTGGCCAAGGCGATGGCCGTGGCCCAGCCGCAGGGTGCGCTGGTCCACTACGCAGCCGAACACCAGAAGATCGAGACCATCGGCACCGAGCAGAGCCTGGTCATCGACCCCGGCTCGCGCACCTTCGACTGGCTGGTCACGCGTGGCATGCGACTGGTCCAGAAGCAATCGCACTCCATCAACCGCGGCATGTCCGACGTGCTGCGCCTGCTGGCGGCTGAGATATCCAAGGACATCGGCACCCCATACCGGGACTTCGACGCCATCGACCTCGCGCTGCGCACCGGCAAGGCACCGGTGATCTTCCAGAAGCCCTACGACATGAAAAAGCACCTGCCGCTGGCCGAGAGCGTGGCCCAGCAGGCGGTGTCCACGATGCGCCAGTGGATCGAGACCCCGGAGAGCCTGCAGAACATCATCTTGGTGGGCGGTGGCGCTTTCCTGTTCAAGAAGGCGGTGAAGGCGGCGTTTCCGAAGCACCGGATCCACGAGGTCAAGGAACCCATGTTCGCCAACGTGCGCGGTTTCCAGATCGCGGGCCAGAACTATGCCGCCAGCGCCATGGCCTCAGGCCGGGATCGCGCGGCAGGGGAGGCTGTATGAATTCCCGACCTCAGAGCGAGCCGAAGCCGATCCGGCTGGTGTTCGAACTGGCGCGTGCCGACAACCCGCGCCTGTTTGACGAACTGGTGCGCTTTCCGCAAGGGGCCAAGCGCGTGAATCGGCTGCGCGTACTGGCCTATGACGGACTGCTGGCGCAGTACGGCGTGTTTGCCGTGGATGACGCCAGGCAGGTGCCTCCACCCGTGGCCAGCGAAGCGTCGAAGTCCGCGGCCGTGACCAACGACGTGTTCGAGCCCGGCCTGGAAGAGTGAGGTCGCTATGCCAACACGCAGACATGCGCAGCGCAATGAAGTGAGCGCCACGGAGCTCGCGGAGATGGGTTTCTGCGAAAAGCGGGTGCAGCTTGTACACCTCTATGGTGAGCAGGCGATGCCCGAGCAGCGCAAAGCCATGGCCCGGGGGCAGATGGCCCACCAACGGTACTTGGAGGAGGGCCTGGCAGCAACGGCGGATCGCCGGTGTTTTGTGGCCACTTTCGTGTTTGGCCCGGATGCGCGGGAGACGCAGGTGCTTCGCGCATACCGTGACGCGGTGCTCCTGCGACGGCGCTGGGGGAGGATTCTGGTCGCTGCGTACTACCGGGTTGCACCGACGGGTTGTCGAATCATGGCGCGATCGCCCGCGACTGTGGTCAGGGTGCGCCGCATATTGCGCGTCGTGGTTGCTTGGTGTGAATGGGCGCTGGGTGATAGGAGGGCACCATGACTTGGTCGGCCGCATATTTGCTCGCCAGCCTGGTGCTGGCGGTCTGGCTAGTGCGGCGATGGACGCGCCTCCACGCTTCTTGCGAGCGAGCCTCACGGCCGCGAGAGCTGGCCAATGCCGAGCTGGTCTATATGGAGAAGCTCTTTCGTATCGGGGAACCTATCCGACTGGTCGCAAGAGTCGATCGCGCATACCGGTTGCCGGGCGGTTCGCTGGTGCTAGTGGAACTGAAGACCCGGAAAATGAGCCGTCCGTACTTATCCGATGTGATCCAGTTGTCGGCCCAGAGGCTGGCGATCGAGATGCTGACCGGAGAGGTAGTCGAGCCTTATGGCTATGTTTCTGTTCTTGGAGGAAATCGCAAGATGCGTTCGCACCAAGTCCGGCTGCTCGATGCTGAGGCAGTTGTTGACCTCTATCGGCGACGCGAGGCGATTCGCACAGGCCGGGCACCGCCTGCCTATGCCTCTGCGGAATCAGCCTGCCGCGGCTGCGCGCTGCGATCAAGGTGTGACCGTTTTGGGAGGTGAGTAGTAGATGGAAGGCGGTCTTCAACGACCGAATCCACGTACTCGACATGAGGTCAAATTAGACGAGAATCGAAGATGCAGGTAGTTCTTCATCGTTGATCTTTGGTTTTCATGGCGTCTAACCGACGGTGGGTGACTAGCTGGGTGGGTAAGGCGACCCAAGATGCAAAAAATATAGCTAACCTATTGATTAATAAGCAGAAATTTCTTTCAGCAGAACGATACGACATCGTCCTGCTCTGAAGCCGTTTTTCCGGGAAAGCATCTTTCGTGTCTGGATCGACCACGGGCGCCGCGGCGCCGCTGCGCGCCCGCGGGGCGCTGGCATGTCTCTGGGGCCTCGCGGCCGTGTTCGTGGTGCTGGGGCACGACGGGCGCCGCGTGGCGCAACTGCTCATCCTGTTCCTGCCGCTCATGGCCTGGCTGGCCTGGCCGGTGCGCAGCCCGG
>Ga0209792_1001591_pt1 | contig 10547 bp, 8 predicted proteins | sample EBPBio142005_DNA_FD_185860 | JGI IMG/M metagenome (GOLD analysis project Ga0209792, IMG submission 185860) | Wastewater treatment Type I Accumulibacter community from EBPR Bioreactor in Madison, WI, USA - Reactor 1_6/14/2005_ DNA (SPAdes)... | ecosystem: Engineered > Bioreactor > EBPR >...
CATTGGTCAGGAACCCGGTGCGCAGCGCCGCCGCATCCGACAGCGGCGCTGCCGCCCCCTCGGCCAGCGCGCCGCCGGGTTGGGCCCGCAGCATCTTCACGCCGAGATAGACCAGGTAGGCCGCACCCGCCAGCTTGAGGGCGTTGAACAGCCACAGCGACTGCGCGATCAGCAGGCCCACGCCGACCAGGGTGTAGCCGATGTGGACCAACACGCCCAGGCCGATACCCAGCGCCGTCAACACGCCAGCGCGACGCGAGAGCAGCAGGCTGTTGCGCGTGACCATGGCGAAATCCGGCCCGGGGCTGATGACAGCGAACACGGTAATGGTGATGACAGCTATCCATTCGGTCATGGCATCTTCTTTCAGGTACAACAATATGTCCCCTATGCTATGGGGCATCGCCTCCGGTGAATAACGATGTTTTCTGACAAGAATGGTGAACCTGAATCACCATCACCCCCAGCCCGCCTGCCTTCGCTGCTGGCGCTGCGCTGCTTCGAGGCGGCGGCCCGCCAGGAGCATTTCGGCCGGGCCGCCGCCGAGCTGCACCTGACCCACGGCGCGGTCAGCCGCGCAGTGCGCCTGCTGGAGGACGACCTGGGCGTGGCCCTGTTCGAGCGGCGTAGCCGCCGCGTCTACCTGACCGACGCCGGCCGCACCCTGGCGCGCGCCGTGGGCCAGGGCCTGGATCTGATGCGCCAGGCCGTCGGCGAGCTGCGCGCCAGCGTCCGCCAGCCCAGGCGCTGGGTGCTGTCGTGCGAGCCGACGCTGCTGATGCGCTGGCTGATCCCGCGCTGGCCCGGCTTCCAGGCCCGGCACCCGGGCATCGACGTGCACCTGGTCGCTGGCGGCGGGCCGTTCTCCTTCGCCAGCGGCATCGACCTGGCGATCCGCCGCGACGACTTCCCCTGGCCCGAGGGCTGCCACGCCGAGCGCCTGTTCGCGGAAGCCGTCGGCCCGGTCTGCCGCCCGGACAAGGCGGCGGCCTGGTTCGCCGCGCAGCAGGACGGCGCCGCGCTCCAGACTGACGCGCCGCGCCTGCACACGCGCACCCGGTCGCTCGCGTGGCAGGAATGGGCGGCCGCCGCAGGCCAGCCCGCTCCCGACTCATCGGGGCAGATCTTCGAGCATTTCTATTTCAGCCTGCAGGCGGCCGTGGCCGGCCTGGGTGTCGCCATCGGCCCCTGGCACCTGGTGCGCGACGACCTGGACAGCGGCGTGCTGGCCGCCCCGCTGGGGTTCACCCCGGATGGCTCGCACTATTGCTTGCTGACGCCGCAGCCCCCACAGCCCGACAGCCTGCCGGCACAGGTGCTGGCGTGGCTGCGGGCCGCGGCGTAGCAGCTACGGGGATTTCAAGCCAAATCAGTCCTGAACGCATGCCAGGCAAGCGCTGGCAGCTATTCATTCAATAGTGCCGTGCGGCATCAACCCTGCACGTAGACCATGGTGGCCTGCATCAGCGCCACCACCTTGTAGTCCTCGCCGTCGCCGGCGAAGGCGCGCACCTCGCCGGTGCACACCGCCATGCTGCGCCCGGCGTTCACCACCTTGCCGACGGCCAGAAAGCGCCGGCCGATGGCCGGGCGCATGAAGTTGACCTTGAACTCCGCCGTCACCACCTCGTGCTGCGCGCCGGGCGCGCGCGTGAGCGCGGCGTAGCCGCAGGCGCTATCGACGATGCTGGTGATCGAGCCGGCGTGCGCGTAGCCATGCTGCTGCGACAGGGCGGCGGAGAACGGCATGGCGATGTGCACCTCGCCCTCGGCCACCTGCGCCAGGCGCGCGCCCAGCGTGGCCATCAGGCCCTGGACGGAGAAGCTGTCGGCAATGCGCTGTGAAACATCGGTCATCGGTCGTTTCCTCCAGGTGTCGCTCGGTCCGAGCGGTTGGCATCATGTGAGATTCAACCCGCCGTCCAGCAGCAGGATCTCGCCCGTCACGTAGTCGCTCGCCGCCAGCATCGCGACGGCCTGGGCGATGTCCTGCGGCTGGGCAGCGCGGCGCATCGGTGCGCGCTCGCGCCACAGCGCCTGGGCGGCCGTCCAGTCGGCCGTCAGCGGCGTGTCCACCAGGCCCGGCGCGACGGCGTTCACGCGGATGCGCGGCGCCAGCGACAGCGCCAGCAGCCGCGTCATGTGGTTGAGCGCGGCCTTGGACGCCGCATACGGAATCGACGCGCCCTTGGGCCGCACGCCGGCGTGCGAGCTGACGTTGACCACGCAGCCCGCGGCAGCCTCCAGCGCGCCCTGCGCCTCGGCGATCAGGCGGAATGGGGCGATGACGTTGACCTCGTGCAGCTCCTGCCACATCTGCGGCGTGGCCGCCTGCAGGTCGCCGTGGGGCACGACGCGGCTGATGCCGGCGTTGTTGACCAGCAGGTCGAGCCGCCCCCACAGCGCCACGGCCTCGCGCACCAGGCGCACGCGGTCGGCGTCCACCGCCAGGTCGGCCTGCACATAGGCCGCGCGGCCCAGCTCGGCGGCCATGGCGCGGCCGGTGTCCACGGAGCTGCGGGAATGCAGCACGACCGCATACCCATCGACGCACAGGCGCCGCGCGATGGCCGCGCCGATGCCCGAGGTCGAGCCGGTGACCAGCGCGACGGGTGCGGTGCCCACCTGCGCGGCGCTCAGTCGAGCAGCGACAGATCGCGCACCGCGCCCTTGTCGGCGCTGGTGACCAATTTTGCATAGGCCTTGAGCGCGGCCGACACCTTGCGCGGGCGCGCGGCAGCGGGCTTCCAGCCAGCCGCGTCCTGCGCGGCGCGGCGGCGCGCCAGTTCCTCGTCGCTGACCAGCACGTCGATGCGGCGGTTGGGGATGTCGATGCGGATGCGGTCGCCGTTCCTCACCAGGCCTATTGCGCCGCCGGCCGCGGCCTCGGGCGAGCAGTGGCCGATGGACAGGCCCGAGGTGCCGCCCGAGAAGCGCCCGTCGGTCAGCAGTGCGCAGGCCTTGCCCAGGCCACGGCTCTTGATGTAGCTGGTCGGGTAGAGCATTTCCTGCATGCCCGGGCCGCCCTTGGGGCCTTCGTAGCGCACCACGACCACGTCACCGGCCTTGACCTGATCGGCCAGGATGTTGGCCACAGCCTCGTCCTGCGACTCGACCACATGGGCCGGCCCTTCAAACACCAGGATGGAGTCATCCACGCCCGCGGTCTTGACCACGCAGCCGTCCAGCGCGATGTTGCCGGTCAGCACCGCGAGACCCCCTTCTTTGCTGAAGGCATGCTCGTACGAGCGGATGCATCCATTCACGCGGTCCAGGTCCAGGCTGGGCCAGCGCGCGTTCTGGCTGAAGGCCACCTGTGTGGGCACACCGCCGGGGCCGGCCATGTAGAAGGTCTTGACGGCCTCGTCGTCGGTGCGCGTCACGTCCCATTGCGCCAGCGCATCGCCCAGCGTGAGCGCATGGATGGTGGGCACGTCGGTGTGCAGCCGGCCGGCGCGGTCGAGCTCGCCCAGGATGGCGTAGATGCCGCCGGCGCGGTGCACGTCCTCGATGTGGTACTTGTCGGTGTTCGGCGCCACCTTGCACAGCTGGGGCACGACGCGCGACAGGCGGTCTATGTCGGCCATGCCGAAGTCAATGCCGGCCTCCTGGGCGATGGCCAGCAGGTGCAGGATGGTGTTGGTGGAGCCGCCCATGGCGATGTCCAGCGTCATGGCGTTCTCAAACGCCTTGAAGCCCACCGAGCGCGGCAGGATGCGCTCGTCGTCCTGCTCGTAGTACTGGCGCGCCAGTTCCACGATGCGCCGGCCGGCGCGCTTGAACAACTGCTCGCGGTCGGCATGCGTGGCCACCACGGTGCCGTTGCCGGGCAGGGACAGGCCCAGCGCCTCGGTCAGGCAGTTCATGGAGTTGGCGGTGAACATGCCCGAGCAGGAACCGCAGGTAGGACAGGCGTTGCGCTCGGCCTCGGCCAGGTCGGCGTCGCTGACCTTGTCGTCGGCGGCCATGACCATGGCGTCGATCAGATCCAGCTTCTTGAACTGCACGGTCGCGGTGCCGGGCACGGCCAGCTTGGCCTTGCCGGCCTCCATCGGGCCACCGGAGACGAAGATCACCGGGATGTTCAGGCGCATCGCGGCCATCAGCATGCCGGGCGTGATCTTGTCGCAGTTGCTGATGCAGACCATGGCGTCGGCGCAGTGCGCATTGACCATGTATTCCACGCTGTCGGCAATGATGTCCCGGCTGGGCAGCGAGTACAGCATGCCGTCATGGCCCATGGCGATACCGTCGTCCACGGCGATGGTGTTGAACTCCTTGGCCACGCCGCCGGCGGCCTCGATTTCGCGCGCGACGAGCTGGCCCAGGTCCTTCAGGTGCACATGGCCGGGCACGAACTGCGTGAACGAGTTGACCACCGCGATGATGGGCTTGGAGAAGTCCTCGTCCTTCATGCCGGTGGCGCGCCACAGGGAGCGGGCACCGGCCATGTTGCGGCCGTGGGTGGAGGTCTTGGAACGGTATGCGGGCATCGTGGGTGCGTAAAAGTGGGCAGGAAGAACTCTGTGGCCCCTGCGCTTGGGGGCCGGCGCGCGCCGTGGCGGAAAGCCTCTTGAGCCCAGCCGAGGGCAAACCGTTTGATTATGTCGTAGGCCTGCAACCCCTGCCTGCACAAGGCCCGGCGTCGGCGCAGGCTGGACAGCAGGGGCGCAGGCGCCCAAACTAAGAACCACATCCCCACTGCGCCAGGACTGCACCATGACCGATTCCGTGCCGCTGAACCGCCGCTCCGCCCACATCACCCAAGGCAAGGCGCGCGCGCCCAACCGCTCCATGTACTACGGTATGGGCTATACCGAGGCCGACTTCGACAAGCCCATGGTCGGCGTGGCCAACGGACACAGCACCATCACGCCGTGCAACAGCGGCCTGCAGAAGCTGGCCGACGCGGCCGTCGAAGGCATCCGGCAGGCCGGCGGCAACGCCCAGACCTTTGGCACGCCGACGATCAGCGACGGCATGGCCATGGGCACCGAGGGCATGAAGTACAGCCTGGTGAGCCGCGAGGTGATTGCCGACTGCGTGGAGACGTGCGTGCAGGGCCAGTGGATGGACGGCTGCGTGGTGATCGGCGGCTGCGACAAGAACATGCCCGGCGGCATGATGGGCATGCTGCGCGCCAACGTGCCCAGTATCTATGTCTACGGCGGCACCATAGAGCCGGGCTGCCTGCATGGCTGCGACCTGAACATCGTCAGCGTGTTCGAGGCCGTGGGCGAGAACGCCGCCGGCAAGATCAGCGACCAGGAGTTGAACGACATAGAGCGCCACGCCATCCCCGGCACCGGCTCGTGCGGGGGCATGTACACGGCCAATACCATGTCCTCAGCCTTCGAGGCGCTGGGCATGAGCCTGCCCTACTCCAGCACCATGGCCAACCCACACCAGGAGAAGGTCGATTCCGCCCGCGAGTCGGCCAGGGTGCTGATCGAGGCCATACGCCGCGACCTGAAGCCCCGCGACATCGTCACGCGCAAGTCCATCGAGAACGCCGTGGCCGTCATCATGGCCGTGGGCGGCTCGACCAATGCCGTGCTGCACTTCCTGGCCATCGCCCACGCCGCGGGCGTGGAGTGGAGCATCGACGACTTCGAGCGCATGCGCCAGAAGGTGCCGGTGTTCTGCGATTTGAAGCCCAGCGGCAAGTACCTGGCCGTCGATCTGCACAAGGCTGGCGGCATTCCGCAGGTCATGAAGATGCTGCTGAACGCCGGCCTGCTGCACGGCGACTGCATGACCATCACCGGCAAGACGGTTGCAGAGACGCTGAAGGAGGTGCCCTATGAGCCGCGCCCGGATCAGGACGTGATTCGCCCCCTATCCAAGCCGCTGTACGCCCAGGGCCACCTGGCCATCCTCAAGGGCAACCTGAGCCCTGAGGGCGCGGTGGCCAAGATCACCGGGCTGAAGAACCCCGTCATCACCGGCCCGGCGCGCGTCTTCGACGACGAGCAATCGGCGCTGGCCGCCATCCTGGCGGGCAAGATTAAGGCCGGCGACGTGATGGTGCTGCGCTATCTGGGCCCCAAGGGCGGCCCCGGCATGCCCGAGATGCTGGCGCCCACCGGCGCGCTGATCGGCGAGGGCCTGGGCGAGAGCGTGGGGCTGATCACCGACGGGCGCTTCTCCGGCGGCACCTGGGGCATGGTCGTGGGCCATGTCGCGCCCGAGGCCTTCGTCGGCGGCATCATCGCCTTTGTGCACGAGGGCGACAGCATCACCATAGACGCCCATCGGCTGCTGCTGCAGCTCAACGTCAGCGACGAGGAACTGGCGCGCCGCCGCGCCGGCTGGGCACCACCAGCGCCACGTTACACGCGCGGCGTGCAGGCCAAGTTTGCCTTCAACGCGGCCAGTGCCAGCAAGGGTGCGGTGCTCGATCTGTTTGACACGCCACAGGACAAAAGCTGATGCATCTGCGGCGCGGCATTGGGACGCTGTGAGTCAGCGCGGCTTGCGGCCCATGCCCAGAGCATCCTTGTGTTTGTTGATGCGATCCTGCTTGCGCTGGTCCATCTTTTCCATGGCCTTGCGCTTTGTGTAACCCGTTGCATCGGCCCATGCCCACCAGGCCATGGCTACGGCGAAGGGCGAAAGCACCCACCACCACGACCATGCGGCCACCGGCCCGATCTCCAGATACTTGAGCAGTATCAGCAAGATGCCCAAAAGCAACGCGTACATGATCGCTTCCCCCAATGTCATGCGAGCTTTTGTTTGAAGCCCGTCAACCGTGAACACTACAATCCCATTGAAAGCCAAATGTACCCCAACCCCTAGAGGAACCACGCGATGAAAAGCTCTCTGATCACCCTCGCAATGGCACTGTCTGTCGCCGCTCCGGCTATGGCGGACGAGGCCTTGGCCAAGTCCAAGAACTGCATGGCCTGCCATGCTGTCGACAAGAAGGTCGTAGGCCCGGCCTACAAGGAAGTGGCGAAGAAGTACGCCGGCAAGGGTGCCGAGGCAACCCTGGTCGAACATGTGATGAAGGGCAGCAAGGGCGTGTGGGGCCCGGTTCCCATGCCTGCCAATGCGCAGGTCAACGAGGCCGATGCCAAGAAGCTGGTGGCCTGGATTCTGTCGCTCAAGTAATCAGCAACCGAAACTGCGCATCCGTCCGGGTGCCAGACGGATCAAAGCCGCTGCGCATCACGCGCTGCGGCTTTTGTTTTGCACGGCTGGGCACGCAGAAACGAAAAAGCCGCCCATGGTGAGGCGGCTTCATACCGGCGCCACGCCTTGCGGCGTGGCCTGCGCAACTGGCAGCTTGCACTGCCTTCTGGATCAATTGTTCTGGGCCAACTAATCCAGGATCGCCGAATTTTGGTGAGCACATCACATCGCTACGCGATATGAGTACTCCCCGAACCCCGCAAGTGCTGCGCACCGGCAGCTTGCGCTGCCTTCTGGGTCAATTGTTCTGGGCCAATTGATCCAGAATTGCGGGGTTCTCCAGCGTGCTGGTGTCCTGGGTGATGGACTCGCCCTTGGCCAGCGAGCGCAGCAGGCGGCGCATGATCTTGCCACTGCGCGTCTTGGGCAGGTTGTCGCCAAAACGGATGTCCTTGGGCTTGGCGATGGGGCCGATTTCCTTGGCCACCCAGTCACGCAACTCCTTGGCGATCTGCTTGGCTTCATCGCCCGTGGGCACGGGGCGCTTGAGCACCACAAACGCGCAGATGGCTTCGCCCGTCAGGTCATCGGGACGGCCCACCACAGCGGCCTCGGCCACCAGATCGGACTTGGCGACCAGCGCGGACTCGATCTCCATCGTGCCCATGCGGTGGCCCGAGACGTTGAGCACGTCGTCGATGCGGCCCGTGACGCGGAAGTACGCCGTCTTGGCGTCGCGCACCGCACCATCGCCGGCCAGATAGTAGCCCTTGAGTTCTTCAGGGAAGTAGCTCTTCTTGAAGCGCTCCGGGTCACCCCAGATGGTGCGAATCATGGACGGCCAGGGGCGCTTGATGACCAGGATGCCACCCGCACCGTTGGGCACGTCGTTACCGGTTTCATCCACGATGGCGGCGGCAATGCCCGGCAGCGGCAGCGTGCACGAGCCCGGCACCAGCGGCGTGGCGCCCGGCAGCGGGGTAATGAGATGGCCGCCGTTTTCCGTCTGCCACCAGGTGTCGACGATGGGGCAGCGCTCGCCACCGACGTTCCTGTAGTACCACATCCAGGCTTCGGGGTTGATGGGTTCGCCCACGCTGCCCAGGATGCGCAGGCTCGACAGATCCGACTGCTTGGGGTGCACCGACTCATCCGAATCCGCCGCCTTGATGAGCGAGCGGATGGCTGTGGGCGCGGTGTAGAACACCGTGACCTTGTGGCGCTCGATCATCTTCCAGAAACGGTCGGCCTTGGGGTAGGTAGGCACGCCCTCGAACACCACCTCGGTGGCGCCGGCGGCCAGGGGGCCGTAGGTGATGTAGGTGTGGCCTGTGACCCAGCCGATGTCGGCCGTGCACCAGAACACGTCGCTGGGCTGGATATCAAAGGTCCAGTCCATGGTCATTTTTGCCCACAGCATGTAGCCGCCGGTGGAATGCTGCACGCCCTTGGGCTTGCCGGTGGAGCCCGAGGTGTAGAGCACGAACAGCGGGTGCTCAGCATTCACGGGCACCGGGGCGCATTCGGTGCTCTGGCCTTGCTGCGCCTCAGCAAACGAGATATCGCGGCCTGCCACGCGGTTCCAGGCGGTGGGCGTGCGCTCGTACACGAACACGGTCGTAACGCACTCGCAGCCGCCGGAGGCAATGGCCTCGTCCACGATGGCCTTGAGCGGCAGCTCCTTGCCGCCGCGCAGCTGGAAGTTGGCGGTGATCACGGCCACGGCGCCGGCGTCCTGGATGCGCTCCTGCACGGCCTTGGCCGAGAAGCCGCCGAACACCACGCTGTGCGTGGCGCCGATGCGTGCGCAGGCCTGCATGGCCACAATGCCCTCGATGGTCATGGGCATGTAGATCAGCACGCGGTCGCCCTTCTTCACGCCGCGGGCCTTGAGCGCGTTGGCGAACTGGCTCACGCGCGCCAGCAGCTCCTTGTAGGTGACCTTGGTGACCTCGCCGCCGTCGGCTTCAAAGATGATGGCGGTCTTGTTCTCGACCGGCGTGCCCATGTGCTTGTCCAGGCAGTTGGCGCTGGCGTTCAATTCGCCGTCGGCAAACCACTTGTAGAACGGTGCGTTGGACTCGTCCAGGGTCTGGGTGAACGGCTTGGTCCACTGCACGTTTTCGCGGGCCAGGCGGGCCCAGAAGCCTTCAAAGTCTTTCTCGGCTTCGGCGCACAGCGCCTCATAGCCGGCCATGCCGGAGATGCGCGCCGCCTTCACCAGGCTTTCAGCCGGCGGGAAGATGCGGTTTTCGACCAGAACGGATTGGATGGCGGAAGTGGAATCACTCATGTGGGTTGTCTCCAGTGGCTGAAAAATCCGGGCGTACTGTCGTGCCTGCTACTTACAAGCCACTGACGCGTCGGTGACTGACAGAAGCGGCGCGCCGAAAGACGCAGAAAGCGCCACTTCGCACGCGCGAATAGCAGGCACAGAAAAACTTGTGTTTTGACTGAGAACCCCTGCATTCATATACTTTTTGCATGTTTCACCACCTGCCACGCAGGTCACTTGCCCCTTTTTTACGGATCAGCGGGTGAGTTTTCAGCATCTTGGCATCGCTTGCAGCAGCAACGCCATCGCCAAGCCATGGTCGCAGTGACGCGGCCGTGATGCTTCCCGGGCTCTTGCGCGCCGCCTTGGCGCCATGCGAGCCGATTTCAGTCAATTTCGTTGAACGTCCTGGTTGCCCGGCTGCCCAGCGCTAGCCATTGCGCAGCCGTTGCAGCCTTGTCCCCGCCTCTGCCTGCAACCGGCCAGGGCGGCTGGGCACGGTGCCCAGATGTTCAACCCATCGTTTCACAGGAGGGTCATGATGGCCACACCCATCATCACGATCGACCGGGTTTTCAAGGTCTTTGGCGATGCGCCGCAGCAGGCCATGAAACTGGTGCGCCAGGGCCTGAGCAAGCAGGAAATCCTGCAGCGCACGGGCAGTTCCATCGGCGTATTCGACGCCAGCTTCACGATTGGCGCGGGTGAGATCTTCGTCGTCATGGGCCTGTCGGGTTCGGGCAAGTCCACGCTGGTGCGCATGCTCAACCGACTGATCGAGCCCACGGCCGGGCGCATCCTGATCGACGGCCAGGACATCAATGCGCTGACCGACAAGGCGCTGCGCCAACTGCGGCGCAAAGACATCTCCATGGTGTTCCAGTCGTTTGCGCTGATGCCGCATCTGACGGTGCTGGACAACACCGCCTTCGGCCTGGAGCTGGCCGGCGTGCCCCGCGCCGAGCGAGAGCGGGCCGCGCACGAGGCGCTGGAGCAGGTGGGCCTGGCCGGCTGGGGCGCAAGCTACCCCGACGAGCTCTCGGGCGGCATGCAGCAGCGCGTTGGCCTGGCGCGGGCGCTGGCGGCCGACCCGTCCATCCTGCTGATGGACGAAGCCTTCTCGGCGCTCGACCCC
>Ga0209792_1001592_pt1 | contig 10540 bp, 10 predicted proteins | sample EBPBio142005_DNA_FD_185860 | JGI IMG/M metagenome (GOLD analysis project Ga0209792, IMG submission 185860) | Wastewater treatment Type I Accumulibacter community from EBPR Bioreactor in Madison, WI, USA - Reactor 1_6/14/2005_ DNA (SPAdes)... | ecosystem: Engineered > Bioreactor > EBPR >...
GGCCGTCGGCAATGCCCAGCACCTCGCACTGCCCATGGTGAATCAGCGACTTGGTGACGGCGCGGATCACCGCGTTCAGGCCCGGGCAATCGCCACCGCCGGTAAGTACGCCTACGCGCATAGGTCTTCTTTCCTGAGCGTAAAACAACCCCCGTCATTCCGGCGCAAGCCGGAATCCAGGGGACGGATACCTAGACCCCGGCCTTCGCCGTGGTGACGGGCTAGTGCTTGCTGGGGCGGTGGAATCACCATGTCCGTCAAGGCAGCAGATCCAGCGCGTGCATGTAGGCCGGCTGCACCATCAAATCGTCCCAGGGCTGGGGCAGGGTCTCGGGCAGCAGGGCCAGGCGGCGCGCCTCGCTCGCCGCGCTGGCCTGCCAGCGGCCCGCGGCCTGGGCGGCGGCCAGGCCGTCTATCAGCTCGTCCACGGCGGCGCCGTCGCCCAGGCTCTGGTTGCACAGCAGCACCAGGTCGCAGCCGGCGTTCAGCGCCGCCACGCCGGCGTCGGTGTAGCTGACCACCTGGCCGTCCAAACGCCGCGCGCCCTCCATGCTCAGGTCGTCGCTGAAGATGGCGCCATCAAAGCGCAGCCGGCCGCGCAGTATGTCCTGCAGCCATTTGGCCGAGAAGCCGGCCGGGCGCGCGTCCACCTTGGGGTAGATGACATGCGCGGGCATAACGCTGGTGAGCACGCTGGACAGCCAGGGGTATGGCGCGGCGTCGTCTGCCAGGATGGCCTTGAGGCCGCGTTTGTCCACCGGGATCTCGGTGTGCGAATCGGCCTTCACGAAGCCGTGGCCAGGGAAGTGTTTGCCGCAGTTGGCCATGCCGGCCTGCAGCAGGCCCTGCATCAGCGCGCGCGCCAACATGGCGACGACGCGCGGGTCGCGGGCGAAGGCACGGTCGCCGATGACCCCGCTTTCGCCCCAGTCCAGATCCAGCACCGGAGTAAACGAAAAATCCACGCCGCAGGCTCGCAGCTCGCAACCCAGCACATAGCCCGCCGCCGTGGCCGCGTCCATTGCGCGCAGGGCGCCGCTGCCCTCGCGGTGCTTGGCGCCCTTGCCATCCTGCAGCCACAACTCGCCAAGCGCGCGCATGGGCGGTATGTGGGTGAAGCCGTCGGTGCGAAAGCGCTGCACGCGCCCGCCCTCGTGGTCTACGCAGATCAGCAGGTCATGGCGCACGGCCTTGATGGCGGCCGTCAGCTGCAGCAGCTGCGCGCGATCCTGCCAGTTGCGTGCGAACAGGATGACACCGCCGACCAGCGGATGGGCCAGGCGGCGGCGATCCAAGGCGGTTAACTCGGTGCCGGCGACGTCGATGATGAGGGGGGAGTGTTCTGTCATTCGTTATTTGCTTTCGTTTTAATAGCTGCCAGCGCTTGATGGACGGGCGCTTGAGCCAATTTTACTTAACTATGTGTATGCCACTGCAAGCCCCTCACCCCTCCCTCTCCCCAAAGGGGCGAGGGCGATCGGTTGCGCCGGCTTTGCCCCCTCTCCCTCTGGGAGAGGGCGGGAGTGAGGGCCGGCGGCCTGGTCTGAGGCATGTTTTTGCTTCAATCCTTCTCCACCACGCAAAAGCTCGCGGCGTAGTCGCTTTCATCGGTCACGCTGATGTGGCAGCGCAGGCCGCGCGCCTCGAACCAGTCCTTGAGCGCGCCATGCAGCACGATCTGCGGCCGGCCGCTGGGCAGGTTGACCACCTCGCAGCGGCGCCATGTCATGGGCATGGTCATGCCCAGGCCAATGGCCTTGCTGAACGACTCCTTGGCGGAAAAGCGGGTTGCCAGAAAGCGCACGCCGCGCTCGGGCCAGCGCGCCGAGCGGGCGCGCCAAGTGGCCAGTTCGCCTGGCGCCAGCACGCGCTCGGCAAAGCGGTCGCCGTGGCGCTCCAGGCTGACCTGGATGCGGCGCACGTCGCAGATGTCTGTGCCTATGCCGTAGATCATGGATTCAAGCAGAATGAGGCTCAAGCGCTTATACAGTAAGCGCCAGCAGCTATCAATTCAAGAGCGACGCTCCACCATGCCCTGGTCTATGCAGCGCTGGTAGGCGCGCACCGTGTCGCCATAACCCAGCTCCAGCGCGTCGGCGATCAGGGCGTGGCCGATCGACACTTCGAGCACGCCGGGCACATGGCCCAGGAAGTCGGCCAGGTTGTCGCGGTTCAGATCATGCCCGGCGTTCACGCCCAGGCCAGCGGCCACCGCGGCCATGGCGGCCAGGCGGTAGCGGGCCAGCTCGTCCGAGCGCGCGGGCGTGGCCCAGGCGGCGGCGTAGGGTTCGGTGTAGAGCTCGACGCGGTCGGCACCCACGGCGCGGGCGGCGGCCATCTGCTCGGGGATGGGGTCCATGAACAGGCTGACGCGCACGCCCAGATCACGGCATTCGGCAATCAAGGGGGCAAGGCGTTCGGCGTCCTCGGGGAAGCGCCAGCCATGGTCGCTGGTGAACTGGCCCACGCTGTCGGGCACGAAGGTGGCCTGATTGGGGCGTACCTGGCGGATGAACTCCATGAGGTTGTGCGTGGGGTTGCCCTCGATGTTGAACTCGGCCTGGGGCCATTGCTGGAGCAGCGCGGCCAGTTCGTGCACGTCCTGCGCGCGGATGTGGCGCTCGTCGGGCCGCGGGTGCACGGTGATGCCCTGCGCGCCCGCCTGCAGGCACAGCTGCGCGGCGCGCGTGACGCTGGGAATGCCCAGGTGGCGCGTGTTGCGCACCAGGGCGACCTTGTTGACGTTGACCGAGAGGGCGGTGCGGGGGTGTGAGGTCATAGCGATTGCAGGTCCATCATGAGCTGGCGCGTGCGCAGCAGGGGGCTGCCGCAATGGTATTGCAGCAGCGCGCGCAATTGTGCTTTGAGCTCGGACGCGGCAGGGGCACCCGCGCCGGCCGCGGTGCGCAGCACGGCCGTGTAGCCCGCGGCCCCACCCTGCCCCAGCGCCTGCTGCAGGGCCTGCCACTGGGCGCCGGCAAGGGCGGCGCGCTCGCCATCGGCGGCGGCGCGCAGGCCGCCCTCGGCGACCAGGGTGTAGCGCACCTCTGGCAGCAGGGGGGTGAGCGTGGCGGTCTCGGCGTCGAGGGCGGGCAGCAGGCCGATCTCGCGCAGCAGCAGCAGCTCGAAGGCGCGCAGCACGGGCTCCAGCGCGTCGCCATGGGTGCCGCTGCCCAGGACACGCACCACGCCGGCATACAGGTCGAAGAGCGGGGCATGCGTGTCCTCACGCGCCAGCAGGCGCATGAGCAGCTCGTTCAAATACAGGCCGGCCAGCAGCGCATCGCCCGTGGGCATGACATGGCCGCCCACCCATTCCGCGCCCTTGAGCGCGTGGATCTCGCCCTGCCCCAGCTCGCCCGCCCAGCCCCAGGACAGGCGCAGCGGCAGCAAAGGCAGCAGCACGGGGCGGAAATTGGAGGTGGGCTTCTTCGCCCCCTTGGCGACCAGGGCCACGCGGCCATAGTGGCGCGTGAACACGTCCAGGATCAGGCTGGATTCGCTCCAGTCATAGGCGTGCAGGATGTAGGCGGGTTCGTCGGCAATGCGGCGTGTGGCCATGGAGGAGCTATTTTTTCAATAGCTACCAGTGCTTTATAGATAAGCGCTGGCGATTAATTTCATTCATATCCAAAGGAACGCACGCGCGCCTCGTCGTCGGCCCAGCCGGAGCGCACCTTGACCCAGACCTCCAGGAACACCTTGGCGTCCATGAGCTTTTCCAGCTCCTGGCGCGCCTCGGTGCTGATGCGCTTCAACTTCTCGCCCTTCTCGCCGATCACCATGGCCTTGTGGCCGTCGCGCTCGACGACGATGGTTGCGGCAATGCGCAGGAAGCGCTTGTGCTGCTTGCTCTTTTCCTCGTCCCATTTGTCGATGACGACGGTGGAGGTGTAGGGCAGCTCGTCGCCGGTGAAGCGGAACAGCTTCTCGCGCACCGTTTCGCTGGCGAGGAATTTTTCGCTGCGGTCGGTCAGCTCGTCCTCGGCGTACCACCAGGGCTGCTCGGGCAGGTATTTCTCACAGATGCCGTACAGGCGCTCGATGTCGTCACGCTTCTTGGCCGACATGGGCACGAATTCGGCGAACGGGTGGCGATCCTGCATGCCCTTGAGCCAGGGCGCGATCTCGGCGCGGCGGTGCACGGTGTCGAGCTTGTTGGCGATGAGCAGCGTGGGAATGCCGGGCTTGAACAGACTCAAGACCTTGGCGTCGGCCAGCGTGAAGCTGCCGGCCTCGACCACGAACAGGATCAGATCCACGTCGCCGATCGCGCCCATCACCGTCTTGTTCAGCGATTTGTTGAGCGCGGTGGAATGCTTGGTCTGAAAGCCGGGCGTATCGACGAACACAAACTGCGCCTGGCCGCGCGTGCGTATGCCGGTGATGCGGTGGCGCGTGGTCTGGGCCTTGCGGCTGGTGATCGAGATCTTCTGGCCGACGAGCGCGTTCATCAGCGTGGACTTGCCCACGTTGGGCTTGCCGACGATGGCGATCAGGCCGCAGCGCTGGCCCGCACCATCGCCCGGCGCGGCGCCGCCGGGGCGCGCTGCGCCCGCCGCAGCGAGCATGGATTCAAGGTCATTTTGGCCGCCAGCGCCCGATTCATCGGCGCCACCAGCTTCTGTATTCATAGCATTCATGCCTGTTTCGCTTTCAATTGGGCCAGCATGTCGACGGCCGCCGCCTGCTCTGCCGCGCGGCGCGATGCGCCACTGCCGCGCGCGGCCAGTTGCAGCGCGGGGACTTCGCAGAGCACATGGAACACCTGCTGGTGCGCGACGCCCGTGGTGTCCACCACGCGGTACTGCGGCAGGCTCATTTTGCGGCCCTGCAGCCACTCCTGCAACGCGGTCTTAGCGTCCTTGGCGGCCTCTTGCAGGCGCGGGCTCAGCTCCACGCCCTCGAACAGTCGGTGCACCAGGGCCTGGGCCGGCTCATAGCCGGCATCCAGGTAGACGGCGCCGATGATGGCTTCGAGCGCGTCGGCGAGGATGGAGGGTCGCTCTTTGCCACCGGACTTGGCTTCACCCTCACCCAGGCGCAGCATCTGCGGCAGCGCCAGGCGCAGGGCGATGGCATGCAGCGAATCCTGCTTGACCAGCAGGGCGCGCACGCGCGAGAGCTCGCCCTCGGGCAGGGTCTGCATGCGCTTGAACAGCAGGCTGGAGACGGCCAGGTTCAGCACCGAGTCGCCCAGGAATTCCAGGCGCTCGTTGTGCTCGGAGGAAAAGCTGCGGTGCGTGACGGCGCGCTGCAGCAGGGAGGGATCGGAAAACCGGTGCTGCAGCCTCTGCTGCAACGCCAAAAGACTGTCGGTTGGCACTAATTCGTCGATTCCTGGAAGCGGTAGACCAGATAGGCCGGCCCCGCCAGCGCGATCTCACGCGAGTAGTTGAACGACACAATGACTTTGTCATTGCGCTTGGTGATCTCCAGGTCCTTGCCGGCGATGGACTTTATATCGTCGATCTGCGCGGCGCGGTCGAACGCGGCGCGGATCTCGGGCACGGTAGACCCCGCATTCGCCGCCTTGACCGCGGCCTTCTTGATGGCCATGTACTCAATGAAAATCGGTACAGACTGCCCGCCGATGGCAAATGCCGCCACGGCAATCAGGCCCACGAAGATCACGCCAATGAACGACAGCCCGCGCTGACGCGAACGGGTTGCGGTGCGTTGCAGCCCCATACCTGTTTCTCCCTCTAGGAACCTTGTTTAGTTGAATGAGCCGATGCGCTTGAGATTGCCGAAATTCATCCACACGAAGAAGGCCTTGCCGACGATGTTCTGGTCCGGCACGAAGCCCCAGTAGCGCGAATCGAGCGAATTATCGCGGTTGTCACCCATCATGAAGTAATGCCCTTCGGGCACCTTGCAGGTGACGCCCTCGACGCTGTAGCGGCACAGGTCGCGGAACTGGAAGTTGCTTGCGCCCTGAATGAAGGCAGGCACCTCGGGGTTGTTCAGGATGCGGTGCTTGTGCGTGCCCAACTGCTCCTCGAACTGTTTGAAGTAGCGCATTGCGTCCTTCTCGAAGAAGTCGGGCAGCGCCGTGGTCGACACGGCCTGGCCATTCACGGTAAGGCGCTTGTTCAGGTAGGCCACCTCGTCGCCGGGCAGGCCGACCACGCGCTTGATGTAGTCCATGCTGGGCTGGGGCGGGTAGCGGAACACCATCACATCGCCACGCTGGACTGGATTGCCCTGGGTGATCTTGGTGTTGACCACGGGCAGGCGCAGGCCGTAGGTGAACTTGTTCACGAGGATCAGGTCGCCCACGAGCAGCGTGGGAATCATTGAGCCCGAGGGGATCTTGAACGGCTCGAACAGGAAGGAACGCAGCAGAAAGACGATGGCGATGACGGGGAACAGACCCGCCGTCCAATCGAGCCACCAGGGCTGCATGAGGATGCGGCCCTGAGCCTCGGCCACGTCGCCGTCCACCTTCTTGATGCCCATGCGGTCGAGCTCGGCGCGGCGCTGGGCCGCGGCCTCTTCCAGCGCCTGCGCCGCCTTGCGCCTGCGCGGCAGGAACATGAAGCGCTCGGCCAGCCAGTAGGCGCCCGTAACCACGGTGGCCAGGAACAGCAGCAGCGCGAAATTGCCCTCAATGGCGCCCATGTACCAGGCGCCTATGTAGCTCACGAAGGCCGCAAGCACCGCGGCCGTGATGTATTGCATGGTTTGCATGCTCTCACTCCTCCACTTGCAGGATGGCCAGGAAGGCCTCCTGCGGCACCTCCACCGAGCCGATCTGCTTCATGCGCTTCTTGCCGGCCTTCTGCTTTTCCAGCAGCTTCTTCTTGCGCGTGATGTCGCCGCCGTAGCACTTGGCCAGCACGTTCTTGCGCAGCGCCTTGATGGTCTCGCGGGCAATGATGTTGGCGCCGATGGCCGCCTGGATGGCCACGTCGAACATCTGGCGGCTGATGATCTCGCGCATCTTGGCCGCCACGGCACGGCCGCGGTAGGCCGCCTGCGTGCGGTGCACGATGATGGACAGCGCATCGACCTTCTCGCCGTTGAGCAGGATGTCCACCTTGACCACATCGGAGGCGCGGTACTCCTTGAACTCGTAGTCCATCGAGGCGTAGCCGCGGCTCACCGATTTGAGTTTGTCGAAGAAGTCCAGCACGATCTCGCCCAGCGGCATCTCGTAGGTCAGCATGACCTGGCGGCCGTGGTACTGCATGTTCATCTGCACGCCGCGCTTCTGGTTGGCCAGCGTCATCACCGGTCCCACATATTCCTGCGGCATGTACAGGTGCACGGTGACGATGGGCTCGCGCACCTCCTCGATCTTGCCCTGGTCGGGCATCTTCGACGGGTTCTCGACCTGGATCAGCTCGCCGTCGCCCTTGACCACCTCGTAGACCACGCTGGGCGCGGTGGTGATCAGGTCCTGGTCGAACTCGCGCTCCAGGCGCTCCTGCACGATCTCCATGTGCAACAGGCCCAGGAAGCCGCAGCGAAAGCCGAAGCCCAGCGCCTGCGACACCTCGGGCTCGAAGCGCAGCGAGGCGTCGTTCAGCTGTAGCTTCTCCAGCGCGTCGCGCAGCTGGTCGTACTGGTTGGCCTCGGTCGGGTAGAGCCCGGCGAACACCTGGGGCTGGATTTCCTTGAAGCCGGGCAGCGCCATGCTCGCCGGGCCGAGGTTGTTGGGCAGCTTTTTTTCCAGCGTGATGGTGTCGCCCACCTTGGCGGCCTTCAGCTCCTTGATACCGGCGATGATGAAGCCCACCTCGCCCGCATGCAGCTGCTCGCGCGGCACCTGCGCCGGCGTGAACACGCCGAGCTGGTTGGCGTCGTAGGCGGCGCCGCTGGCCATCATCTTGAAGCGCTCGCCTTTTTTCAGCTCGCCATCGACCACGCGCACCAGCATGACCACGCCGACGTAGCTGTCGAACCAGCTGTCGATGATCATGGCGCGCAGCGGCGCACCGGGCTGACCCTTGGGTGCCGGCACCTTGGCGACGATCTGCTCGAGCACGTCGTCGATGCCCATGCCGGTCTTGGCCGAGATGGCGATCGCCTCGCCGGCGTCGATGCCGATCACGTCCTCGATCTCGGCCTTGGCGTTGTCCGGGTCGGCCTGGGGCAGGTCCATCTTGTTGAGCACGGGCAGCACTTCCACGCCCAGCTCCAGCGCGGTGTAGCAGTTGGCCACGGTCTGCGCCTCCACTCCCTGGCTGGCATCGACCACCAGCAGCGCGCCCTCGCAGGCCGACAGCGAGCGGCTCACCTCATAGGAGAAGTCCACATGGCCGGGCGTGTCGATCAGGTTGAGGTTGTAGACCTGGCCGTCGCGGGCCTTGTAGGAAAGCGCCGCGGTCTGCGCCTTGATGGTGATGCCGCGCTCCCTCTCGATGTCCATCGAGTCGAGCACCTGGGCCTCCATCTCGCGTTCGGCGAGGCCCCCGCAGCGCTGGATGATGCGGTCGGCAAGCGTGGATTTGCCGTGGTCGATGTGCGCAATGATCGAAAAGTTTCTGATGTGGTTCATCAACGGGATACGACAAATGATGGACTGGCTGGATCCAGGACAAGAAAAAAGGGCGCGTCAAGCAAGCGACGCGCCCTGAACCAACAATCTTTGGCAACTGCGATGGTTGGAGCCTCATTGTAGGCAAAAAGCCCCCCGCGGGGAGGCCATCCAACGACCGTGAAGGGCCGTTGCCATGGTGCAACGAAAACTTATCAACAAACTATCCACAATTAACCCCCCCACTCGTACGGTGCAACGGGTGCGCAGATTGTGGAAGGGCTGTGAATACCAGGATTCACTGCGCAAGCCAGCCACGTTGGCGGCGAATTTATATGGAATAGTTTGATATCAGGGGCGCCATTCTATCGAAATGGATGAATGAAACGGTCAGCGCGCGGGACGGATCAGCGCGTATTGCGCCCATTCGCCACGGCGCAGCAGCACATTCAAGGGCTTGCCCTTCTCTGCCTTGGTCAGCGCGGCATCGAAGTCTTTGATGCTGCGCACCTCGGTGTTGGCCAGGGCCACGATCACATCGTCTGCACGCAAGCCGGCACGGGCCGCTGCGTCGTCAGCCGAAACCACGCGCACACCGCCCTTGATCTTGAGCTCCTTGGCCTGGGCCGGGGTGATCTCTTCCACCACCAGGCCGAGTTGCTGCGCCGACGTCGACGGCTTGTTCTTGCCATTCGGATCGGACGCCTTGGCCGCCAGCTTCTCGTCAGGCTCGATCTCGGCGATGGTGATCGACAGATCGCGCGTGGCGCCCCGGCGATACACCGTGATGCTGGTACGGGTGCCCGGCTTGGTATTGCCCACCAGGCGCGGCAGGTCGGCCACCTTGTCAACCGGCTTGCCGTCGTAGCGGGTAATGATGTCGCCGGCCTCTATGCCGGCCTTCTCGGCCGGCGAGCCCGATTCAACGCCGCGTACCAGGGCACCCTGCTGCTTGGCCAGGCCCAGCGATTCGGCCACGTCCTTGGACACGGTGTCGATCTGCACGCCAATGCGGCCGCGGCTCACACGGCCGCTGGTGCGCAGCTGCTCGCTCACGCGCATGGCCTCGTCCATCGGTATGGCAAACGAGATCCCCATGAAGCCGCCGGAGCGCGAATAGATCTGGCTGTTGATGCCCACCACCTCGCCACGCATGTTGATCAACGGCCCGCCCGAGTTGCCGGGGTTGATGGCCACGTCGGTCTGAATGAAGGGCAGGTAGTCGCCCGTGTCGCGCTGCTTGGCGCTGACGATGCCCGCGGTCACGGTGTTCTCCAGCCCGAAGGGCGAGCCGATGGCCATCACCCATTCGCCCACCTTCAGGCGGCTCACGTCGCCCACGCGCACGGCCGGCAGGCCCGTAGCGTCTATCTTCACCACGGCGACGTCGGTACGCTTGTCGGCGCCGACTATCCTGGCCTTGAACTCGCGCTTGTCGGTCAGCGTCACCAGCACTTCGTCGGCGCCCTCGACCACATGGGCGTTGGTCATCACGTAGCCGTCGCTGCTCAGGATGAAACCCGAGCCTACGCCGCGCGGCTGCTCCTCGGGTTGCTGGCGCTGGGGCCCTTGTTGGCGTGGCGCCTTGGGCATGGGAATGCCAAAGCGCTTGAAGAACTCCAACATTTCCTCATCCATGCCACCCATGGTCGGGCGCGAACTCACCTTCTCGGTGGTACGGATATTCACGACCGAAGGCCCCACCTGCTCGACCAGCTCGGTGAAATCCGGCAGGCCGCGCACCACAGGTGCCGACTGGGCATGCACCGGCACCGGATCTGCAAGCATGGCGGCAGCACCACCGACCGCCACGACCATTGCCAGGGCGCCAGAGCGCAGTCCCTGTCTCCAATCCTTGCTGGACATCATCAAGCTGTTCCTCCGGAAAAAATGTGCAACCCGCGCCTGTGGGCGCCTGTAGGGCTCTGTAAGAGCGTGTTTACGATCTTTTCATGGTGCCCGCAAGGCAGCAAAAAGCCGCAATCGAGGCGCGTGCCGCAGGCCATGCTGGCGGCCTGGACAAGGTGCGCAACGACGAGTGCGGCTTTTTGCTGC
>Ga0209792_1001593_pt1 | contig 10535 bp, 12 predicted proteins | sample EBPBio142005_DNA_FD_185860 | JGI IMG/M metagenome (GOLD analysis project Ga0209792, IMG submission 185860) | Wastewater treatment Type I Accumulibacter community from EBPR Bioreactor in Madison, WI, USA - Reactor 1_6/14/2005_ DNA (SPAdes)... | ecosystem: Engineered > Bioreactor > EBPR >...
GTCATCCTCCACGCACTGACGGACGCGCTTCTAGGCACAATCGGCGAAGGCGACATCGGCCAGCTTTTCCCGCCATCGGATATGGGCTGGAAAAACGCCGACAGCGAAATCTTCGTGAAGGAAGCCGTAAAGCGCGTGACAAATCGCGGCGGAAAAATCATCCACGCCGACATCACCCTGATCGCGGAAGAACCGAAAATCGGCCCGCACCGCGAAAAAATGATCGCCCGTATCGCCGCCATGCTCGGCCTCACCCCAGACCGCATCGGCCTGAAAGCCACGACAAGCGAAGGCCTCGGCTTCACCGGTCGCAAGGAAGGCATCGTCGCCCATGCGGTTGCCAGCGTGCAGTTGCCTGCATGAAGCTCACCATGCCCGATCCTGAACTCATCAAAAAACTGGATTTCAAAAATCCGGCAACATGGGTTGCCACATGGTTCGGCTGCGGGCTCATGCGCCCCGGCCCCGGCACATGGGGTACCATCGGCGGCCTGCCCCTCGGTATCATCCTGCTTGCCCTCGGCGGAAAAATCTCCCTGATCATCGGCATCATCCTCGTCTTCGCCCTGGGCCTCTGGGCTTCGAAAAAATTCGAAGCGATGACCGCCACACATGACAATTCCATGATTGTCATCGACGAAGTTGCCGGCATCATGATCACGCTGCTCGGATGCACGTTGTCGCCTTTGTCCATTATCCTCGCTTTTGTCCTTTTCCGTTTCTTCGATATTCTGAAACCATGGCCAATCTCGTGGCTGGACGGGAACGTTAATGGCGCTCTGGGCGTTATGCTAGACGATATTGCGGCCGGAAAACTCGCCGCCCTTTGCTTGTTTGGAATACATCACTATGCACTCATTGGTTGAAGAACTCTCGCTGCTGCTAACACAGAAAAACATGCGCCTTGTCACGGCGGAATCCTGCACAGGCGGCATGATCGCGGCGGCGATAACAGACCGCTCCGGCTCCTCCGCCGTTTTCGAACGCGGCTACGTCACTTATTCGAACGAAGCAAAGATCGAAGAACTAGGCGTAAAATCCGAAACGATTGAAACCCACGGCGCGGTTAGCGAACAAACCGCTGCCGAAATGGCGAAAGGCGCCCTGAAAAACAGCCACGCCGATATCGCGCTCTCGGTCACAGGCATCGCGGGCCCAAACGGCGGCACAAAAGAAAAACCCGTCGGCCTCGTCTATATCGGCATCGCCCTGCAGAACAAGGAGCCGCACATCGTCAAAAATCTTTTCGAAGGTGATCGGACATCTATCCGTCAGGCAACGGTTGAAAAGGCACTGGAACTTTTGATCGAAACGGTCGGCACCCGCGCCGCCTAACGCTTACCGTACAGCTGCTCCGCCCGCGTCTCGAACGCCCCCACCATTCTCTTCACCACTTCATTGAAAAACATATTGGCGAGCGTCTGGAGCGCGACGTTGGAAAATTCGAACTCCACCGAAAAATCGATCAGGCACGCCCCGTCCGGCTGCCGTATAAATTGCCACCGGTTTTTCAGGTTTTTCAACGGGCCTTTCAGATATTCGATCTGGATAACATGCGGCCGCTCGATCATGACCTTGGATGAAAACCGCTCCCGCAACATCTTGTATCCGACGACAAGGTCTGCATAAAAAACGCCTTCGCTTTCGCGGCGGTTGATGCGGCTGGCGATACACCACGGCAGAAATTCCTGATACCGCCCCACATCCGCGACCAGATCGAACATCTGCTCCGGCGTATAGGGAAGCTGCCTCTGCTCGATATGCGTCAGCATCAATAGGCCCGCGTCGGCCAGCGGTAGGACATCGAAAACGGCACATCGAACACCGTTTCGATCATATACTGGCAAATCTTGTCGACCATGAAGTAATCGTGGATGCGCTCGCACCCCGTGCGCGCCATCGCGATCCGCGCGGAATCATTCGCCGCGTAATATTTCATCTTGTCGATCATCTCGTCATCGGACGCGAACGACACGAATGCATCCGTACCCAGAATATCTTCAAACTGCGGCCCCTTCGGAATAAAGCCAAGCATGCCCGACCCCATATACTGGCTCATCCGGCCGGAGGCGTAGAGGTAATAATCCGCCGTCTTGTTCATACATAGGCCCATCTTCGACCGGCCGAGAAGCTCGTAATAATCCGCCCCGAACACTTTGCCGTCATTCACGCCCGCCCCGCCGACATGCACCTTCACATCGCCTTTGCGCGCGAGCAGCTTTTGCACCGTGTCCTGACGGTGGTCATACTGGTCGCGCAGCACGGAACCGAGAAACAGGAAATCAATATCCGCATTCGGGTTCATATAGGCGCGTTCGGTTTCCAGCGCATAATCCACAGGGTTCGGGAAGAAGCAGACCTTGGTGCGCGGATTGGAAAAACGATTCAGCGCGTCGCCCGCCGTCGTGATGAAAATCGCCTCGACATGGCCGGAGCGCTGCTGGATGTCCTTGCAATTGTTTTCGGAATGCAGCGGGTCGACATTGCGGTACATCATCCGCACACCGGGCGCGACTTTGCGAATTTCGGCGAGCGTCTCGTTCTCGACATTCTTGCAATGGCCGAGGACAATCATATGCGGGCGGTATTTCTTGCAATCCTCGACCAACTTCTTGTTCATCGCCCGTCTGCCGCGGGACTGCGAATGGAAAATATTCGAATACCGCGCCACATCGCGGTCGTTGAACATATAGACATTGTGACCAAGGCGGGTGAAACCGTTGATTAGTTTCTGCTGCGTGAAATAATACTTGTCCGCATTTTCAAAACCCTGCGCCGTGCCGACATACAAAATTCTCATGGGTGGAGAACTCCTATTCGGCGGCCAGACGGGTCAGCTTCTCTTCCCGCGCCTTGCGCAGGCGGGCAAAATCGTCTCCGGCGTGATAGCTGGAGCGCGTCAGCGGCGTTGCGGAGACCATCAGGAATCCTTTCGCCCGCGCCATCTTTTCCAGCTGCTGGAATTCCTCCGGCGTCCAGAAATGCATGACTGGCGCATGCTTCGGCGTCGGCTGCAAATACTGGCCGATGGTGATGAAATCGATATCGGCGGCGCGCATATCGTCCATGACCTGCGCAATCTCTTCCTTCGTCTCGCCCAACCCAACCATCAGGCCGGATTTGGTGAAGATCGTCGGATCGACTTCCTTCACACGCTGGAGCAGACGCAGCGAGCGGAAATACCGCGCACCCGGACGGATCGTCGGATACAGGCGAGGCACGGTTTCAAGATTGTGGTTGAACACATCAGGCCGCGCGAGGGCGACAGCGTCAATGTCTTCGATCTTGCCACGAAAATCGCCAGGCAGAATTTCAATCGTCGTGTCGGGGGATTTGAACCGGATCGCGCCAATCGTCTTCACAAAATGGTCGGCGCCGGAATCGCTCAAATCGTCGCGGTCAACAGACGTCACAACAACATGGGACAGCCCCATCTGCTCGACGGCCACACCAACGCGCAGCGGCTCATACTTGTCCAGCTCGTTCGGCTTGCCTGTGGCGACGTTACAGAAAGAACAGGCGCGGGTGCAAACCTCGCCCATGATCATAAAGGTCGCGTGTTTCTTGTCCCAGCATTCGCCGATATTCGGGCATCCCGCCTCTTCGCAAACGGTGGTCAGCTTCAGGCCCTTCACGGTGGCTAGCGTTTCGGAGTAAACCTTCCCCTGCGGCGCCTTCACGCGGATCCAGTCCGGCTTCTTCCCCATCGGGCGGTCGGTATTCTTCTGCTTTTCAGGGTGCCGCTTGGCGCGGTCTAGAAGGTCTGGGTTATAGGTCATCTTGGTTCCTAGTAAGGCCTAAAACGGCCAAAAATTCCATCAAAATCGGTTCGGTCGTCCTTATTGCTGCCCGTCCAACGGCATATAATGGACATAGGTCGTCCAGGGCGTTGTCTGCTGCGTCATACAGCCTACAAAATACAGAAGTCCGCCATTGCTGACCAGCATCACAATACCCTCCGACCCCGGGAAAGAAACCGTCTCTGCGATATCCTTGTCCGGTATTCCGCGGCGGCGATATTCGTTGATAACCGTCGAAACTGCGTTCGTACATTCGTCCTTGGTTGCAAAGGCCTTGCTGTCCAGCATCCGCGCGCCTTCCTTGACAAAATAATCGACTACAAAGGCACGAACCTGTTCCCCCTCCGAAACCGTTGGCGCGGGCGTTTCGACAACAACCGCCTCACCCCCGATTTGCTCATCCGGCAATGTCTCCATCGTCAGGACAGGCTCGGGTGGCGGCGCCTGCTCGACAAACGGCAAATCCACACGGATGGCAAGAAACTCATATCCAGCCAGAACGGCACCGGCCGTCAGGGCGAAAATAACGATGATATTGCCGATCTTCCTTGGCATACCGCCCCTTTAGAAGTGAATGACCTTACCGTACGCGCTCAGAACACTCTCATGCATCATCTCGGACAATGTCGGGTGCGGGAAGACGGTGTGCATGAATTCGGCTTCGGTCAGTTCGGCGGTCTTGCCGATAACATAGCCTTGAATCATTTCCGTCACTTCCGCACCGATCATATGCGCGCCGAGCAATTCGCCCGTCTTCGCATCGAAGATGGTTTTGACAAACCCTTCCGGCTCGCCGAGCGCAATTGCCTTGCCGTTGCCCACGAACGGAAACTTGCCGACTTTGATGTTCAGGCCTTTTTCCTTGCACGCTTTTTCCGTCAAACCAACACTCGCCACCTGCGGCCAGCAATAGGTGCAACCCGGAATGTTCGTCTTGTCCATCGGGTGTACGTCTTTTTGCCCCGCGATCTTCTCGATACAGATCACGCCCTCGTGGCTCGCCTTGTGCGCAAGCCATGGCCCGCCTACACAGTCACCAATCGCATACACACCGGCTTCACCCGTTTTCAGGTAACCATCGGTGACGATATGCCCGCGGTCCATCTTCACGCCCGGAACATTCTCAAGACCGATATTCTCCGTGTTCGCGGAAATGCCCACGGCCATGATCACGCGATCAACGGTGATCTTCTCCGTTTTGCCGCCGACATCCACATGCACGGTGACATTGTTCGCGCCTTTTTCCAGCTTCGTTGTCTTCGCCCCAGTCAGGATTTTCATCCCCTGTTTCTCGAAAGCCTTGCGCGCGAACGCGGACACTTCCTCGTCTTCCACCGGAAGAACGCGGTCCATCACCTCAACAACGGTAACGTCCGCCCCGAGCGTACGGTAGAAAGACGCAAACTCGATACCAATGGCTCCCGATCCGACGACGACAAGGGATTTCGGCATCATATCCGGCACCATCGCCTCTTTATACGTCCAGACCAGCTTGCCGTCCGGCTCCAGCCCAGGCAACTGACGCGCCCTTGCGCCTGTCGCGATAATGATGTGTTTGCCCATAATTTCGTCGGTCTTCTTGCCGTCCTTCGACAGCTCGACCTTGCCCTTGCCGAGCAGCTTGCCATAAGCGTCAAACACGGTGACCTTGTTCTTCTTGAGCAAATGCCCGATCCCGCCAGACAGCTGCTTGGCCACGCCACGCGACCGCTCGACGATTTTTTTGATATCGAACTTGATATCGCCGGCCGACAATCCAAACGCATCGGCATGTTGCATCAAGTGATAGATTTCGGAGGAGCGAAGCAGCGCCTTCGTCGGAATACATCCCCAGTTCAGGCAAATCCCGCCCAGATGGTTCGCCTCGACCACGGCTGTTTTCATGCCCAGCTGCGCCGCGCGGATCGCCGCGACATACCCGCCGGGGCCGCCGCCAATCACAACCACATCAAAATTCTTCTCGCTCATTCTATCCTCTAATCAATGCCAGCAAATCTTCGGTTTTGTAGTTCGGCGTGTCATGCGCCAGCAAATTGTGCTCCGGCCACGCATGGTCGACCGTATCGATGACGATCTTCCCGCGCCCGCCAATGGCTTCCTTGAAAGCCTCGGTATCCGACTTCCTCAAAATCTCGTCGCGGTCGACAACCAGATAGGTCATTGCAATCGATTCCGGCAAGGCCTTCACCCGCTCCGGCAAACTGCGATAGGTCTTGCCGAGCCGCGCGACGATATCGAACGGGTCATTCAACGCAACCTTGTCTGTAATCCGCGACGCCATCAAAAATTCCGGCTGCCATACGCGCATAATGCCGTCTTCGCTGCCGTCATCTACACCTTGCGCACCGGCATAGAGCAGCAGCGATTTCACTTTCGAAATCTGTGCCCCCTCCTGCGTCATGGACCAAAGAGCTGCCAAAGCGCCGAAAGAATCCCCGATCACGTGAATATTGTCATACGCCGTATGCAGGACTTCCAGAGCCTTTAGCGGCTCTTCCAACCAGTCCTCGATGGTCGCCGGCGCGCCGCCGATATATTTCTCGTCCGTCTTGCGGCCTTCCATCATGCGCGCCGCATTGTTGACGAGGACAGGCGCCATCGCACCGGACAGCTTCGTACCCTTATGCTTGATCACATAGACGGCATAACCTTCAGCCACCAGCGCCGCCGCATGACGCTGCTCGAACACCGTTCCGCCCATACCGGGAAATCCGGGACAGAACAGGATGACGGAGCGTGTTCCGGCCACAGGTTGAAAAACCTGCGCCTCGACCCCGTCGAATTTTTCCCAACTCACTCTCATGATTACAACAGCATCGTCGCCGGGTTTTCGATGTAACGCTTCACGAACTGCAGGAACTCCGCGCCGACAGCACCATCGACCGTGCGGTGATCCGTCGAAAGCGTGCAGGACATGAAATTCCCGATCTTCACCTGACCGTTATCGACATACGGGCGCTCCTGTCCCGCGCCAACGGCGAGGATACAGCTCTGCGGCGGGTTGATGATCGCCTGGAAATTCGTGATGCCGAACATGCCGAGGTTGGACACGGTGAACGTACCGCCTTGAAACTCTTCGGGCTTCAACTTGCCGTCACGCGCCCGCTTGGCAAGGTCCTTGATCTCTCCTGAAATCGCGGCGAGGCCTTTTTCCTCCGCCTTCTTCACAATCGGCGTCATCAAACCGTTCGGCGTGGCGACGGCAACAGAAATGTCCGCATGCTTGAATTGCAGAACAGCCGCCTCGCTCCAAGACACATTCGCCGCCGGATAGGCTTTGAGTGCCATGGCACAAGCCTTCACAACGAAATCGTTGACGGAGAGTTTGTATGTCGCATCCTTGCCCGCCGCCTTATTCAATGTCTCGCGGACCTTGAGAAGTTCGTCGATCTGGCAATCGATGGTCAGGTAGAAATGCGGAACGGTGGTTTTGGATTCCAGCAAACGCTTCGCCGTAATTTTCTTGATATTGTTGTTCGGAATCTCCGTGTAAATCTGCCCGAACGCATTCACCTTCTCGTCACCCGACAAAGCAGGTGCGACCGCCGATGAAGAAGAAGCCGCAGAGGGAGTCGTGCCAGCTTTCGCGCCTTCAATATCCGCCTTCACAATCCGCCCGTTCGGGCCGGTGCCTTTCACATTTTTCAGGTCGATGCCCTTGTCCTGCGCAATGCGCTTGGCCAATGGCGTCGCAAACACGCGATCCCCCTTGTTCACCGCGGGCGCAGCCGCGACCGGAGCCGCCGAAGCGGGGGCAGCAGGCGCAGTCTCTGTTTTGGCTGCAGGCGCAGCAGCCTTCAGCGCATCCGCTTCCTTCAATGCATTGTCGTTCTCGCCCTCTTCCAACAAAATGGCGATGGGCGTGTTGACGGCCACACCTTGCGTGCCTGCGGCGATCAGGATTTTGCCAATTTTGCCTTCATCCACGGCTTCCACTTCCATCGTCGCCTTGTCGGTTTCGATTTCCGCGATCACTTCGCCGGCTTTCACTGCATCGCCTTCTTTCTTGTGCCATTTGGCGAGATTCCCCTCCGTCATGGTTGGGGATAAGGCTGGCATTAAGACTTTTATCGTCATGTTCGTTCCTGTGTTTACATTACAGTTTTAATATATTGACTTTGTAACCCGCACCCCGTATAGCCTTATGACAATAAGGAGTTCGTTATGTATGATCCGCTCTATGATCCCCGCACGCCGGAGAAAAAACCGGAATATCTGCCCCTGGAAATGGTGCCTCACATGGCGCAACGGGCGGTTCGCCTGACATCTCCGCTGGAAACCTTTCAAATCATCTACCGCACTGCCATCGAAAATGGCATGACATCCGAGCAGAAGATCAGCGAGGTTGTCGGCCGTGACAATCTTGAGGTTCTACGCTCCAGAAAGTCCGATCCCAACCCGAAATTGCGCCGCCTTGTTCTCGAATTCATCGCGACCCTCAATCCCGAAGACGCGACGATGAAAAAGGAACCATGGCGTCACGCGCATCAACGCCCGCGCGAAGAACGCAATTTCCAGCCTTAGTTCTTGTAGCAAACCTCCTTCACCGCGGCGATGATATGCTCCGCCTGCGGCAATGCCAGCGCTTCAAGGTTCGCGGCGTAAGGCAGCGGAACATCCGCCGCGTTGACGCGCTTCACCGGCGCATCCAGATAATCGAACGCATGCTCCATGCACAGCGCCGCGATCTCGGCATTCACGCCGGCGAACGGCCAGTCTTCTTCGACGGCCACAATGCGGTTTGTCTTCTTGACGGATTCGATGATGGTCCATCTGTCGAGCGGGCGAATGGTGCGCAGGTTAATGACCTCCGCATCGATGCCCTCTTCCGCCAATTTCTCGGCAGCTTTCAGCGCTTTCCCGACCATGATGGAGTACGCAACGATGGTAACGTCCTTGCCTTCACGCTCGATCTTCGCGCGGCCGATCGGAATGGTGAAATCCTCGTCCGTCGGCACTTCGAAGGCCTGCCCGTACATGATTTCGTTCTCAAGGAACACAATCGGGTTCGGATCGCGGATGGATGTTTTCAGCAAACCTTTGGCGTCCGCCGCAGACCAGGGCGCAACCACTTTCAATCCCGGAACATGCGCATACCATGAGGCGTAGTTCTGGCTGTGCTGTGCCGCCACGCGGGATGCCGCGCCGTTCGGCCCGCGGAACACGATGGGGCAACCCAATTGCCCGCCCGCCATATACAATGTCTTGGCGGCGGAGTTGATGATGTGGTCAATGGCTTGCATCGCAAAGTTCATCGTCATGAATTCGACAATCGGCTTCAGTCCCTTGAATGCGGAGCCAACCGCGATACCGGCAAAGCCGTGCTCGGTGATCGGCGTGTCAATCACGCGCTTGGCGCCGAACTCGTCGAGCAAGCCTTGGGTGACTTTGTATGCGCCGTTATATTCGGCCACTTCCTCGCCCATGACATAGACATTGCCATCGGCGCGCATTTCCTCGGCCATCGCATCGCGCAGCGCTTCGCGCACCGTCTGCGTCTTGGTCGATTGCATGAATTTGGCTTCGTCGAACACCGGCGGCTCGAACACCACGCCCTGCGCATAGAGGATATCGCGATTTTTGATGTCCTTGCCCAATGGCTGGCTCGTCACCTGCGTTTTTACCGGGCCTTCCGTGGGTTTCGATTGCGGCACGCAGGGAATGTCCGTGGTCGATGCCTGCGGGGCGGGCACCGCCGCATTGTCGTTGCTCTCGCCCTCGGCCAGAAGAACGGCGATGGGTGTGTTCACGGCCACATTCTGCGTTCCGGCGGAAACAAGGATCTTGCCGAGGATACCTTCATCAACGGCTTCCACTTCCATCGTCGCCTTGTCGGTTTCGATTTCCGCGATCACTTCTCCGGCCTTAACGGCGTCGCCTTCGTTTTTGTGCCATTTGGCAAGGTTGCCCTCCGTCATCGTCGGGGACAGGGCTGGCATAAGGATATTAGTAGGCATGGCGTTCCAGTCTTTGGAAAAATCTGTTGGCTGTTAGAATGTCTTTAACCGACGTCTTCGGGCGCGCTGCGGCTTCGGCCACGCGTCCCAGTACGACATACGGGTCTTCCATCGTATTGCGGTTTTCGCGGATCGCCGCCTTGAATTCGGAAGACAGTCCCGCAATACGTCTCGTTTCCGCGCGGACAAAGAAAAAAGCCTGCAATGGATGCATTCCCTTGTCTGTCGCTTCCTGCTGCGCGAATTCGCGGGCAACGTCTTTGAAATTGCTCAGGATATGGCGCGCATCGCCGATATAGCTTCTGATCGCCTGGCGGCTCATTACACGACCTCCTTCAGAACATCGGTCCACAATTCTTCGGGCGGAAGCTCGGGGGACTCGGTGGCGAAATCCGCCGCCTCGTTGACGATTTCCTTGATCTCTTTTTCGATCGCCTTCAATTCGTCTTCCTTCACGCCCGCATCTTCCAGCATCATCACGCGGATATTTGCAATCGGGTCGCGGTTTTCCTTCATCCCGTCCACCTCTTCCTTGGTGCGGTATTTCGCGGGGTCGGACATGGAATGGCCACGGAAACGGTATGTCATCACTTCCATGATATACGGGCCGTTGCCGGAACGGACGTAGTCGAGCGCCTGACGCGCGGCGGCCTGCACGGTGAACACATCCATGCCGTCCACCTGCTCGCCCGGAATGCCATAGCCGGAACCGCGTTGGTAGAGTTTACCGGCGGAGGAACGCGCAACGCTCGTCCCCATCCCATACTGGTTGTTCTCG
>Ga0209792_1001596_pt1 | contig 10521 bp, 4 predicted proteins | sample EBPBio142005_DNA_FD_185860 | JGI IMG/M metagenome (GOLD analysis project Ga0209792, IMG submission 185860) | Wastewater treatment Type I Accumulibacter community from EBPR Bioreactor in Madison, WI, USA - Reactor 1_6/14/2005_ DNA (SPAdes)... | ecosystem: Engineered > Bioreactor > EBPR >...
TGCAGTCGGGCAGCGTGACGTCGAGCGGCGGTACGGTGACCGCGAATGCTGCGGGCGACCTGACGATCGACAGCGCCCAGGCGGCGGTGGATGTGGCCCTGACTACGGGCGGAGCGCTCACTGGCACCACGTTGGTGGCCGGCCGCGACCTTCACACCCAATCGGGTGGCGATACCACGCTCGGCACGATCAACGCGGGCCATGACGCGGTGTTGGTCTCGGGCGGCGACCTGGCGGTGAATGAGGCGAGTGTCGGCAACGACTGGCGTGCGCAAGCGAGCGGCACGCTGGGGGTGGTGACGGGCGCAGCAGGCCATGCACTGACGCTGGACGCCGTGGGTGACCTGACCACGGGCCAGTTGACGGCGGGTGATGCACTCAACCTGACGACGCAAGGCAACTTGCAGTCGGGCAGCGTGACGTCGAGCGGCGGTACGGTGACCGCGAATGCTGCGGGCGATCTGACGATCGACAGCGCACAGGCGGCGGTGGATGTATTGATGACTACCGGTGGCGATGCGGCAATCGTACGTATCGATGCCGGCCGCGATGTCAACATCGATGCTGCTGGCACGCTTGATACCACCGAGCTTCAAGTAGGGCGTCATCTTGCCTTGGCATCCGGCGGCCAAATGACCTTGGCCAATGCGATGGCAGGAGGAAATATTGAATTGTTGTCACGTGATGCCGGTATTGGGTTCAGACATGTCACAACGCCAGGGCAGGCAACGTTGACAGCCGCAGGTGGCTCGGTTGAAGGCGGAGACCTGGATGCACACACGGCTAGCGTGAGTGCGTTGAACCGCATTCGCCTGGATAGTGCCAACATCACCGATCACTTGACCCTGGCAGCCGATGACATAGCTGCTCAAGTGTTGCAAGCCGATGTGGCGTTGCCGCTGACCACAACCTTGACCGGATACCAGAATGGTATTGCCAGCAAAATCGAGGTGAGTGTCGATGCTCGCGATGCCTGGGTGATGGATAGCCTCAAGGCCATGCAAGCCATCCTTGATACACAGGTAGCCAAAGTGTCTATCGAAACTGGCTGGATAGGCGAGACGATGCGACTCAACTCGGGCAGCGTAAATGTTTGGATGGACAATCAATCGCCGCTGTTGCGTCAAGCCGATGTGCAACTGATGGAGCCTGAGCATGCGTTCACTCTCACGCTCAATGACATTGATGTCTTCACCGACAGCTATGTCGTTCGCTATGGCGATGGGTTCCGCATCAGCGTTCCGAACTACGTGGCGGAGCATGACTGGAAAGATCTGAATTACTTCGGGGGAAGTGCAGTGCGGTATACAACGCGTATGTTGAAGATGTTGCGTGACGGAATGGAGGAGAAGGATGAGCAGTCTGACAAGGAAATGCCCGAAGAGCTGATCACTAATCCCGAAGGTGTCATCCATGCGGTCAAAGTAGTGGGAGTGCCTGAATGATGCGTACGCCAACACTTGCATCACTTTGTGTTCATGTGCTGGCTGGTCTAGGCCTGCTGGGTGGCACGGCCATGGCGCAGACTTCACCCGCAACATTGCAAACCCCACAGCAGCGAATTCAGGACTATTACCAGCAGAGACAACAGCCGGAACGCGAGGTGCAAGAAGACCCGTTGAAGTCGCAACTGCCCGCAATTGACGACAGTAGTAAGGCAGTGTCGAGTGTGCGGTTTGAGCTGAAAGGTGTACGTTTTTCAACATCAACTTTGCTGCCAACTGCCGCTCTGGATGATGTGGCAAACCGTTACGTTGGACAAACTGTCGGCATGGCCGAGCTGTCAAAGATGATCGATGAAATCAATGCGCTTTACACAGCGCAGCAGATCACCACGGCGCAGGCAATGTTGTCTGCGCAGAGAATCGATCAAGGTATCGTTCACGTGAATCTGATTGAAGGCCGTCTTGGCAAGATCAGCGTGGCAGGCGAAGGAAGGGTGCCGGAAAAATTCGTCCGCAAACGTGTCCATCAAAAAGAGGGGGATGTTGTAGATGACGACCAGTTGCGGGATGACCTGATATTCCTCAATCGCACCACTGACATGACCGTGCGCGCGGTGTTGATGCCGGGCCACGGTGTAGGTGAGACCGATATCTTGGTTCAGGCTGACGTGCCCAAGACCCGGAACTTTGCGGTGTTTCTTGATAACGCGGGCATTGAATCAACAGGCCGTGAACGGATTGGTGTGCAAGGGCAATTCTGGGGGTTGGCCGGCATCAATGATCTTCTGATGGGGGCTGTTGCCTATGCACAAGGTGGGCTGGAAGGCAGTGTTTCGTATTCTGGACTGGTTAACCGGCGCAATGGGCGGATTGGTGCAACGATTTCCCGAAACCAGATCGAGATCATCGACGGTGCCTACCGTGATCTGGACATCACCGGCGACTCCACCAGTTACTCGCTGGATTTCATGCAACCATTCGTAGCAACGCGACGTTGGCTGGTATCCGGTAGCGGATCCTTTGGTCGCTCGACGTCAAACACTGAGATCAGCGGTGTTCATGTCTCCAAGGTGGACTCGGACGTGATGACGATCGGCGTCGCTGTCAACCGGCGGGGTGAAGGCAACGAGTGGAATTTGCAACAGAACGTCAGTCGTATCAAGGTAGATGAGCCGCTTCGCAACGAAAGCGAATTTACAACGGCAGCCGGCGCAATGAGCTGGATCCAGCGGATCGGGAAAAGCGGATTCAATTGGCGCTCCCAATTGGGTTGGCAGTGGTCAAATGCGGAAGGCTTGCCGGCTGGAAATCTGTACCAGCTGGGTGGTATTGGCAGCGTGCGAGGGTATGTTCGCGGTGCCTTGGCAGGCCCGAAGGGCTACACCCTGAATCTTGAACTGCATCGCCCGTACAAAGACAAGCACGATGCCTACGTCTTTATAGATCACGGGGCCATCAGTGGGTTCCAGGAATCGCGCTCCATCAGCAGTATCGGTCTGGGTCTGGCGGGTGAGTTTGGGCGACGTTTTCGCTACAGCCTGGATTTGGGCCATCCGTTGGATAGAGCGCTGCCGGAACAAGACTCGGTGCGTGCAGATTTCCGCGTGACGGCTTTTTGGTGAGAATCCTCACTGAGATCAAGCAAAAACTAGAACTGATTAACGAGCCAGTATGGGCGTCGGTGAAGTGCCCACGCTGGCGTCGCAAAGCATGAGAGTTCGTCACCGCAGCTGGCGCGAGTAATGCTGCGGCAGCTTTATTCCGACCCAAGAGCGTCCACTTTCTGCCATCCGCGTGGCAACAAGCTGCCGCGAGTGGCGCGTGCGCCGAGGTACTCCTCCAGTTCCTTCCACGACAACGTCATGTTGCGGGTGCCGGATTTGACGATCAGCTTGCCGCCCTCGTTGACGACGGCGACGGCGATGACTTTCTCGGTGCCGCGCTTGGCCTTGGGGATCTCGATCAGCTTGTTGCCCTTGCCCTTGTCGAGCTCCGGCAACTCGCTGAGCGGGAAGGCCAGCACATGGCCCGCGCTGGTGGCGACCACGATGCGATCCTTCTCGATGTCGCTGGCGAGCGCCGGCTGCAAGACGTCCGCGCCATCGCCAAGCGTGAGCATCGCCTTGCCGGCTTTCTGCCTGCCGGTCAGGTTTTCGAAGCGAGTGACGAAACCGTAACCGGCGCTCGAAGCCAGCACGAAGCGCGCATCGTTGTCGCCGGTGGCAAGGGCGCGGAAGGTGGCGCCGGCGGCCGGCGAGAACCGCCCGGTCAGCGGCTCGCCATTGCCGCGCGCGGAGGGCAGGGTATGCGCGGCGGTGGAATAGCTGCGGCCGGTGGAATCGAGGAACGCCACCTGCTGGTTGCTGCGACCGCGCACTGCGGCGAGCAGGCCATCGCCATCGCGATAGGAGAGCGCCGCGGCATCGACATCATGGCCCTTGGCTGCGCGTACCCAGCCCTTCTCGCTCAGCACCACAGTGACCGGCTCGCTGGCGACCAGTTCGGTTTCGTCCAGCGCCTGCGCCGCGACGCGCGCGACCAGCGGCGAGCGGCGCGTATCGCCGAACTTCTTCGCATCGGCCAGCAATTCGTCCTTGATGAGCTTCTTCAGCTTGGCCTTGCTGCCGAGCGTTGCGATCAGGCGGTCACGCTCGGCGTCCAGGTCGTCCTGCTCGCCGCGGATCTTCATTTCCTCGAGCCGCGCGAGCTGGCGCAGCTTGGTGTCGAGGATGTAATCGGCCTGGTCGTCGGAAAGCTCGAAGCGCGCCATCAGGACGGCCTTGGGCTCGTCCTCGGTGCGGATGATGCGGATGACCTCGTCGAGGTTGAGGAAGGCGGTCAGCAAGCCTTCCAACAGGTGCAGGCGGCGCTCGACCTTTTCCAGGCGATGCTTGAGGCGGCGGGTCACCGTGTCCTGACGGAACTCGAGCCATTCGGACAACAGCGCCTTGAGCGGCTTGACCTGCGGGCGGCCGTCCAGGCCAATCACGTTCATGTTGACCCGGTAGCTCTTCTCGAGATCCGTGGTCGCGAACAGGTGCCCCATCAGCTGATCGGTGTCCACGCGGTTGCTGCGCGGGATCAATGCGATGCGCACCGGCGTGGCGTGGTCGGATTCGTCGCGGATGTCCTCCAGCCACGGCAGCTTCTTCGCGCGCATTTGCGTGGCGATCTGCTCGATCACCTTCGACGGCGACACCTGGTAGGGCAACGCGGTGATGATGATGTTGCCGTTTTCCTTGGCGAAGGTGGCCCGGGCGCGCACGCCGCCGGTGCCGGTTTCATAGATGGCGCGCAGGTCCGCGGCGGGGGTGATGATCTCCGCGGTGGTCGGGTAATCCGGCCCCAGGATGTGCTCGCACAGCTCGGCGGTGCTGGCCTCGGGGTCATCCAGCAGGCGGATGCAGGCGCTCACCACCTCGTTGAGGTTGTGCGGCGGCACGTCGGTCGCCATGCCGACCGCGATGCCGGTGGTGCCGTTGAGCAAGAGGTGCGGAAGGCGGGCCGGCAGCCAGGTCGGCTCTTCCAGGGTGCCGTCGAAGTTGGGATCCCAATCGACCGTGCCCTGGCCCAGTTCGCCCAGCAGGACCTCGGCGATCGGGGTCAGCTTGGACTCGGTGTAGCGCATCGCGGCGAAGGATTTGGGGTCGTCCGGGGAGCCGAAGTTGCCCTGGCCGTCGATCAGCGGGTAGCGGTAGGAGAAGGGCTGGGCCATCAGGACCAGCGCCTCGTAGCAGGCGCTGTCGCCGTGCGGGTGGTATTTGCCGATGACATCGCCCACGGTGCGGGCCGATTTCTTGGGCTTGGACCCGGCGTTCAGGCCCAGCTCGCTCATCGAATAGATGATCCGCCGCTGCACGGGCTTGAGCCCATCGCCAATGAACGGCAGGGCGCGGTCCAGCACCACGTACATGGAGTAGTCGAGGTAGGCGCGCTCGGCGTACTCGCGCAGGGGGATTTGCTCGAAACCGTGGAAGGCAGGGCGTGCGGGGGTGTCGGACATCGAGATTCTGGCGGTGTATTGAACACTCATTCTAGCGGGGCGGCCGCTGGGGCATGGGCCTGGTCGCCTCGCCGAGGGGAAACCCGGTTCCGCTTGACTCCGCGCCTTTCACCCGGTGGGGTCTCGGGCCTCCTCCGGATAGCCAGGTACCGGCGCCTGCCGGGTTCTCGACAACGGCGAAACCCCGGGCGCATGATGCGGACAGGGACAGCCGGGGTAGGGTTGCGTGGACGAAAACGTTGTCGATGCGGGGTCCAAACCCGGGCCGGCCCGTTGGCCGCCGCCTGCGGTCGCACGTGACTACCGCGCCTTGTTCGATTCCATCGATGAAGGCTTTTGCATCATCGAGTTGATCTTCGACGAAACCGGCGAGCCCATCGATTTCCGCCTGTGCGAGGTCAATCGGACCTTCGAAAAGCAGACCGGGCTGACGAATGCAGCCGGACGCAATATCCGCGAATTAATTCCGGGGCTGGAGGCGCATTGGTTCCAGGTGTATGGGGAGGTCGCGCGCAGCCGGCAACCCCGGCGTTTCGTCGAGGGATCGGATGTCATGCGTCGCTGGTTCGACGTCTATGCCTTCCCGATGGGGGGCGAGGACAGCCGCGAGGTGGCGGTCGTATTCAAGGACATCACCACCGAGCGCATGGCGCTGTCGGAATTGCGCGAGAACGATCGACTCAAGGACGAGTTCCTTGCGATGCTCGCGCACGAATTGCGCAACCCGATGGTGCCCATCCAGGCATCGCTCTACCAATTGAGGCAGTCGTGCGATGCCGCGACCGTGCGCCGCGTCGCTGATGTCATAGACCGGCAGGTCGGCCAGCTGGCGCGCCTGGTAGATGATCTGACCGAGGTATCGCGCGTCACCCGCGGAAAGGTGGGCCTGCGCCTGGCGCCGCTTGAATTGCAGTACGCGCTGCATGTGGCGATCGAGGCCGTCATGCCCATGCTCGGCCAAGCCGGGATCGAGCTGGCGACCCGGATCCCGGATGCGCCGGTCATGGTCGAGGGCGATGCCGTGCGCCTCAGCCAGGTGTTCACCAACCTGCTCAACAACGCCATCAAGTACAGCCCGCGCGGCAGCACCATCACGCTGTCGCTGGCGAGAGAGGGCGACGACGCGGTGGCTGTCGTCAGCGACGAGGGGATCGGCATGCCGGCCGATCGCCTCGACCACGTGTTCGAGATGTTCGCCCAGCTGGGGCCGAGGCGGGCCTCGCTCGAAGCCGGGCTCGGCATCGGCCTGACCCTGGTCCGGACGCTGGTGGAAATGCACGGTGGCAGCGTACGCGCGGAAAGCGAAGGGCCGGGGCGGGGCAGCCAGCTCATCGTGCGCCTGCCCTGCCTGAAGATGGAGCTTGAACCCGTGATGCCTGCGTCGCTGCAGGAGTCGGACATCGGCTTGCTGGAAGGCCTGCGCGTGATGGTGGTCGATGACAATCGCGACATCGCCGAGAGCTTCGCCGACTGGCTGCAATTCCAGGGCGCCGGTGTGCGCACCTTCCCGGAGGGTCGGGCCGCATTGGAGGCGGCTGCGTTGTGGGATCCGCACGTGGTGATGCTTGATCTCGGCCTACCCGGGCTGGATGGCTGGCAGGTCGCGCGAGGCTTGCGCGCGGCGCCGGACGGCGCATCGCGCCTGTTGATAGCCATCAGCGGCTGGGGCCAGCCTGCCGATATCGAGCGATCGCGCAGGGCAGGCTTCGACGAGCACTTCATCAAGCCCCCGCCATTGGGCCGGCTGCAGGAGATCCTCGTCCTGCATCGCAGGCAGGTCCTTGCGATGGATTGACAATCGCGGCGGCAACAAGCAAGATACGCGCCCACCTGCCCAGGTGGCGGAATTGGTAGACGCACTAGTTTCAGGTACTAGCGGGTAAAACCGTGGAGGTTCGAGTCCTCTCCTGGGCACCAAATCATGAAACCCCCGAGCATTCGGGGGTTTTTTGTTTTCCGCATCGCCATCCGCTCACGCGGTCTGTGCGACGATCTCGCCATGACGAAAAAAACAAGCAAGGGGCCGCGCCCCACGGGCAAGGGTGGCCAGCCCCCGCGCGGCAAGAAGGCCGCGCCGGCGAAGACGGGCGGCAAGAAACCACCCGCCAAGAGCAAGGCGCCGTGGATGCCCGAGCACGTGGCGTCCCCGGCACGGGGACGCGGTCCCAGGCAGCCCTCCGGCCCGGCGCCCGCGCGTGACCCGCATTTCCAGCGTGAATCCCAGCGCTACGCCGAGCCCATCGCCAGCCGCGACTATATCCTGCAGGTGCTGGCCGAGGCCGATGGCCCGGTGGATATCGACGTGCTGGCCAAGCGGCTCAAGCTGACCGAACCGGCCCGGCGCGAGGCGCTGGACAAGCGGCTGGGCGCGATGGTGCGCGATGGCCAGTTGCTGCAGAACCGGCGCGGCGGATTCGCGCCTGCCCGCCAACTCGACCTCATCCCCGGCACGGTGATCGCGAATCCGGAAGGGTTCGGCTTTCTGCGTCCGGACGCGGGCGGTGGCGAAGACCTGTTCCTGCCGCCTGCGGAAATGCGCAAGGTGATGCATGGCGACCGCGTGCTCGCCAGCGTCACCGGGGTGGACCGGCGCGGGCGCGGCGAAGGCGCCATCGTCGAGGTGCTGGAGCGTCGGGTCACGCGGCTGGTCGGTCGCTATGACGAAGAGGCGGGCGTCGGTTTCGTGGTGCCGGACGATGCGCGCATCCAGCGCAACGTGATGATCCCGCAGGCCGAACGCCTGGGCGCCAAGCCGGGCCAGCTGGTGGTCGCCGAGATCACCCAGGCCCAGGATGCGCGACGTCCGCCCATTGGCCGCATCGTCGCCGTGCTGGGCGACAAGCTGACGCCTTCGCTGGTGGTCGAGGCCGCGATCCACGGCCACGACATCCCGCACGAATTCTCGCAGGCGGTGCTGGACGAGGCCGCGGCGGTGCCGCTGGAGGTGCCAGCTTCGGCGCACAAGGGGCGGGTCGATTTGCGCGCGATGCCGCTGGTCACCATCGATGGCGAGGACGCCAAGGATTTCGACGACGCGGTCTATTGCGAGCGCACGCGCGGTGGTTGGCGCCTGATCGTGGCCATCGCCGATGTGTCGCATTACGTGCGCCCGGAGACGCCGTTGGACGAAGAGGCGCAGCATCGCGCGACCTCGGTCTATTTCCCCGGGTACGTGGTGCCGATGCTGCCCGAGACCCTGTCCAACGGGATCTGCTCGTTGAATCCCAAGGTCGATCGGCTTTGTTTCGTGTGCGACATGCAGCTCGACAACCGGGGCGAGGTCACGTCATCGCAGTTCCATGAGGCGGTGATGAACTCGCACGCGCGGCTGACCTACACCGAGGTCTGGAACGCGGTGGGCGAGGGCATTCCGGATGAGGAGCGCATGCAGGCCGAGGCGAAGATCGGCGGCCTGATGCCGCAGATCCAGCATCTCCACCAGCTCTACCAGCGGATGGCCGAGGCGCGCGAGCGGCGCGGTGCGATCGAGTTCGAGTCGGGTGAGGTGCGCTTCGTGCTCGACAATCGCGGTGAAGTGACCCAGGCCGGCATGCTCCAGCGCAACGATGCACACAAGCTGATCGAGGAGTGCATGATCGCGGCCAACGTGGAGGCCGCCAAGTACCTGCTGGCCAAGGGCATTCCGGCGCCCTTCCGCATCCACGAGCGTCCGCCGGAGCAGAAGTACGCCGACCTGCAGGAATTCCTCAAGGAGTTCCAGCTGTCGATGCCGCCGTGGGCCAAGGTGCATCCACGTGATTTCACCGCGCTGATCCACAAGGTGCGCGAGCGTGCGGATGCGGCGTTGATCGAATCGGTGTTGCTGCGCAGCCAGTCGCTGGCCGTGTATTCGCCCGCCAACGTCGGGCACTTCGGGCTGGCGCTGGAAAGCTACGCGCACTTCACCTCGCCCATCCGCCGTTATCCCGACCTGCTGGTGCACCGCGCGATCAAGCACGGCCTGGCCGGCGGCACGGCGGCGAACTTCCGCTACAGCGCGAGCGAGATGGATCGCCTGTCGCTGCAATGTTCCGAGCGCGCCCGCCGCGCCGACGAGGCCGAGCGGGAGGTCGATGAACGCTATCGCGCCGCGTGGATGGAACAGCACGTCGGTGGCGAGTTCGATGGGGTGATCAGTGGCGTGACGAGCTTCGGCCTGTTCGTGGAGCTGGATGACTCCAAGGTCAACGGCCTGGTCCACGTCACCCAGCTGCCGCACGACTATTACCACTTCGATGCGATCCGCAAGACGCTGACCGGCGAGCGCCGGGGCCGGGAGTTCCGCTTGGGCGACCGCGTGCGGATCAAGGTGCTGAAGGCGAGCCTCGAGGATCGCAAGATCGACTTCAAGCTGGTCGAGGACGAGGAGGGCGCCAAGCCGCAGCCCTCGCGCGGCCAGCCCGCCAGGCGGCCCAAGCAGAAGTATTGAGCGAAGCGACATCGTCCAAGCCCTACAATGCCGCCATGAGCAAAGCTTCCCCATGGATCGCCGGGATCAATGCCGTGGCATCGGCGCTGGAGCACGACGCGGGCAACGTCCGCGAAGTGCTGGTCGAGGCCGGCGGACGCAATCCGCGCCTGGCCGAGATCGAAACGCAGGCGCGGCGCCTTGAAATCGACGTGCGTCGCGTCCCCCAGCAGGCGCTCGATGGCGTCGCCGGCGGCCTGCGCCACCAGGGCGTGGTCGCGCGCTACGAGGCTGGCAAGACCTGGGGCGAGCACGAGCTGATCGAACTCATCGAGCAGGCCGAGGGCCGCGCGCTGGTGCTGGTGCTCGATGGCGTGCAGGACCCGCACAACCTGGGTGCCTGCCTGCGCAGCGCGGCGGCGGCGGGCGCGACGGCCGTGGTGATCCCGCGCGACAAGGCGGTGCAGGTCAACGCCACGGTACGCAAGACGTCGGCGGGCGCGGCCGACCGCGTGCCCGTGATCGCCGCGACCAATCTCTCGCGCACCTTGCGCGATCTGCAAAAGCAGGGCGTGTGGATTTACGGCCTGGCGGGCGAAACGCCGGCCTCGCTCTACGACATCGACCTGACCGGTAATGTCGCGCTGGTGCTGGGCGGCGAGGGC
>Ga0209792_1001597_pt1 | contig 10520 bp, 7 predicted proteins | sample EBPBio142005_DNA_FD_185860 | JGI IMG/M metagenome (GOLD analysis project Ga0209792, IMG submission 185860) | Wastewater treatment Type I Accumulibacter community from EBPR Bioreactor in Madison, WI, USA - Reactor 1_6/14/2005_ DNA (SPAdes)... | ecosystem: Engineered > Bioreactor > EBPR >...
CCGACCGCGCTTCCCGGACAGGTGGCCGAGCGGTTTAAGGCACACGCTTGGAAAGCGTGCGTGGTGTAACAGCCACCGCGGGTTCGAATCCCGCCCTGTCCGCCATCAAGTCTGCGAACCTTTTCTCCGGGGCCCCTGGCCCTGGAGAAAAGGGCCGCTTTTCCGGGCTTGTTCGTACTGGAAGCAACCACCATGCGCCGCACAGATCGGCTCTACATTCGGGCCGTCCGGCCACTCTCGGCGCGTTTTCTCCGGGGCCCGATTGTCGAGTGGCTGTTTCCGACACACCTCGCTAAAGGCGCGGCCGGCTTGCAACAGCCCCCTCTACATCAGATCGATTCACGGTCGCACCCTTTCACCTCGGCCTTTTGTGATTCCGCGCCGTAACATGTCCGTCCGCCACGTCGTTGCGAAGCAACACCCTCATGTTCACGCGATGGGCACTGTGGCGTTGGGAATAGTCTGGGCGTTCGGCTGGGCGTCGGCCGATATCGCGTCCGGCGCGTTCGAGCTGCTGGGAACGGCCACGACGGCGGCAGTCGTCGCTCCAGTGCGCGAGTTCTCCGTTGCTCATCGGGACAGAACAACCAGACGGCGCGACTTGCGATGGGCCGGCACACTCTCGCCCGATGCTAAACTGCCGACAATCGTTCTTGCACCCGTCAAACTTGAGCCGCGATCGCCCTGACGATGCTGGCTCGTGCCTTAGGTTGCCGACGGTCTTTACCGTTCCACCGCGGAACAGGCTCTGGCCGGCGACGTCCTTCTGGAAGCACTCATTGCGCGCCCCTTCGTCCTTGGCGATCTGGACGTTTTGAACAGCGACCATGCGCACTTTGGCTGGCGCGCTCACGAGACCTGTCATCAGCTCGGCATGACAGATGCCGATGGCACCGGCGGCATCTGCCCAGCCAGCGTTGCCATTGCTGACTGCGATGAGGATGTCACAGTCCTTCACCGCCTGCATGCAGACTTCCCAGGAATCCCACGTGCCGCCCTTGGGGCGGTATACCCTCGTTGATCCAGACCTCGAATGCCTGCCGGCCATGCTCTCTCCGCCGCTCTGGCAACCAGGCGAGCCCACGCTCCAGGTGCACATCTAGAAGCCCGCGCCCGCGTGTTGCCGCTTCCCTTTGCAAGACACAACTATCAAGGCATTTCATTGGGGAGCCGAAATGCTTGAAGTGCCCCAGCAACCGTTGGCGGAAGATGCGGGACCTCGACCCGAGGCCGGCATCGCGCTCTGCCTGTCTGGCGGTGGCTATCGTGCCATGGTCTTTCATCTAGGCTGTCTGTGGCGCCTCTACGAAGCGGGCTTGCTTCAGACCGTGGCTCGGGTGTCGAGCGTGTCGGGCGGCTCCATCACCGCAGCCTTTCTGGCCCTGAAATGGCGCCAGCTCGTCTTCGAGCCGCTCCGTCGAATCAAGGGATGCGCTATGGGATCAACCAGAAGACCGCCGTCAACAAGTGGCAGCAGCACTCGTCAGCAACTCAAGGAGGAGCTGCGCTTCGGGTCGATTCTGGCATGGTCTCATTGCGCCGATGACGATGATCGCCTACGCGCACCGACAAAGCCGTCGTCTCGCCAAAGCGAGCGGGGAGAAAAATCTTCGCAGGCCCGTCACAACCGACGTTGCCGGCGATACGACGCGCCGTCGTTATAGTCCTCGCCTGAAGCCCCACCTCACTTAATGCTTAGACTCTGCCAAAGTAGGGCCAAGGGATCACTGCGTACCAGCAGATACAGTCGGCACTCAGTATGGACTTGACCGACCATCCCCTACCTTCCAAAATGGAGGGCTACCCTTTTTATCAGGAGACTGACAATGGCCAAAGCCAAAAGGGGAAGCAAGCCTGCACAATCCAAAAGCGTGGTGCGCTCGGGGAAACCGCTAGCTGCCTTGTCGCAGGCGGAAGCCGCGAGTCTCGTGGCAATGCTGCCGAGTCGCGACGTGGCGAGCTTGGCCGCCAGCTTGGCGGCAAGCCTGTCGCCGGCCAGCGCAGCGAGCCTCGCTGCAAGCTTGAGCGCCAACCTGCCGGCAAGCATAGCGGCCAGCGTCGCCGCCAGCATGGCGGCCCACTTGCCTTCGCATGATGCGGCAAGCCTTGCTGCCAGCCTGGCGGCGAGCCTGTCGCCGCGCGATGCCGCGAGCGTCGCAGCAAGCCTGGCAGCGGGTGTGTCTCCCATTGAAGCACCGAGACTCGCCGCGAGTCTCGCGGCCCGAGTACCGGCGAGCGCGGCAGCCAGCCTCGCAGCAAGCCTGGCCGCCGGCCTCTCGCCGCGCGATGCCGCGAGCGTCGCAGCAAGCCTGATGGCAGGCCTCTCGCCGCGCGACGCAGCGAGCATTGCGGCAAGCATTGCGGCAAGCGTCGGACCCGATCTCGTCGGGGACATCGCGACCCGTCTCTCGCCGAAGTAGGCGCCCGCCTACGGTTGCGGCGCAGGGGTGCGGGCCGACTTCGGCCCGCACGGATCGGTGCGATGCGGAGGCGCCATGGCTCAAGCTACCGATTCGGCGAAGCCTTGGTGGCTGAACACCCCCTACCCGCCACTCTACATTCCTTTCAAGCTGCTCAGTGAGCGCCTTGCAGCATGGCTGATTGAGTCGCGGCTGAGCCCCAACGCAATCACCGTCGCCTGGACACTATTGCTGATTGCCGCTTCCGTGGCCCTTGCCTTCGAGCAGACGGGCCTCGCCTTCATCGCGGTCCTGCTGTCTGTGCTGCTCGACTGCCTCGATGGCGACCTCGCACGCAGCCGCAATCAGGCATCTCTGTCCGGTACCTTCCTCGAGCAGCTCGCCCACTGGATCGGCAACATGGCGCTGATGGCCGGCGCCGGCGCCGCCTTGCTGCTTGCCGATCCACGCCCGCAGAACATCCTGCTGGCATCGACACTGGCTGTTGTCCAGGCCGCCTACATCGCCGTCATCCGCCAGGTACGCTCCGATGCCGCCAACATCCCGGAACATCCGCTACTGCGGCAGATCTTCCGCGTCGTCATCAAGGCTCTGTGGTATTTCTCGCCGATCGAGCTGCCTATCGTCGGCGTGCTCGTCGTTCTGGGCGTGACCGAAGAGTCGGTGCTCGGGATCACTGTGGTACTGGCCGTGTCCGCGACGGCAGTCTTCGTGATGCACTTCCTACTGACTCTGGCCAACGACCGTCGACAATGGAGCGCGGCGCTCGACGACGATCCCGAGTCGTTCGCTAACCACCTGGACCGCTACGCGGAGGGTGTCGAGCGGGCGCATTTTCCGGTGGCACGCTGGTGGACTCCCGGCACGCCGCATCTTCCGCCGGTGATCCTTGGCCTTATGGGCCGGCCGCCGATGGCGGCGGGCTCGCCGGTGCTGGAATCGGCTCGACACGAACTCGCGGGCTTGCTGCCGCTGCTCTTCCGCACGTCCGGCCAGGTGCTGACACTCGCCTGCCCGGCGGAGGCGGCGCAGGAGGCGGTGATCGGCTCGCTCTGCCGTGCCGCCGACGAGATTCTCGCTGTCGGCGGCCCGGCCGCCGTTGCGCGCTGGCGCTCGATCGGCAATCGCCTGGGCGTGCAGGTCGCCGTGCTTGAGGTGCCGTTTGGCGCGAGCCTTTCCCTGCCGAACCTCGAAGAAATGCTTGCGCAGCACCCCGACGTACGCGTCGTCTGCCTGTCTCTCAGCGACGCCGAGAGCGGCAGCCTGACCGATCTCGCCGCTGTCGCCACGATCATGGAAGGTAGCCCCCGGCTCACCGTGGTCGACGCCTGCCTCGGGCTCTGCGCCGACGACCTGCGCATGGACGAGTGGCGCATCGACGTCGCCCTGTCCTCGTCGGACAGCGGCATCATGGCGCCGCCGGGTCTCAGCCTGGTCGCCGTCGGTTCACGCGCTCGGGAAGCGCTCGACGGCACCACCGGATCGGCCGTCGCCGGCACCTACCTGGATCTCCGCACGCATATCGGCGGCGAGCGGTCGCCTCACTTGCCCGCGCCGGCGCTCACCGGGCTGTTCGTTGCCGTGCGGACGATCCTCGCCCTGGGCTTGGACAGCCTGCTCAATCAGCGCGCCAAGGCGGCAGCGTCGTTCCGGCACGGCTGCACGGAGGAAGCAGGACTGTCGCTCGTTGCGCAACGTCCGAGTGCTGCGTGCACCGTTGCCCTGCTGCCCGATGGTCTGCCGCTGGCGCAGCTCCAGGGCGCGCTGTTCGCCAGTCGGCTGATGGTCATCGCGTCGGGCACGTCGACAGACGGCACGACGACGCTGCAGTTCGGGCACGCGGGCTGGCTGTTCGACAACGAAGTCGAGGCGGCGATCGACGCGCTACGCGCGGCCGTAAGGCAGTAAAGCCACGGTCTAGAAGTAGCTCTTAAGCGGCCCCCGCCGACGCACGTCGAGGGTAGCGCAATGCAGGCCGCCGCCGAAGACATAGTGGTCCTTGAAATCGACGAGCACCGGCTTGATGCCGAGCTCCTTGAACATCGCGATCGTCGGTTCCTCGTGCTTGTCGACCAGAACGCGATTCTCGTCGAGCATCAGGATGTTCATGGAGAGCCAGCGGCTGGAGAGCTGGAACTCGGCAGGCGCCACGCCTTCCGGCGCCTCGATCACCTCCCAGCGCGCCCGCTTGAACATGTCGAGGATGTGCGGCGACAGGCACGGCCGGGTGGGACAGGAGAGGACGCGCCCCTCGCCGATCGGCACCCAGGTCGTGTCGATATGCACTGGTCCCGCCGAGCGAAAGCGCGCGCGGTGCACGCGGTACGCGCTGCCAAGATGGCGCTCCAACCAGCGGATGCCGAGCTCGTTGGTGACGTGACTGCGCTGGGCGATGATGTCGCGACCGAAGCGCACGAAGTCAGCGGCATCAAAACACGGTTCGGCTTCATTGGTCATGTAACGACCAACCAACGGCCCGACATTGTCCGGGATGTTCGGGTCGCCGCGAAAGAAGGCCAGGTGCTCCTCGGGATAGTCGTAGTCGTACATGTGGCGACCCATCGAGCACTTGGGTGCCGCCGTCCAGCGGCATCCCCGCTCGAAATAGCGCTGCAGCAGGGCGTGATACTTGAGATGCTCGAAGTAGCGTGGCGCAAGCGCCATAGGCGCTTCGATGATCTCGTCGCCAATCACCAGCAGCACATCGCGAACGTCGGCGTTGAAGAAGCCGGTTGATTCGAAATACGGCGTGCGGAAGCGCTGGGTGGCGTAGTCCACGGGGTCGGGCCGAGTGACCGCGACGCCCTCGCCTTCCAGCACCTCCTGGAGATTGTCGAGCGCCCGCGCCGCGCCGCGCACCAGATGCTCGGGATAGGGCTCACCGGCATGCGCGCGGTAATAGTCCCAGTAGTCGCGCCGGACCATGACCTTCATCTCGTGGGTGAGCGGCGGGACGGTCACGCCGCCAATGGTGCCGACGATCACCTCTTCGAGCGGATCCCATTCCGTGTAGGAGCAGACGGCGCTCGCCTCGGCCAATGCCGGCGTGACGTGCTCGGAGAATTGCGGAAGTGGGCTGGCAGCGGCTGTACTACCAATACGCAAGTCGACGTCATTCATGAGACATCTCCCCCGCCTGGACAGAACGCGCCGGGTATAGCGACATTCGTTCCTCGGTCGAGGATGGAAACAGGTCGTTGGTTGAGTCAACTCCCACCGATGCATGTCTGCGCGCGTATTTCGTTGTCGACAAGGTGCGCCTAAGATTTCCCGCGCAGGGGCGGATCATGACAATCCAACATCCCGGCACGGCCGGCCGCAGACGCGTCTACGTCGACATGGTGGGAGACCTATTCCACATGGGACACGTGCGATTTCTGGAGGCCGCACGCGGCCTCGGCGACTGGCTGGTCGTGGGCGTGCTGTCCGACGACGTCGTGGCCGCCTACAAGCGTAGACCGATCATGACCCTCGCCGAGCGGATCGCCGTGATCGAGGCCTGTCGCCACGTCGACGAAGTGCTGCCCGACGCGCCCTACGCGGTGACCGTCGAGTTCCTGGACAGACACGACATCGCCGTGGTGGTGCATGGCGACGACCTGCCGCCGAAAGCCGTCGAGGAGGTCTACGGTCAGGTCGCCGCCGCCGGCCGGCTGCATCTCGTCAGATACACGGCGGGCATCTCCACCACCGACCTCATCCGGCGCGTGCAGGAACGCCGGGGCTGAGCTGGCAATGCCCGGGCCACGCCGCCACGTCCTCGGCATCTCCGGCCTCTATCACGATTCGGCTGCCGCCCTGGTCGCCGACGGCGCGATCGTCGCGGCGGCGCAGGAGGAGCGTTTCTCGCGCCTCAAGAACGACGCGCGCCTGCCTTTACACGCCATCCGCTACTGCCTCGACGCGGGCGGCCTGCGCGCCGACGATCTCGGCGCCATCGTCTTCTACGACAATCCGGTGCTCAGCCTCGACCGCACGCTGACGACCTTTCTGTCGGTAGCACCGCGAGGCCGCGCGCGGTGGCGAGAGTTCGCCGAGTCCTTCCTCGCCCACAAGCTACTGGTCGCCCGCGATATCCGGCAGCGACTGGATACGCGCACCCCGATCCATTTCACAAAGCATCATCTCAGCCACGCCGCCTCGGCCTTCTATCCCTCGCCCTTCGAGGACGCCGCGATCCTCACCATCGACGGCGTGGGCGAATGGGAGACTGCAACCATCGCCCAGGGCCGGGGCAGCAACATCCGGATGCTAAAGTCCGTCCACTTTCCTCATTCGCTCGGCCTGCTCTATAGCGCCTTCACTCACTTCTGCGGCTTCGACGTGAACGCCGATGAATACAAGCTGATGGGGCTCGCCCCTTACGGCACGCCGCGCTTCGCCGAGGCGATCCACGAGCACCTGATCCGTCTCGAACCGGATGGCTCCTTCCGCCTGAACCTGGACTATTTCGGCTTCCTCGACGGCGATCGCCTCACCAACCCGCAGTTCGAAGCGCTGTTTGGTGGGCCGGCCCGCCGACCGGAAGCGGGCATCACGCGCCGCGAGATGGACATGGCGGCGTCCATCCAGCTCGTCACCCAAGAGGCCGTGCTTGCCCTCGCCCGGCAGGCGCGTGCCGTCACGGGCTCCCGCAATCTCTGTCTCGCGGGCGGCGTGGCGCTGAACTGCGTGGCGAACGGCCTGCTGGCGCGCGAGGGCATTTTCGAGCGAATCTGGATTCAGCCCGCCGCCGGCGACGCCGGGGGTGCGCTGGGTGCCGCGCTGCTGGGCAGCCATCTGCTGCTGTCGACGCCGCGCCACCGGCCGAGCGACGACTCGGACGCCCAGCAGGGCAGTTTGCTCGGACCATGCTTCTCGTCCGACGGCCTGAGGGCGGAGCTGGAGAGGCTCGGCTGTGCCTTCGACGTGATCGCCGACCGTCCAGCGCGCGCGCGCCGCATCGCCGAGCACCTGGCTGCGGGTGACGTGGTGGCGCTGTGCTCCGGGCGGATGGAGTTCGGGCCGCGCGCGCTCGGCAGCCGCTCGATCCTCGCCGATCCGCGCCGGCCAGACACCCAGACCCGACTGAACCTGAAGGTGAAGTTCCGAGAATCCTTTCGGCCGTTCGCCCCGGCCGTCCTGGCCGCATCGTGTCCCGACTATTTCGAGTTCGACGCCACAAGCCCCTACATGCTGATAGCGGCGCCGGTGCGGCGCGACCGCTGGTGCCCTACCGATCGCGCCGCCGCGGACCTCGCCGGCGACGATCTGCTGGCCATCGTGCGCCAGGTGCGCAGCGACGTGCCGGCGATCACCCATGTCGACCACAGCGCACGGCTGCAGACAGTGGGGCCCGACGCCAATCCCGACTTCCGCGCCATCCTCTTGGCCTTTCGCGACATTACCGGCTGCCCGCTGCTGGTGAACACCTCGTTCAACGTGCGCGGAGAGCCCATCGTCCGCACGCCACACGATGCCTGGTCCTGCTTCAAGCGGACGGACATCGACCTGCTGGTGGTGGAAGACCTGATCATCGCCGGCAAGCCGGAGCCAGCCCCGGAGCGGCCGGCCGAACGGCATGGCGAGGCGACGGCGCTCCCGCCCCCGTCGTCGCTTACGCCTGCGCGGGTCGATCTCTTCTTCCGACTGATATTGGAACCTGCGGCGGAGCGCGACGGTGCGGCCTTCGCGCGCCGGCTCGGTGGCGGGCGGCCGAACGGAAGCTCATACTGCCCACCCGAGACCGCACCGGCTTTTTGTGAACTGGAATCGCTGGAGGCGATTGGCGGCATGCTGCGGCAACGATGGATGGAACAGGGCCTCGGCGAGACCTGCGAACTCATCCCGCCGCTGCTGGAGCTTGCGGAAGAACTGATCGGTGCGCGCACGAAAGACAATCTCGGCGCCGTGACGCCCTACATCTATACGCTCTTCTAGTCGGTGGGGGCGCGACGCCATGGTCGAACCGGACTTCACGCTCTACCTCCTGGGCAGTTCAGTGCCATGGGGCTTCCCCTACGCACCGGCCTGCGACATCGGCACCATCGTCGCCCAAGCCTGGTCGGGCGCGGTGCGCGACAGGACGCTGGTGGTGCGTAATGAGGCGAAGTACGGCGCACAGTCGACCTACGTGGTCGAGCGCGCCCGCTCGATCGCGCAACGGCAGCACGAAGCACATTCGGCGATGGCGCTGGTCTACTCAGGCAATAACGAATTCCTCCAATTGGTCCCCGGCCGCGGCAAACGTGGCCGGGGACCGGCGCTTGCCGGCCCCGATGAAACGCAAGCCATCGTCGAGACCCACCGCCGGAACCTGGAAGCCGCCGTCCTCGACCTGCGCCGCGCCGGCGTCGAGCCGGTTCTTTCGACCCTTCCGACCAACCTGCGGGATTGGCCACCGAGCTACACCGTTCTCGCCGACGATCGTGCCGAGCAGATCGAACGGCTTTACGGCGAGGCCAGTGGCGCCGGTCGGCATGGCATCGAGGAAGCCATGCGCCTGCTCGGCGAGATCCTGACCCTGATGCCGGACTGCGCGCAGGCACATTTCCGGCTTGGCCGCCTGCATCTTGCCGCCGGCCGACGGGACGCGGCGCGACGACACCTGGTTGCTGCCAACGACTGCGACGGCCGGCCCATTCGCGCCACGACCGCCATCAACCGCAACATACGAGACCTTGCGGCCAGGCACGGGATCCGGCTGCTCGACGCGGAAGCGGCGTTCGAAGATGCGGCCTCCGATGGGATTTGCGGCAACGATCAGTTCTGGGACGACTGCCACCCCAAGCTGGAGGGGTACATCCTGATCGCCGAACATCTCGGCGCCCACATTGCTGAATTTGCCGGTGCCGAGGCAGCTCCTGTCGTGCCTTCGCACGCGGAGGTGGAGCGCGTGCATGGCATCGACCAGCCGTTCATGGCCGACGTCCATGGGCGGATGGGCCTTTATTGCTACAAGCATTCGGGATGCTGGGACGACGAGATCACGCTGGGGCTCGGCGAGGACTACCTTCGGCGCGCCCTCGAAATGGCGCCCAGCAGCATCGAAATCCATATCGCGCTGGCCCTGCTGCTCGCCTGGCGCGGCGACGACGTGGACGCACGCAGCCTCGCCCGCGCTGCCCACGCCCTCAATGCCAAGCGCACGCTCTGGCTGCTCCACGGCCCCGAGGCCCGCGCCACGCTGGGCGCGCTCGGCATCACCGATGTCGAAGGCTGGGCCCTCCAATCCTCTCCGGCATCGAACGATGGTGACTGGGCACCCCGACAGGCGGGAGGATCCTGAGGCGGGTCAGACGCAGCTTGCGCTAATGCGCAGCAGCTGGATTGACGGGCTGCGACACCTGCTCCGCGCCCGCCGCCCTGGCGTATGCGCCACTGGTCCCGGCGTCCTCGGGCCGGTATTCCCGCTGCAGGATGTCAAGCATGGCATCGCCGGCCGGCGTGTCGGCCTCGGCCATCCTGATCCGGGGCCAGTCCGACGCCGGCGCGCACTGATAAAGGCCGAAGGTCTTGGCGATTCCGATCACCTCGGCACGCGAAAGCTGCGGCTGGTCGAGGATGCTCGTCGTGGGATCGGCGAGATCACACAGGGTCGCGGGGTCGAGATAGCCGTTCATGATGGCGACCTGCCTGAGCTCGGTGCCGTGCAGCGGCGAGAAGATGAAGCATCCGGTGGTGTCGACGTCGCCGGGCAGGCTGCGGGTGAATTCCAGCGTCTCGAAGATCAGCTCGCGCGTCTCCTCCGGCATGCCGATGATGCAGTTGCCGGTGGTCGAGAAGCTGCGGCCCGAGGCGATCTCGAAGGCCCGGCGAAGCTGCTCGTTGGTCTGGTAGCGCTTGAGGTACTTGCGCCGATACTCGGCGTTGCCGTGCTCGATGCCTACGCTCATGCGCAGCATGTTCATCCGTTCGAGCCCGTCCGCCGTGCGCTCGGTGATCGTCTCGGACCGCGTGTTCATCCAGAACGGGATGCGGAAATCCTGGTAGCGGTCGACCATCTCGTCGAAATCCCGCCGCGGCAGCGCGAGAAAGGTGTCGGCGAGCCAGTAGACCAGCTCGATATTGTGCTGCTTGTGCTGGTGCTCTAGTTCGGCCATGACGCGCGACAACGACTTG
>Ga0209792_1001599_pt1 | contig 10517 bp, 8 predicted proteins | sample EBPBio142005_DNA_FD_185860 | JGI IMG/M metagenome (GOLD analysis project Ga0209792, IMG submission 185860) | Wastewater treatment Type I Accumulibacter community from EBPR Bioreactor in Madison, WI, USA - Reactor 1_6/14/2005_ DNA (SPAdes)... | ecosystem: Engineered > Bioreactor > EBPR >...
GCGGCCACGACGGCGAAGAGAAGAGCGGCCCCGGCCGCAGCCGCCCAGCTGCGGGCCGCCGAGACGACCGCGAGCACGAGCGCGGGCAGGAGGATGTGGGCGATGACGGCACCGAGTTCTCCCGCGGCGAGCGACACGAGGAACGGAGGTGCCGCAATCCAGGCGAGCGCGGCGACGGCGGGACCCCATCCGCGCGTGGAGAACCGTGCGGCGCACCACCAGGCGCTGAGGGCGGCGAGCGGGAGCGCGAGGAGGTAGACGAGCACCAGGCTGAACGACGGATTCCAGAACGTCACGGTGCCGAGCGTCGCCAGCACATAGGCGAACGGATCCGCCGCACCAGTGAAGCCCGCCCCGATGTCACGCCAGCCGTACCCGACGTGGGACCACAGCTCGCCCACAGTCGCACTGAGAGGCACCAGTGCGCCACCGGCGAGCGCCTGGGCGTTGATGAACCGTCCGAACACGACGAAGCCCGCGACGGCAGCTACCAGCACCACCCAGGCGCCGCCACCGGCGAAGAATCCGGGGCCCTCGCGGGGTGGAGCTCCCGTTCCCTGGGCGACGGCACGCTCGTGGGCTCGGCGTTCGCGCACCTCGGCGGGAGGCATCCGCAGGGCCGCGATCGAGGCCCAACCCAGCACCCTGGTGCGACGGATGCCACGGCGAGCGCGTCCGACACTGCCGTCGAACGCCGCCCCGACCCCCGCCGCGAGCTCGCCGCCGACGCTGCCGGGACGTTTGGCGACCAGCTGCACGAGCGAGCGGAGCACGGCAAGCGGCACCAGGCTCAGCCAATGGAAGAGCAGGGTGGCCCCCGGCGCGTAGACCATGCGCCGGTGCAGTTGCGCCGAACGGCGGATGCGATTCTGCGCGCCCGCCGACAGCGACTTGCGTCCGAACAGTTCGATGGGTCCCGCACTCGCAACTCGGGCGGTGGGCACGCCGACGACGCGGTGCCCGGCGAGCCGGGCGCGCACGCAGAAGTCGAGCGCGGCATCCACGCTCGGAAGGCCGGGGTCGAAGCCCCCGAGGGCCGTCCAGACCGAACGCCGCACGAGCATGCCCGCGGCACCCACTCCGAGCAGATCGCTCTGCACGTCGTGCTGGGCCTGGTCGAGCTCGCCCGCGACGACCGGCAGCGAACGGCCGAAGCGGGTCATCGTCTCGCCGAAGCTCGCGATCATGTCGGGGGCATCCAGGCCCATCAGCTTGGGACCGGCGATCGCCACGGAGGGGGCGACCTCGACGGCGCCCAGCAGCGCGGAGAGCGCCCCCGGCTGGGGCGCGTTGTCGTGGCCGAGCAGCCAGAGCCACTCGTTGTCGCTGGCCTGCGGAATCGACCCCAGGGCGTGGCCGACGGCTGCGCCGAAGGTGCTGCGACCCGGGGTTCGTGCGAGATCGCCCGGGTAGGCCTTGAGCATGAGTTCGGGCGACAGGTCAGTTGAACTGACGTCTACCGGGATGACGCGATCGGGTCGCCGAGTCTGCGCCGCGAGTGCGGCGAGTGTCTTGGGCAGGTACTGGGCCCCGTTGCGGGCGATGAGTACCGCGGTCACTCTCGGCTGCATGTCGCCTTCGAGACTATGCGGCACCCACGGGGAACCGTGGCGGGCCACGCCGAGGGCCGGAGCTACGCGCGTTTTCTCAGCTTGCGGCGCTCGCGCTCGGAGAGGCCACCCCAGATGCCGAACCGCTCGTCGTTCTCGAGCGCGTACTCCAGGCAGTGGGACCGCACCTCGCAGGACGCGCAGATCTTCTTCGCGTCGCGCGTGGACCCGCCCTTCTCAGGGAAGAAGGCCTCCGGGTCGGTCTGGGCGCACAGCGAGTCGGACTGCCACGCGAGCGGATTCTCGTCCTCGTCGGGAGTGACCTGGCGAACGCCGGGGACTCCCAGACGGATGGGATCGACGAACCAGTCGTCAGGAACACCCGTGCGATACCCGTTGTTCGCCATGTGTTCGTCTCCCCTCCGCGAATGGCACAACCGCCACCGCGTTAGTGATAATTACACCGGTGTAGTTCCGTCACGTCAAGTCGCAGATCATAAATGGCTCAACTTCAGTCGGAGGGTTGTGACGCGCGGCGTGTTGCTATCCATTGCGTCTCGACCATCTCACGCAGAGTGTGCCGCATCCGCCAGTCGAGGTCCCTCGCCGCGAGCTCGCCTGCCGCGACGATGCGCGCCGGGTCCCCCGCTCGGCGCGGACCGATCTCCGGGGTGAACGGGATGCCCGTCACCTCACCCACAGTCGTCATGATCTCGCCGACCGACACCCCGTCGCCGCTGCCGAGGTTGTAGGCGGGCTCCACGGACTGGCCGGCGTCGAGCCGCTGGGCGGCCACGACGTGGGCCGCCGCGAGGTCGACGACGTGGATGTAGTCGCGCACGTTGGTGCCGTCGGGGGTCGGGTAGTCGTCGCCGTTGATGCGCGGTGTGCGACCCTCCGAGAGAGCGGTGAACACCAGCGGGAAGAGATTGTGCGGGCTCGAGTCGTAGAGCGCCGGATCCCCCGAGCCGACGACGTTGAAGTACCGCAGGCTGGTGTGCCGCAACCCGCGCGCGACGCCCTGGTCGGCGAGCAGCCACTCGCCGATGAGCTTCGATTCGCCGTACGGCGACTGCGGGTTCTTGGGTGTCTGCTCGGTCACCAGGTCGGTGTCGGGAGTGCCGTAGACCGCCGCGCTCGACGAGAAGACGATCCGGTCGACCTCCGCCGATTCCATGGCGGCCAGCAGGCACGCCGTGCCCGTGACGTTCTGCTCGTAGGTGTGCAGCGGTCGGGTCACCGAGACCCCGGCGTACTTGAAGCCGGCGACGTGGATGACACCGGAGACCTCATGGTCCTCGAGGGTCTGGAGCACGAGTCCCCCGTCGAGGATCGTGCCGCGGACGAATGGCACATCGCGGGGCACGAATTCCTCGTGACCGGTGGAGAGGTCGTCGAGCACCACGCAGTTGAGGTCGGCCGCGCGGAGGGCGCGAACGACGTGGGATCCGATGTAACCGGCACCACCGGTAACGAGCCAGGTCATGGGCTCAACGCTAGCGCCGGTTGAGTAGCGCGTATCGCGTATCGAAACCGGGGCTTCGTGGCAGTATGTACTTCTACCACGACAACCCGCCACACGGAGGCGCCCATGCTCAGGAATGTCGTACTGCTCGCCATCCCCGGCGTGGCCCCGTTCGAATTCGGCGTCGTGTGCGAGGTCTTCGGCATCGATCGCAGCGACACGGGCGGCCCGCGCTTCGACTTCACCATCGCCACAGCCGAGCCCGGGCCGGTGGAGACCAGCCTCGGCTACGACATGATGATCACGCAGGACCTCAGCGTGGCCGCCGACGCCGACCTGATCGCCGTGCCGGCTCACCGCATCGAGGCCGTCGACGAGCGCTTCCTCGACGCGATCCGCGCCGCCGAAGCCCGGGGGGCGTGGGTGCTGAGCGTGTGCAGCGGCGCGTTCACCCTGGCCCAGGCGGGCATCCTCGACGGTCGTGGCGCGACGACGCACTGGATGCACGCGGATCGCCTCGCTCGCATGTACCCGGGCACGCGGGTCGATCCCGACGTGCTGTTCGTGGAGGACCGCAAGGTGGTCACGAGCGCCGGAACAGCGGCAGGCATCGACGCGGCGCTGCACATCGTGCGCAAGGAGCACGGGGCGGCGGCCACCAACGTGATCGCCCGGCGCATGGTCGTGCCGCCGCAGCGCGACGGCGGACAGTCGCAGTACATCGACAGCCCCGTGCCGACGGTGCGCGGCGACTCCTTCGCCCTGGTGACCGAATGGATGCTCGAACACCTCGATGAGGACCTCACCGTCGACCAGCTCGCCCGCAAGGCGCTCATGTCCAGTCGCACCTTCGCGAGGCGGTTCCGCGCGGACACGGGCACCACTCCCGCCGCCTGGCTGAATCGCCAGCGACTCATCCGCGCGCAGCAGCTGCTCGAGGAGAGCGACCTGGGTCTCGAGCAGATCGCCCAGCAGACCGGCTTCGGCACGGCGGCGGTCATGCGTCACCACTTCGTGAAGGTGCTGCAGACGTCACCGCAGGCATACCGCCGCGCGTTCGGGGTGCGGGAGGCGGGCTAGCGCGCAGAAGCCCCGCCCCCCAGGTCAGGCAGGTCAGCCGGCGGCGACGACCTCCGCGACGAACCCTTCGAAGGTGGGTGTGAACGCCGCACCGTCGTAGACGTCGCCGGAATAGAGGGACACCAGGCTGCCGCCGAGGCTGAAGAAGGCGTAGCATCCGTCGCCGCACCCCCAGGCCGCGGCGTCGGCACCGACGACCTCGATCTGTTCCAGACTCCTGACGGAATAGGTGGGCTGGCCGTTCGCGAGAATCGGGGCGAGAGCCCACGCACCGCCGGGCAGCACTGAGACGCTGTTCACGTCCACAGTGCAGTGCACCACGCCGGCACGGCCAGCGGCGATGAACCCGATTGCCGGGTTGTCTCCGATACCCTGCCCAGCGCAGATGCCTCCCGCAAGCACTCCGGACGGCACGATCCAGTTCGGGCGCGCTGCTCCAGCACCCGAGATCGCCGCAGTAACCGAATCGACGATCGTGCGCAGGCTGGCCTCGACCGCGTCGCGAGTGAGCGACATGTCGGCGCCGCCGGTCTGCACGTACACGTGGGCCCAGTAGCCGTCGACGAGCACATTGGCGAAGCATCCCGCGTAGGTCGCCTCAGCCGAGGTGCAGAGGTACTCCGAGGTCGTCGAGCCCTCGGGGTAGACGATGGCGCCGTCATCCACCTGCCACACGTTGATGTCGAATGCCTCCGCGCCGTCGGGAAGCACCTCGAGCACGATTGTCTGGTCCCAGCCGTTGTCGGTCTTGTCGTCGGCGCCCCAGATGCAGCGCGTAGCTCCGGCCTGAAGGCCGGCAGCGACGACGATGGAGGGCACCGCAGTTTCGGGGACCTTCAGGGTGACGGGGAGGAACAGCAGATCGGATGCCGCCTGCTCGGAGAAGAAGTCACCACAGGTCAGCGGAAGGGTCGGTAGCGGGTCACCCTGCGCCGCGGTCGTCGGTGTCGGCGATGCTCCTTCAGACGCGGGCGATGACGGCGCGGGGGCGGACGGCACACCGCACCCGGACAGCGAGGCGACCACCACGCCCACGACAGCCACCACGGCTAACGAACGCGGAATCATGCTCACAATCTACCCGTGGAGCACCGATGCCGCGAGGTAGAGATCGCCGTCACCCGAGAACGTCAGCGCGCCCTCGTCGTCGGTGATGAGCACGGACTCGCCACGCCGCACGGTCGTGCTGGTCAGTGCACCGGTCACCGTGGTGGTTCCGCCGACGCTGAGGAGGATGGCGGGCCCATCCGGCCACAGGGTCGCGGCTCCCGTGATGTGCGCCAACGCGAGGGGAGCCCCGGCCGGCGCGTAGACCTGCGCGCCGCCGATCTGCTCCGCGGGCAGGTGCGGAACGGGCAGCGGCGAGAAGTCGAGCACGCTCATGAGCTCGGCGACGTCGACGTGCTTGGGCGTCAGTCCACCGCGCAGCACGTTGTCCGACGAGGCCATGAGCTCGATGCCCAGACCCGACAGGTAGGCGTGGATGTTACCGGCCGGCAAGAACAGCGCCTCGCCCGCGCTCAGCCTGACGTAGTTGAGCAGCACGCTCACCGCGATGCCGGGGTCACCGGGATACTGGGCCGCCAGTCGGCGCACCACGGCAAACTCGGGACGGTCGTGGTCCGTGCCCTCGGCCTCCGCGGCGGCGGTGCACAGGTTGTCGAGAACCGCGAGCTCACCGTGCTCGGCCGCCACGAACCACTCGAAGGCTGCGCGCATCGGGTCGGGCCCGGCCAGCCGTGCCAGCAGGGGCTGGAAGGCGGGACCCTCCCCGCGGTGGGCGATGAGTTCGAACACCTCCCGGGCTGCGGCGGGATCGCGGAACCCGCACAGTGCCTCGAATCCGTCGGTGACGGCGACGATGAGCTCGGGCTTGGCCGAGGCGTCCCGGTAGTTGCGGTTCGGGGCATCCAGCGGGATCCCGGCGGCGTTCTCCCGGGCGAACCCCTCGCGGGCCTGCTCGCTCGTGGGGTGCGCCTGGAGCGACAGGGGGGATGCCGCGGCCAGCACCTTCAGCAGGAACGGAAGGTCGATCCACCCGGCGAGCTCGTGGTGGCCGTCCGCACTCGACGGGTCGAGGATCCGCGCCGCCGACCCGGGATGCGAGCCCAGCCAGAGCTCGGCCTCCGGCCCGCCCGTTGGGGTCGCGCCGAGCAGGCCCGAGATCGCGGAGGGAGATCCCCAAGCGTAGGGGCGCGGGGTGTTGGTGATCGGGAGGAACATGGGATCACGGTAGCAACCCGCCAACTGCCGCGAGTGACCGCGCCCGAAACCAGACCCGAGGCTTCATCGTCTAGCCTTGCGGCATGCGACTGATCGGGGACACGAAGGCACGCTCCGCGTACCTGTTCCTCGTGCTCGCGGTTCTTCTCGCGGGTGACGCGTGGCGGTACGCCTTCGGCTGGTGGGTCTGGGCGGTGCTCGCCGGGCTTCTCGTCGTGGCATCCGGGTGGCTGCTCTACCTGCACCGCGACCGCTGGGCCCTCGGGGCCCTGCCGTACCCCCTGCTGGCCTTCCTCCTGCTCGCCTCGGTCTCGCTGGCCTGGTCGGCGTACCCCGCTGCCACGGCCCTGGGTCTCGTCACGACCTGGGCGACGGTGATCGCCGGGATCGCGCTCGCCGTCGCCTTCACCTGGGCCGAGCTGCTTCGCGGCCTCGGGACCGTGCTCAAGTGGATCCTCGCCCTGTCGCTCGTGTTCGAGCTCGTCGTGTCGGTGATCGTGCGAGCACCCGTGCTGCCGTTGTTCGTGCAGCCGGGAGTCGACTACTCGATCTACGATCGCATCCCCAAGATGCTGTACTGGTCGCGCAATGAACTGTTCGAGGTCTTCGATGAGGGCCGCATCCAGGGCATCGTCGGCAACTCGAACACCCTCGGCCTCCTCTCCCTGCTGGCCGTGATCGTCTTCGCGCTGCAGCTGGCCGATCGCACGACCGGTCGGGTGCGCTCACTGGTCTGGCTGGTGCTCGCCGGGCTCGTGATGGTCTTCACCCGGTCGGGCACCGTGACGATCGCCCTCGCCGTCGTGCTTGCCGTAGCAGGCGCGGTGCTCCTGGTGCGGCGCGCCGCAACGCCGCGGGCGCGGGCCCTGACGTACGGCGCGCTCGTTGCGGGGTTCGCCATCGCGGCGGCCGCGGTCGCTCTTCTGCGCTCCCCGATCCTCGGGCTGCTCGGCAAGAGTTCCGATCTCACCGGTCGACTGGGCATCTGGCAGGCCGTCATCGAACTCGCCCAGCAGAGGCCCGTCGCGGGATGGGGATGGGTCAGCTTCTGGGTGCCCTGGGCCGCACCGTTCGACGACCTCGCGTTCCGCAACGGGGTACGCCAGCTTCAGGCGCACAACGCGTGGATCGACATCTGGTTCCAGCTGGGCATCCTCGGTCTCGTCGTGTTCGGGGCGCTGCTCGTCTCCGCCGCCATGCGGTCCTGGTCGTTCGCGGTCGACCGACCCCAGAACGCGCCAGGACAGCGGGCCCCGTATACCGCTGGTTCGCTGCTGCCGGTGCTCGTGCTCACCGCGCTGCTCGTGCAGAGCGTCGCCGAGAGCAGGCTGCTCGACGAGTACGGTCTGGCCCTGCTCGTGCTCATCGCGGTCAAGACCAAGCTGCCGGATGCCTCGTCCGGGGCTCTCCAGGGCCGATGACGTTCACCCCGCCCAACAACGAGATCGTCGCGGCGATCCGCGCCTTCCTTGCTGACCCTCGCTTCGCGAGCGCCTCGACCCTCACGGCCGTGGGGATGGCGGTGGGCGCCCAGTTCCTGCAGAACGTGATCGGATGGGCAGGCCTCGTGGCCATCCTCATCACTCTCGTAGTGCTGATGGGGGCATCACTTCTCGCGCGCCGGTCGGAGATCGAATGGCAGGGGCTGCTTCCGGTCTCGCTGCTCCTCTTCGTCGGGCTGGCCACGATCTCGGTGCTGTGGAGCGAGTACCAGTGGGCGACGGTCGGCGGCATCGCCTATCTACTCGCCTTCACCGTGCTCGGCATCTCCATCGCCCTCCTGCGTGACACGATCCAGATCGTGCGCGCCTACGGCGACGTGCTCCGGCTCGTGCTGGGACTGTCGATCGCCCTCGAGATCGTCTCCGGCCTGCTCATCGACACCCCCATCCGCTTCCTGGGTATCGAGGGCCACCTCGCCGACCTCGGGCCCCTGCAGGGCATCATGGGCTCGCGCAACCAGTTCGGCCTGGTGGCGCTGCTCGCGCTCATCACCTTCGGTATCGAATTCGCCACCCGATCCGTGAGTCGCCGCACCGCCGTCGCCTCCCTCGTGCTCGCCGGGGTGAGCGTGCTGCTCTCGAGATCGCCCGTGGTGCTCGCTGTTGCCGTCGTGGTTGCGGCCGCCGCCATCGCACTGGCCCTGCTGCGCCAGGTTTCGCCCGAGAGACGACGCATCTGGCAGCTCGGGGTGCTAGCGGCCGCGGTGCTCGGTGCGATCATCGTCTGGTTCTCCCGGTCGGTGGTCATCGCACTGTTCAGTGCGAACAGCGAGCTGAGCTACCGCCTCGACCTCTGGCGGGGGGTGCTCGCCCTCATCTCGCGAAATCCCCTGGAAGGCTGGGGCTGGGTGGGCTACTGGCGTCCGGATGTGCAGCCCTTCCCCGCCTTCGCGATCGCGGGTCAGCGCGAGCCCAACTCCGCGCTGAACGCCTACCTCGACGTCTGGTTCCAGCTCGGCCTGATCGGCCTGCTGCTGTTCGTCGGCCTGGTCATCCTGACGTTCACCCGCTCGTGGCTGCTCGCGGGACAACGGCGCAGCCTGGTATTCGCGTGGCCCGCTCTGATGCTCGTGGCGCTGCTGAGCACGTCGCTGGCGGAGAGCTCCCTGCTCGTCGAGTACGGATGGCTGACGTTCGTCGTCTGCTCGGTGAAGGCGGCCCGGGAACTCAGCTGGCGACGCGCATTCGCGAAGGCCGGAGAGGACCCGTCTCAGGCCTGAGCGGCAACGCTCAGGTCGTGGTCGACCATCCGGTCGACGATTCCGCCGAAGTCCACCGTGGGGGCCCAGCCGAGCGCCTCGTGGGCGCGACTCGCGTCGCCGAGCTGCTGCGGCGCATCCCCGGTTCGCAGCAGCGCATCGCTCACGTCGACGTGCGACTGCCAGTCCGCGATGCCGACCCGGGCGAACGCCGCCCGAACGAAGTCCTCGACCGAGTGGGCCGCGCCGGTCGCGATGACGAAGTCGTCGGGATGCTCCGCCCCCGCGATGAGACGCAGCGCCACCACGTAATCCGGAGCCCAGCCCCAGTCTCGTCGAGCGGCGAGGTTGCCGAGCTCGAGCCGATCCTGCAGCCCCAACGAGATCCGGGCGGCCGCCGCGGTGATCTTGCGGGTCACGAAGGTCTCGGGTCGGCGTGGGGACTCGTGGTTGTAGAGAATGCCCGACGCCGCCCAGACTCCCGCGGAGCGGTAGACCCCCACGAGCGAATGCGCATACGCCTTCGCCGCCCCGTAGGGCGAGGTGGGGCGGATCGCCGTCGACTCGGTCTGGGGCACCTCGGCCGGGCTCCCGAAGATCTCTGCGCTCGAGGCCTGCACGAAGCGGAGCTCGTGCCCAGCAGCCGCGAGCTCCCGCGCCGATGCGAGCATCTCGGCGACCGCGAGACCGTTGATCCTCGCGGTGAGTTCGGGCTGCTGCCAGGAACCGTAGACCGAGCTGATCGCAGCCAGGTTGTAGACGACGTCGGGCTTCAGCTCGGCGATCAGCGTTCCGATACCGGGCGCGGCGAGGTCGACCTGGTGCGGTTGAACGCCCGCGGGCACAGCCTCGTCACCGCGCTGCACCGTGCCGTGCACCTCGTCGCCCGCCGCGATCAGCGCCTCGGCGAGATACGAGCCGTCCTGGCCGGTGACCCCGGTGATGAGGATGCGACTCATGCGAGCCCGGCGAGCCTCTTCTGCTCCGCGACGTCGGACTCGACCATCATGGTCACCAACTCCTCGAAGCCGACCTTGGGCGCCCATCCGAGCTTCTCCCTGGCCTTGCGGGAGTCCCCGATCAGCAGGTCGACCTCGGCCGGACGCATGAAGCGCGGATCCTGCGTGACCAGTCCCGACCAGTCGGAGATGCCCACGGCGCCGAAGGCGGCGTCGAGCAGGGCCGAGATCGTGTGGGTCTCACCCGTGGAGATCACGTAGTCGTCAGCGACATCCTGCTGCAGCATGAGCCACATCGCCTCGACATAGTCGCCGGCGAAACCCCAGTCGCGCCGCGCATCGAGGTTGCCCAGGGTCAGCGAGTCCTGCAGGCCCAGATGGATGCGCGCGACAGCCTGGCTCACCTTGCGGGTGACGAACTCGGGCCCGCGCCGCGGCGACTCGTGATTGAAGAGCACGCCGGATGACGCGTGCATGCCGTACGACTCTCGGTAGTTGATCGTCATGTAGTGGCCGTAGACCTTGGCCACCCCGTACGG
>Ga0209792_1001600_pt1 | contig 10506 bp, 12 predicted proteins | sample EBPBio142005_DNA_FD_185860 | JGI IMG/M metagenome (GOLD analysis project Ga0209792, IMG submission 185860) | Wastewater treatment Type I Accumulibacter community from EBPR Bioreactor in Madison, WI, USA - Reactor 1_6/14/2005_ DNA (SPAdes)... | ecosystem: Engineered > Bioreactor > EBPR >...
ATTCCCCCGGTGAACATGAACCCTCCAAGATTGGTTACCTTGCGCGATTCGATCGCCGTGTTTTCCAGCGGCTGCAATTGTGGCGCCGCGGGATCCCCGCTTTCGAGATAAACTCCTGGAGCGCACTCGGGCACCGGCGTCGATGTAGTCGCTATCGGTGCAGCGACAGGCGTTGCCGCCTGGGCGACAAGCACCGTCATCCAGCCGATCACGGCCGCCCTCCCAGCGGCAGGGCGCGGTTCAGCAATTTCCCGAAATGATTACCGAGGCGCGGCGCGGCGCGATAGGTAGCTGGCTGGCGCGGCAGCGTAACAAGCGATGCAGGCACTGTCATTCCTTCCTTCCACGGATAGACCGCCATCGCGTCGGCAACGGCATAAGGCAGGTCTTCGATATCGGGGGCAGATCGCAGCCGGGCCAGCACTGCCCACGGCGAAGAACCATTCTCTGCGCCGATGTAAATGGTCCCCATATCGGTGATCTGACCGGCAGCGGCCTCGAACTGAAAGCTCCCGAGGCAAAAGCAGGTGGTCGCGCTGTTTGACAACACATAGCGGCCCGGCGTGATCGCGATCAGATAAGTCCTGACATGCGATTCTTCGCCAAGCGGCTTGCCCGGACCGATCAGTACCCGGTCGTCCGCGCCGCTTGGCAGCGGATTGCCCTTGGCGCGACCGCGACCGCGCAAGTCCTCTGCCATTTCGTCATAGGGGCTGAGCATTAGCTGGTTCCACGCCCCTGGAACCCGCTCACCGATGCGCACCAGTATATAGGCCCGGTCGGCGGCCAGAACAGTCGGGACACTGGTCAATACCTCTGTTGCCCGCGCCGGAGACAACACCATCAACATCGCCGCCACGCTGGTCAGTGCGCGCGCGATCATGGATCAAGCCTAGGTTTTTGTGACGGCTGGAGTGCCAAGTCAGCGATGCGGGCACGCCGCTCGTCCGCGCTTCCAGCATACAACGTCTTAGCTTCGTCCTTGCTCATTGCGATGCGGGCATAGCCCTTGAGCGCCATGCATTTGCGATAGGCCGCGCCGATCATGTTTCGGCGCTGTTCACCGCGCTGCATGCCCTGAAGAAAACCAACCGTCGCCGCGCCAATCGGATCGGGTGTGTAAACACCATCGGCGCGTGGTGGCTGGACCACCCCGGCAAGCTCGCTACATTCATCAAGATCGGCCAATACCTGTTCGCGCGGCAGACCCGGTTGGCTGAAATAGAACCACGGTGAAACCGCATTACCGCCTTCTGCCCGGACCACACCGGGCAACAAGGCGATTGCCAGCATGATTACGGGCGCTACGCTCAACCTCATCAGCGGAAATAGAACATCAATTCCCGCGATTGGCAATGCGCAGAAATCAACCCAGCCTTCCCTTGATCACCTGGTTGACCAGCTGCGGGTTGCCCTTGCCCTGCATCGCCTTCATCGTCTGACCGACGAAGAACCCGAACAGAGCCTCCTTGCCGCCGCGGTACTGTTCAACCTTGTCGGCATTGGCGGCCAGGACGGCATCGACGGCCGCTTCGATCGCGCCGGTGTCGGTGGTCTGTTTCAGCCCTTCCCGCTCGACGATGGCCTCAGCCCCGTCGCCGGTTTCGAGCATCTTTTCCAGCACCTGCTTGGCAATCGAGCCAGAGATCGTGCCATTGGCCACCAGCGCGAGCAGTTCTGCGCCGCTGTCCGGTGTGACCGGCGAATCCTCCAGCCCCTTGCCCAGCTTGTTGAGCGCGCCGAACAGCTCGCTGGTCAGCCAGTTACTGGCCTGCTTGGCGACGTCCGCCTCACCCTTGCCGGCCTTGGCTGCGGTGGCCGCGATCAGCCCTTCGAACCAGCGCGCCGTTTCCACATCGGCGGTCAGCACTCCCGCATTATAGGGCGAAAGACCCAGCGCATTTTCATAGCGGTGCCGCTTGGCATCGGGCAGTTCGGGCAGGCTGGCCCGGCATTCCTCCAGGAAGGCGTCATCCAGTTCCAGCGGCAGCAGATCGGGATCGGGGAAATAGCGATAATCGTGCGCATCTTCCTTGCTGCGCATCGAGCGGGTTTCGTTCCGGTCGGGATCGTATAGCCGGGTTTCCTGCACGACGGTGCCGCCATCCTCAATCAGATCGACCTGGCGGCGCGCCTCGGCTTCAACCACGGCCATCACGAAGCGGACCGAGTTGACGTTCTTGGTTTCGGTGCGGGTGCCGAACGGTTCGCTCGGGCGACGCACCGATACGTTGACGTCGGCCCGCATCGAGCCTTGATCCATGTTGCCGTCGCACGAGCCGACATAGCGCAGGATCTGGCGCAGCTTGGTGAGGTACGCGCCCGCCTCCGCCGGTGAACGCATGTCCGGGCGGCTGACGATTTCCATCAGCGCCACGCCCGACCGGTTGAGATCGACATAGGACATGGTCGGATGCTGATCGTGCATCAGCTTGCCGGCGTCCTGCTCAACATGGATCCGCTCAATCCCGATGGTTTTGGTGCTGCCTTCCGGATCCTTGGGATCGAGCACCACCTCCAGGCTGCCCTCACCCACCAGCGGGTGATAGAGCTGGCTGATCTGGTAGCCCTGCGGCAGATCGGCGTAGAAATAATTCTTGCGATCAAACCGCGACCATTTGTTGATCTTCGCCTCGATCGCCATGCCGGTGCGCACCGCCTGGCGGATGCATTCGCGGTTGGGCACCGGCAGCATTCCCGGCATCGCCGCATCGACCAGTGACACCTGCGTATTGGGCTCGGCCCCAAAAGCGGTGGCGGCGCCGGAGAACAGCTTGGACTGCGAGGTCACCTGCGCGTGAACTTCAAGGCCGATCACGACCTCCCACTCGCCCGTTGCGCCCTGGATGCGGTAGGTTGATTCAGTCATCGTTTTCTAGGTTCCTTGTGGAAAGCTGAAACAAGACTGAGGGCAAGGTCCACCCTACAATCAAACCAAACGCCATCCAAAAATTTCCGACCACGAACTCGATGAGCTTAATCGCGCAAGTAGAAACAACCACCAGAGCCACAATCGGCATCAATTCGAATTTATGATACGAAATCAGTATCTTATATACCAAAGCGATGAACATGATAAGCATGGGTATTGTTAGTGCCAGCGACGGGCTATCGGGAAGGCTGGCTGCTTTCATGCCGACAAAACCACTAATCATGGTCATGCTGACGCTCGTAAACGAGGTTCTCATGTCGGAATTGAAGGCGCGAATTGCCTCGATTTTGGTCCTTTCGCTCACCACCACTGCTCCGGCCGTGCACTGAACCCCGCCCGCGCCTCGATCGCCAGACCGGCATTGAGCACGCCCTGCTCGTCAAACTCACGCCCGATGAGCTGCAGGCCGAGCGGCAGCCCTTCGCGGTTCAGCCCGGCCGGGACCGACATGGCCGGAAGGCCGGCCAGCGATGCAGGCACGGCGAATACATCGTTGAGGTACATCGCCAGCGGATCGTCGCTCTTCTCGCCAAGGCCAAAGGCGGCGGTCGGCGCGGTCGGGGCGAGGATCACGTCGCATTGCGTGAAGGCGTTCCTGAAATCCTGCGAGATCAGTGTGCGGACCTTCTGCGCCTGGGTGTAATAAGCGTCATAAAAGCCTGCGCTCAGCACATAGGTGCCGATCAGGATACGGCGCTTGACCTCTGCCCCGAACCCGGCGGCGCGGGTGGCGGCGTACATGTCCTGCAAACCTGCCCCATCAGGCAGATCGCGCAGGCCATAGCGCACCCCGTCATAACGGGCGAGGTTGCTGGACGCTTCGGCCGGGGCGATGATGTAATAGGCCGGCAGCGCATACTTGGTGTGCGGCAGGCTGATCTCGACGATCTCTGCCCCGGCATCCTTGAGCCAGGCGATACCGTCATCCCAGCTTTTGGCGACATCGGCATCGAGCCCATCGACGCGATATTCGCGCGGGATGCCAACTTTCTTGCCTTTCAGGTCAGCATTCAGCCCGGCTTCCCATTCGGGCACCGGCAGGTTCAGACTGGTTGCGTCCTTGGGATCGAACCCGGCCATCGCCTCCAGCATGATCGCACAGTCGCGCACATCGCGCGCCATCGGGCCAGCCTGGTCGAGGCTGGAGGCGAAGGCGACGATGCCCCAGCGGCTGCAGCGCCCATAGGTCGGCTTGATCCCGGATATTCCGGTGAAGGCGGCAGGCTGGCGGATCGAGCCGCCGGTGTCGGTACCGGTCGCAGCCGGAGCGAGACGCGCAGCCACGGCGGTAGAGCTGCCACCTGACGAGCCACCGGGCGCCAGCGCGGCATTGCCGCCATCGTTGCGCCGCCACGGTGAGATCACGTTGCCGAAATAGCTGGTCTCGTTCGACGATCCCATCGCGAACTGATCGAGATTGAGCTTGCCCAGCATGCCTGCACCGGCATCCCACAGCTTCTGCGAGACGGTGCTTTCATATTCAGGCTTAAACCCTTCGAGAATGTGGCTGGCCGCGGTAGTCTGCACGCCTTTGGTCGCGAACAGATCCTTCATGCCAATCGGCACGCCGCCCATCTTGCCCAGCGGTTCGCCCTTGGCCCGGCGCGCGTCGGTAGCCTTGGCGGCTTCGACCGCCAGTTCCGGCGTCGCGACGATATAGGCGTTCAGCGCGGTGGCCGCAGCGACGTTGGCGTTGAAGGCATCCGCGATTTCAACTGCAGAGAAATCGCCCTTGACCACACCATCACGAATGGCGGCGACACCCAGTTCGGTCAGCACGTTTGCGGAACCTGACATTATTCGATCACCTTGGGCACGCCGAAGAACCCGTCTTGCCGCGCCGGGGCATTGGCCAGCACAGCATCACGCACCCCGCCATCGGTGACAACGTCATCGCGCAGGCGCAGGTGATTGGCGATCACGGCGGTCATCGGTTCGACCCCGGTCACATCAACTTCACCCAGTTGTTCGACCCAGGCGAGAATCCCGTTCAGTTCGGGTACCATTGCCGCCAGCTCGGCCTCGCTCACCTTGATGCGGGCCAGCGCGGCGATCTTTGCCACCGTGGCAGTATCGACCGACATAATGCGCTACCTTGTTATTCCATAACGAAGAAGAATCAGCCGCCCTTGCGTCCCGATTGGCCGACCGGCTGCTCTTCCAGTTCCGGCGGCATTCCGCCCGGAGGCGCTTCGGCTCCACTCTTCTTGCCGCCCTTGCCCTGTTCGGCTGCCATCGCTTCCATCGCCTTCGCCTGTTCAGCCTGCATTTCCTGCTCAGCCGAAGCGCGGCTCTGGACCTTCAGCAGGTCGATCTCGAAAGTCAGGTCGGTGTTGGGGGCAATCCCCGGCGCGCCTTCCTTGCCATAGGCCAGTTCTGACGGGATCACGACCTTGTACTTGCCGCCGGGCTTCATCTGGACCAGCGCCTTGGTGAAACCCGGAATGATGCCCTGCAGCGGCAGCTTGGCGCTTTGCGCCTGGTCGAACACCTTGCCGTCCGGCAAAGTGCCCTTGTAATTGATGGTCACCACGTCGGCCTCGGTCGGCGAAGTGCCGGTGCCGGCCTTGATCGTTTCGACATCAACGCCCGGCGGCAATGAGGCCCACACCACTCCGCCAGCAGCGAGTGCGACGGCGGCGACACCCAGCCACAGCTTGGTCAACGCGCCTTTGGCGATCGGCTGGAGCGGTACGCGAGTGATTTCGGTCATCGGGAATCCCTGTCTGGAATGGGTGTAGGTCTAGAAATGCAAAAGGGCGCGGAAGCCTCCGCGCCCTCATGGCTTAATGCAAGCCGAGGTTCAAGCTTGCAGAAGGCGTTTTACTTGACGCCGTCGCGCTCCATCCGCTTGCGCTCCATCTTGCGGGCGCGGCGCACGGCAGCAGCTTTTTCACGGGCACGCTTCTCGCTCGGCTTTTCAAAGTGACGACGCAGCTTCATCTCGCGGTACACGCCTTCACGCTGCAGCTTCTTCTTGAGCGCGCGCAGGGCCTGCTCGACATTGTTGTCGCGGACGAGAATTTGCATAGACTAAGCCACCTCATTGGCAAAAGACCAGAACCCCGCGGCAGTCCGATGCGGGGGATTGTCTTTTGAATCAAACGAACGAATCAAAACGAAAACGCGCCGAATCCTTGATAGGAACGGCTCGAACCGGCGGGCGGCTAGCAGAGTCGCACTGACAAGGCAAGTCGGGAAAACCAATCACACGCTGTCGCTGGCCGCACCGTGCTGCCCGGCGATTACACCGTATCGGATCATTCTTGCCCTGATTCGCAGCCAAGCCTGTGCTATTTCCCGCGCGATCGCAATCCGATCCGGGGGTGTTGCGATCCGATGGGTCGGGTCCGGCCCGGCCAGTCCCCGCAAAACCCCTCTGGCCGGCCGCAAATGGTGGTGGCATCGGCTCGGCCCAATCGGCCGATGCCGCCGCTAATTGCCTCGCAGCGCGAACTGTGGTGTTTGCCCCGTCAAAGGGGGCCACATGCAAACCAGCTTCACCGCGATCGATTGGGCCGTGCTGTGCGGCTATGTGTTGCTGCTCGCGCTGGCGGGCTGGCTAACCACGCGCCGGGGGATGAAAAGCGAGGACTACTTTCTGGCCGGGCATCACGCCCCCACCTGGTTGGTGGCCGTCTCGGTACTATCGACGGTCCAGTCAGCCGCCACCTTTCTGGGGGTGCCGGACAACGCCTATCGCGGCAACTATACGTATCTGGGCGGGGTTCTGGCCGCGCTGATCGCAGCCTGGATTGTCGCCAACGTCCTGATCCCCCGGTTTTACGCCCTGAAGGTAACCACCGTTTACGAACTGCTGGAGACCCGCTTTGATGCCACGGCCCGCCGGGCAGCGGCGGTGATGTACCTGATCGGGCGAATCTTCGCCAGCGGCGCGCGGCTTTATCTTGCAGCAATCGCCGTCTCGATGATCCTGTTTCTTGACGTATCGCCCCAGCACATTGCGATAGCGGCCTTCACCTTGCTGGTGTTCGGGCTGATCTTTACGTTCATGGGCGGACTGGAATCGGTGATCTGGAGCGATCTTGTCCAGGTCACGCTTTATGTCGGCGCTGCCCTGCTGGTCGCCTGGCATCTGTGGAGCGGGCTGGACATGACCGTGACAGAGGCGGTTGCGACGCTTCGGGCAGAAGACAAGATCGCGCTGATCAACCCCACGTTCGATCTTGCGGCACCGTGGAGCATCTTTGCCGTCCTGACCGGGGTCATGCTACTCAACCTCGCCAGTTCAGGACTGGATCAGGACATCACCCAACGCCTGCTGGCCTGCGAGGATGCCAAAAAGGGTGCGCGGTCGCTTTATGCCTCGGTCTGGCTGTCCCTGCCCGTGATCCTGCTGTTTCTGGTGATCGGGTCCCTGCTGTATCTGCACTACAACGGCGGTGCGGACAGTTCGTTCAAGGGTGAGAAGGTCACCGTGTTCATGCATTACATCCTGACCGAGATTCCGCCGGGGCTGCGCGGGCTGGTGACGGTGGGGGTGATTGCCGCGGCAGCGATCAACTCGGGCTTGATCTCGATGTCGGCCGTGCTGGTCAACGACCTTTACCGCCCCTTCGCCGGGTCAAAAAGCGAAGGTCACTTCGTCAGGATGGGGCGGATTGCCAGCGTGATTTTGGGCGCAGCCTTGTTCGGCATGGCGATCCTGTCCTACTACTGGCAGCGCTATGCCGATAGCGCACTGCTTGATTTCGTGCTGGGGGTCATGGCTTTTGCCTATTCCGGCCTGATCGGGGTCTATGGCGTGGCGCTGTTCACGGGGCGCGGCAGTTCGGCTAGCGTGATCGCCGCCTTCATCGCCGGATTTGCGACCGTGCTGGCCTTTCAGCCGTTCATCATCGACAGTCTGAGCCTGCCCCTGGCGCTGAAAGGTATCGCCTTTCCATGGCAGCTGGTGCTGGGCAGCACGATCGCCGCTGCGGTGTGCGCGGCAGTGCCGGGCAAGGGAGTGGCGCGCGGCGCGATCAGCGGCTAAGGCGCTGGCGATGACATCAAGCACTTTCCTGCTGCACTCCGCGCTGGTCGCGCTGGGCGGCGCCATCGGCGCATGGCTGCGCTATCTCGCCGGCCTTGCCTGGCTGCGCGCGATCGGACCGGTCTCGGCCAGCGCGTTTCCGTGGGCCACGCTCAGCGTCAACCTGATCGGCAGTTTCGCCATGGGGTTGCTGGCTGGGCTGCTGGCGCGCCACGGTCAGGGCGGAGAAGAAACGCGGCTGCTGGTCGGCGTCGGCGTTCTGGGGGGCTTCACCACGTTTTCCGCCTTCAGCCTTGAACTGGTCAATCTGGCCGAACGCGGCGCGCTGGGCAGTGCTGCGCTTTATGCGGTCATTTCGCTGGCCGGCGGGGTGATCGGCCTGATCGGGGGCCTCGCCTGTGCACGGAGCATGGCATGACCGATACCCCTGCCAAGACCAGCCGCGGCATCGTTCCCGCCGATACGGTTCGCCAGTTCACCGTTGGGCGTGATGACGACGGGGCCCGGCTGGACCGGTGGTTCAAGCGCCACCTGCCGCAAGTCGGCTTCGCCACGGTCAGCCGCTGGGTCCGCACCGGGCAGGTCCGGGTCGATGGCAAACGCGCCGATGTCGCTGACCGGCTGAGCGCAGGGCAAGTGCTGCGCGTACCGCCCGGCGGTGACGCTCCCGATCGCAAGGCGCGCGAGCGCAAACCGCTGACCGAAGAGCAGCTCGCCCTGGCCGACTCGATGGTCATCACACAGGACCGCGCCGCGATCATCCTGAACAAACCCCCGGGCCTGGCCACCCAAGGCGGTAGCGGCACTTACCAGCACGTCGACGGGCTGCTCGATGCCTATGCTCTCGATGGTCCGCGCCCCCGGCTGGTTCACCGGCTGGACAAGGATACCTCAGGCGTTCTGCTGATCGCCCGCACGCCGGGCAGCGCCGCATTTTTTTCCAAGCGCTTTTCCGGACGGACCGCGCGCAAGATCTATTGGGCGCTGGTGATTGGCGTGCCGGATATCGATGATGGCCTGATCGACCTGCCGCTGGCCAAACAGCCTGGGACCGGCGGCGAGAAGATGATGGTCGACAAGAGCGGCGAGGGACAGCCCGCGCGCAGCCGGTACCGTGTGATCGACCGCGCCGGCAATCGTGCCTGCTGGGTCGAGCTGCAGCCGCTGACCGGCCGAACGCACCAGTTGCGCGTCCACATGGCCGCGATCGGGCATCCGATCGTGGGTGACGGCAAGTACGGCGGACCTGACGCATTTCTGTCTGGCAGCATCAGCCGCAAGATGCATCTTCATGCCCGCCGCCTTATCATCGATCATCCTGATGGCGACATGATCGACGTAACGGCCGAACTGCCCGAGCATTTCGCCGCGTCGATGGAGCAAATGGGCTTTGACGAGGCCGATGGCGCGCTGGTGGTGGAGGCCGCCCCCGCGCCCAAGCAACTGAAGAAGACGCTGGCCAAGGCCCATGCCAAGCAGGTCCGCAAGGAGCGCAGGGGTGAGCGGCGCGGACGCGGCGAAGGCGCTGCGGCGACGCGTAAGCCACCGACAAAGCGCGGCCCCACCAAGGGCAAGGGCTCGCCCAAGCCGGTCAAACGCTGATGCATCCCAACGCCCTGTTCCGTCATCCCGACCGCGATCTGCTGGAAACCCTGATCGACCAGATTGGCTTCGGCATGGTCTTCGCCGAGACCCCCGATGGACCGCGCGTGGCGCACGTTCCGCTGCTGTCGACCGGAGACGGCGCGGTGCAGTTTCACCTGTCACGCGGCAATGCGCTGGCCCGGCATCTGGCGGAAAGAACCGCGCTGATCGTGATCAATGGCCCGGACGGCTATGTCAGCCCGCGTTGGTCGGGTGATCCGGCGCAGGTTCCGACCTGGAACTATGTCGCGCTTGAGCTGGAGGGCCGGGTCCGCCGGATCGATTCGGACGCGACCCTGGCACTGGTGACAGATCTTTCTGACAAACATGAAGCCCGAATTGCCGCCGGCCCGCGCTGGACCATGGACAAACTCTCAGCCGAGCGCCAGCGCAGTCTGCTGGCCGGGATCGTTGGGTTCGAACTGGAAGTACAGGCGTGGCGCGAAACGCTCAAGCTGTCACAGAACAGGGACGCTTCGGAACGCGAAAGGCTGGCCGCGGGGCTGGAGGGCGAAGGCAGCGCCGGAATCGCGCAATTGATGCGGACGCTGGTGCCGTGACCCTTCGCCTTGCCCTATTCGATTGTGATGGCACGCTGGTTGATGGGCAGGCTGGCGTGGTCAACGCCATGGAGCACGCCTTTGCTGCGGTTGGTTTGCCCGCGCCCGACCGCCATCAGGTTCGCCGCATTGTGGGGTTGAGCCTGCCACAAGCCATTCGCCGGCTTGCTCCCGATGCCTCCGACGAACAGCGCAGCGCGGCTGATGCCGCTTACCGCGAGGCATTCCGCACCGCGCGAGAGAGCGGCGCGCTGGTCGAACCGCTGTATGACGGTATCGCGGAATTGCTGCGGACACTGGACCAGCGGGGCTGGCTGCTCGGTGTGGCGACCGGCAAAAGCCGCCGGGGACTGGATCACTGCCTGGCAATGCAC
>Ga0209792_1001603_pt1 | contig 10482 bp, 11 predicted proteins | sample EBPBio142005_DNA_FD_185860 | JGI IMG/M metagenome (GOLD analysis project Ga0209792, IMG submission 185860) | Wastewater treatment Type I Accumulibacter community from EBPR Bioreactor in Madison, WI, USA - Reactor 1_6/14/2005_ DNA (SPAdes)... | ecosystem: Engineered > Bioreactor > EBPR >...
ACCATTTCATCAAACTGCACCACCTCCCACCGGAGAAACAGGCCCAGGCCATCCAGGATGCGGGCATCGACATCGCCATCGATCTGGCCGGGCATACCGGTGGCGGCGGCTTGCTGGCGCTGGCGCGCAAACCGGCGCCGGTGCAGGTGTCCACCATTGGCTACCCCGGTACGACCGGCCTGAAGGCCATCGACTGGTGGATCAGCGACGCCGTGACCGACCCCGCCAACGCCCAGCCGTGGTATTCCGAGCGTCTGCTTCGCCTGCCCACCCGGTGGGCCTGCTACCGCCCGATGATCCGCAACCCACTGTGGCGCTACCAGCCGGCCTACCAGGTGCGACCCACCCCGGCGCTGGCCCATGGATATGTGACGTTTGGCTCGTGCAACAACCTGGGCAAGGTCACCGACGAAGTGTTGGCACTGTGGGGGCGGCTGCTGAACGGCGTGCCCCGGTCGCGGCTGCTGATCGAGGGCAAGAACCTCGACATCGCGCAGACCGCCGACAACTACCGCGCGCACTGCGCCGGCCTGGGCATCGACCCACAGCGGCTGGACCTGGTCGGGCTCGACCAGAGGAACCAGTACCTGACCTACCACCGCATCGACATCGCACTCGACCCCTTCCCTCTGGTCGGCGGCACCTCGACCAATGACCTGCTGTGGATGGGCGTGCCGGTGGTCACCCTCCACGGCGACAGCCTGCGCAGCCGCATGGGCTCCGGCATCCTGGCTCACCTGGGCCGGCACACCTGGATTGCCCGCAGCCAGGAGGAATACCTGCGCATTGCGACCGACCTGGCCAGCGACGTGCAGGCCCTGGACCACATCCGTCAAGGCCTGCGCCAGGAAGTGGAAGCCAGCGCAGTAATGCGCGAAGACGTACACGTGCAGGAACTCAGCCGCGCATTGCGCAGCATGTGGCTGCACTGGCTGACCGCCACCGACCATCCGGACTGGACACCACAGCAGATCGACGCCGAGGTGCACACACTCTGGAACCAGGCGCCCTCGCCACAAGAAGATGCGGAATTCCACATCGGCGCTGCACCGGGGGAGCGCATTCTCCTCTCGCACGCCTACCACCGCCTACAGGTCTTGGTCGACCAGGCCAAGATCGACCACGCGCCCCTGACCGACGCCAAGGGCGAGGCCAATATCGTCGCCAACCGCCACTGGGCCAACGCTACCGAACTGGCCGAGCGCGTCCTGTGCGCCAAGCCGCACGACCCGGTGGCACTGACCGTGCTGGCCGAGATCGAGAACGCCCACGGCCACCTGGATTTCGGCCGGGTGTATTTGAAAGAGGCGTTGCAGGCGCTCACGCCCCCGGAACCCGCCGAGCAGCTGCTGGAGCGCACTCGCTCCTACGTGGACGCGGCGCTGGCCTACCTGGGCGAGCCGCCGGCCACAAGGTGAGTCAGGGGAACGGCGATAGGGCTGGGCATCGCGCTCGATCTGACGGCGCCCCCGCGCAGGGAGCGTCTCCAGCAGCGCAACCTTGGATGCTCTTGACTGGAACGCATCGCCGCTACCGGCTACAATCGGCCCATACAATCCCTTCGCGGTGTCATTCAGTTGGCTCAGGCTTAGGGCGAAAAGGCCACCGCAAGGTGGCCTTTTCATTTGTGGCCTGAAAATTGACCAGAACCATCATCTACATCGACGGCTACAACCTCTACTACTCGCGGCTCAAGTGGACGCCGTACAAGTGGATGGATGTGGCAGTGCTGTTTCGTGATCGCATCCTGCTGCCGCAAGACCCTGGCGCAGAGGTCGTAGCCATCAAATACTTCACGGCACCAGTGAAGGCCTCCTACGCCCGGCATGGGGAAGTGTCGGTTCAGGCGCAGACCCAGTACCACCGTGCGCTTCAAGCATGTAGCCCGGGCCTGGTTCAAATCATCAATGGCTTCCACATCTTCGCGCCCACATCACTGCCGAGCTATCAGGCGGATGTTGAGCCCAGCAAGAGCAGCGTCTCACGCGTCTGGATGATTGAAGAGAAGCAGACCGACGTCAACATCGCGCTCCATGCCTACCGTGATGCAGTGCGTGACGCGTGCGATCAGCTTGTGATCTGCTCCAACGACAGCGACATGGAGCCGGCCATGCGCATGATCCGGGAAGACGTGCCAACGACCAGGGTGGGCTTGGTGATGCCGTTGCGTGGCAAAGATACAGCCGGCGGAAAGGTGCCCAACAAGCGACTTACGGCCCTGGCGCACTGGGTCCGTCATCACATCAGGGACGATGAGCTAGCCCAGTCGCAGCTGCCGCAGAACGTACAAACCAAGAAAAAACCAGCCCACAAGCCTGCGCATTGGTGAAGAAGTTGCCAGTCAACACACTGTCAACGGCAGCATTGAAGATGGATTGGCTGACCGCGCACCTGGCCAGCTCGGGTGAACGATTCACTGGCACGCCGTCGTTCACAGCCCGCCAATTGAAATAATTTCTGAAAATTATTTCAATTGGCGGATAATGACCGTTATCGGCCCCCTATGCCTCCTTATGCCCCCTACGCTTCAAGCAGGAAAACAGATGCCGGCCTCTCCCCGCCCCTCCCCCGATCCCGCCGTCGTCTTGACCAAGGCCACCCTCAGCGCCGCAGAGCAGTTGGGGCTGGACTCGGCGGATCTGGCGGCGGCCCTGGGCGTCAGCGAGGCCACGGTATCGCGGCTCAGGAGCAGCGGACGGACTATCCGCCCGGACTCCAAGGAAGGGGAGCTGGCCTTGCTGCTGATCCGGGTGTTTCGCTCGCTCGACCCGCTGATCGGGGGCGACGAGCTCCAGCGCAAGCGCTGGATGGAGAGCCACAACAAGGCCTTGCAAGGCATTCCTGGCCACCTGGTACGCAAGGCCGATGGCTTGGTGCGCACGCTGGCCTACCTTGACGGCATGCGCGCCGCCACATGAGCGCGGCAGCCTGGGATCCGGCCTGGCTGGTGCAGCACTGCAACGACCTGGCCATGGAGGGTGCCTGGCGTGGCGTGGAGACGCAGTACATCGCCGCCTCGATGAAGCTGGTGGACTCCGCCGAGGAACAGGCCCTGCTGGAGCAGCTGCTGGAAGGCAGCAAGCCCCCGCCCGTGCCCCATGTGGCCCAGAAGCACTACCTGCTGCTCAGCCCGTTTCGGTATTTCCCGCAGCACGGGTCGCGCTTTCGCCCCGGCCAGCACAGCGGCCTGTGGTACGGCGCTTCGACCCTGGAGGGTGCGTGCTCGGAGGTGGCCTACTGGCGAATGCGCTTCATTCAGGACAGTGCAGGGCTGGTCACCAGCCGTGCACTGGTCACGGAACACACCTTCTACCAGGCCTCGGTACGCGGCCGCGCCATCGACCTGATGGCGCCGCCATGGGTGGGTTTGTCTTCCCTATGGAAGCATCCTTCGGACTACGGCGCCACCCAGGCGCTGGCCGCGGCGGCCGCGAGTGCATCGGTCATGTGGATTCGGTATGAGTCGGTGCGTGCGCCCAGCTGCGCATTGGCGGCCGCCCTGACCCCCGAGGCTTTGTACGCCGACAGCACCGCACTGGAGCGCACCCGCCAGGAGTGGGTGTGCAAGGCCCACCGGGATCAGGTCACGATGGTCCGCAAACATGGCCCCGGACGCTTCGAGTGGCAGGAATAGCAGCGAGCCCCTCCAGGCAGTGAAGAGGTGCTATGGCATGCGCCAGCACAAGAGCGTGTTCAAAGTCTTTCCATGGCGCCCGCAAGGCAGCATGAGGAGATCACCAACGCGCTCTGAGAGGGGCCAATTTTCCAGACATGGCACAAAAATATCCCGATAGGTATATTTCCAGCCAGCAATCCATCCAGTCCACAAACATTCCCGACCAGGAAATATGCTTGATAGTGACATCCAATCCCTCAGACAATTTCCCAATCAGGAAATTTAATCCCCATGTGGTCCCCCCAACAACTCGGCAACGCACTGCGCAGCGCGCGCAAACAGCTCGGATTGACGCAGCCCCAGCTGGCCCTGGCGGCCGGGGTGGGGGTGCGCTTTATCGTTGAACTGGAGGCCGGCAAGCCCACCGTGCGGCTGGGACACGTGATGCGGGTCGTCGATGCCCTGGGTGGCGAAATCCAGTTCATCGGTCTGCCGCCCGTGGCGCCTGACGATCACAGCAAGGGCCTGGGCCATGGCGCATGAACTGGAGGTTTGGCTGTTTGCCCACCACGTCGGCACCCTGGCCCTGGTGGATGGGCGGCTGCAGTTTGGCTACGCCCCCGCCTGGCTGGCCCGCACAGGCGCCGTGGCCTTGTCCGCCTCGCTGCCCCTGCAACCGCTACCATTTGACGACCACCAGGCGCGCCCCTTCTTTGCCGGCCTGCTGCCCGAGGGGCAGATGCGCCGCCTGATTGCGCGGCAGTTCCAGGTTTCCAGCCAGAACGACTTGGCATTGCTCGACCGGATCGGCGGCGAATGTGCCGGAGCCGTGACCTTCTTGGCGCCGGGGCAGGCGCTGCCGCTGCCTGCCAGCGGCGATGGCGTCCGATGGTTGAGCGACGGGGAGGTCGTGGCCCTGCTGGACGAATTGCCGCGCCGCCCCATGCTGGCGGGCCAGGACGGGTTGCGCCTCTCCCTGGCCGGCGCCCAGGACAAGCTGCCAGTGGTGTTCGACGGTGCACGCATCGGGTTGCCCCACAACGGCGCGCCCAGCACGCATATCTTGAAACCCGCCATCCACGCGGTCGAAGACAGCGTGCACAACGAAGGGTTTTGCATGGCGCTGGCACAGGCCATGGGGTCGCACCCGGCCAAGTCCAGCCTGCACCGCATCCTTGACCGACCTTTCCTGTTGGTGGAACGCTATGACCGGGTGCTGGATACACAAGGGCACTGGCAGCGCCTGCACCAGGAGGATTTTTGCCAGGCCCTGGGCGTGGTGCCCGAGATGAAGTACCAGAACGAAGGCGGCCCCGGCCTGGCGCAGTGTTTTGACCTGGTACGCCGCGCCACGCGCCCGAGCGCGCCACAGGTGCTGCGCCTGCTCGACGGCGTGGTCTTCAATGCGCTGATCGGCAACCACGACGCGCACGCCAAGAACTTCTCGCTGCTGTACACGGGCAAGGCACCGGTGCTGGCACCGTTCTACGACCTGCTATCGACCGCCGTGTACCCCACGCTGACACCGAAGATGGTGATGAAGATCGGCAGCAAATACCGATTCAGCGAAGTCCAGGCGCGGCACTGGGATCAATTTGCCGAAGGTGCCGGACTGGCCAGGGCGCAGACCCGAAAACGTATCCTGGCGCTGGCACAGGCACTGCCCGCCGCCGCGCGTGTACTGCGTGAAGACACCAGGCGCGGTTTTGCAGGCAGTGCCGTGGCCGAGCGCATCGTGGCCCTGGTGGAACAGCGCTGCGCGCTGACGGTGCGAAGGCTCACCGGCCCCGCGGACGAGGGCGACGCAGTCGTCGACCCCACTGCCTGAAGCCCGGGAGGGACGCAGGATCGCGGAATCGGTTTCCCAGCGGGGATCCGACACGCGATGCATTTGCCGCGACGATGGGCCGCGCTACGAACGGCGCCGGCGCAAGAACCCCTGCGGCGCCACCGTCACCTGCAGGCGCTGCTCCATCGCGGTGTCCACCTCGAACTCCGGGTGGGCCGGCAGCCACTGGCGCACCGCCGTCTTGGGGTTGTCACCCACGTCCCAGGGGCGATCGGCAAAAAAGCCGGCCGGCATGTCGTCCACGAAGGTGTCGAACACCACGCAGTAGCTGCCGGGCGAGACCAGCGGCGCGTAGGCATCGAGTTCGGCCAGCACATGCTCGTGGGTGTGCATGGAATCGAGGAACACCAGCACGCGCCCATAGCCCTGGGCCACCTCGCGCACCTGCTGCACCACTTCGGGGGCCACCGACGAGCCCTGGATCATCTGGATGCGGCTGGCCATGGGGTGGGCCTCGATGGCGGCGCGGTTGTGCGCGCGGATGTCGATGTCGATGCCCAGCACCTTGCGCCGGGACTGGCGCGGGTCGAGCACCGCACCGGCCTCGATGGCGTCGCACATGTCCAGCAGGGCGAGCAGGGAGGCGCTGAGCACCAGCGAGCCGCCGTGGGCGATACCGGTTTCGATGACCAGATCGGGGCGCACGCGCCAGATCAGATCCTGCACGGCCCACATGTCCTGCGGGTACTGGATGACGGGGCGGCCCAGCCAGTCGAAGTTGTAGACGTATTTGCGCTGCATGGATTCGCGCAGCCAGTCCTGGGACAGGCGGACGAACGCGCCATCTTCGGCATAGCCACGCAGGCGCTCATCACGCTCTTGAGCGAAGAGCTGTTCGGCCATCGACGGGGCTTGGGGTTCGGACATGGCGTATCTCCAGAAGGCGAAAATTTGTCGAATTTGTCGAATTTGTCGAATCAGTGGCGTGTGCGGACACGGCGTGCCGGATTGCCGGCAACGACCGCCCCTGCGGGCACATCGCGCGTCACCACGGCGCCAGCGCCCACCATGGCACCCGCCCCAATGGTCACGCGCGGCAGGACGATGGCTCCGGCACCGATGAAGGCGTCCTCCCCCACCCGCACGCAGCCGCACAGGATGGCGCCGGGGGCGACGGTGACGCCGCGCTCCAGCACGCATTCATGATCGACACTGGCGCGGTGGTTGACGATGCACATGGCACCCAAGGTGGCGCGCGCCGCCACCACGGCCATGGCCAGCACCTGCGTGCCCGGCCCCAGCACAGCCTGCGGGCTGACGCTGGCCTGCGGGTGCACCAGGCTGGGCACGGCCATGCCCTGGGCGGTGAAAAAATCCAATGCCTGCACCCGATGCCCCCCCTGGCGGCCCATGGCGGCGACGCCGCACAGCACGGGAGGCACATCGGTTTGCGCCTTGCGCCATTGCCGCCAGGCATCGGCGCTGCCGAGCACCGGCACGCCCTCGATCCAGGAGGCCATGGCCTGCTGGTCGATGAAGGCCACAACCCGCCCACCACGCAGCGCAATGATGTCCAACAGCACAGCGGCATGGCCAGCGCAACCCCAGACGACCACGCCCACCCCCTCCAGCGAGGCCGAGGCTTCAGGCATGGCGCACGGCCTCCCGCACGATGGCGGACACACGGTCGATCTGCGCATCCGTCATGTCGTGAAAGCTCGGCAGATTCACCGCCCGCTCGTACACGCTGCGCGCATGGTGGCCGGTGGGGCCCGGGGGCATCCAGGGCAGCGTGGACAGCGGCGCAAAAAATGGCCGGGCATCGATGTTGACGCGCCCAAACTGCGACAACAACTGGGTTGCGGAAAGCGCCAGTTCGGGCGCCATGACCACCGTCGGCATCCAGGCGCCGATGCGGGTTCCTGGCAACTCCGGGTTCATCGCCAGGCCGGGCAGCACGGCCAAGGCCTGTGCGTAGCGCTGCCAGATGGCGCGCTTGCGCGCGATCAAATCCTCGACCCGCTGCAACTGCCCCACCCCCAATGCCGCTTGCAGATTCGACATCTTGTATTTGAAGCCCAGCATCTCGGGCCAGAACTGGCGCTGCTGCCCGCGCACCCGACCATGGTTGGACAGGCTGAGTACCTGCTCATACAGCGCCGGATCGTCGGTGACGAGCATGCCCCCCTCTCCGGTGCTCAAGGTCTTGGAGCCGTGGAAGGAGAACGCGCCAAACACCCCCATGGCCCCGGCGCGGCGGCCGTGGTAAAGCGAGCCGATGGCCTCGGCCGCATCCTCGATGACGGGAATACCGAACTCCTGGCCCAGCGCCAACAGCTCGTCCATGTGGCACAGGTTGCCGTACAGGTGCACGGCCATGATGGCCTTGGTGCGCGGCGTGATGGCGGCGCGCACCAGGGCAGGGTCGAGGCACCAGGTGTCGGGCCGGATGTCCACGAACACCGGGCTGGCCCCCAGGTGCAGCACCGGCGCGACGCTGGCCACCCAGTTGGTGTCCGCCAGGATGACTTCGTCGCCCGGGCCGACGCCCAGCGCCGCCAGGCCCATGTGCAGCGCACCCGTGCAGCTGGAGGTGGCGATCGCATGGCGCACCCCGATATGGGCAGCGAAGGTTTTTTCAAACTGGTCGATGTACTCGTAGCAGCGCGGGCCCCAGCCGTGGCGCGCGGCGTCGGTGACCAAAGCCACGTCCACCTCGGTGATCGAGGGGCGGGACAGGGGAATCCGTTCTATTTCATTCATTCAAAACACCTCCACCCGAGGCACCGCCACGGCAAACCGCCCGCCCCACTCGCGCACATACGCCAGCTGCGCAGCCACCTCCTCCCGCAGGTTCCACGGCAGGATCAGCACCACGTCGGGCCGCTCGCGCTGCAGATGCGCCTCATCGACGATGGGGATGCGGCTGCCCGGCAGGGATTGGCCCTGCTTGGCGGGGTTGGCGTCCGCCACGTAGGGCAGCAGATCGGGCCGCACACCGGAAAAGTTGAGCAGGGTGTTGCCCTTGGCGGCGGCGCCGTAGGCGGCCACGGTCTGCCCCCGGGCCTGGCACTGCAATAAAAAGGTGAGCAACTCGCGTTTGATGCGCAAGGCCTGGAGCTGGAAATCACTATAAAACGCAGCGCTGCACATGCCGGCCTGCGCCTCCGCCTCACGCAGCGCCTGCACGCGGGCAGCGCCTGCGGGCGTAGCCTGGGGGTGGGCGGCTGTATCGGCGCGGGTGGCGAACACGCGCAGGCTGCCGCCGTGGGTGGGCAGTTCCTGCACATCGATGACGGCCAGGCCGCTGGCGGCAAAGATGCGCTGCACGGCGGTGAGCGAGAGGTAGGAGTAATGCTCGTGGTAGGCGGTGTCGAACTGGCAGCCCTGCACCATGCGCAGCAGGTGCGGAAACTCGAACGTCGCCACGCCGGTGGGCTTGAGCAGGCAGGCAAAGCCGGCGACGAAGTCGTTGATGTCCGGCACGTGGGCCAGCACGTTGTTGGCGGCGATCAGGTCGGCCTGGCGGCCCTGGGCGGCCAGTTCGTCGGCCAGGGCGACGCCGAAGAAACGCTCGGTGATGGCTATGCCCCTGGCGCGTGCGGCCGCCGCCGTGCTGGCCGTGGGCTCGATGCCGTAGCAGGGGATGCCCGCCTGCTGCACGTACTGCAGCAGGTAGCCATCGTTGGCGGCGACCTCGACCACGGTGCTGGCCGCACCCAGGCCCAGCCGGGTGCGCATGTCCTGCACGTACTGCCGCGCGTGCGCCAGCCAGGAGCTGGAGTAGGAGCTGAAGTAGGCGTAGCTGTCGGTGAACAGCGCCTCGCGCCCGGCGTGGTCTTCGGTCTGCGCCAGCCAGCAGTGCTGGCACACCAGAACGCGCAGCGGGTACCACACCTCCGGTGCGTGCAGGGCCGCTGGGCTCAGGTAGGCGTTGGACGGCGGGGCGCTGCCCAGGTCGAGCAGGGGCAGGGTGAGGGGCTGGGCGCAGTGGCGGCACTTCATGGATGGGAGCATAGTCAGCGCCAACGCTGACAAACGCGCCGTAAAGGGCACAAACCACGGGCTGTTCTACTTGTCATGCCAGTCGAGAATTAATAACATGTCGACGTGTTATATGTGTTCGATGGAGGCCACAATGCACTTCAATATCTACCTCGACGACAGCACTGGCGAACAACTCACTGCACTGGCCCAGGACGTGGGCGAAACCCGCAACGCCTTGATCCGCCAGGCGGTGAGCGATTGGCTGGCACGTCATTCCAAGCCGCAGTGGCCCGCTGCCGTGCTGGACTTTGCCGGGGTGGCCGATATGCCGCCTTTCGAATCCCACCGCGACGCGCTCACGCCGCCCGCCGAGGATCCGCTGGCATGAGGTACCTGGTCGATACCTGCACGGTGTCGGATTTCGTCAAGGGCCAACCGGGTGTGCTGGAACGCACCAAGGCAACGGCCCCTGGGTTGATCGCCGTCTCTGCCCTCACCCGCATGGAAATGGACTACGGCCTGGCGCTGCACCCGGCACGCGCCCGGGTGCTGGCGCCGGTGCTCGATGCGTTCTTTTCGGTGGTAACGACACTCGCCTTTGACGAGGCGGATGCACGCGCCAGCGCCGCCATTCGCGCGGCCTTGAAAGTGAAAGGCCAGCCCATCGGTGCCTACGATGCGCTGATTGCCGGCACCGGGTTGGCACGCGGCCTGGTGGTGGTGACGTCCAACGTCGGGGAATTCAACCGCGTTGGCGGCTTGCAGGTGGAGGACTGGCGCAGCGGCGGGTGATCGGCCGCTTGATTCCGGAATTTGCGGGGCTTGCTTCCGGAATTTACGGTTCCGTCAGGGCAGCATCAGCCCGGTAAACCTCTCTGCCACCCCCGGCAACGCCGCATCGCGCGGCGAGAGTCCGGCCAGCGGCAGCGGCCAGGCAATCGCCAGGCGCACGTCCTGCGGATGCAGGCCCGCCTCGGCCACCGGGGTGTAGGGGTGGGAGTGGCAGTAGAGCAGCTCGGCGTCGGGCGTGAGCGCCTGGAAGCCGTGGGCAAAGCCCGGGGGGATGAGCAGGGCGCAGGCGTTGTCGGCG
>Ga0209792_1001605_pt1 | contig 10473 bp, 13 predicted proteins | sample EBPBio142005_DNA_FD_185860 | JGI IMG/M metagenome (GOLD analysis project Ga0209792, IMG submission 185860) | Wastewater treatment Type I Accumulibacter community from EBPR Bioreactor in Madison, WI, USA - Reactor 1_6/14/2005_ DNA (SPAdes)... | ecosystem: Engineered > Bioreactor > EBPR >...
GGCAAGCTGCAGTCGGCCATCGGCAATGTCGGCAGCCTCATGAACGCAGGCATGAAGCTGAGCGACCTGGGTATCACCGTCTCGAAGCTGACGGGGGTGGATCTGGGGCCGCTACAGAGCGTCATGCAGATCGCACAGGTCGCCAGCGGTGGCGGTTACCCCCTCGGTTCGCTGTTCTGCCCCGGCTCGGCATCGGCCTTCTCGCTGCATTTCCAGTCGGATCTGGATTCACTGTTCTGGCGTGAGCTGATTCCCGTGGAAATGCTCTACCCGGCAAGTTGGATTCCCACGATGCAAGAGGTCAGCAAATCGCCTGCACTCAGCACCTGGGGCGGACGCTATCCGCGCACCGGCAAACTGGTGCAGTCGCACCCGGTCAAGGCCTCGGCGGTGTATGCCGAACGGGTGGCATCCATCATCACCAGAAGCGCCCAGCCGCATATCTACGCGCCGCTGTCGCCCGGCGGTGGTTTCCGGTATTTCTCGCAGTTCAGTGGCAGGCGCTGGCAGATGCTGTCGCCCTCCAGCACCTCCTGCATCGAATTCGGTGACAACGACTCGTTGTCACTGGCCTCATTCGGCGACTTCAAGACCAGTTCCACGGACGGCTATGTCTGGAACCTCTGGCACAACTACGACTGCTGCCAGCGCCGTGGCGTCTACCTTTTCTCGGTTCCCTGACCACGGAGTAAGGCAATGCCTGCTTTGTCACACACCCGTCCCCCAGCCCTGCGCCTGCTGTCGGCGGCCGTCATGGGCGTCCTGCTGTGCCATGCCCCGGCGCAGGCGCAGCCGGTGAACAACTCATCGCTCTACTACCGCATGGGCGGCGGCTCGCCGGGTGGCGCGGCGGCCTACCGCGGGCAGCTGGCAAACACCCTGGGCATACAGGGCAACATGCGACTGAACTACTCCTGCGGCAAGTTCGACATCGGCCTGTCCTGGTCGAACCTGATGAACGGCTTCAGCAGCCTGGGCACGCAGGTCAGCAACGCGGTGAAGGCCGGCATCGCCTCGCTGCCGCTGTATGTGCTGCAACGTGCCCAGCCGGGCCTCTACCAACTGTTCCAGAACTACTCGCTCAAGGCCGACACCATGATCGGCGCCGCGCTCAAGACCTGCGAGGAGATGGAGGCCGTCATCCGCCAGGGTCAGAATCCATATGAGGACTGGGTGAAGATGGCCCAGGGCGACCTGTGGAAGATCAAGGCCACGGCCGGGGGTGACGTGGTACAGGCCAAGCTCGACCTGACCAAGAACAACGAGGCCCATATCCGCGGCATACCCTGGTTCGGCGGGCTCGCCGGCGGCGCCTCATCCAGGCCTATCTCCCCCATCCATGACATCTCGATCGCCGGCTACAACGTCACGCTGAACAAGCCGGCCACGGCATCGCCTACCACCAACTATTCCGCAAGTGCCCTGGAAAAGGATGCCCGCCTGGTGCGGGCCTTCCCCACGCCCAACGACCTGGCCAAGTTCACCACTGAGGTGCTGGGCGACAAGCGCATCTACACATGCACGGAAGGTACATCCGGCTGTCCCACCCCGACCACCGTGACCACGGCTACCGGCCTGGGCCCCAAGTACGAGGACGAGTACAACCTGGTGGCGCCAAAGCTGAACGTCCTCGCCAGTTCCGGCACGGGGGCGGGAACACCTGCCACCTATGCGGAGTTGCAGACCATCGCCGCGCCCGGCATGGCCGTGAGCCCGCAGCTGCTCGATGCGCTGCGCCGCCTGCCGGTGGAGACGCGCAGCATCGCCGTGAATCGCCTGTCCCAGGAGTTGGCCATGCACCGCGTGGTTGACAAGGCGCTGGTGGCGCGCGCGGCGCTGCTGACCGGCATCAGCCTGCCCGAGGTGGCCGGGGCAGGCGACGCCATCCGCGACACCCAGGAAACCATCAACCGTCTGACGCGCTACATCGACGACCTGATGTACGAGTCGCGCATCCGCAAGGAGCTGACGGCCGAGACGGCGCTGGCCATCATGGGCGGACAGCTGCAGGCCGATACCCAGGCGATGCGCGTACCGGACGGCCGCAGACCCGACCCCGCGCCGCTGGACAACGGCCGCGTCAAGCCATGAGCCTGGAGCGGAACATGATGCAGCACACGCCACCTCCCGAGTCGCCCAAGAGCGAGCGGACACCGCTCCAGGCCGACAGCACGAAGTCTCGCGCACAGCAGGCGCGCGGTATCGGACGGCTGGTGCTGCGCCTGGCGCTGCTCGTTTTGATCTGTGTGCTGGTCGCGGCATTGCTGGCCTCGCTGGCCGCACGCTCCCAGGTCAGCCAGCAAACCCTGCAGGACTGGCTGCAGTTGGCGGCCAGCATCAAGCGCTGGGGCCTGTTCGCGCAATGCCTGGCCCTGGCGGCCATAGGCATCTGGTGGCAGCGCATCGTCGCCTGGGGTCATGCCCGCAACATCGTCAAGACCCACGAGCTGGCCCGCGTGCTACGCCTGCGCCCGGCCGTGCTGGCGCTGGGCGTGGCCTACCTGCTGCTGGTGCCCATAGGGCCGACGACCCTGTGGCGCTACCTGGGCTTGGGAGGGTGAGGCCGGCAGGCATCGCCCGTGAATGAAGAAAGGCAACGATCATGCAGCTCGACAGCTACCTGGAGATTTTCACGACCATGTACGGCTGGGCCTTCGCCAACATCATTGGGGAAGTCATTACCGGCACTGGCCTGGTGATCATTCCGTTCGCCATCATCATCTTCCAGAGCTGGCGCGAGGCCAAGGAGCAGGGTCTGGAGAGTTCGGGCGTGCTGGCCCTGCTGGAGCGCGCGATGACGCGCCTGATCATTGCGCTGTTCGTGATGTCGGTATGTTTTGCGACCACGCCCATCACCTCGCTGCACCACACCAATCTGGCCTACATGCCGCCGGCCACGCCGCTGGCTCCCAGCCCGGTGCAGGGCTCACGCGATGGCGGCACGGGCTCGGGCTTCGACAGCGCCATGCATGACAGTGTCGATGGTTCGATGAGCGGTACCGGCAATCTGTCCTATGTGCCCGCCTGGTGGTATTCGGTAATGGCCATCAGCTCGGGCGTGAACAACGCCGTGCGCAACGGCCTGAACAATTCCGGCAATTCGATCCGCATGGTCGAAGACCTGGCGCGCACCGCCACCATCGAAGATCCGAAGGTGCTCAACGCCGTTCAGCGCTTCTACAGCGAGTGCTTCATTCCGGCGCGCAGCCGCTACCTGACACTGACCGCGGGGGATATTTCTCCGGCGGGCCAGACCGTCCTTGACCCCACCAACAAGGCCTATGGCCCGACCGACGTGGATTGGATGGGCAGCCAGCTGTTCCGCACGGAACCGGGGTTCTATGCCCATATGCGCAGCTACAACCCGGTGCCTGGGTTCGCGGTGGATTTCACGCGGGACACGGACTACTACAACCCCAGCAGCGGCCTGCCGCCGCCCAATCCCGGCGTGATCAATCCCGCCTGGGGACGGCCGACCTGCAAGGAATGGTGGGAGGATTCCTCGCAGGGCGTGCGCGAGCAGATGATTTCTCACTCATCGACATGGCAGCAATTGCTGAACGTCGGTGCCAGCGCCATGACCTGGGGCAGCAATGACCAGCGCAAGGACTCCTTTGCCAGGCTGGCGCAGGCCAAGGCCAATCCCAGCTTTGTCGATCAGGATCGGATTTCCGGGTCGGACTATGACGTGGCGACCAGCATTGGGCGCATCGCCGGGGGCGCTCTGAGCACCATTGGTGTCGGATCGGCCGCAGCGGTTGCGGGCGTGGCCTTCACGCCCCTCATCACGGCGTTGCCGATGATGCAGGCGCTGGTGCTGATGGGAATCTACATGTTCCTGCCGCTGGTGGTATTTCTGAGCGGATTCGATCTGCGCGCGATGTTTTACGGCGCTGTGGCCATTTTTACGGTGAAGCTCTGGGCCGCGATGTGGTTCATTGCTCAGTGGATAGACGCGCGCCTGATCAGCGCCATGTACCCCGGGGGCCAGGGCAATATGTTGATTCAGGAACTGACGCACCTCGCCAGTGGGTCAACGCCGCAGGGATACAAGCGGATGATCCTGAACATCTTGCTGCTGACCTTATTCATCGGACTGCCAGTTATTTGGACAGCGATGATCACATGGATCGGAGTGAATATTGGTGGTGGACTAGGAAAACTAATGGGTAGCGCTGAGTCAACAGCGCATTCATCCGCAAAGACTTCAACGTCGTTTGTGACTCGCGGCAAACGCTAATCAAATTCGTCGCGCGTCCTTTCCGTACACAGATTCCCATGCCTCATGCTCGATATTCTCAACCCATGGCGTTCCATCGGGAAACTCGCCATATTCCTCTTTGCTGCTGTTATGCAGCTGATCCGCAGCTGTGAACATGGATCTCATGCTTTGCCAAATCGAATATCCAACCACCGGCCCCAGGATCATGAGCACGCGCCACACCAGCCTGCCGCCTTGCAGGCCCAGCCGCTTGAGGTAGTCAACGTGGTTCATATCTCTCTCCTGTGGTTCGTTCCCCTGCATCCCATGATGAATGGGACAGCTCCTGTCCGTCAATTGCCATGAGCCGATCAGCAACAACGTCGATCGGCTCACAGCCTGCCCCGTGCGTGGGCGACCCAGATGCCATGGTCAGCTACCGGGTGTGGCCCGATGGCACGGTGCAAGCGGTCGAAGAAGGTGCGGCCTACACCTGGATGAGCGACGACTACATGCGGGTCGAGGCTACGAGCGAGGACGAAGCGCTACGCATAGCGCTCCAGCGAGAGGCCGAAAACTACAAATATGACGCGCGCCATGAATAGCATGTTTTCCAGGCAACGTCAAGCGCTTACCCTCCGTCACGTAACCCAGGCTTGCGTGCTGACAGCCTTCAACCGCTCTTCTATTCTGACTCCATGCACACAGACCCTACTTCAGCAGCACCAGCGAGCAGGACGGCCCTGGAGTCAGCGGCGATGCCGGTTCACTCCGGTATCAACGCGACCCCCGAAGTGCATGTGCTGTGGTCAGCCTCGGAGGGACAGGTGGTGAACGCCGGGGTGTTTGTGTTTGCCCTGTTCTGCTTCTGGCTGCTGTTTCCCGTGGCCTGGGCCTTGTACCGCTACCTGGCCACGGCGAATCACCGCTACACCCTGACCGACCAGCGGCTGCTGGTGGAGTCCGGGATTATCGTCAAACGGGTGGAGTCCCTGGAGCTGTACCGAGTCAAGGACATGTCCATCGGCAGCACGCTGATGCAGACCATCTTTGGCCGAGGCCGGATCACTCTGCACACGACAGATGCCTCGTGCCCCACGCTGCTGATCAACGCCATCCCGAACGCGATGGATGTGTCACAGCTCATTCGCAACACCATCGAAACCTGCCGCGCTGCCAAGGGCGTGCGGGCCTTCGACTACTGACAGGGAGTCCCGTTGCATGATACCCAGGCACATCCTCGCCATCGCGCTGGCGGCACTGTTTGCCAGCGGCAGCGCCCTGGCCCAATCGCCCGCCACCATCAAGGCAAACATCGAGCGCCTGACAGGTGGCAAGGTCAAGGTCGATCAGATTCAGGCGACGCCTGCCCCTGGCATCTACCAGGTGATTTCTGACGGTGAGGTGTTCTACACCGACGCCAGCGGGCGCTTCGGCATCATCGGCGGCACGATGCTGGACATGCAGACCCGGCAGGATCTGACGGCGGACACCGTGAACCGGCTGACCTCGGTGCCGTTCTCCAGCCTGCCGCTCAGGCATGCGATCAAGGAGGTGCATGGCAACGGCAGCCGCAAGGTCGCCCTCTTTGAAGATCCCAACTGTCCCATCTGCAGGGTGTTCACCAAGTTCGTCGATCAGCTCGATGACGTGACCGTGTATCGCTTCATGTTCCCTGTCATTGACCCGAGCTCGCAGGCCCTGGCGCGCACGGCCTGGTGCTCGCCCGACCGGGCCGGCACCTGGAAGGCCATCATGGCGGGCCGGCGCCCGACCGGCAACCAGGACTGCGATGTGTCGGGCCTGGTGGAAATCCTCAAGTTTGGTGAAAAACACCGCATCCAGAACACGCCCACGGTATTCCTTGGCAATGGCAAGCGCCTGGTGGGAGCCACCCCGCCCGAGCAGTTCGTGGCCGAGCTCGATGCCAGTGGCAAGGCCCAATAGCGGCGCAGTGAAGACGCAGCAGGAGTGATGAACATGCAGTTTCGCAAGACGGTTTCCGTCCTGGCCCTGGGCCTGTCACTGGCCGTGAGCGCCCAGGCCCACGGCAAGAAGGTGGAGTTCCCAAGGGGCCTGCAGTGGCAAACCATGGATCTGTTGGCCTTCGATTACAGCTATTCAGGCTATGAGGGCACCCCAGATTCCAGAAAACTCGCAGCCGCGATCTGGGGGCCGACGCTCAAGAGCTTCCCGGCGCGCGATGGCGACAAGAAGTACCCGGCCTTTGTGAATATCACCACTTTCGAGGCAGGCGGCAATCGGTACATCTTCACCATCCTGAGCGCCGCATCGCTGGCCTATCCGCAGTGCGAAGACCCGCCGAACAGCAGCGCCATCAATACCCCCATATACGCCGTATGCCCGATGCGCGTGGTGATCCAAAGCCTGACAGGTGGACAGACCACGCAGCAGGACTTCCCACGCTACTGCAACATCACGTCGAACGAAGAAGACCAGCCCAAGTCGCGCAACTTCGAGCAGGTCGCGTTTGATGCGAAGAACAGGATGGCCTATGTCCGCGTGGTGCAGTACGGCAGGCCGGCGCCGGAATGCAACCGTGCGATCAAGCTGCCCTGAAGCACAGCCGAGGCGATCCCATGACGGCCCTACCCTCCCCCTTTCGCTGGCTGATCGCCGCCATGCTGGCTCTGTCGGCACTCATTGTGGCCAGTCAGGCCCATGCCGACGAGCGTGTCACGGCGGCAGATGTGGCGACCGCCGTGCGCAACTCGCCGCATGCCAGTGCGTGGTTGAAGGCCAATGCGGACGCCGTGGGTAACCTGGCCATGTTCGAAAGCGGCGGCCGGCTGGGCATCTACAACGGCTCCTGCTGCTACGGCGTGCTGCAATTGAACACGCAAAACATCAAGGACTTTGCAGATGTTAAGCCAGCGGTTTTCCAGACCTGGAGCCTGCAGCAACAAGTAGATGCCTGGTCGAAGTTGACCACGCAGATGCTGGCCACCAAGCCGCCCGCGTCGCTGGTTGCCCTGGGCAAGTTTGACGGCCGCACGGTCGATGGCAACCTGGTGCTGTCGTGCGTTCAGCTCGGTGTCGGCAACTGCCAAACGATGATCAACTCGGGCAAATGCACGGGCTTTGCCGACATCAACGGCACGACGATCTGCACCATGGCCGACAAGATGACGGGCGGTAGCTCTGGCCCGGCGCCCAGTCCGGGTTCACCCCCCATAGCGGGAACCGGAACAAGCTACAACCCGTCCTGGACGCCGTCGAGTTGCGTGCGCGACGGCAGCGGCGGGTGCATGAGCATGAACGCGGCCATAGCGGCGGGCTTCCAGTCGGGCTCTGGCATCAGCATGGCAAAGCTGCGCTCGGTCAACCAAATGCTGCTGGTGGTGGTCACCCTGCTTGTGGTCGGCAGCGCAATGCTCGGTGTCTGGCAACGCTACACGAGGGGTGTGATCGCCACCGCCGATCTGCTGCTGTACATGAAGCGGGGATTGATCGTGGTCTGCATGGTGTTCGTGGTCATGTCGCTGTTCTGACGAGTCAGGCCCCTGTTGGCCTGGGGTGAACGAAGGACTGCGGTTACCGCTCAGGTGAACCAAAAGATCGGACGTTAAGCCTGAACCCCCAAAGATCCCGCATTAACCAACTTGCCGACAAACCAACTAGGTTAGAATCCATTGATGGAGAGACCGAGTCCGCATTGGAAGCTATCCATGGTGAAAGCCTTCGTAGAAGCGGGCAAAGTTCGTGCAACCCATTCTGCGAGGCTTGGGGCCACTGCGTTGGGCATGGAAGTCTCCGACATGCTGGCCGTGGTAATGACACTCACCCCAGCGGACATCTACAAGAGCATGACCACCCATGCCGATCACAAGGTATGGCAGGACGTGTACCGCCCAAGCACGCCGGCGGGCGACGTGTACCTGAAGTTGACGGTCATTGATGACGTGCTGATCGTGTCCTTCAAGGAGCTATGACCATGAAATGTCCTGTTTGCGGCGCGGCGGAACTCATCCACGACACCCGCGACCTGCCCTATACCTACAAGGGCGAAACCACGGTGATTCCTGCGGTGACGGCTGACTTTTGCCCGGCGTGCGATGAGTCCATCACCGATATGCTTGAGACCGAGCGCGTCATGCGTGAGATGCAGGCGTTCAACAAGCAGGTGAATGCGGCCATCGTTGACCCCGCCTTCATCGTCAACGTGCGCAAGAAGCTCGACCTCGGCCAACGCGAGGCAGCCGAAATTTTCGGTGGCGGTATCAATGCCTTCTCGCGCTACGAGAACGGTAAGACCAAGCCGCCCCTGGCCTTGGTCAAGCTGTTCAAGCTGCTGGATCGTCACCCCGACCTTCTCAACGAGGTCAAGACCGCTTGACCTTCTCGAATCTCGCCGTTCATAGCCCGGAGAATGGAGAATACCCCGGCCACACTGGCGTTCATGTCGCTGTTTTGACAAGCCAGCGATCAAACAAAGCGAGGTGATCTTTCTGCACGGGTCGCAACGATGTGACGGGGCGGATCAACATGTCCCGGGGTTGGCCACGTTGAGCTTGATCGTAGTGGATACCACGCGGATGAAAGTGTTCAATGAATGTCAGCATCAACTCTGGCGCTGGCCGGGCATAGATACAGGTCGTTGCCAGATGACTATGGCCGAGCAGTTCCTGGATGATCCTCAGGTTGGCGCCACCCTGGTAGAGATGGGTGGCAAATGCGTGGCGCAGCGAATGGGCGGTCAACAGGGGTAGCCCGGCAGCGTCCGCGTAATCCCGAACCATGCGCCGAAAGTTCTGATAGGACAGGCTCCCCATGTACCCGGGATGAACAAAGAACTGAGTTACCCGACCCGCGGGGATTTCGGCTCTGGCGAGCAGTTGCGGCCTGGCCACACGGAGGTAGTAGCGCAGCCATGTCTGTGCGGTTCGCCCGTAGATCACGATGCGTTCCTTCTGACCCTTGCCCATCACCGCAATGATCCGGTCGGAGTCTCCGATGGCGACCTGATGGCAGGCCAGGCCGAGCAACTCGGCCGCGCGCAGACCCGTCGCATACAACAGCTCCAGGATGGCGCGGTCGCGCACGCCGATCATGGTCGTAACGTCGGGTTGGGAAAGCAGCAGATCAACGGCGCGGATAGAGGGCGTGAAACGTGGGCGCCATGGTCTGTTGTTGCGTACACGAACGATAGGCTGCCAGGGGTCGGATTCGACGAGCTCGTGCTCCCGCGCCCACCGGTACAGGCTGCGCAGAATCGCGGTCTTTTTCTGCATCGTCGAGTCGGCGTACTCTCGATAGTGCCCTAGCCATAGCCGGATGTCCGAGGGTGTGACCCCATCCCACGCAATACCCCTGGCGTTGAGCCAGCGCAACCAGCCATTGAGTTCGATCCGCATGGTGTGGATTGACGAAAACGTCAGGCCATGCAGATGCATGCGCTCATCAAGGAACGCGTCCATCCATGCCGATGCTGAGTAGCGTTGCTGGATCATTGGCCCCACCTTGTTGTTCAACGTTGTTGGAAGGCCCAAGAACCCATGGAGGTTTCCGGCATGCCAGTATCCTCAGCGTCCCTTATTGAAGTCAATCGCGCATGCTTGCCGCCCTGCTTTGCCTGATCGTCGGAATATCCGACGGCGATACCCTGACGGCCCGCTGCCCCGCAGCTGATCCAGCCCATCCCTATCAGCAAGTACGCGTGCGCCTCGCCGAGATCGATGCGCCAGAGAGCCGCCAGGCCTTCGGCCAGCGCAGCAAGCGCCACCTGTCCGATCTATGCTTCAAGACGGGGTGATCTCACTTTCGGTGCAAAACACCCGGTTAGGGGCCAAGGGTAATCCCTAGGATTTTGTCAACTGAGCCCATGTCTTCTTCCCTTCTCGGTGTACTTCAAGGAAGGCCTTGCAGATGAGCTACAGGGTACGAACCGACAGCGCGCGCTTAGCCCTGAGCGGCTACCATTGAGCAGAATGCGTCAACCGAGATCACCTATGCAGATTTTTGCTTCCGGCGAAGGCCGTAAATTGAATGCTCCGGATGAGTTCTTGCCGCAGGGAGCTGTCGGCAAGGTGGTGGGCCTAATTGATCTGGGGATGAACAATGGATCCAATGATTTCGGTTGGTCTGGGGTCAAAACGGTCATTGACTTCGAGGGCGATGCTTACGTTCTAGATTTCCCGGAGCACACTCGCTTGGTAACCGACGATGGTCTTGAACTCGTGCAGGCGGATGCAGGGGACGTTGGAGGCTGGCGGCCCGATTCGGGCAACATGCAGCGTTATGGGCTGCGCTGG
>Ga0209792_1001606_pt1 | contig 10472 bp, 9 predicted proteins | sample EBPBio142005_DNA_FD_185860 | JGI IMG/M metagenome (GOLD analysis project Ga0209792, IMG submission 185860) | Wastewater treatment Type I Accumulibacter community from EBPR Bioreactor in Madison, WI, USA - Reactor 1_6/14/2005_ DNA (SPAdes)... | ecosystem: Engineered > Bioreactor > EBPR >...
CGAAGGACCGAGCTTCGACCGTGCCGGCAATCTCTACGTCACCGACATTCCGTTCGGCCGCGTCTTCCGTATCGACCCCCAGGGCGACTGGACGCTGGTGACGGAGTACGACGGCTGGCCGAACGGGCTCAAGATCCACAAGGACGGCCGCATCTTCATCACCGACTACAAGCGCGGCATCGTCCTGCTCGATCCGGCGACGGGCAAGGTGACGCCGCTAATCGAGACGCGCGGCTCCGAGAGCTTCAAGGGCGTCAACGATCTGTTCTTCGCCGCCAATGGCGATCTCTATTTCACCGACCAGGGCCAGACCGGCCTGCACGACCCGACGGGCCGCGTCTATCGCTACGATGCGGCCGGCAAGCTCACGATGCTGGTCGGCACGGTGCCCAGCCCGAACGGCCTTGTGATGAACAAGGCGGAGACCGTGCTCTATGTCGGCGTGACGCGCGGCAACGCGGTGTGGCGCCTGCCATTGATGGCCGACGGCTCGGCGAGCAAGGTCGGCCTGTTCATCCAGATGAGCGGTGGCCATGCCGGGCCGGATGGCATGGCGTTGGACGAGGAGGGCGGTCTGGTGATCGCCCATCCCAGCACCACAGCCTGGCGCTTCGACCCTCTCGGCCGGCCGACGCATCACGTCGATTGCGGCGACGACATCTACTGCACCAACGTCGCCTTTTCCGGTCGCGATCTCTATGTCGTCGTCTCTCGCCAGAGCGCCAGGGTCGCGAGCGGCACGATCCTGAAAGCCACGATGCAGATTGCCGGCAAATCCATGTTCAGTCACACGTGATGCCGACCATCGGCAAGCTCGTCGAGGGCGACCGCGCGGAATGGGAAATCCTGTTCCGCGCCTATATCGACTTCTACCAGCGGACGCTCCCGCAGGAGATGTACGACCGTGCCTGGAACGAGTTCCAGGCGGATACGCGCATGCACGCCCTGGGCGCCAAGCTCGATGGCCGGCTGGTCGGCATCGTGCATTTCCTGATCCACGCCAACACCTCGTCGGCGGATGTCTGCTATCTGCAGGACCTGTTCACGGCATCGGATGTGCGGGGCAAGGGCGTGGCGCGTGCGTTGATCGAGGCCGTCGCCGACTGGGCACGCGAGCGCAAATGCCCGCGCGTCTACTGGCAGACCCAGGACAGCAACGCGACGGCGCGGTTGCTCTACGACAAGGTCGCCGTCAACCGCGGCTTCATTCGCTACGACATCGATCTCGCTTGAGGGCTGGCCTCAGCGCTTGCCCTTGCCGAGGTGGGCCACGGCCTCGATCTCGACCAGGATCTCGGGGGCGGCGAGCGCGCTCACCTCGACCAGGGTCGAGGCCGGAAAGTCGCCGGTGAAGAACTCGCGGCGCGCGGCCCAGACCTTGGTGTTGTTGGCGATCTCGGTGACGAACACCGTGATCTTGACCACGTCGGACATGGCGCCGCCGGCGGCTTCGAGCAGGGACTTGATCTTGCCGAAGATCACCTTCGCCTGCTCGTACTCGTCGTTGCCAGAAACGGTCGTGCCGCTGCGTGCCGTCATGCCGGAGACGTAGGCGACGCCATCGACCACGAGGCAGTTCGACCAACGCTCGGGCGGCGGTTCGGCGACGGCGGGCGAGATCACGCGACGAATGGTCATGCTGGGTTCCTCCTTACTCGGGCTTGGCACCGGACGACTTCACGACCGGCGTCCACTTGTCGATTTCTTCCTGTACGAAGCGCGCGACCTCGGCGGGCGTCATCGTGCTGGGGGCGGCCCCGATCTCCTCCCAGCGTTTGACGACGGCCGGCTCCTTCAGCACAGCCTGCATCTCGGTGGCGATACGATCGACGATCGGCGCCGGCGTCCTGGCGGGCACGGAGATGCCGAACCAGGAATAGGAGATGAGGTCGGGGTAGCCCGCTTCCTTCATGGTCGGCACGTCGGGGAAGGCGGGGCTGCGCTGCTCGCTGCTGACCGCCAGGGCGCGGACCTTGCCCGCCTTGATGTGCGGTGCTGCCGAGGGCAGCGAGTCGAACATCGACGGCACGTTGCCGGCGATCGTGTCGACCATGGCGGGGCCTGCGCCGCGATAGGGCACATGGACCATCTCGGCGCCGATCACCTGCGAGAGGCGCACGCCCAGCAGATGGTTGCTCGAACCGGCCCCGGAGGTCGCGTAGGCGAGCTTGCCGGGATTGGCCTTGGCATAGGCGACATAGTCCTTGAACGTCTTGCTCTCGAACGCCGGATTGACGACCAACACGCTCGGGTTGGTCGAGGCGATCGACACATGGATGAAGTCGGCCATCGGGTCGAAGTCGCCGCCACCGTAAAGCGCGGGCGAGATGGTGAGGCCCGAAATCACCGACATCAGGAGCGTGTAGCCATCCGGCGGCGCCTTCGCGACCAGCGCCGTGCCGACCATCGCACCCTTGCCGGGCTTGTTGTCGACGATGATGTTCTGCCCCAGACGCTTGCCGAGATATTCGGCGACGACGCGGGCGACGACATCGGTCGTTCCTCCGGGAGCGTAGGGCACGACGAGCCGGATCGGCTTGTTGGGCCATGGTCCGGTCTGGCCGTAGGCCGGCAGGGCGACGGTGGAAAGTGCCGAAGCGACGAAAGTGCGGCGAGAAAACATGCGCGGAGTATACTCGGCGCATGAGCGATCCCAAGAACCTGTTCACAGCTCTATTCGAGCCGCGCCGCATTGCGTTGATCGGTGCGTCGGCTGACCCAGGCAAGACGACGTCGCGACCGCAGCGCTTTCTGCGCAAGCATGGCTTTACCGGCGAAATCCTGCCCGTGAATCCCTCGCGCGGCGAAATTCTCGGCGAGAAGACCTACAAGGATCTCGATGCGATATCCGGCGAGATAGATCACGCCTATGTCCTGCTGAACGGCGCGGCGGCCGTGGCCGCCCTGGCCGATTGTGCCCGACGCGGCGTGAAGGTGGCGTCGATCCTGGCCGGCGGTTTCGCCGATGCCGGCGAAGCCGGCGCGTCGCTGCAGGACGAGCTGACGCGCATCGTGCGCGAGACGGGCATTCGCCTCGTGGGCCCCAACAGCATCGGCACGGTGAGCACCGATCCCGCCGTGGCGCTGACGGCGAACGCCGCCTTCGCCGTCGACAGGCTGCGCAGCGGACGCTGGGCCGTGGTCAGCCAGAGCGGCAGCCTGATCGGCGCACTGCTCTCGCGTGCCGACGCACGCGGCATCGGTTTCTCGCGGCTGATCTCGGTCGGCAACGAGGTCGATCTTGCCGTGGGCGAGATTTCGGATCTGCTGGTCGACGATCCCGGGACCGATGCCATCCTGCTCTTCATGGAGACCCTGCGCGACGGCGAGCGGTTGGCGCGTGCGGCGCACCGCGCCCATGCGGCCGGCAAGCCGGTGATCGTCTACAAGCTCGGCCGTTCGTCGATCGGCCAGGAGCTGGCCAAGTCGCACACCGGGGCGATTGCAGGCTCCGACGCCACCTTCGATGCCTTCTGCCATCGGCACGGCATCGCACGCGTCTCTATGTTCGAGTCCCTGATCGACGTGCCGCCGCTGCTCGTGGACCGGCCGCCGTCGCGCGGCGCGCGGGTTGCCGTCGCCACGACGACCGGCGGTGGCGCCGCCATGGTCGTCGACAATATGGCGGTGGCCGGTCTCGACATCGCCGGTCCGCCGCGCGCGCTGGTCGACTGGCTGAAGCCGCTGGGTATTGCGGCCGGGGACGGCAAGCTGGTCGATCTCACGCTGGCCGGTGCCAAGCCGGAGATCGTGGCGGGTACGATCGAACGTCTGCTGGCCGACGATGCCAACGACGCCGTGATCTTCGTCGTGGGCTCCTCCGCACAGTTCAATCCCGAGCTGGCCGTCGAACCCCTGTTGCGCTTCGCCAAATCCGCCAAGCCTTTCGCGGTCGCGCTGACGCCGGCGGCCGACAAGTCGCTGGCCTTGCTGACGGCCGCAGGCGTGCCCGCCTTCCGCCATCCCGAATCCTGCGCCGAAGCCATGGCGCTCTGTCTGCTGCGCAAGCCTCCGCAGCACATGCCTGCGTTGCAGGAACCATCGGTCGCCGCGCTGGGAGCGCTGGAGGCGGGCCGCGTCTCGGGCTTCGACGAACGGCGGGCCGCCGACCTCTTTGCTGCGCTGGGCGTCCCCATGGCGAAGTCCGTGGCCGTGCCCGATGCCAAGCGCATCGTGGCGGCGGTAGCGGAAGTGGGTGCGCCTGTGGTGCTCAAGATCCTGTCGGCCGATATCGCGCACAAGACCGAGGCCGGAGGGGTGGCGCTCGGCCTGCAGGACGGTCAGACGGCCGCCGTCGCCGCCCGCGAGATGGAGAAGCGGGTCAAGGCTCATGCGCCCGAGGCCCGGCTCGAAGGTTTTCTGGTGCAGAAGATGGAGCGCGGTCTCGCCGAAGTTATCCTGGGCTTTCGCCGCGATCCGCTGGTCGGGCCGACCATCACGGTCGGCCTCGGCGGCGTGCTGGCCGAGATCTACAAGGATGCCGCGACGCGGCTTGCGCCCGTGGACGAGGCCGAAGCGCGGCAGATGATCGACGAGGTGAAGGGGCTGGCGACCGTGCGCGGCTATCGCAACCTGCCGAGAGGCGATGTCGCCGCCTTGGCACGCACCATCGCCGCCTTCTCGAATCTGGCGCACAAGACCTTCGACAGCGTGGCCGAGGCTGAGATCAACCCGCTGCTGGTGAAGCGCGAGGGCGAAGGCGTTGTGGCCGTCGACGGGCTCGTCGTGCTGCGCTGAGGTTATGCGATGCGCGTTTGCGCGGCCTCGAAGAGTTGGCGGAAATCGTCGAGCACGAAATAGGTGTTCTGCAGCCGGTCGATCTCGTAGGGCCGGTGCATGACCGTCGAGGCATCGAACGGCAGACGCTCCACCTTCTCGCCCTCGATCGCATGCCTCACTTCGGCGGCGGACGAGAGGATGCCTGCACCGTAGGCCTTCAGGCCCTGCGCCGTGCGGATCAAACCGAACTCGACGGTGAACCAGTAGAGACGCGCCAGAAGGTGGATATTCGGTCCGGCCTCGACGCCGCGGCGGCCATATTCCTGCATGTAGTCGGCGAACACCGGATCGGTCAGCAGCGGTACGTGGCCGAAGAAATCGTGGAACAGGTCGGGCTCGACCAGATAGTCGAGTTCCTCGCGCTTGCGAATCCACACGGTGACGGGGAAGCGGCGATGCGCCAGATGGTCGTAGAAGGCCGCATCGGGAATGAGGCCCGGCACGCCGACCACCCGCCAGCCCGTCAGCGGCGCCAGCCTGGCGTTCACCGCGGCGAAGTCGGGGATGGTGTCGCCGATGCCCAGGGTCGCCAGGCCGCTCAGGAACTCCGCGCAGGCATACTGGCGGGCGAGGCTGCTCTGACGCTCGACCAGAAGCCGCCACACCGCCTGCTCCTCGTCGGAGTAGTGGTCGGGATGCTGCGTCACCGTCCAGTCCGGCGCCATGCCGGCATAGTCGCCGCGCAGGTTGTCGAGAGGGGCAATGTTCATCTGTTGAATATGGGCCGTCCCGGCAGGTGAATCCGTGCAAAGTCGACCTTCTGAATGGTCTATATTGGGTGTATTCTCCAATATTGAAGATATATTTAGAGAAAAACCCTATGATCGCCCTCGACGACATCGACAGACGTATCGTGAGCGCCCTCCAGGCCGATGGCCGTCTTCCCATGGTCGAACTGGCGGAGCGCGTCGGTCTTTCGGCGACGCCCTGCCAGCGTCGCGTGAAGCGGCTGGAGGAGGAGGGCGTCATCGGCCGTTACGCCGCTTTGGTCTCGCCGCTATCCCTCGGTCTCGCGCTGCAGGCGCTGGTACAGGTCACCCTCGACGATCATTCGGAGAAGAACGTCGAGGCTTTCGAGGCGGCGATCAGGGCGCGGCCCGAGGTGGTGGCCTGCTACGCCGTGACCGGCGACATGGATTTCCTGTTGCATGTGCAGACACCCGATCTCGCGAGCTTCAACGAGTTCGCGATGAAGGCCTTGCTGCGCATGCCGGGCGTTCGCGGCACGCGGTCGTCCTTCATCATGCAGGCGGTGAAGAGCGACCTGGCCTGGGCCCCTCAGCCGGCGCCGCCGAGCACGCGCAAGTAGACGGGGCGGTCGATGTTGCCGCCGCTCAGGATGAGCCCCACGCGCCGGCCCTTCATGCGCTCGCGCTCCTGCAGCAGCGCCGCCAGTGCCGCCGCCCCGGCGCCCTCCGTGAGCTGGTGGGTGTCTTCGTAATAGGCGCGCATGGCGACGCCGATCTCGGCGTCGCTCACCTGCACGATACGGTCCGCCCCCTTCAGGATGATGTCGAGTGCCTCGGCGTCCGGGCCGCGCACGGCCATGCCGTCGGCCATGGTGTCGGCGCTGTTGGTGGCCACGACCTTGCCGGCGGCGAAGGACAGGGCATAGGCCGCGGCCTCCGTCGAGACGACGCCCACCACCTTGGTCGCGAGGCCGAGCGCGTCGCGCACGGCGATGGTCCCGCAGATGCCCGATCCCAGGCCGATGGGCACATAGACGGTGTCGAGCGCCGGAGCCGCCCGGAAGAGTTCGAGCGCATAGGTCGCGACGCCGCGCACCAGATCGCGATGGAAGGACGGAACCATGGCGAGCCCGCGCTCTTCGGCCAGGCGCAGGGCGGCTTCCTTGGCGGCATCGAAGTCATGGCCCGCCTCGACGAGGTCGGCCCCGAAGGCCTTCATGGCGGCGTTCTTCTCGACCGAATTGCCATGGGGCACGACGATGGTGGCCGGAATGCCGACCTTGCCGGCCGCCAGGGCAATGCTCTGGCCGTGATTGCCGCGGGTGGCGCTGATCACGCCCTTGAGACCCGGCTGCTCGCGCTTCACCCGATCCATGTAGACCAGCCCGCCACGCACCTTGAAGGCGCCGGTCGGCGTGTGGTTTTCGTGCTTCACCCAGACTTCGGCCCCCGTGCGCCTGGCAAGCAGCGGCCAGACGTATTGCGCCGTGGGCGGCATGGCAGCCATTACGATAGCCGCGGCGTCTTCGACGTCCTTCAGAGACAACATGGCACCACTTTGGGCTAAGATGCCCACCGATCCAACCGGAGTACGTGATGCCCGTTCTGCCTCGTGCGCTCGAAATCCAGGGTGAAATTACCGCTGTCCGTCGTGACATCCATGCTCATCCCGAGCTGGCGTTCGAGGAAAATCGGACCTCCGACATCGTCGCGGCCAAGCTGCAGGAATGGGGGTTCGAGGTCACTCGCGGGTTGGGCAAGACCGGCGTGGTCGGCACTCTGCGCAAGGGCAATTCGGTGAAGTCGATCGGGCTGCGCGCCGACATGGACTGCCTGCCGATGGACGAGACCAACGACTTCGCGCACCGCTCGCAGAATGCCGGCCGCATGCACGCCTGCGGCCATGACGGCCACACCGCCATGCTGCTGGGCGCCGCCAAGGTGCTGAGCGAGACGAAGAATTTCGAGGGCGCCGTCCATTGCATCTTCCAGCCGGCCGAGGAGGGCGGCGGCGGCGCCAAGGTGATGATCGACGACGGCCTGTTCGATAAATTTCCCTGCGACGCCGTATTCGCCATCCACAACAAGCCCGGCCTGCCGGTCGGCCACATCGTGGCCAAGGGCGGGCCGATCCTGGCCTCGGCCGACCGCTGGGACATCCGCATCACCGGCCGCGGCGGCCATGCCGCCCACCCGCACGCGACCCTCGACCCCATGGTCGTCGGCGCCAACATCATCCTCGCCCTGCAGACCATCGTGAGCCGCAACATCGATCCGATCGAGCCGGCGGTCGTCACCGTGGGCTTCTTCAACGCCGGCTCCGCCTACAACGTCATCCCCGGCGGCGCCCATATCGGCGGCACGACGCGCACGACGACGCCGCAGAATCGCGAGCTGGTGCGCCGGCGCATCGACGAGATCTGCGAGGGGGCGGCCCGCATGCACGGCGTCGAAATCGCGGTGGAGCACAAACCCGGCTATCCGCCGACGGTGAACGATGTCGAGCGTGCCCGCTTTGCCCTCGACGTCGCGGCAGGTGTCTGCGGCGAGCATGCCGCGACCGACAAGGCCGCCTCCCGGATGGGGGCGGAGGACTTTTCCTACATGCTGGAGAAGGTGCCGGGGGCCATGGTGTGGCTGGGCAATGGCGGCGGCAAGGACGCCGTGAGCCTGCACAACTCGCGCTACGACTTCAACGACATGGCGATTCCCTTCGGCGTCAGCTTCTTCGTGCGCACCGTCGAGCGCTTCCTCGGCGACGGGAAGGCAGCGTAGGCGACATCGTGCAGGGCGCCGGCTGACAGGTTCGCATGGAGTTCTTTCGAGTCTACGGCCGGGTCATCGGCCTGCTACGGGCCGAACGCGGGCTGGCGATCGGCCTGGCCTTGGCCAACATTGTCGTGGCGGGGCTGCAGTTCTACGAGCCGGTCCTGTTCGGCAAGGTCGTCGACCTCCTGAGCTCGGCGCGCGAGAAGTCGACGGAGGTGCTGTGGCAGGAGGCGACCCAGCTCCTCATCGTGTGGGCCGTCGTGGGGCTTGGCGGCATTGCCGCCAACATCGTGGTCTCCCTGCAAGCCGACCGCATGGCCCACCGGCGGCGGCTGGGCGCGATGGCGACCTTCTTCGAGCATGTGCTGGTGCTGCCCTTCGCCTTCCACCACGGGCAGCATTCGGGGCGCCTGCTCAAGATCATGCTGACCGGCGTCGATCACCTGTTCGGCATCTGGCTGTCGTTCTTCCGCGAGAACCTCGCGACCTTCGTGGCGCTGTTCGTCATGCTGCCGCTCAGCCTGTTCATGAACTGGCGGCTCGGCCTGCTGCTGATTGTGCTGATCCTGTTCTTCGCCGTGGCCAATGCCTGGGTGGTCGGCCGCACCGACCGCCTGCAGCACCAGGTCGAGGACTTCCACAGCCAGCTTGCCGGCCGGGCGGGCGACGCGCTGGGCAATATCCACCTGATCCAGAGCTTCGTGCGGCTGGGTGCCGAGGCAGGCGAGATGCACCGCATCATGCGCGAAACGCTCGCCGCGCAATATCCGGTGCTGAACTGGTGGGCGCTGCTCTCGGTGCTGACCCGTGCCGCCTCGACCGTCACGGTGATCCTGATCTTCGTGCTCGGCACCTGGCTCTACACCAAAGGCGAGGCGACGGTCGGCGAGATCGTGAGCTTCATGGGTTTTGCGACCCTGCTCATCAGCCGCATGGACCAGGCCTCCGGCTTCGTCAGCCGCATCTTCTTCCAGATGCCGGCGCTGGCCGATTTCTTCCGCGTGCTGGATTCGCAGTCGACGGTCCCGGACAATCCCAATGGCATGGATGTCGGCCGGGCGAAGGGCAATGTCGCCTTCGAGGACATCAACTTTTCCTACGACGGCAAGCGGCCGGCACTGGTTCACTTCTCGCTGGACGTGCCGACGGGCACCACGGTGGCCTTCGTCGGTCCGACCGGCGCGGGCAAGAGCACGGCCCTGTCGCTGCTCCACCGCATGTGGGATGCCCAGTCTGGCGTGATCCGCATCGACGGCGTCGACCATCGCGACATCAAGCTCGAGTCGCTTCGGCGCAACATCGGCGTCGTCTTCCAGGACAGCACGATGTTCTACCGTTCGATTGCCGACAATCTGCGCATCGGCAAGCCCGACGCCACCCAGGCGGAACTCGAAGCGGCGGCCACGCTTGCGGAGGCGCACGACTTCATCATGCGCCAGCCCCATGGCTACGAGACCATGGTGGGCGAGCGCGGGATGACCCTGTCGGGCGGTGAACGCCAGCGTCTGGCGATCGCCCGGGCGCTCCTGAAGGATCCACCGATCCTGATCCTCGACGAGGCGACCAGCGCCCTCGATTCGGTCACCGAGGCCCGTATCCAGAAGGCGCTCAAGGTATTGATGCAGGGGCGGACGACCTTCGTGATTGCCCACAGGCTTTCGACCATTCGCGACGCCGACCAGGTCGTGGTCTTCGAGCATGGCCGGGTCGTGGAGAAGGGCGGCTACAAGGAACTGACCGCGGCCGGCGGCGCTTTCTCGCGGCTCGTGGCGACGCAGCAGGCGGGCATCGAGGCGACCTGAGGCGACCGGGCATGCCAGAATCCAGGCCGCGCCTCTATCACGCGCTGTCGTCCTACTATTCCATGATCGCACGCCTGGCGCTCGTCGAAGGCGGGATCGCCTACGAATCGAGGGTGATCGACATCCATTTCAGGATGGCCCAGCAGCAGCCGGACTATGTGCGACTCAATCCGAGCATGACCGTGCCGACGCTGGTGCTGCCGGACCGCATCCTCGACCAGAGCCGGGACATCGCCGAGTACGCGCTGGGCGTCGGCGAAGCGACCATCGATGGCGACACGAAATCCTGGCTCGACCTGCACTACGGCTATCCCATCGAGGAGCTGACCTTCGGCGGACTTCTTGCCCGCAATCCGCTGGCGCGGATCATGATTCCCAAGCGGCTCGGGGTGGTCCGTCGTCGCCTCCTCGAACGTGCCGCCCAGAATCCCGA
>Ga0209792_1001607_pt1 | contig 10472 bp, 9 predicted proteins | sample EBPBio142005_DNA_FD_185860 | JGI IMG/M metagenome (GOLD analysis project Ga0209792, IMG submission 185860) | Wastewater treatment Type I Accumulibacter community from EBPR Bioreactor in Madison, WI, USA - Reactor 1_6/14/2005_ DNA (SPAdes)... | ecosystem: Engineered > Bioreactor > EBPR >...
TCATGCAGAAGTCGACTGGAATGTCGTTGCCGCAATGATGTTACCGGCGTTTAATGATGTTACCGGCGTTTGGTGAGTTTTGCGCATCGGATATTTCGGCGGAAACGGAAGTTCCCGACCGCGCTTTCGAGTTCTGCCGCGCACCACAAAGTTTTCTGACTAAACTGGCTCTTGCCGAAGGTCCCGTCGCCAAGCTGAGGGTTGGCGCCGAGTCCTTTGCCGTATTGAGCAGCCCCGAACTGATCCATGCGGTGCTGACCGGCAGTGCCGACAAATTCGAGAAGGGGCCGCTTTACGACCTTGCCCGAACGGCATTTGGGGACGGTCTTTTCACTGCCGACGGCCCCGACTGGGTCGACCAGAAAAGAGGTCTGGCGCCTCTTTTTTCACGCGGCCGTGTACGCGACCTCGCCAACATCGCGAGCGAGCTCATTGATCGGCTCATCGAAGGTTGGGACAACCTGCCGGACGGGGACACGATCGACATGCTGGCCGCGACCAAGCGCTTGGCGTTCGATGTCGTCCGAAGAGGATTGCTGGGCATCTCGAATCCCACTCTTGCAAGCGAGCTTTTCGACGCCCTGGACGCGATCGCCAGCGTCGAGTCGGTCCGGCTGTTCTATTTGGCCAAGCGGGTCCCCGATATGGCGGGATCGTTCCAGCGGACTCCGCTGTTCGACAGACTCGATGAGGTCCTTTACCTGATCGTAGACGAAGAACTGGAGAGGGTTGTCGGCGCTGACGATCTGATCGGCGCTACGATCTGCAGCTCGAAGTTCGGCGAATTCACGCGCGAAAGGCAGCGCCGCTTCTTGCGCGACCAGATAGCTTCCATGCTGACGGCCGGCTTTGTCAGCACTGGCGAAAGCATGTTCTGGGCGCTTTTTCTCCTTGCACGTCATCCCCAAGTACAGGCGCGTGCGCGCGCCGAGATCCGTGGCAATGGCGAAGTCGCCCATGATCAGGATAGCCGGCCGCCAACCTACTTGACGGCAGTGCTGAACGAGAGCCTCAGGCTTTATCCTCCAGCCTGGTTTATCGGTCGCGTCGCGAAGCAGGACATGCGCCTCGGCACGGTGGAGATAGGCGCGGGCACCCGGCTGATCTGCAGCCCTTACATCCTGCATCGGATGCCGTCTGTGTGGCCGGATCCGGAGGCGTTTCGGCCTGAGCGCTTCTTGCCGGGCGCCTCTGTTGCGCCGAGAGCGTTCATTCCCTTCAGCATCGGCAGTCGCGCCTGCATCGGGCGGTCGATCGCCATGATGGAGATGTCCGCCCTGATCGGTGCCATGTTGTCGAGATTCGACATTTCCATCGATTCATCGGAGCCGGTTGAACTCGCGGCCGCGCTAACGATGCACCCCCGCAAGCCCGTGCGCTTTCGCTTGCGGCGATGCTGAATTCCAGTTCTTCGGTTCCGGGCATTGCACCGGATGCGGCCTATAGGGGAGAGCTGCGCGCGTTCGAAGCGGATCCCGGCCCACTGGTGTTTTTGCTGGGATGTCAGCGCTCGGGTACCACGTGGCTCCATCTCCAGCTGGCGCGCAGCGGCCGGTTCCGATTTCTGACGGCCCACGACGTCCTTGTCAGCGATCGGCTTGTCCATCTTTGGCGATCCGGCCTTCTGCCGTCTGCTCGGAAGGACTTTGCGAGGTATCTCGGAGAGAGGCAGGCGGATCGCGGGATCGATTCGATACCTGCCAGCCCGGATACGCCAGAGGAGTATGGGCTGGTGATTACGCGCCAGGAAGCTCGCGAAAGCGGGATACTTCGCTACGCTCGACCCGACACGACCGAAGCCACGCTCCCAAGCCTGCGCGAGATGTGCGCGAAGAAGGCTCTCATTGACGGGCGAGACCGTCCTCTGTTGCTCAAATCCCCGCCCGACTATCCTGCCGGAATTGCCAGACTCGTCGGGGCGTGGCCGGACGCGAAGTTCATCGTCATCCAGCGCCACCCGCTTCGGACCCTGCAATCTCAGTTGACCGCGTGGCGCTCCATGGTTCTGCGCAAGAACGACTATCTGAATGCGATCGACTCCGACTACCGATCGTTTTTCGAGGATACCCCCCGCAGGCTTAGATTGGGCATCTTCATTCATTCCCAGGCCGGAGCGGATTGGCTGGCCGATTGCATCCTGCAGGCCCACCTCGATTTTCTCGAGCTGGGCGACAGCTGGGCGCGCAATGCCTTCACCGTACGTTACGAGGACCTTTGCGCGGACCAGAGCGCCGTCCTGGCGCGACTGGCCTCTTATATCGGCGTCGATCTGCCGGAGCCCCAGCATCAACCGGCGCCTCGCCATGAGACAGTTTCGGAAGAAGCACGCCGTGCCTTTGACGCTCGCCGGGCCGCGTTCGCTCCGTACCTGCGGCGGTACGGCTATGGCGAAGACGGGGAATGAGAAGCTTCAGCGGGACGTCATGACAGACGCACAACCGCCGGAAATAGGCTATCTGCTGGCGAAGCGCGCGGCGGATCATGCCGACAAGGTGCTTTTCACCTATCTGACGTTTGACGGAAAGGAGCCGCAGCGCATCAGCTATGGCGACCTCTACTCGCGAGCCTGCGCTATCGCGGCCATGTTGGTGGCGGGCGGGTTCCGACAGCGGCCGGTGTTGCTCCTCTATCCGCCGGGACCGGAGTTTGCGCCGGCGTTCTATGGGGCACTCCTGGCGCGCGCCATCGCTGTTCCGGCGCCCTTGCCGTTGCTGAAGGGGCATTACCAGCGGCTCGACAGCATTGCCCTCGATTGCACGCCGGGCGCGGTGCTATCGACCGACGCCGTCCTTGCCAGGCTCCGCGCGCTCGTGCCGAGCGACTCGCCACTGCGGGCCTGTCCGTGGCTTTCGACCGATGAGGATTACGGCAAAGTCTTCGATGCGCCGAAGCTCGGCTCATCCCGGGACATCGCCCTTCTTCAATATACGTCGGGGTCGACAGCAGATCCCCGGGGCGTGATGGTGACGCATAGCAACCTGGCCCACAATGTTGCGATGGTCGAGACGGCATTCCAGTTGCCGTATGGCGCCCGCGGCGTGTCGTGGCTGCCTCACTTCCACGACATGGGGCTGATATCGGGGTTCGTCGCACCGCTCGCCTGCAGCGGCGAAAGTTTCCTTATGTCGCCAGAGGCGTTTCTGCGGCGGCCGCTGCGCTGGCTGGAAGCCATATCGCATCACCGGGGACAAGTGTGCGGCGCACCCAACTTCGCCTACGATCTCTGCGCCCGCTCGGCCGACCGCGCTCCGCTTCCTGTATTGGACCTCGGCTCCTGGCAAACCGCGTTCCTCGGCGCCGAGCCGGTTCGCGCCTCCACGATGCAAGCCTTTGTCGAGCGCTTTGGCCCCGCCGGCTTCCGGTCGTCGGCGCTGACGCCCTGCTACGGCATGGCCGAAGCGACAGTGCTGGTCTCATGCACCCGGCCGCTCGATGAGCCGGCGATTCATTCCCTGTCGCGAGTGGCGCTTGTGCAAGGCCAGGCGAGGCCGTCCAGCGATCGGGATGCACTGTCGCTGGTCAGCTCGGGCATGCCTGCCGCAGGTACGACGGTCCGAATAGTAGATCCGGTGTCGGCGCAGCCGGTGGGCAGCGGCGAGATCGGCGAGATATGGGTGTCGGGGCCACAAGTCGCTCCCGGCTACTGGGGCCGGCAAAGCGATGACTTCGACGCGGTTCTCGCCGGCTCTAGCGGCATGGCCTTTCTTCGGACGGGCGATCTTGGATTTCTCGCCGAAATGGGCGAGCTGGTCTTCGTCGAGCGTCTCAAGGACGTTATCGTTTCTTATGGGCAGAAGTACGTGTGCCACGATCTTGAGTTGACCGCGGGAACGAGCCACGCGGCGCTTGCGCCCGGAAACTGCCTGGTCTTCAGTCTCGACGACGTAGAGAAGCCGCATATCGCGATCATCGTTGAATTGCCGCGGCATGCAGCAGGGCAGGCGGGCGACGCTGCGCAAGCCATTCGGGCCGCGTGGTTCACGACCCACGGCCTATCGGCTCGTACCATCGCCTTCGTGGCCCGCGGGGAACTAAGCCGTACGACGAGCGGGAAGCTGCAGCGGCGCCTCAGTGCGAGACGACTTATGGCGGGCGCAATGGACGTGCTGACCGTGTATGGCGATGCCTTGCCCGATACACTCTCGCCGGCTACCGGCGGCTGACGAATCAGTAAAGAAGGATTGAAGATGGATACCTCGTCGACTACGCAGCGGGAACTGCTTGGAGTGGCCGCCGATGCGCGCCTCCAGTTCGTCGAAGCGCGCCTTATCGGCTGGATTGCTGCCGCCCGACCGGCCGATGCGGCGCCAATTGATGGATCGATGCGGCTGTCCGATCTTGGGGTCGACTCCCTTCAACTGGTCGATATCAAGTTCGAGTTGGATCAGCTGGTCGGGCATGAACTCGACGTCGGCCTCTTCATCAAGAATCCCACCCTTCGAGAGCTGGCGCAGGAGAGTCTGCGCGTCAGCGGGCTCTGATCGACCCTGTGTAGCGCTCGCCCCTTTGCGCGGCTTCTGTAGTGGAATTTGCGGGAACTCGAAATCAGCAATGCGTCTGAATGGTCTGTTCTTCGGCTTTCCAGCCCGCAGTCACACGGTGCCGGGTCTGCCGGTCGTTCGTGCGCTGATCGACCGTAATGTCCGCATTCGCTATTGGTCGACGCCGCAGTTTCGTTCGCTCATCGAAGACGCAGGTGCGGAGTTCGCTGCCTATCCCGCAGACTTCGAAGTTCTCGGCACATCGACCGACGTGCCCGGTCATGTTGAACGTGTGCTGGAAATCACGGCGCGACATCTTCCGCAGCTGCTCGCCGACGCCAGAACAGAAACGGCATCCCTCGTTCTTTTCGATTCCCAGGCGCTTTGGGGGCGGGTCATCGGGCAAGAGTTGGCCGTTCCCACCGCGGCGTCGATAACGACCTTTGCTCTTACCCGTGCGATGCTGCAGCTGCTCAGCCACGGCAGAGAAGGGCGCCTCGACGGCCCCCGCGTGCTGGCAGGACTGGCAAGGTTGGGCCGGTCCGACATCCGCGACTATGCCGATGTGCTCGTGCCCTCCGCCGACCTCAAACTCATCTACACGTCGCGGTTCTTCCAGCCGGGTGGCCGCTACTTCGACAGCAGCCACTTGTTCGTCGGACCGCTGCTGGAGGCGCGGCCGCGCGCCGGTGTCAAGATTGCTGTCTCCGGGCCGAGGCTACTGGCCTATGTCACCTTCGGCACGATCTTCACCGAAGATGTCGGTCTGCTCCGTCGCATCAGCGGTATCCTGTCCGAAGCAGGCTGGCAGGTCGTTGTCTCTCTCGGCGACCGCAACCGCACGGTATCGGGTGATTGGCCGCCGAACGTCGAGGTTCATGCCTTCGTCGACCAGATGGCAATGCTGAGCAATGCCGATCTCGTGGTGACTCACGGTGGAATGGCGACGGTCTCGGAAGCGCTGGCGAGCGGCGTCCCAACGATTATTGTGCCCCACAGTATCGATCAGCATCTGGTCGGGCGGCGTGCCACGGACCTCGGTGCCGCGATGGTCATCGACGATGCTTCCTCTGTCGCCCTTTGGGCTTCCACTCTCGGGCGCATCGCCTTGGAACGGCCGCGGTTCGCTGCCGCAGCCGCGCGCGTAGGCGACAGCTTCTCCGACGTGGTTCCCGTGGGGGATGCCGTGCAGAGGATTCTCGATCTCGCGAAAGCGAAGACATAGATGGACCCGTCGGATCGCGATGGTGACGCTGCGAAGGTTCGGGAGCAGGCCTCTATCCTGGAACTCTTCGCTTCGGCCTACAGACTGCGCGATGCCGAGATCGCCAAGGTGGGGCGCCCGCCCTTGTTTGTTCTGGAAGGGGCGAAGACGATGGCGAGACATCTCGGAATGTCGGACGGACAAATGCAGGAGCTTGTTCCGGCAATGGCCTTTTGGCAGGTCTACCTCGCTTCCACACTTGCACGTAATCCAGCAGTCTTCGCCGAAGCCGGTTATCGCTTTCCCTCTTCATATGAAGTCGTCCGCTCGGCGGTGGCCGAAATGCAGTCTCACCGACAACTTGTCTTCGTCGCTTTTCACATGGCAGCGATGCCGCTTATCGCAACCTTTCTGGCGTTGGCAGTCGCCGATATCCATGGCCGACCAGGCCATGTGCTCCTGTCTCCGCAAAACGTCGTCCGGGCTCAGGGCGAGAGCGGACGATGGATATTCAACGTCTCCAACGTCATCAGTGCGGATGGCCCAGGGCTTCGCCGCCTTCTTTCCGGTCTGCGAGATGGTACCGTCACGCGCCTGCTGATCCTGCCGGACGGTCCGCAGCGCCCGGGCAGACCGGGGATCTGTGCATTGGGTGACACAACACCGGGCATAGGCTTCAAGACGGGTCTGCTCTCGAAGATCCTTGCGATGGGAATCCCAATGCGGCCGCTTATGCACACGTGGCAGCCAGACGGCCTTGAGCTGAAGTGGCATCCTTTGCTCGGCGACATCGATGCTGCGGGGGGCGGCAGCGGAGAAGGAGCGATATCGCGCGTGGCATCTCTCATCGAAGACCTGCTGAAGCGCCATCCGGAGCAGTGGCTCAACTGGTCCGCCCCGAGCTTGCGCACATGACCGGCGGCGGTCTTTTCGACCAAGAGGGCTTGCGCTCCGGCGTCGCCAATACCGAAGCGGAGAAGGACGAGTGCTTTGCCCTTCGCTATCGTGTGTATGTCGAGGATTTTGGCTGCAGTATCCCAAGTGCAGACCACCGACGCAGGATCGATCGTACCGAAGACGACGACAGTGCCACGCAGATCTACGTCAGGCGCGGCGACCACGTGATTGGCACGATGCGCGTTCATCACGGTGCTGCGTCCGCGCTTCCTCACGCATTTCGAGAGGCATGTGAACTGGAGCGATTCCTGGCCGATACGCCTCTGGAGCAGATGATGAGCATCGGACGTCTCGCTATCGAAAAGCATGAGCGCGGGGGGGCGGCAATCGTCCCGCTCTTTCAGGAGTGCCTTCGGTGGACGCGGCGCGATCATCCGGACACGCGGTTGGCCTTCATCCTCGCGATCGAGGAGCCGAGGCTGATCGCATTGTATCGATTGCTGAGGTTCGAGCCGATCCACCCGGACAAGCGCATTCGGGTCGATGTAGGAGTATGTGTGCCGATGTTTACGCGGCTCGGACCGCGGGACGGGCGCCAGGCGTAGCGCTCGATGTCTCCTCGGCTGTGCCTCGTGCAAGCGGCCGGATGATCGGGCGCACGCTCACCGACGATGCAGACGACATTGCCTGGCTCGCTCCCTTTGCTATCCTTGAATCAGACCAATCATGCTCGACCCCGGAACATCGACCCAGAAACGGCTTACACGGCAGCTTGCACAGCTCGAAGCCGAGTCGATCTACATCATGCGGGAGGCGGTAGCATCGGCCCGCAACCCCGTGATGCTCTACTCAATCGGCAAAGATTCCAGTGTGATGCTGCACCTGGCCAGGAAAGCCTTTACTCCGGGCCGCCTGCCGTTTCCTCTCTTGCATGTCGATACGACGTGGAAGTTCCGGCAAATGATACAGTTCCGGGACGAAACGGCGAAGACGCTTGGCTTGGACTTGATTGTCCACGTCAACGACGAAGGACTTCGCCAGGGCATCAGCCCGATTGCTTCAGGTTCGGCTCTGCATACGCAGGTCATGAAAACGGAAGCGCTGCGCCAGGCGCTGGACAAGCATGGCTTCGATGTTGCCTTCGGCGGTGCTCGGCGTGACGAAGAGAAGAGCAGGGCGAAGGAACGCATTTTCTCGTTTCGCACTGCCGATCATCGCTGGGAGCCGCGGAAGCAGCGGCCGGAACTGTGGAATCTCTTCAATACCAGGATCAGACAGGGCGAGTCGCTCCGGGTTTTCCCGCTGTCGAATTGGACCGAAATCGACATCTGGAACTACGTATCTCTGGAGGGCATTCCGGTCGTACCGCTCTATTTCGCGGCGCTTCGGCCTGTCGTCAGTCGGTCTGGCGCTTGGATAATGTGCGACGACGATCGGTTGCCGCTCCTTCCTGGTGAACAGCCGCAGCATCGTTCGATCCGGTTTAGGACATTGGGGTGTTATCCCCTGTCGGGTGGTATCGACTCCGTTGCAGCCGATGTGGATGCCGTGATCTCCGAGATGAAAACGAGCCGCAGCTCCGAGCGGCAGGGACGGTTGATCGACACGGATGATATCGCGTCGATGGAGCGGAAGAAGCGAGATGGATATTTTTGATGGACGCCGATGCGATGGTAGTCGATCCAGCACAATTGCGTGTCCTGACCTGTGGCTCTGTAGATGATGGAAAATCCACGTTAATTGGGCGCCTGTTGTACGATTGCGGGCAGATCCCCGACGACCATCTTGCGGCTTTGCGAAAAGACTCGCAACGGTTCGGCACACGCGACGGGGCGCTCGACTTCGCTTTGCTGGTCGACGGCCTGGAGGCGGAGCGCGAGCAGGGGATTACCATCGACGTGGCGTACAGATATTTCTCCACGCCACGGAGGTCCTTCATCTTTGTCGACGCTCCAGGCCATGAACAGTACACGCGAAACATGGCGACTGGAGCATCGACAGCGGCTGTGGCTGTCGTTCTCGTCGATGCCCAGAAGGGCATTCGTGCTCAAACGCAACGACACAGCTTCATCTGTTCTCAATTCGGCATTCGCCACGTGGTGTTGGCCGTAAACAAGATGGACCTTGTCGGGTTCTCGCATATCGCGTTTGAAGGCTTGTGCGATGAATATCTGAGCTTCGCAAAGAACCTTCGCTTTCGTTCCGTACTGCCCATTCCTTTGTCCGCGACATCCGGAGAGAATGTTGCTTCGCGCTCCGGCAACATGCCCTGGTATCAAGGCCCGACGTTTCTGGAATGCCTCGAAGAGGTTGATGCCGCGCTCGATCCCGACGATCGGCCGTTTCGAATGCATGTTCAGTTGGCGAATCGTCCGGATGCTTCATTTCGGGGGTTTTCGGGTACGGTGGCGTCGGGTCGGGTGTGCCGCGGAGACCGGGTCGTCGTTGCTCAACGCGGACAGTCGGTTGCGGTAGACCGCATTGTCGGTCCAGATGGAGATCTCGATGCGGCGTGTGCCGGGCAGCCGGTCACGCTATGCTTCGATGAGGATGTTGATGTGTCGCGTGGCGACTTGTTGGCGTCGGACCACGCCCGCCCATCTATTGTCGATCAGTTCGCCGCACATGTTTTCTGGATGGGTGAAGACCCTCTCATCGTCGGGCGCTCGTACCTGTTGCGAATCGGTACTCAGTGGACCGTCGCTTCGGTCACTCGGCTAAATCACCGCGTCGACGTTTCTACGTTGGGCGCCATCGCAGCTCGCACATTAGCCAAGAACGACTTCGGCGTGGGCAACTTCTCCGTAGCGGAGCCGATTGCATTTGATCCGTTTGAAGAGAACCAATCGACCGGAGCCTTCATACTCGTCGATCGCCAGTCGAATGATACAGTGGCGTGCGGAACGATCGACTTTCCGTTGCGACGTGCCAGCAATGTGCACAAGGAAGCCTTTCTGGTCGATAAGTCGGACCGATCGGAGCTCATGGGGCAGCGACCGGCAGTGCTGTGGTTCACCGGGTTGTCGGGAGCGGGTAAGTCAACGATCGCAAAGGCTGTCGAGTCCAAGTTGCACGCTCGCGGTTGGTACACCTACGCGCTTGATGGTGACAATCTTCGGCATGGGCTGAACCGCGATCTCGGCTTTACTGAAAGTGACCGTGTGGAGAACATTCGACGAGTCGCCGAAGTGGCAGCTTTGTTCGTCGACGCCGGGCTCGTCGTTCTGTGCTCCTTCATCTCTCCCTATCGGGCCGAACGCCAGCTCGCGCGCGAGAAACTTGAACGCGAAGAATTCATTGAGATCTATGTCGATACCCCGCTCGAAGAGTGCATGCGACGTGACCCGAAAGGGTTGTACGCAAAGGCGGTGGCGGGCTCATTGAAGAACTTCACGGGCGTTGACAGTCCATACGAACCACCCCTTGAACCCGAACTTCACATTGTAACAACGTCCGCCACTGCCGAAGAACTGGCGAACAGGGTTGTTGAGTACTTCCTCGGCCGCGATTGAGTCTACTTGGACCCGAATGTAAGCGAGTCGATCCAGTTCTCTCTTCTGACCGCGTCGGCACGCCAATCCTGTGCAAAAGTAGAGAACTTCTGCACATGAGCGTTTCACCACCGTTTCGAGTCCAAGGCTCAGCGCCACTGTCTGTATCGTTGCAGCTGACGCCTGCCGGCCGCCATCAGCATCGCGCGGTTCGTTGGCGGTAGCCGTCGTAGTACCGGCTTCCACAGGGGACGCGCTGCTGAACGACGTCGTCGCGATATCCGTTCTGGCCGCGGTTCGTCACGGTCACCGTGGCAGCGCCGTCGTTCCGGTAGTACGGGTTGCTGTAGTACGAGTTGCTGTAGTACGAGTTGCTGTAGTACGCCGGCGCAGGCTGAT
>Ga0209792_1001609_pt1 | contig 10461 bp, 3 predicted proteins | sample EBPBio142005_DNA_FD_185860 | JGI IMG/M metagenome (GOLD analysis project Ga0209792, IMG submission 185860) | Wastewater treatment Type I Accumulibacter community from EBPR Bioreactor in Madison, WI, USA - Reactor 1_6/14/2005_ DNA (SPAdes)... | ecosystem: Engineered > Bioreactor > EBPR >...
CGGGTCGTCTGCGCCGCTCTTGCCCGACTCTCGTCAATGATCAGGCAGCACTTGATGCGTGGCGCCTATCCGCCGCAACCATCACCGTACGTGAACATCGGAACATCAAATCGGCTGACCGCACTCAGACGTCGACGCGCTCAAGAAGGACGTCAAGGCGCTGATGACCGACAGCCAGGACTGGTGGCCGGCCGATTGGGGTCACTACGGTGGTCTGATGATCCGTATGGCCTGGCACTCAGCGGGCACCTACCGCATTGCCGACGGCCGTGGCGGCGCCAGCACCGGCAACCAACGCTTCGCGCCCATAAACTCCTGGCCAGACAACGCCAACCTCGACAAGGCGCGCCGTCTGCTGTGGCCGATCAAGAAAAAATACGGTAACAAGATCAGTTGGGCCGACCTGATTATCCTCGCTGGCACCCTGGCCTACGAGTCGATGGGGCTGAAGACCTTTGGCTTTGGCTTCGGCCGCGAGGATATTTGGCATCCCGAAAAGGATACCTACTGGGGCTCCGAGAAGGAGTGGCTGGCCCCCAGCGGTGGCCAGGGCAGCCGCTACTCCGGTGAACGCGATCTGGAAAACCCGCTCGCCGCCGTGATGATGGGCCTGATCTACGTGAACCCCGAAGGCGTCGATGGCAAGCCCGATCCGCTCAAGACCGCCCATGACGTACGCGTGACATTCGGCCGCATGGCCATGAACGACGAAGAGACCGTGGCCCTGACCGCCGGCGGCCACACCGTAGGCAAGTCGCACGGCAATGGCAGCGCCGCGAACCTCGGCCCGGCCCCGGAAGGCGCTGAACTCGAAGAGCAGGGTCTCGGCTGGATGAACCACACTACCCGTGGCATCGGCCGCGACACCGTGACCAGCGGCATCGAAGGCGCCTGGACAACGCATCCGACGCAATGGGACAACGGCTACTTCAAACTGCTGCTCGGCTACGACTGGTGGTTGCAGAAGTCGCCGGCGGGCGCTCATCAGTGGGAACCGGTCAACATCAAGGAAGAAGACATGCCGGTCGATGTCGAGAATCCATCGATTCGCTGCAAGCCAATAATGACCGACGCCGACATGGCAATGAAGTTCGATCCCGAGTACCGGAAGATTTCGGAACGCTTCCGCGACGATCAGGCTTACTTCTCTGAAGTCTTCGCCCGCGCCTGGTTCAAGTTGACGCACCGTGACATGGGCCCGAAGGCGTGCTACGTCGGCCCCGACGTACCTAAGGAAGACCTGATCTGGCAGGACCCGGTACCCGCTGGCTGCCAGGATTACGACTTGACCGCTGTGAAGGCGAAGATCGCCGCCACCGGCTTGAGCATCAGTGAAATGGTCTCCACCGCCTGGGACAGCGCGCGTACCTATCGGGGTTCGGACAAGCGCGGCGGCGCCAACGGCGCGCGCGTTCGCCTGGCTCCGCAAAAAGACTGGGAAGGCAACGAGCCCGGGCGTCTCGCAAAGGTGCTGGCGGTCTATGAAAAGATCGCCGCGGAAGCCGGCATCAGCGTGGCCGACGTGATCGTGCTGGCCGGCAACGTCGGCATCGAGCAAGCTGCCAAGGCCGCAGGCGTTGCGGTGACGGTGCCCTTTGCACCGGGCCGTGGCGATGCCACCGACGCGATGACGGATGCCGAGTCCTTCGATGTGCTGGAGCCTTTGGCGGACGGCTTCCGCAACTGGCTGAAGAAGGACTACGTCGTGACAGCCGAAGAGTTGCTGCTCGATCGCGCGCAGTTGATGCGTCTCACCGCCTGCGAGATGACCGCATTGGTCGGCGGCATGCGCGTCATCGGCACCAACCACGGCGGCAGCAAACACGGCGTGTTCACCGATCACGTTGGTGTGCTGACGAACGACTTCTTCGTCAACCTGACCGACATGGCCTATACGTGGAAACCGGCCGGCCGGAACTTGTACGAGATTCGCGAGCGCAAGTCCGGTGCCGTGAAGTGGACGGCGACCCGCGTCGATCTGGTCTTCGGGTCCAACTCGATCCTGCGTGCCTACGCCGAGGTCTATGCGCAGGACGACAACCAGGAGAAGTTCGTCAATGATTTCGTCTCTGCCTGGACGAAGGTGATGAACGCCGACCGCTTCGACCTGAAGTGATCTGCGTAGTGAGTTCTGGAAGTCCAGTCAATAACATGCATCTGGTTTCCAGAACTCCACGCGGCTTGCTACAAGTGAATGAGGCAACGACTGCTTGACTCACTGAGCCGACCGTCACAGATCCGGCACCCCAACGTCGCCAATGGGTCGTGATGCGACCGACCTCTCGTCGACTTCGTCGCCGGAAAGCGGTCAGTGAACTTTCGCTTCCCGGAAGCGGCCATTCATAACCGAGTGCTGACGACCCATAGCCGCCTGATGACATTTGCAAGCGCTACGTCAGCTTACTGATCCTCAAGCTGCCGCTCGGTGAACATTAACCCTTGGCGCCAGGTCGGCCATTGCCGACCTTCAGGCGCTAGTCTGTTTAGGTCCGCAATTATTCGGATTGCTGCCTGTCAGGGGCAGAGTGCGCCGAGCGGCAGCTTCTCGATGTTGCGAACGCGAACAAGCGACCCCGAGCAGCTGGTCACTGATAGGGAGGTTCGAGGACAGTTATGCTCCTGAACCTCATATCGACCGCTGAATGTCTGGGAACTTCCACTAGCTGATGACCAACCCGAGTACTTCAATAGTTGTGCTTTGAAGCCTTCTTTGCCTGCCAAGTCCTCAGCATTTCGTCATCGACTCTTAATCCAACGAGGACGGATTTCACTCCGCTTGAAGGGTCGAAGTCGCGCGACGATCGGTATTTCCACAGCGTCACCATGAAAACAAGTCGCCGGTTGAGGGCGGACAATGTCGCAGTAAGCCAATCAGGCGAAGCCCATAAAATCTTACCATCATCATGATGGCGAGAATGCCAGTGATTGGGATCGGGTTTCCAACTGCCCCACACTTGGCTTCTCAGAGCAAGACTTCCATCAGCCGTAAACCAATCGCCATTATTTGGCTCATTTACCAACCCTAGGCTCTTCGTGAGGTCGATTCCAAGGCGCGGCCTCCCGCCCGGTCCTTCTGCAGCAATTTCGTCGCCCACATCGATACCGAGGCTATGGGTCTCGGGCGCCCACACCAACGGAATGAAAGGGCTCTCCTGAGCGGAGCGGCGTTCGTAGTATCCATCTTGAAAACACTCCGGCAACCAAAGATCATGGCTGGGCCGCTTGGCGAATACCATACAGCGACCTATGGCGCCCTTTCGCTCCGTCAGCGCCGACGTGACCTTTACTGTGACGCCGTCAGGCGAGGACCACCACCCGTATAGTGGAAGTGGCGCGCCAGCGGCGGTATCGACGAAGCCCAATTTTCGCAGCACAATTTGTTGATCCTGCAGTGTCTCCTGCTGGCCGATCTTTTTACCTAGCAGACCTTCTTTCGCCTGCTGAGGAACAGGATCCTTCCAATCCGACAACCACGAGCCGTCATCGAATGTGATGTCGTAGCGATCGCGCCACTCAAGCCAAGGTGAGCTGCCTCCGGTTTCATAATCCCGAACGACGATCGGAAGCGCCTTTGAAAGGCTGGTGGCAGCGTGAAGCAATGCGTGTCTTTGGATGTGCTCCCGGTAGGACTCATATCGACCCCCTCGGTCCCACTGATACCGCTCGTGGCCGGGGAAAAAATCCAGCGAGGTAGCCTCCGGCCATCGGCGCGTAATTTCAGCCGCGATCGCATCTTCGACCGTTGCCTGTTCAACATTGAACAGCCAAGCGAGGGCGCTGATTTCGTGTTTTGTAAACTCGTAGTCGAAGCGAAAGCTCGATGTCGGTTTCGCGGCACGCGGGTAGACGTCGCTGGTAACAATGCCGCATGGCGGCTGGTCGATCTGATCGAGCAGCGCTTTCAACTCCGCGTCGCGCTCGCCCCCGCTACTGATGTGCCCCAGACACCTGGCGATGTGAACTTTGTTTATGACATGCAAGTCGCTTTCTTGAGTGAGAGCCTTCAGCCTAGGGCGAAGGCTCCCCATGGCTTTTCCGTGGCGCAAAGCGACCCGCGCTAGACCCATCAGCAACCACTGCTGGGAGTTTTGGAACGAAAGCTTCCGATCCGCCGACGCCAGGGCCGTGACTTCTCTTTGGTCAAAGCGGTCTAGCAATAGGCCGAGGTCGTCGTAAAGCCCCAACTCGACAAGTGTGTTCAGCCCCCTCGCGACCCTCCAGCGGAAATAGGCATCGTCATTGCCGAGGAGGTGCCAAACGACGTCGGCGAGCAACGCCTCCTCGTTTTCCCCGATTGCTTGCTCAGGACGGAATGGTCCCTCTCCGATCTCGTCGGCGATGCGAGATGCCGGCCCGGACAGCAGTAACTCCAGCGCGTCGAGACCGGCTTGGCCCGGTGTTACGTCACATAGTGCGGTGGCCAGCTGCAGCCATTCATTACCATCGAGCTCGACCTCATCCGCTGCGACTTTGCGGAGAACGAGCTGCAACACAAAGTGCTTGTCACTGCAGAAGTCCGACAGCTGGTGCATGCCGCGCGCGAGGTTGGAGAACTGACCTTCGAACAGCTCGGCGCTCTTGCTCTCGAACAGTCGCTCAACCAGCGTTTTTGTATTGGAAACAAGGTGCGTGGATGAGCAGCACCAGGTGGCGAAACACTCGGCGAGGATGTTTAGCGACTGAGTAAGATTCAACTCGACCGCATCGCAGATCGCGAACAACAAGGCCAAACGCTTAGGGTATGGGCACGAGCCACGCAAACCAACGATAAAGCGCTTCCAGCAAGTGTAGTCAAGCTTGTCGTCCGCCTGGATGTTCTTCAGAGCCCTGTCGATCGAACTTGCCGAGGAAGGATCGCAGTCCGAGACCATCGTCGCGATGAGGTTGTCAACCTCCTCCTTGCTTCGCTTTGGAGTTTGAGTGGTGAGTAAGTCCGGCGGCGAGTTATTGCGACTATCAAGCTCATCCTGCTTGCGCTTAGCTTCTGCCCTGAGTCGTTCGATCGCCTCTCGCTCTTCGGTGGTGATTGCATTCGGATACTGATTGCCCGTCTCGAGGTAGCCTTCCCAAAGCGACGGTCGAGCATCGAACGGGTGCTCGGCGCGCAGTTTTGAGATGATCGCCACAACGATCCGTCTCTGATCCGCGGGCCCGGACAATTTCAACAGGTCGGCGACCCCGTCTCCGGAACGCCAGTCCCACCAGCCGTGATCTTCACAGATCGTGAGGACAAAGGCAGCTCGGCGCGGATCGAGCATTCCGTTCTTGGCAAGAAAACATGCAAGCTGCGGCAATCCGTAAGACAGGTCCGCCACGTCCTGGTCGTGCCAACGCACGAGCTTGGCTATCGCCGGAAAGCCAATCGACTTGGCTGCGGCACGCGCGAACAGCGTCCATCCGAATTTTCTTGGCTCGTCCCGCATGATGGTCTGGCAAAGGTTCATAAGCCGCTGGGCCAGTGCGGGCTTTAGGAAGCCGCCTTGCTGAACACTCGCAAAATGAAGTAGTGAGTAGATCTGCTCGTGGCTCTCTCCGCCCATCTGGTCCAACTGGGCCAGACCTTGCCGGTAGTATTCACGGGCCTCGTCGACGCTCATGGGCACAAGAGAAGCAGCGAGTGCCACGTAGGAATCGCCGCGCTGTCCAATGTTGTCATCCTGGCGGATTTGTTTCGCGACGTGCTGCGCAAATTCACCTGCAAGCTCATGGAGGGTCGGCCGCTGAGCAAGCTGACCCAACACGTCGATCTTCTGCTGTACGGAGAACCGGTCGGAGGAAAGCAGACTGATCAATGCCTTGGCCTGGTCGGCCGATATCGTGGGCGCATGGTTCAGCAGGATGCGGACACAGCCGAGCCCCACGGTACGGACAAGCAAATCAGCAGCGCTTTCAGCCTTCCAGTGCACGCCCTCGCGCTGGTGCTTGCCCCACCCCTCTAGTAAGTCGCTAACGTTCGCACTCGTTATGCCTTTGCCCGAAAGGACGCCGTCCTCGATCGGCCGTGTCAACTCGAGTGCAAGCTCAATGCCTTTGCTGATGTCTTCACGCTCCCGGTCGCTGAATTTCGCCCGAATCTGCTTCTTGCTGCCCTTCTTGACGGGGACGGCGGGCGCGGGTCCACGCAGCGCCTTCAAAAACGCCCCCAGCTCTGTCTTCGTCGAGACAGTTTTTGCCTGCTTGGTAACCTTCACGTTGTTCGGAAGCAGGTCATGATGGGCGACGGGCCTTCCAGCGGCCCAGGCCCGAACACAGGCGCGAAGGATTGGGGACCAAGCTCTTGCGTTGCCGTAACCCTCGCCGTAGTCATAAGCCGATGGACGGGAAAGCGGCGTATGGCGGATGATCCCTGCGGCTGCAGCTCGGGAGCTGTAGAAGAGCGTCGTCAAAGACGCCTGCACAATGTCGCCATTGTGCCCTCGCTCGGGCTCGATTGAGAAAGCCTCATCCTCGTCATCGTCGGCGGACCCGGGTGTTCCAATCGCCTTCGCGAGCGCCTTCACTTGTTGCCTGCTGAGATAGCGGGGGCGCGATAGGAGCCTTAACTTGAGCGCCTGCGACGTGCAGTGTTCGCTAGCAACGAACGATACAAAATCTGCGAGCACCTTCGTGCCGTTTGCTTGGTCGAACAGCTCTAGCAGTTGCAGAAGCTTATCGCTCACGGACAGCGAAAATCGATCATTCCAGTGAGCGAGGTTGTGATCGACTTTGTCGAACTCGCCTTTGGCGACATGCTGGAGTAGCACCGCCACGTAGTCGTCGACCTCTGGAGCGGCTCGGTCGCGATCTCGCTCGTCACGCTGCTGCGCGACATGCCAGTTGATCCACCGAATTGTGCTCTCGCATTGGATTTGCGCTTCTTCGGTATCACCCGCAAAGAGATGTGCAATCGTCAGCCGTGCACTTCTGGCACCGCGCCATCCCGAGCGATCCGCGAAAAGGCGGCGATAGGAGTCAGCGTCGCCGAGTACAACTGCAAGAGCCGACGAGCTGCGAACGAACTCGTCGCCTCGCATGTTGGCCGTTGCGGCTTGCGCCAGCCTCATGCTGAGGCCAAGCACCCGGTCAAAGTCATCTTCTGCTACCGCCAATCGAAAGGCTGCACGAAGGCGTACAAGCGTTAGCCTGCGGCGGCCAAACTCCGACTGCACCGTTGTCGGGAAGCTAGTTGAATCGGCAAGCGCGAATGCTCGGTCGCTATCTTTGATGACGACTAGAAAGTGCGGCAGCGCTTCAGCGGCATAGGCCGATGTCGCCTGCGAAGACAGAAGGCGGTCGGCAATGGTTCTTTGAGCCACCGGTTGCTCGGAATATGTCTCTCGGATATAAGTTTCCGTGGGTTCGTCTCTGAAGATCGCACCGTGCGAAGCGATCTCGAGCATTGGTGCCAAGTCAGATGCGGCGGTATTCACCTGAGCCGCAGACCACCCGAGCGCGTTTGCCAGCTCCTCGAGCGGAATCGGTGGAGGAAGGAGTGACAGCGCGACGAAGAACTCGGTTACCTCTGAGTCCGGCCAACCTGCAACGTGGAGATCCGAGACGATCTTGGTGCAAGATTGGGCGATGATTTCGGGGACCGTGATTGGAGTGGCCGAAGTTTTTCCGAGGACGTTCGTGTCCCAGGTCTGAACGAGGTAGTTGAGGACACGCGCGTTCCGGCCGGATCGCGCCAAGGCGGTGGCTATCTCCACGGCGGAAGCTCCTGGCTTGCGATCTTTCAGAAATTTGCGGGCCTCCGGATCGGTGAATGGTCCTAATTCGACTTCTTTCACCTGGGAGCGGCCAATGACGTCGTCCTTGCGGTGCGTACGCGCCGTAAGCAGCAACTTCACGCCGTCGATCGAGTCTTCGTCTATGGCCGAGAGAAGGCGCGTCGGAAATGCCTCTTCATGGCGGTAGTCGGCTTCGAGCTGGGCGTTATCCGCAGCATCAACGATGATAAGCAAACCGAGTTTTTTCGATTGAGCTCTGATCGCCGTCGCCGCTTGAGCAAGCCGTCTGCGCGCCGCCTTGATGCTTTTGCGACTGTCATCGCCACTTGGTAGCATCGGATCACATAGTGTCCGTGAGGAGAGTTCGTTGACGATCTGCACTATCCCGATTCTGGGGAGGTGCCGGGCGTGATTGTCCGAGCGGTAGGAACCACCACCGAAGCAGTCAAAAACGACGACCTCAAATTCGTTCGCCATTGTCGCGGCGAGGCTTTGCACAAACACGGTTTTGCCTACTCCGCCCTCCGCGTGGACGAAGACGGGCAGCTCTGACGCCTTGACCAGATCACCGACCGTCGACAGTTCAGCTCGCTCAACGACGGAACCCACGTCGATGAAGCGGGTGTCGGCGGGAAAAAGGTCCTCTGGCTCGCAATCGAGCGCATCCAACACATCTTCGCGGCGGATCAGGTTTTTGCCCTGACCGCTTGGGCCGGCCTTCTTAAGGACGAGGTCCTGGAGCCCGTGAAGCCGGAGCCTGGCCTCGGAATCGGCGCCGGCGGACCAGTCGGTGAGTGTTCGCCTGAGCGCGTTTTCTTGGCCCGCAAGGCTCTTCTCTCCAGCTCGAAAATCCATTCTCGAGAAGAGACGGCTTGCGTCAGTTAGGCCGCACTGGGAGCACCACTTCTTGAGGTTGCGAGCCTGGGTGGCTGCGCCGGGGTCTGCAGGCGTCGTTCCCTCGATAAGGGACGCTATCGCGTCCCAGAGATTTTCGTTGAATTCTGAGTTCGTGACGAAGACGAACGATAGCTTTTTGTCGACGTCTTCTGCCGAAGCGTCCTTCTCGTAGCCGAGGATCGTGTCGGAAAACTTCTCGATTGTCTTTTTCAGATAGACCGCTGTGACAGTCTCTTCGCGGAGCTTGTACTTGAACTGAACGGTCTCAAGCCGCTCGCAAGTCTGGAAATTGTCTCCGCGGCCGTAATAAAGGACAAGGTCAGCCACCTCCTGGGCCCGTGCTCCGGGCCTCGCAGGCTCGGTCGATGAAATCCCCTCTACGGCGATCGCAAATAGATCGTCATTTGGAAAGACCAGTTGCAGTGCTCGCCTTGCAGCCCACCTCTCGTGGAAGGTGTGGCCTGCGCGAGATGCGCGGACGGTATCGATGTCTTCGTAAATATTCGGCATTGTTTTTATAGCGCCCTTTTTCCCCAAACAGCGCTCACTCCTTGGAATTCACCAATCATATGCGAGTCGAGGGTGCCTGTAAGGTCTGCGCACCATTCGCTCGTAAGGAACAGAACGAGTTCGGGTTGTTTTCATGCTGGCGCGGGCATCGGATTGATGTCGAAGCCCAGGGCGGCGGCGCGGCGCTTGAGGGCGGCGATGCTCCGCTGGCGCTGCTGTTCTTCGTAGCGCTGCGGTCCCTGGGCGACGAAGTCTTCGCCGCGGGTCAGAATGAAATACACCATGCGCGCGAGCTTGTGCGCCGTCGCGGTGTTGGCGCGGGGTTTGTCCATGTGGCTGCAAAGGCGGCGATAGAATGCGCCGAGGGCGGACTCGCTGCGTGACAGGCTCCTCCTCACAAGCTCCGATGGTGAAATAAGCTGCGCTAGGGAACGTTCGTCTGAAGCCAGTGACGGATCTTTCTCCTGCTGGCGGGGTGGCACGGCCGCATCCTCGGCTGGCTCAGCATTGCCAGGGGAATCCCCATACACCCTAACCCCTTACTTTGGTGCTACTTTTAACCGGGAGTGTGAGTTCGTCGGAAGGAAAGCTATCGTTGGGCTTGATCCGAGGTCGAACGGCAGGTATCTCCCCCGTTGCTGCCCGACTTTAACAGTTTGGCCAACGGCGGCTCAGGCCGAGAAGGGGAGCGACAGCGAACAGAGCCGGGCGGCGGGTTCGGAACGTGTCAATGACTTTGAGACACCGATGCACATTAATTTAGTGAGCATGGATCGGGGGTTTTCGTCGGCGAGTTCTCCTGCTTGGGTGGGTTGATCCAGGCGGCGCTGGGCAGCGTTGGAGGTTGCGGGCAGTGGCCCTTGAATCGCCTCGGGTGAGCAGCGAAGGCGGTGTTCAGGGTGTCGGCCCGTTGCTCGAACAGCTGTTCAGCCTGGCCATGGTGGACCGCGGTCGGGGTCATGAAGCCGATGCCGGAATGGCGATGCTGTTCGTTGTACCACTGGAAGAAGCGCTGGCAGTGAGCGCGGGCTTCTTCGATGCTGGCGAAGCGCTCGGGGAAGTCAGGGCGGTATTTCAGGGTTTTGAACTGCGCCTCCGAGAAGGGGTTGTCGTCGGAGACGTAGGGACGGCTGTGGGACTTGGCCACATCGAGGTCCACCAGCAGTTCTGCCACGAGCTTGGATCGCATGCTGGTCCCGCGGTCGGCATGGACCGTGAGCGTGCGCGGCTCGACGCCCTGTTTGGCGACGGTCTCGGCAATCAACTGCCTGGCCAGTTCGGCGCTCTCACGCGGCGCGATCAACCAGCCGACGACATAGCGGCTGAAGATGTCGAGGATCACGTA
>Ga0209792_1001610_pt1 | contig 10461 bp, 10 predicted proteins | sample EBPBio142005_DNA_FD_185860 | JGI IMG/M metagenome (GOLD analysis project Ga0209792, IMG submission 185860) | Wastewater treatment Type I Accumulibacter community from EBPR Bioreactor in Madison, WI, USA - Reactor 1_6/14/2005_ DNA (SPAdes)... | ecosystem: Engineered > Bioreactor > EBPR >...
GGAACCGCTGGTCGGCATTCCACAGCGTCGGCAGGCAGCCGGGCGGCAAGGGCAGCTTGATCACCACATTGCCGAGCGTGCCGGCGGGAACCGGATGCCCCGCATCGTCCAGCACCTCCATCGTATAGCCCGGCATCGCCACGCCCGGCGAGCCGAGCTTGACCGGCAACATGCCGAGCCCGACCGGGTTCTGGCTGATCGGCGATCCGGTCTCGGTCTGCCACCAATGGTCGATCACCGGCTTGCCGAGCCGGCCTTGAGCCCACTCGATCGTCGGCGGGTCACCACGTTCGCCGGCGAGGAACAGTGTCCGGAATTTCGACAGGTCGTATTTCTTGATGAACTCGCCATTGGGGTCCTGCCCCTTGATGGCGCGGAACGCGGTCGGCGCGGTGAACAGCGACACGACGCCGTGCTCCGAGATCACCCGCCAGAACGTGCCGGCGTCAGGCGTACCGACCGGCTTGCCCTCGAACAGGATGGTGGCGCAGCCATGCAGCAGCGGCGCGTAGACTATGTAGGAATGGCCGACCACCCAGCCGACGTCGGATGCCGCCCAGAACACCTCGCCCGGCTTCACGCCGAACTCGTTCCACATCGACCATTTGAGCGCGACCATGTGGCCGCCCGTGTCGCGCACCACGCCCTTGGGCTGGCCGGTCGTGCCGGAGGTGTAGAGCACATAGAGCGGATCGGTCGCCTTGACCGGCTCGCACGGAACGGTCCGCCCACGCGCCGCGCCAACCAGTTCCGCGTAGTCGAAATCTCGGCCGGCGATCAGATCGCAATTCAACTGCGGCCGCTGCAGCACGAGGCAGAAATCGGGCTTGTGCTTCGCCATCTCGATCGCGCCGTCGAGCAGCGGCTTGTAGGCGACGGTCCGGCCAGGTTCGATGCCGCAGGAGGCGGCGATGATCGCCTTCGGCGTCGAATCGTCGATGCGGGTCGCCAGCTCCCGCGCGGCAAAGCCGCCGAAGACGACCGAATGAACCGCGCCGATGCGGGCGCAGGCCAGCATGGCAAACACCGCCTCCGGCACCATCGGCATGTAGATGATGACGCGGTCGCCCTTGCGGACGCCCTTGCCGACGAGCACCGCCGCCAGCGCATTCACCTCGCGCAGCACGTCCGCATAGGTGAACGACGCCTTGGTGCCGGTGATGGCGCTGTCATGGATCAGCGCGAGCTGGTTGGCGCGGCCCCCCTCGACATGACGGTCGACCGCGTTGTGGCACATGTTGCCGACCGCGTCGGGAAACCAGCGGCCATAGACTCCGGCCTTTGCGTCGAAGATCGTCTTCGGCGGCGTGAACCAGTCGATCTCCCTGGCGGCCTCGGCCCAGAACCCTTCCGGGTCCTCGCGCCAGCTTTCGTAGACCCGGTGATATGTCGAGGTCATGCCATCCTCCCTGACGGACATGGATTTCTAGCCAAGGATCGCGGCCCGCGTCCACATGACTATCGATCATGGCCGCTGTGCTTTGAACGGCTCGCCAAGTGCTTAGACTCGACATTGCTGCGGCGCGCTGCTCAAAGAGCGGCATGTCCAAGGCGCTCGCGCTGCTCATCCTCGCCATGATGGTCGTGCATCTCATCCGCCCGCTCGGCCTGCCGGGCCTCAGGGCGCGGCGCGACGTCTGGAAGATCGCCGTCGCGGCCCTCGTCGCGATCGGCGCGACCGTCATGCTGAGCCACGGAAGCTGAGGCGTTCAGAACTCGCCGAGCTTGATCGACGGATCGTAGTCGACGCCGTCGACATCCTTCACGACGGCCTGGCCGCAACGCATCGACTTCGTCTTGGCGTCATAGGCGTAGGTCGGCGAGCCGTAGAGGTGCCAGCCCTTGTTCAGCGCCGCCGTCACCTTGTGGCAGAAGCTGGAATCGTCCGGTCCCGACAGAAATCTGTAGAGTCTCATTTCGATCCCTCCCCGGCCTTCGCCAGCAGCTTTTCCGCCTGCGCCAGATGCAGCCGTTCGGTCATGCGCCCGTCGACGGTGATGACGCCTTTTCGCGCATTTTCCGGAAGCGCGAAAGCGGCGGTCACCGCTCGCGCCCAGGCCAGCTCGCTCTCGGCGGACGCGAAGGCGGCATTGGCCGGTCCGATCTGGTCCGGATGGATCAGCGTCTTGCCGTCGAAGCCCATGCCGGCGGCATCCTCGCATTCGCGCCGGAACGTCTCGGCGTCGCGGAAATCGTTGGAGACGCCGTCGAGCGCGTCGAGATTGCCGGCGCGCGCCGCCAGCACGATCTGCGACAGCCATGGCAGCAGGTAGCGCCGGTCGGGCGTCACCCGCACGCCCGTCTCCTTGACCAGATCGTTGGTGCCGGCGACGAGGCAGGCCAGCCGCGCGCCGGGGTCTCGGCCCAGTTCGGCGATCGCGCCGATGTTCATCAGTGCCTTCGGCGTCTCGACCATCGCCCACAGCCACATGTCGGGTCCGGCGAAATCGTCGTCCAGCGTGTCGTTGATCTCGAGGATGTCGCGGGGCGTCTCGACCTTCGGCAGCAGGATTCCGTCGGGCCGCGCCTCGCGCGCCGCGGACAGGTCGTCCAGCCCCCATTCGCTGGTCATGGCGTTGATGCGCACGACGATTTCCGGCCCGCCGGACGGGCGCTGCTTCAGGAAATCCACCATCGAGCGTCGCGCCGCGATCTTGGCGTCCGGCGCGACCGCGTCCTCCAGGTCGATGATCGCCGCATCGCAGTTCAGCGAACCGAGCTTGCCCAGCGCCTTGGCGTTGGAGGCGGGCACGTAGAGGACCGATCGGCGGCGGCGGGCAGGGCGGGTCGACATGCCGGCTTCATGCATCCGCCGCCGTTTCCGCGCAAGGGGACGGCGTCTAATCCTCGCCCAGCATGACGGGCAACAGATGCTCCGCCCAGGCCGCATAGCCGAGCTTCGAGGCATGGAACCCGTCGGTCGAGAACCCGGCTTCCGGATCGAGGATCGGCAGGCGCGACGCCGGCACCGCCCCGCGCTCGAAGCAGAGCGCCATGCCCTTGGCGTTGATCGCGTCGGCGCGCACGTCGAGGATTTTTCCCAGCATGGAAGGAAGCGCCGGCACGCGCGTCATCTCCACCACCGGCGACCAGACCACCCGCGCCTCCGGCCATTTCGCCCGCAAGGCGTAGAGCAATCCGCCGAATTCGCGTTTGAAGCGCGGCACGGAATGAAAGTTCTTCGCGTCGTTGGTGCCGACCGCCAGCAGGATATGCGTCCACGGCTCGGCGGCGAGATTGGGAACGACGAAGTCGCGGATCTGGCCGGCCGTCGCCGATGAGAAGCCGGCGGCCCGCCACGTCACGGTCTGGCCGGTGCGTTTCCCGAGCAGCCGCGCCAGTTCCGCCGCCACGCCATGTTCGGAACTTTCGATGCCGACCGAGGCGACGGAGGAATCGCCCAGCACGAGCAATCTGATCTCCGGCTCCGTGCCGGCGATGCGATGCCGGACCGGGCCTTTCGCCGGCAGCATGCGTTCGGTGCGCCGCCGCACGCCGATGCCCTGCCAGGCATAGACGGGAAAGGCGAGCCAGGAGAGGAGAGGTGAGAGCCGCGACATGGCGCGCTCTTAGCGCGAACGAAGTTTGGGCGGAAGGTGATGAGTGATCGCGCGGCCAAGGCCTATTGACCCCCACCCCTTACCCCTCCCCGCAAGGGGAGGGTAGCGTCACCGTCGCAGTTACCCCCTCCCCCTTGCGGGGAGGGGTAAGGGGTGGGGGTCGGCTTCTCGTAAACCTACACCTTCGGCAGCTTCGGGCGCGAGGCGAGCGCGTCCTTGATCACCTTCTCCACCGCCTTGCGGCGAGCGCCCGCCAGCGGCTTGCGCGGCATGCGCACGCGGTCGTTCGAGTCGATCGCATGGACCTCGGCCAGCTTGATGTTCTGGACGAGGTAGGTCGAGACATCGAGGTCGAGCAGCGGGCGGAACCATTTGTAGATCTTCAGCGCTTCCTCGCGGCGGCCGGCCTTCATCAGGCGGTAGATCGTGACCGTCTCCTTCGGGAAGGCGGTGACCAGGCCGGCCACCCAGCCGATCGCGCCGACCGACAGGGCTTCGAAGGCGAGGTTGTCGACGCCGGTGAACAGGTCGAAACGGTCGCCGAAGGCGTTGATGATCTCGATCGAGCGGCGGATGTCGTCGGAGCTCTCCTTGATCGCGACGAAACGCTTGTCCTTGGCCAGTTCCTCCATGACCGGGATCGTCACGTCGACACGGTAGGCGAGGCGGTTGGAATAGATCATGACCGGCAGGTCGCCGCCCTTGGCGACAGCCGACAGCGCGGCGGCGGTCTCTTCCGGATTGGTGTGGTAGATCGGCGAGGGAACGACCATCAGTCCGTCCGCGCCTGCCTTGGCGGCACGCTTGGCCAGCGACACGGCCTCGCGGGTGCCGGCCTCGTTGATCGTCAGCAGCACCGGCTTCTTGCCGGCGACCTTGCGGGCGGTCTGGAAGACTTCCAGCTTCTCGTCATGCGACAGCATCGGGCCCTCGCCGAGCGAGCCGGCGACGATCAGTCCGTCGCAGCCGGCATCCATCTGTAGCGCGAAGCAGCGCTCCATCTCGGCATGATCGAGCTTGTCGTCCTTGGTGAATTTCGTCGTGACTGCGGGGATAACGCCGGACCACATGATGTCTCTCCTTGTGATATATCACTGATATATTATGATCGGTGTCCCGCTGTCAATCGAAATCGACGCGTGATATATCAATTTTGGAGGCAAGATGAATCCGACGTCGACTCAGGACAGGCGGACCCAGGAAGCGGCTGAACGCGCCGAGCCTGCCTCGGCGCGCGCCTACCGCCGGCTCGAGCAGATGATCGTCACGCTTGAGTTGGCTCCGGCCTCGGTAACGACCGAAGGCGCGTTGATCGATCGCCTCGGACTCGGCCGTACTCCGGTCAGGGAAGCGATCCAGCGTCTGGCCTGGGAAGGGCTGATCGACGTCCGGCCGCGCGCGGGCCTGGCCATCGCGCCGCTCAACGCAGGCGACTGGTTGAAGGTCATCGATGCCCGCCGGGGCGTCGAGCAGGTGTTGGCGCGCGCCGCGGCCCGCTTCGCCACCCATGACACGGCCGTCCGCTTCCACGACGCGGCGCTGACCATGCGCAAGGCCGTCGTCGCCGGAAACGTGGTCTCCTTCCTCGAGGCCGACAAGGCTCTGGACGAGGCGATGGCGGATGCCGCCGACAATCCCTTCGCGGGCCGCGTCGCGGCCCCCTTACAGACCCAGAGCCGGCGTTTCTGGTTCCGCTACCAGGCCGATACCGGTCTGTCGGCCGCCGCCGAACGGCATATGGCGCTGATCAAGGCCATCCTGGAAGGCGAGCCGGACGCCGCCGCCGCCGAGGCCGACCGGCTGATGGGCCTGCTCAGGGCCCATGCCGAAGAGGCCGTGAAATAGGCTTCGCTGGCCCGAATCTGTCGAGAACGATACCCGTCAGAACAGCCGGAACCGCCGCGCGGCGGCCTGCTGCTCCTCCGCCGTCACACCGGGGTCGTCGGCGCTGGGCGGCAAAGGCTCTGCCGGAGCCGCCGCTGTCTCGGCGCGCGCCGGAGGGAACCGGTCATTGGCCGCCACCGGCTCCGGTTCGACGTCGACGATATTGTCGGGCTCTGCCTCGGGCGGCTCGACCTTCGTCGGCTGCGCCGGCAGCGCGACCACCGGCTTTTCCTCGGCGGCGCCGCGAACGGTGGGCGTCTCCTGCTCGATCATCCTGCCGATCCGTTCGACCGGCACCTTCCATTCGAACGCGCCGATGCGGCCGGTCACCGGCGAGAAGGGCGCCCAGCGGTCCGACACATAGCCGTCCGCCGTCCAGGCCGGGTCCGGCTGCGCTTTGACGGCCCGTGCCAGCAACTGCCGCACCTTGCCCTGATCGCCGCCATCGGCCTCCTCGATATCTGCCATGAGGAGATAGACGGATTCGCGGGGCTGGAGCCGGGCCGCGGCTTCCGCTTCCTCGCGGGCGACCTTGAATTCGCCCGCTTCCAGCGCCGCGCGGGCGACCGCGATCGAGGATTCGACATTGTTCTGGCGCAGATCCTGCAGTTTTCGCGCACGCTTCAGGCGGTCGACCGCGGAATCGCCCGGCCGGGCATGGACATAGGCGTCGGCGATCTCCGGCAGCGGCTCCTTCTTCCACGCCGCTTCGAGGATTTTCGCGCCCTTGCGCAGATCGTCCTGCTTGAACAGCGCCTTGGCCGCTGCGACCGCAGCCGGGGCGAGCGAGGGGTCGAGCCGGTTCGCCTCCAGCGCCGCGTTCTTCGACGCCAGCGGGTCCGTCGCCGCCAGGCTGATCGCCTTGGCGGTCAGCAGCACGGCGCGATGCTTCACCGCCTCCTCGCGCACGACCTGCCTGCTTGCCTTCTGCGCGTCGAGGATGCGCAGCGCGCCGTCCCAGTCGCCGTCGTTCATGCGCGATTCGAGCGAGGCGTTGGCCGCCCAGGCAAGCTGCGGCGCGACCGCATTGGCGCGTTCGGCATAATGGCGCGCAACGCTGCGGTCGCCGAGGCGCTCGGCCTCCAGATAGAGCCCGCGCAGGCCGATCAGCCGCATTTCGGGATCGTCCAGCATCGCCTCGAATTTCTTGCGGGCGCTGTCATGGTCGCCTTCCAGCAGCGAGGCCTGCGCTTCCAGCAGGTGGATCAGCGGCTCCTGTCCGGCGCTCAGCAATTTCGCCGTCTGCCGGTGCATCTTTCGCGCCGCGTCGGCGTCGCCCGCGCCGGCCGCGATCAGCCCGGTCGACAGCGCCTGATAGCCCCGGTCGCGCCGGCGCACGCGGAAATAGCGCGACACGGTCGCCGGGCTGTTCCAGACATTCTTCACCAGCCACCAGGCGATCATCACCGCCGCGATCGAGGTCACGGCGATGACGGCGGCGACCATCAGCGTCACCTGATATTCATAGCCGCTCAATGTGACGACCATCGTGCCGGGCCGTTCGGCCAACCAGGCGAAGCCGAGCCCGAGCGCGAAAACGAGGATCAGGAAGAACAGGATCCGGAACATGGCGTCAGGCCTTCAAAGCGCTGGCTAGGAGAGCATCGGTCGCCTTGTCGGCGGCGAGCCGCGCCTTGACCATGGCGATGAAGGACGCCCCCGCCGCCTTGGCCGGTTCGGGCAGCTTGTCGTATTCGGCGGCGACCGCCGGATAGTCGCCCTTGTTCAGGTGGACTTCCATGCGCGCGACGGTTTCGCCCGCGCCTTCGCCCTCGACCATGCCGACGGGACGAACCTGCACCAGCGATTGCGCGCTCGACATGAGCTTGTCGAAGAAGCCGGCATTCGGGTCCTGCGTACGACCCGCCACGACCATGGCCGCCGCCGCATCCGGGAAGGCGGCCTTGATCGCTTCCTGCGAGGGCACGCCCGTCGCGGCCATGGCGCGCAACGCATCGATTTCCGGCGCGGCGGGCGCGATCGCGGCAAAGGTGTCGATCTCGGTCGTGAACGGCTCGCCCCGGTCGATCGCGGTTTTCAGCGCGGAGGCGGCGATGGCCAGCGCGGCCTTCGGCTGTTCCGCCTGTTCGGCCACCTTGCCCGTCAGCTCTCCGACCGTCGTTTCGAGCGCGCCGATCCGTTCGGCCACGGCGCTTGCCGCGGCGGCGGCGTCGGTCGCGGATTTCGTGGCGGCGGCCGCCGCGGCCTCGACCGCCGTGATCCGGTCGTTGACGGGCGAAAGGTCGACGGGTGCGCCGCCGCCCTGCGCCGAGGCGAGGCCGGTTTCCAGCGATTTCAGCCGGTCTTCGAGCGCCTGCGCGGCCTCCGGCGAGGGATTGCCGCCGGCCGCTATCTGAGCCTTGGCGTCGTTCAGTTCGGCCGCGAGCGCGTCCAGCCGACCGGAAACATCGACTGGAGCGGGAAGCGCGTCGAGTTGCTGTTTCAACTGCGCGACCTGGGCTTCCAGCCCCGACATATCGGCCGGAGCCTGACCGGGGGCGGGCAAAACACCGCCCCATTGCAGCGCGCCGGCACCGGCCAGCGCGACCACGCCGCCAATCAGCCCTGCGGCTATGGCGGACAGGCCGCCCCGCCGCTCGGGCTGCGGCGCGGGACGCGGCGGAACGGACGAACCCGTGGGCGATGCCGGCTTCGGGTCGGCGGGTTTGGCTGCCGCGTCAGATTTCTGATCTATCGGGCGCGTCGTCTCCGTTTTGCCGGCGTCGCGTCCGAAAGCCGTGGAAGGCTTGTCCTCGATCGGCGCGGCGGCGGACTGCGCGACATTGGGCGCGGCGGCAGCAGGGCGCGGAGGGTTTTCCGGCTTCGCAGCGGGCGATTCGGATGAAGGCGTCGCGGCCTCGGCCTTCAGGTCGATTGTCACGGGATCGCGACGCGGTTTGGAATGCCGCACGTTCGGCGCTTTCACCATCGAGATGCTCCCCGCATTGGAAGGTGGCCGGCCCCATCGATCGGGACGGATTGTTTGACTACCGGCATTTGGACGGGATGAAAAGGGTGGCAGTGTGGCGGCTTCATGCCAGTCGCGCCAGCGCCGCCAGCATCGCCGCCTCGTCAGGCCTGTCCGCTGCGACGGCGCGGATGCCGAGATCGGACAGGGGCTTCGCCGCCCGTTGCGAGATCGCGATCGCTTTCAGCCCGGCAATGATGTCAGGAAACGGCTCGACAAGGCGGGCAAAAGCGCGGCCGGCCTCGAACGAATGGACCATGACGATGTCCGGATGACCGTCCCGGATCATGGCGCGAAAAGCGTCGCCGCGGTCGGGGTATCGCATGTCGTACGTCTCTGCCACGACAATCCCCGCTGCTGCGCTGGCGCAGGCCTGCTCGAATTCCGAACGCCGCACATGGCCGCACAGGTAGAGAAGCCTGTCGCCCGCGCCCAGATTTTGCAGGACGAGCCGCGCCAGCGCCTGCCCGTCGCCATCTGCGGCCCTGATCCGGCGAAAGCCGGCGGTGCGCGCCGCCGACGCGGTCGCCTCGCCAACCGCGAAGAACGGAAAATCGCGCAGTTCGGCAATCAGGGGGGCAGGTGCGTGGCGCACGCCGTTCGCGCTCGTCGCCGCGACGGCCGTTAGCCGGCTTGCATCGACATCATGAACGGCAAGGGGCACTACTTCGCCGATCGGAAAAATCACCGGCTCATGACCCCTCGCCCGCAGTGCTTCCGCCGTCGCCGAAGCGCCGGGTTCGGGGCGCAGGACGAGCACGCGCGCCATTCAGACCCAGTCCGCGAAGAAATCCGGGCCGGCCTTGTCGCGCAGGCGGCGTCCGGCGTCCTCGCCGATCGCAGCCGCGTCGCTCGCCGCGCCTGAAGCCTCGATCTCATGGACGCGCGCGCCGTCCGGTGTCAGCACCATGCCGGAAAAATCGAGCCGGTCGCCCGCAACCGTCGCGAGGCCGGCGATCGGGGTGCGGCAGGACCCGTCGAGCTGCGCCAGGAAGGCCCGCTCGCAGGCAAGCGCCAGCGCCGTCTCGCGGTGGTTGATCGCGGCCAGCATGGCCGACGCCTTCAGGTCGCCGCTGCGCTGCTCGACGCAGATCGCGCCCTGTCCGGGAGCGGGCGGGAAAACATCGAGCGGCAGCAATTCCGTCGCCACATCGGCGAGGCCGAGACGCCGCAGGCCTGCGAGCGCCAGCAATGTGCCGTCCGCCTGTCCCTCGTCCAGCTTGCGCAGCCGCGTCTGCACATTGCCGCGAAAGCCGGTCACGTTGAGGTCCGGCCGCATGCGCTTCAACAGAGCCTGGCGGCGCAGCGAGGACGTGCCGACGGTCGCGCCCGCCGGCAGGCCGGCGATCGACGCTGCCTTGCGGCCGATGAAAACATCGCGCGGGTCCTCGCGTTCGAGGAAGGCCGACAGTTCGAGCCCTGCCGGCAGCACCGTCGGCATGTCCTTGGACGAATGGACGGCGATGTCGATGCGGCCGTCGAGCAGCGCCTCCTCGATCTCCTTGGTGAACAGGCCCTTGCCGCCGGCTTCCGACAGCGGCCGGTCCTGGATGCGGTCGCCGCTGGTAGTGATGACCTCTATGGCGAAGGCGTTTTCCGGAAAGCCGTGCGCCTGCATCAGCAGGCCGCGCACCTGATGCGCCTGCGCCAGCGCCAGCGCGCTGCCGCGCGTTCCGATCCTGAACTGGCCGATCCCGAACTGGTCTGTTTGCATGCCTTGCGGACCGTGTTAACCCGTGCCCCACCGGTAGGGCCTGAATCCGCCCCTTGAATGGCCTGGCCGGCAGGCTCTCCTAACGGGGTTTTGGAAACCCGGCAAATCATGCCCGATTTCGACCAATCACGTATCATGCTCGGCATCGAAACGAGCTGCGACGAAACAGCCGCGGCCGTGGTCGAGCTGCGTCCGGACGGCGCGCCGGCGATCCGGTCGAACATCGTGCTGAGCCAGATAGAGGAGCATGCGGCTTTCGGCGGCGTGGTGCCTGAAATCGCCGCCCGCGCCCATGTCGAGGCGCTGGACGGCATCGTCAGGGCGGCGCTGGACGA
>Ga0209792_1001611_pt1 | contig 10460 bp, 12 predicted proteins | sample EBPBio142005_DNA_FD_185860 | JGI IMG/M metagenome (GOLD analysis project Ga0209792, IMG submission 185860) | Wastewater treatment Type I Accumulibacter community from EBPR Bioreactor in Madison, WI, USA - Reactor 1_6/14/2005_ DNA (SPAdes)... | ecosystem: Engineered > Bioreactor > EBPR >...
GGAAATGTCTTCCACCTGTGCGAGGATGCCTCGGCCGTGAACCTCGAGTCGGCCGACAACACCATCTACTCGGGCACCGTGGCCGACGCTCACGCGGCAGGCAAGGACCGACTCACGCTGCAGGTCGATCAGGAGATCAAGCAGTGCGGCTTCGAGGACAAGACTGACGAAGTGGTGCAGTCTCCCTAGCGGTCCTAGGTGGAGGCGACTCCATAGGCGACATACCGCCACGAGGGCGGGAGCCGATTGAGAACCCGGTCAACGCCGGTGAACAGTCGGCGCTGACGCTCGGTCAGACCGAACATCGCCAACACGCCGGTCGTCTCCAGCGTGTGACCCGAGAATTCGGACAACTCCGACTCGAGCTCCGCGAGCGTGGGGTAGTGCCAGGGGCCCGACCTTCGTCGACGGGCCGCGGCTCGCGCAAGACCATGAAGGGCAGTCGCACGCACGTTCTCCGCGTAAAGCAGCACTCCGCCCGGTCGCAGCGCGCGCCTGATCTCTGCGAGGGCACGGCTCCGGCCCTCACTGCCCAAGGGCTGCACACCACCGATCACCGATTTGAAGACGATGACATCGAAACGGGCCCGCCACGGGATATCGGTCACGTCGATGTCGTGGTAGCTGATCCGCGACGACTGGGAGAACTGCTCGTGCAGCGGCGAGGCGAGCGCACGCGAGTCGCTGCGATTCGTGCAGGTCACCTCGTGACCGTGCGACGCCATCCAGAGCGACGGCCCGCCGGGGCCCGCCCCCACTTCGAGGCAATCGAGGGTAGTGCCGACCGACTCGATGTAGGGTCGCCACGCATCCAGCGCGACGGACCAGGTGCCGACGTCCCACCCCAGAATCTCTGCCGTCGTCGGCATCCGAGTGGCCGTGGGGTCGCTCATAGGTCGACACTAGCGGGGCCCCGGCATGCGGCGAAAGGCCCGCGGCCGCGTGGCCGCGCAATCCGTGACGTGCCGGGGCTCAGCCGAAGGCGCCGAGGATCAGGCCAGCGACAGTCAGCGAGACGATGTCGCCTCCGACCTCGATGGCCCACACGCGCAGGCCCTGACCGCCGAACAGGCGGTGCGAGAGCGAGCTCGCCGCAGCGATCCCCACCCCGAGGAGCAGGCCCGTCAGAGCACCACCCAACGGACCGACCGGCCCCGTCGCCACGCTCACGAAGTGGATCACGACCGCCGTCGCGATCACCTGCACGAGTGCCCCCACGGCCGTGAGGCCGAACGTGAGGCCCATGCCATGAGCGTTCGGCGACTTCTGTGGATCGCTGCCCATGGCCTTCACCCACAGCGGGTAGAAGGTCTTGGGAGCGAACCAGATCGCGCCGATCACGAAGAACGCCACGAAGGCGACGAGGATTGCCAGCCAATTGAGCTCAGAGAGGATCATGGCGGTGAGCCTAGCGAGCTACCGCGCGCGAGCGCACCCCACGGCGTGAGCGCTACGACCAGGGCGACGGGCGGTCGTGGTCGGGGGATGCGTCATCCGGGATCGCCTGCACCGGCTCCCCGCCCGCGCGGATGCAGAGCCAGCGCAAGCCCTCGGCGCTCTCCGGCAGGCAGCGCCACGTGCGCCAGACACCTTGCCCGACACGGATGACCGTGCCCGGTCCGACATCAACGATGTCGTCGTCAAGACCCATCTGTCCGCGCCCCTCGAGGAACACGTAGAGCTCCTCGATGCGGGAGTGGGCGTGCCAGTAGCCGGCCTCCTCCCCCGGTTCGTAGGAGTTCGCGGTCATGCCGATGAACTGGGTCTGCAGCTCGTGGTCGACGACGCGCCGTCCGTCACGCGAGGTGCGGGGGCGGAAGCCGCCGAAGTGCGCGCGCCAGTCGGGGAACGCGCCCATCTCGAGAATCTCGTAGTCGCTCATGCGGGCCCCCAGTGCTACCGCGCGCCCTCGCCGCTAGGCGACGCGGCGACGACGAACGACGAGCGCGACACCGACGAGGCCGAGCAGGAGTCCGGTGGCCGCGATCGGCGCGACATCCACTCCGGTGTTGGCGAGAGCTGGCTTGACCGGGGTGTCGATGATCGTGACCCACCACGAGTTGTAGTTGAGGGTGGTGGCCGTGTCCACAATGTCACCCGAGAGCACGGGCGCGACGCCGAAGGTGGCCAGCGGCGTGCTGTACAGGGCGGAGTAGACCGTGTCGCCGGGGTACTCCACCACCCAGGCGATGCCTGCGCTGTCGATGGCGAGACCATAGGAGTTCTCCGCCTCGGCGGAGAACGTCCAGCTGGCGACGTACGTCGCGGTCACGGCCACGGGGTCGAGGGTGAAGAGGTCACCGTCCTCAGCGAGCAGGTACAGGATGCCCGTGGTGGGGTCGACTGCGGCTCCGTAGGCGTTTGTCGTAAGGGCGGCCAGGGCCCCGAGGTCGGTCGCCGCGCCGGTAGCCAGGTCGACTCGATACAGCTCGTTGAAGTCGAAGACGTAGGCCGCCCCATCCAGACCGATCACCAAGGTGTCGACGTCAACCGGGGTGGCGCCGTCGAGTACCGGCCCCACTTCGACCAGGGCGCCCGTGAGGGTGTCCCACTTGACCAGCACCGAGTCGGCATCCCAGATCGTGCCGTACAGCGTCTTGGACGACGCATCCCACGACGCCTGGTAGGCGCATTCGTATCCCGCGTTTCCGGAGCCGATCGCGGTGGTAGCACCGGTCGCCGAATCCACGTCGAAGATCGTCGCATCGGTGCCGCTGAGGCACGAAGCGGCGATCAGCGTGTCGCCGTCAGGCAGGCTGGGGCCGGCCGCATTGGCGGGTGACGCGACGGCGAGGAGTGCGATCGAGAGGCCGGTGACGGCGAGGGCGGTGCGCAGGGCGGTCATGTCGTCCATTCGGGCCGGGATCAGAGACTTCCCACACCATACAGCATTCACTCAGGATGCTGCGACAGCCCTTTCGGTGGTCCCGTCAACGGCACCAGCCCTCGAGCCGGTGCGCCGATTCGGTGTAGTCCAGCGATCCCGTCGAGTCCGCGATGACGAGGTCGTACGCGGCATCGTCGGGGGCCTCGAGCCGGACGCCGTTGAGGGCGTAGAACACGTAGGTCGCGAGCCAGCCCAGACGCTTGTTGCCGTCGACGAGCGCACGGTTGCGGGTGAGGGACTCGAGCAGCACAGCCGCTTTCTCGTGGATGCCGGTGTAGGCGTCGCGCCCGTACAGGGTGGTCTGGGGGCGCGTCGCCGCAGCATCCAGAAGGCCCAGATCTCGCACCGCCGGAACGCCGAGATCAGCGGCGAGCGCGAGGAGGTCTTCGAGAGTGAGGAACTCCACCGTCACTGTGCGAGACGGTCGAGAAGAGCCGCGTACCGCTCACGGCCGAGCGCAGACAACTCGGACACGCGCTCGGTGCGCACGTGCCGGGCGGCGGCCTCCGTGATCGCGCGAGTGGTCGCCTCCTGCTTGCTGATCCCCTGAGCCTCGGCGAGGAGGGCGAGGGCGCGTTCCTGCTCGTCGGTCAGTCTCAGAGTCATTGCCATGGTGGCGATGGTATCACTTTGGTATCACGCGTTGAAGCGGAACTCCACCGCATTCCGGCACGGAGCAACCTCATCGAGCCACCAGGGTCGCTACGAGCAGTACTCACTCGGTGGTCGGGAGGTTGTGCGCACATCGATAGATTCGACAACGTCACTCTGGACGTTGAAGACGAGCCACATCCCACTACTATTCGGCATTGCGTAGTAGAGAGTCGGGTTGTCACCCCCGCCATACTCACCGGACTTTGTGATCGTCGGGTGGGCGGTCAGGAGTTCTTCGAAGGTTGCGCCGACACCAATCCCCTCCGCGGTACGTGGAGAGTATGTGCTCACGGGGCCCGAGCGATCCCAACGCCCTATCGAGATGCCTGTGATCGTGGAGAAATCATCAGCAAGGTACGCAACCAGCGAGAGAGATCCTTCACGGAACCGTGCAGCCGGACAGTAGTCGGGCAACGTGTCTTCGACGAAAGCTCCCATCGATGGCCGCACGTCAGCGATCTGCCCGTCGTAGGGAACCGGCCCGATTCCGCCAAAGTCAATCAGCCAGGAGCTCGGATCCTCGAGATTGATGTCGGGGGATGCCGGCGCCACGGGTGACGGGGCCGCCGAAGCGATTGGTGGAGTGACGGAAGCCGCAGGTGTCTCGGAAGCCGTAACTGTCTCGGAGGCCTTCGGAAGTTCGTCCTCCGCCCCCGGGATGCACCCGCTCAGCAAAGTCAGGACAGCCCCAACACCAACCGCAGTCGCGAAGAACGAAGCGATTCCCCTAGTTTTGCTCATGGAGCCAAGGGTATTTGAAGGCCTGCTTCCTCAGAAGCTCAATGGGCTAGTTGTTGAAGCGGAACTCGACCACGTCGCCGTCTTGCATGACGTAGTCCTTGCCCTCGATGCGGGCCTTGCCCTTGGCTCGGGCCTCGGCGATCGAACCGGTCGCGACGAGGTCGTCGAAACTCACGATCTCGGCCTTGATGAAGCCCTTCTCGAAGTCGGAATGGATGACGCCCGCCGCTTGCGGCGCCTTCCAGCCCTTGCCGATCGTCCAGGCCCGGGCCTCCTTGGGGCCAGCAGTGAGGTAGGTCTGCAGACCGAGGGTGTCGAAGCCGATGCGGGCCAGCTGGTCGAGACCGCTCTCGGTCTGGCCGGTGCTCGCGAGGAGCTCCGCGGCATCCACCGAGTCCAGGTCGATCAACTCGGACTCCAGCTTGGCGTCGAGGAAGACGGCCTGAGCGGGAGCGACGAGTGCGGCGAGGGCGCGCTTGGCTGCGTCATCCGCGAGGATCGCCTCGTCGACGTTGAAGACGTAGATGAACGGCTTCGACGTCAGCAGGCCGAGCTCGCGGATCGGTTCGAGGTCGAGGCCCGAGGCCGACAGCGGCGTGCCCGCGTCGAGCGCCTTCTGCGCGGCGAGCGCGGTCTCGAGCACGATCGGCTCGATGCGCTTGGTCTTGACTTCCTTCGCGTATCGGGCGACGGCCTTCTCAAGGGTCTGCAGGTCGGCGAGGATCAGCTCGGTGTTGATCGTCTCCATGTCGGATGCCGCGTCGACCTTGCCGTCGACGTGCACCACATCCGGGTCGCTGAAGCCGCGCACGACCTGGGCGATCGCGTCGGCCTCGCGGATGTTGGCGAGGAACTTGTTGCCGAGCCCCTCCCCCACGCTCGCCCCCTTGACGATGCCCGCGATGTCGACGAACGACACCGGCGCCGGCAGGATTCGCTCGCTGCCGAACAGCTCGGCCAACTTGATGAGCCGCCAGTCGGGCAGGTTCACGACGCCGACGTTGGGCTCGATCGTCGCGAACGGGTAGTTCGCCGCGAGCACGGTGTTGCGGGTGAGCGCGTTGAACAGGGTGGACTTGCCGACATTGGGCAGTCCGACGATCGCGATAGTGAGAGCCACGATCCTCAATCGTACCGGCGTGCCCACCCGCTGAAGTCGGGGGCCGGTGCGACGATCGACATGTGCCGCTGGACTTCACCGCAATCGACTTCGAGACCGCCAACAATTCGCCAGCGAGCGCGTGCTCCGTCGGACTGGTGAAGGTCCGCGACGGTCGGGTGGTCGACTCGGCCTACTGGCTCATCAAGCCCCCGCTCGGCTACGACGCCTTCCTCGAGTGGAACGTGCGCATCCACGGCATCATGGCCGCGGATGTCACGGACGCCCTGCTCTGGAGCGAGCAGCTGCACGACCTGCAGTCGTTCGCCGAGAACGACGTGCTGGTCGCCCACAACGCGGGATTCGACATGGGCGTGATCGCTGCGGCGAGTGCGGCCTCGTTCGTGCCGAGCCCGAGCTTCGACTACCTGTGCAGCCTGCATGTCGCGCGCCGCACCTACCACCTCGACTCCTACCGACTGCCGTCGGCCGCGATGGCCGCCGGCTTCGAAGACTTCGCGCACCACAACGCGCTCGCGGACGCCGAGGCGTGCGCGGCGATCATCGTGCACGCGGCCGACCGGCACGGGGCATCCGACATCGGCGAACTCGCCGAGGCGGTCGGCACGACGCTCAAGCGTGTCGGCACCCCGCTGGAGTCCGTGCAGTAACCGCCACGGTGATCGAGCTCGTCGAGATCTCGACGTCGCTCGATCACCGGTCGCGCGACTACCCGTTCTGCGGGAAGCCCAGGTTGATGCCGCCGTGGCTCGGGTCGAGCCAGCGGCTCGTGACCGCCTTCTGGCGGGTGAAGAAGTGGATCGCGTCGGGGCCGTAGGCCTTGGTGTCACCGAACAGCGAGTCCTTCCAGCCACCGAACGAGAAGTACCCGACCGGCACGGGGATCGGCACGTTGATGCCGACCATGCCCACGGTCACCTCGCGCTGGAAGCGGCGCGCCGCACCACCGTCATTGGTGAAGATCGCCGTTCCGTTGCCGTACTGGCTGGAGTTGATGAGCGCGAGACCCTCGTCGTAGGTCGCGACGCGCACGACCGACAGCACCGGTCCGAAGATCTCGTGCTTGTACACGTCGGAGTCGGTGGAGACATTGTCGATGAGCGTCGGGCCGAGCCAGAAGCCGTCCTTGCCGCCATCGGCCTGGATGCCACGGCCGTCGACCACGACGGTCGCCCCGTCCTTCGTGGCGATGTCGATGTAGCCCGCGACCTTGTCGCGGTGCTCCTTCGTGATGAGGGGACCCATGTCGCAGCCGCGAGTTCCGTCGCCGACCTTGAGGCCCGACATGCGCTCCTGGATCTTGGCGATGAGCTCGTCGGCCACGGGCTCGACGGCCACCACGACGGAGATCGCCATGCAGCGCTCGCCGGCCGAGCCGAAGCCCGCATTGACGGCCGAGTCGGCGACGAGGTCGAGATCGGCGTCGGGCAGCACGAGCATGTGGTTCTTGGCACCGCCGAGGGCCTGCACCCGCTTGCCGTGGTGTGAGGCGGTCTCGTAGATGTACTTGGCGATGGGGGTGGACCCCACGAACGAGATCGCCTGCACGTCGGGGTGCTCGAGCAGCGCATCCACCGACTCCTTGTCGCCGTGCACGACGTTGAAGACGCCGTCGGGCAGGCCGGCCTCCTTGAGCAGCTTCGCCATCCAGATGGCGGCCGACGGGTCCTTCTCGCTCGGCTTGAGCACGACGGTGTTGCCCGCGGCGATCGCGATGGGGAAGAACCAGAGCGGCACCATGGCCGGGAAGTTGAACGGGCTGATGATGCCCACGACCCCGAGCGGCTGGTGCAGCGAGTAGACATCGACACCGGTCGACACGTTCTCCGAGTACTCGCCCTTCATGAGGTGCGGGATGGATGTCGCGAACTCCACGACCTCGAGCCCGCGGGCGACCTCGCCCAGAGCGTCGCTCGTGACCTTGCCGTGCTCGTTGGTGAGGATCGCCGCAACCTCGGACTTGCGTGCGTTGAGCAGCTCGCGGAAGGCGAAGAGGACGGTCTGGCGCTTGGCCAGCGAGGAGTCGGCCCAGGCAGGGAAGGCGGCCTTGGCGGCCTGCACGGCGGCGTCGACATCGGCAACGGTCGCCAGGCGCACCTCGCGCGAGACGGTCCCCTCGGCGGGGTTGTACACGGGCGCAGTGCGAGTCGAGGCGCCGGCCGCGGCCGCTCCGTTGATCCAGTGGTCGAGGACTTCAGTCATGGCACGCTCTCTTCGTCGCGGTTCGTGTGGTGTGGTCCCAGTCTGGAGCCCGAGTGATCTGCATTCAAGAGCTATTCATGCACAGGCAATGTGCACTATCGCACAGGCAGCAGCTCGTCCGCGCGCTGCCTGACCTCGGCGAAGAGCGCATCACGCACCACCCGCACCGCCTCGACTCCGAGGCTGTCCTTGCGCACCGACAGCGAGAACATCAGACGGAAGTCGACCTCGTCGGGCAGCACGGGCGCCAGCCTGGGGTCCGACTCGGCCATGAAGGCGTGGAGCAGACCGATGCCCGCCCCGCTGCGGGTGGCCTCCAGCTGGGCGAACACGTTGGTCGACCCGAAACCCACGTGCATGCCGTTGAGCACGGGAGCGAGGTCGAGTTCGCGCACGGTGAGCAGGGCATCCACGTAGAAGACGAGCGGATGCCGCTCCAGGTCGCTCAGCGACACGATCGGCGGATGCGCGGCGAGGTAGTCGCGCGAGGCGTACAGCCTCAAGGCGTAGGGCGCGAGGGCCTCGGCGGTCAGCCGCGAACTCGTGGCGGACCCGACCGTGACGGCGATGTCGAAGCCCGAGCCGCGCAGGCTCAGCGGGCTCGTCGAGGTGACCAGTTCGACAGTGATGCCGGGATGCTCCGCCTGAACCCTGACCAGACAGGGGGCCGCGAAGACAGTTCCGAAGCCCTCGGGCGCGACGATCCGCACAGTGCCCCGAGGCCCGTCGGCTCCCCCGGATGCCGCGTCGACGACCTGCTCGACGACGTGCTCGAGCCCGGCGGCTCGTGCCGCGACATCCCGACCGATCACGGTCAGCTCCCAGCCGTCGGCGCCGCGGTCGAGCAGCCGCACACCCAGCGCCAACTCCAACCGGTCGATGCGTCTGCGCACCGTGGTGTGATCGACACCGAGCAGTGTGGCGGCGGAGACAAGCCTGCCCGACCGTGCGACGGCGAGCAGATAGCGCAGGTCGTCGGTGCTCACATCGAGCGGATGCGGAACCGACGCGGTCATGACACCACCCTATGACTGGCCCGGCTTGCACTGCCTCGCGGTTCGAAGCCGGGTAATGTCCGACGCCCGGGTGATACTGGGCCCATGGACCCCATCCTCGCCCTCATCGTGGGACTCGCCGCCGGCGCCGTGCTCGGCGCTGCCATCGGTCTGCTTGCCGGGCGACTGCGCGGCGCAGGTGCGGATCCTGCCGTGATCGAGGCACGGCACGCGACCGCGCTCGCACAGCTGCAGGCAGACGAACAGGAGCGGCGGGCCGAGCTCGGTTCGCAGCTCGCTGCCGCGCAGGCCAGCCTCGCGGGACTCCGCGAGCAACTGCACATGGCGCAGCAGCAGTACGGGGAGGCCGTCGAGCGTGCCCAGGCTGAGGCGCAGGAGCGCGCGGCCGAGGGAAAGGTTCTTCAGGCGCTGTCTCCGGTGCAGGAGACGCTGCGCACCATGCAGCAGAAGGTGCTCGACATGGAGCAGCAGCGCAGCCGCCAGCACGGCGAGCTCTCCGAGCAGTTGCGCACCGCGACCGAGTCGGAGGAGCGACTGCGTGCGACCGCGGAATCGCTCGCATCCGCCCTGCGCAACAATGCGACCCGTGGCGTCTGGGGCGAGACCCAGTTGCGCAACCTGGTCGAATCGGCCGGCCTGCTCAACCGCGTCGACTTCACCGTGCAGACCAGCATCAGCTCCGAGTCCGGCGCGCGTCGCCCCGACATGGTGCTGCGCCTTCCCGGCGGCAAGTCGATCGCGGTCGACGCGAAGGTTCCCTACAACTCCTACATCGACGCGAGCGCCATCCCCGCGACTGCCACCGGAGAGCAGGAGGCGCGGCGCCAGAGCCTGCTCGCGCAGCACGCGAAGCAGGTGCGCTCGCACGTCGACGCGTTGTCGGCCAAGAGCTACTGGACCGGCCTCGACTCGAGCCCCGAGTTCACCATGGCCTTCATTCCCAATGAGTCGCTCCTGTCGGTGGCGCTGGATCAGGATCCCGGCCTCCTCGACTACGCCTTCAGCAAGCGGGTGCTGCTCGCCTCCCCCGTGAGCTTCTGGGCGACTCTGAAGACCGTCGCGTTCACTTGGCAGCAGGAGGTGCTCACCGAGGACGCCAAGCGGCTGTTCGACCTCGGCAAGGAGCTCTTCGGTCGCATCGCCACCCTCGGGGAGCACGCCGAGAAGCTGCGGCGCTCGCTCGACTCGACCGTGGCCAACTACAACCAGTTCGCGAGTTCCCTGGAGTCCCGCGTACTGGTGACCGCCCGCAAGCTCGACCAGCTCGACGAATCCAAGATCATTCCCGCCCCCGGCGTAGTGGAAGAACGGCCCAAGCCCCTCAGCGCCATCGAGTTCGAGCTAGCCTCCCTCGATGAGCTCGAGGGAGTCGCCCGCCCCGAGCTGGAGCTTCCCGGCATGGAGCTGCCGGCCGTGCCCGCCAAGGGCAGCAAGAAGACGGCCTAGTCGAGGTGGCCACAATGCTGGGTGCCAGCCCCTTCGCATCCAGCTTCTCGGCCACCTCGATGTCACTGACGAGGGCAGGTAGGTGAGACCCGCTAGTTGTCCAGCCACTTCGCGGCGAGGTGGTCGGCCTCGACCCGGCGGATCGTGCCCGAGTGCGACCGCAGCACAATGCTCTCGGTGCGGATGATCGGCCCGAGCCGACGCACACCGCGAACGAGCCCGCCATCGGTGACGCCCGTCGCAACGAAGAACGTGTTGTCACTACGCACCAGACTGTCAGCGTCGTAGACGTGATCGAAGAGCAGGCCCGCCGCTTCTCCCCGCGCGCGCTCCTCGTCGTCCTTCGGGGCGAGGATCGTCTGGATGACGCCGCCCAGGGCCTTGATCGCGCACG
>Ga0209792_1001612_pt1 | contig 10455 bp, 11 predicted proteins | sample EBPBio142005_DNA_FD_185860 | JGI IMG/M metagenome (GOLD analysis project Ga0209792, IMG submission 185860) | Wastewater treatment Type I Accumulibacter community from EBPR Bioreactor in Madison, WI, USA - Reactor 1_6/14/2005_ DNA (SPAdes)... | ecosystem: Engineered > Bioreactor > EBPR >...
GACGCGGGCGAGGTGGGTAGCGGCGCCGAGTGCGAATTGACGACCACGACGCTGTGGGCCGGCGGGGTGGTGGCGATCACGTCGGCGGTGCTGGGGTGAGCCCGACCGATTTACGCTTCCAGCAGACGCCGGGGACGACCGGCGATCTGGTGTTTGGGGAGACGGAGAGTGCGCTGACGCTGGCGAACGCGACGATCCGCGGCGCCTTCCCGGCGCTGCGCGTCGCGGTCCGGGTCGTGACGGTGGAGCGGGTCACGATCCGCGGGTTGTTTGCGCCGTTGACGGCGAGATTGTCGGGGACGTACCGATCGAATACGCAACGGCCGACGGTCGGGCAGACCGTCCACGCGTGGCAAGGGGCTTGGCATGCCGAGGCGGGAACCGCCTGGGGGCAGCAGGACGCGTCGGGCGCGCCGGTGGGGTGGGCGGCTTCCTGGGAAAGGGGTGCGAGGGCGTCGGCGGCGGTCGTGCACTGGCTGCCCGACAGCCTGAGCAGCGCGCCAATCGACCGGTTGATGCGGCACCGGGACGCGTCGGGTTTGGGTGCGCTGATGGCGGTGGCGCACCAGGAGGCGACCCCGGTCTGGCAAGACCGCGTCGGGATCTTTGAGGGCGCCGATCCGAGGAACGAGGGCACGCGCTTCCGGCACCAGGATGGGGATCGAACGTCACGCACGTCCTGCGCGAGTGCCTGGCAAGTCTCGACCCGTCATCGGCGGTCGAACGGTAACGGCTTCCATGTCGCGACGCCGTTCAGCCAGGCCTGGCACGGGCGATTCCAGGAGGCCAGGGTGCCGCCCATCGGCGTCAGTGTCGTTCGGCCGCCCGAGCCGCCCGTGCCTTCGCCGTGCTACACGCCGAGCGGGCATCTGGTGTTTGCGCTGCCGGGGAGGGCGGACACGGGTCTGGTCTTTGTTTGCGACGCGTCGCCCGCTCCAACGGACACGACGGTGGTCGTTCCCGTTCGGAGGGTCTATCTCGTGCTCAATGATGTTTCGCTTCACCGCCTGATCGATGGCGCCGAAGTGCCGGTCTTCACCCTGTCGCTGTCGCTCGATGCGGGGTCCTGGACGTGGGGGTTCGAGGCGGTGTTGCCGGTGAGCGCCGAGCCGCTCGTCGACCCGGCCCACGCCTCGGGGCCGGTCGAACTGGTGGTCAGGGTGAACGGCACGGCGTTTCGGGTGCTGGCCGAGGCGATCAGCCGGGAGCGCAGGTTTGGGGAAGCCAGTATTCGGGTTTCGGGTCGGGGGCGGAACGCGGTTCTGGCGGCGCCCTACGCGCCGGTGATGACGTTCGCGAATGCGGAAGGGCGTACCGCGCGGCAGTTGATGGACGACGTGCTGACGCTCAATGGCGTGTCGCTGGGCTGGACCGTCGATTGGGGCCTCACGGACTGGATCGTGCCGGCCCGGGTGTTTGCGCATCAGGGGACGTGGATCGAGGCGCTGGCGGCGATCGCCGGCGCGGTTGGGGGTGAACTGTTACCGCACCCGACAGACCAAAGCCTGCGCGTGCGGCATCGTTATCCGGTGGCGCCGTGGGAATGGCACACGGTGACGCCGGACGTTGTGCTGCCGGTCGATGTGGTCGCCCGCGAGTCCGTGAGATGGCTGGAGAAGCCCGCTTACAACCGGGTCTTCGTGGCGGGTCAGGAAGTCGGTGTGCTTGGGCAGGTGACGCGGGGCGGGACGGCGGGCGAGGTGCTCGCGCCGATGGTCGTCGATCCGCTGATCACCGAAGCGGCAGCGGCCCGGCAACGGGGACTCGCGGTGCTGGCCGACACCGGTCGCCAGATCGAGGTGAGTCTGCGCCTGCCGGTGTGGGCGGCGACCGGGATCATCGAGCCGGGCGCGTTCGTGGAATACCAGGACGGCAGCGTGACGCGATTAGGGATGGTGCGCGCGACGCACGTGGAGGCGGGCCTGCCGGAGGTGTGGCAGACGCTCGGGGTGCAGGCCTATGCATAACCTGTATGAGCAGTTTCGGCAGTTGCTGCCGGATCCGCCGTTGCAGGCGGGAACGGTGATCGATGTTGGATCGGGCGTGGTCACCGTCGAATTGCCGGGTGGCGGGCGGGTGAGGGCGCGCGGTCACGCGGCGATCGGGCAACCGGTGTTTGTTCGCGACGGCGTGGTTGAGGCGGTGGCGCCGAATCTGCCGATCGAAGTGATCGAGATCTGAATCCAGGCAACGAGCGGAATGGTGAATAGCTTGCCCATTTCGTAAGCACACCTCCCCAGCCTCACTGAAGGATGAGAAAGGGTCGCCTTTCCACAGGCTTATCCCCAACGCTATGCACAGGTGCTGTGCACAGACAGGCTGCCAACGGCAGAACCGTGGTGTAAGTGAGCAGTGGCCCGATTCCCGTAACGACTTTACCCACGAAACCCGCCGCTTGGCGGGTTTCTGCTTTCTGGAGAACGAAGCGATGGAAGAAACCCAAGTCGAGCGGCGCAAGATGGTGACGGTGCCGCAGGAAGAATTCGAAGCGATCCTGGAGCGAGCGGCGGAGCGAGGCGCGCGGCATGCGCTGTCGGACGTCGGGCTCGATGGGCCGGAGGCTGCGCGGGACATCAGCGAGTTGCGCAGTCTGCTCGATGCGTTCAACGAGGCGAAGAAGACGGCGGGACTGACGATCGTGAGGATGCTGGTGACGGGCCTCGTGTTGGCGCTGCTTGCTGGGGCGTTCGTGAAGCTGAAGGTGTTCGGGGGTGGGCAGTGAGGGGGCAGCAGAGGCAGCGGTGTGCCGGCACGCGTGCCGGGATCCGAAGGAGGTTGCGGACACCTTCGACGATGTCGTCAGGAAGATGCGCCGGGATGCCAGGTCTATGGCCAGGCCGAAAGTGAGTCGTTTGGCTCAGGCGAGTTTCCATGGAATACTAAACTTTCACCGCGCCGCTGCCCGAGGACACCTGCGCGGCGAAGTACGACCCCAGTTGTGCGAGCCTGCTCATCCTGCTGCGTTACGGCAGTGGCCTGCCGTTCTACCGCATTGAAGCGTTGCAGGCGAGTCTCAACGTGCCGCTGCCGGATCCCACCCAGTGGGACCCCATGTTCCAGGCCGTGCCGGCGCCGTGCGCCGTCTTCGGCGAACTGATCCGCCAAGCCGGACAGGGCGATCTGCTGCACTGCGACGGCACCCGGGCGAAGATTCTATCGCTGATCGTCGCAAGGAACTGCTCGAAGCCGCCGGTCTAGCGCCCGAGGCCAAGGCCATCAACACCTCGGGCATCGTCGCCGTGCTCGCTCAGGGGCAGCACGCGGCGCGGTATTTCACCGGCCATTCGCATGCAGGGCAGAACCTGTCGGATACCGCCGCCACCCACAACTCTCGAGCGACGTGCTCGCCCCGTCCCCGTGTTTCGCGCCACCGCTTGAAGCGCTCCCGTACCTGTTCAAGGCTCTCGCCATCCTTTGCTTCCATCACCTTCGCCAGATCGTCCATCTGCTGCTCTCCTCTTCGGATTGAATTCGCAGCAAACGTTACCAAGGGCGTTCAGAGATTTCATGCAAGCTTGCCGGAGGGACACAGTTTGGGCATTGCCTGATGTTGAGCGATTGTCACGTCAGCGGCAGGTCGGTGGTAACTGTAATGCAGATGACGTCCGTGGTGATTTCGCCCAACGACCGGTGAGGAATCTTCACCAAGAGCTCACCGGCCCGTTGCGACGTGTGCCTGCGCTTCGACACAGACAGGTCCGCGTAGCCGAGGCGTATGCGCGACTTGATCGGTTTTTCTATGACGCGCCAAGGCAAGCGGAAGATGGCCGGGATCATCAGGCACGTGCAGGTGGCGGTTTCGAATGCAGCGCAACCTTGTCGGCGTCCACTCGCACTGTCGCAGCCACGACCTATCGCCTTTTCGAACCAAACTTCGCCGAACCCGAGGAGGGCACCTTATAATATGGCAGTCTTGTCCTCGACGAACAAACGTGGCAGTCGGTATTCCCCGCACGGAGGAGGCCAGGGCCTCGCCACTCGGAATGCATAAGCTATGGCACTGTTCCTGCCTGTTTTTAAAGCAGTTTCTGGAAACCTTGATCATCCAAACCTCGTCTGCCATTACCTGCGCCAACTATTCCGCCAATGAGTGGACATCGAAATCAGCGACGAAAGACACGATAGTTGTTAATAAATCAGATGGTTAATGCACTCATCTTCATATGCTGTCCGAGTCGCGAGGCTCTGCGGAGGAGGCGCCGCCTTTTTCAGTTCTCGCATCTCACCGGCTTCACTTCAGCAGCGGAGCCCGGCATCCAGGTCAACTTCGATCGGACCGAACCATTGTCCTTTCGCCAGCGAGTGGATTCGTGTCCTCTCTTTGAGCTGATTCCTCTGGTTTGAGGAGATCGCAAACTTCATCAACGGGAGGTCGCAATGAAAGAATTTCGAGTTTCTCTTGCGGTGACCATCGTCTGCCTTTGCGTGGCCGCCTTTTGGGGCGCCAAGAACGGCATGGGGATGGTCCAGGCTGTGGTTCTTGCAGCGATGCTTGGAGTGATGGAGGTGAGTCTGTCGTTTGACAATGCCGTGGTGAACGCATCTGTGCTGAAGGACATGGACGAAAAGTGGCAGCAGGTGTTTCTGACCATCGGGGTACTGATAGCAGTGTTCGGCATGCGCCTTTTCTTCCCGATTGCGATCGTGTCTGTAGCCACTGGCTTAGGGATGGGGGATGTGGCGACCATGGCGCTGGAGCGACCCGAGGAGTATTCCAGTCACCTTACAGATAGCCACGATGGCATCGCAGCATTCGGTGGCTTGTTCCTCTTACTCGTCTTCCTGTCGTTTCTATTCGACGAAGGGAGGGAGCTTCATTGGCTTGGCGTGATAGAAGAAAGACTCGCGAGTCTGGGAAAATTGGACTCCATTGCAGTGATGACGGCCTTGATCATTCTCTTTTGCATGCAAATGTGGTTACCGCTAGACCAGCCGACTCGGTTGAAAGTGCTGGTGGCGGGGCTGGGAGGAGTAATCCTGTTCGTGGCCGTCAGCAGTCTTGACAGTTTTTTCGAAAGCGAGGAAGTGGGAGAAGAGGCTGTTTCGACAGCCAAGCGCAACGGTGTTGCGGGCTTTCTCTACCTTGAGGTCTTGGATGCTTCGTTCTCCTTCGACGGAGTGATCGGCGCTTTTGCGGTCACGCGCGACGTCGTGATAATCATGTTGGGGCTGGCCATCGGTGCGATGTTTGTCCGTTCGCTGACTGTCCACCTTGTAAGGAAAGGTACGCTCGACGAGTACGTGTTTCTTGAGCACGGAGCACACTACGCGATTGGCGCGCTAGCTGTCATCATGCTTTCAGGTATAGTTGTCCATGTTCCGGAAATGGTTACCGCTTCGATCGGTGTCGCGTTCATTGCGCTGGCGCTGGTGTCCTCGCTCCGTTACAAGCGGCGCGAGCCGGAGGGCGTATCAGTAAAGTAGTAGCTTAAGGAGATTGAAATGGCTGTTTCGCTCAGTAAGGGCGGCAACGTCTCGCTGTCGAGAACGGTGCCGAGTCTCAAACACATCCTGGTTGGTCTTGGCTGGGACGCACGTTGCACGGACGGCGCCGACTTCGACCTCGATGCAAGTGCTTTCTTGCTCGCGGAGAGTGGGAAAGTGCGACGTGATCAGGACTTTGTCTTTTACAACCAACTTGTTTCATCATGCGGCTCGGTTAAGCATACGGGCGATAACACCACTGGAGCAGGCGACGGCGATGACGAGGCGCTAGAGATTGACCTCGAAAGGGTACCAGACCATGTCAAACGCTTGGTCGTCTGTGTGACCATCCACGATGCGGAGGACCGCAGGCAGAATTTTGGGCAGGTGTCGGACGCGTACATGCGCATTGTGAATATGGACAACGACGTAGAGATCGTGCGATTTGACCTTTCCGAGGACTACAGTACCGAGACGGCGATGATTTTTGGTGAGGTCTACCGTTACGGCGCCGAGTGGAAATTCAAAGCTGTCGGTCAGGGCTTCAGCGGCGGACTTGGTGCCATGTGCGGACAGTTCGGTGTCACAGTAACCTAGCTGACTTCCCAACAAGAATCACTGAAACGAAAAAAAGGAAAAACTATGCGAAGGCTGCCCGTGTACCTGTTGCTCGACACTTCGGGTTCCATGAGTGGAGAACCGATTGAAGCCGTCAAGAACGGCGTTCAGATTCTTGTTTCGACCCTGCGCCAAGATCCCTATGCGTTGGAAACGGCGTTTCTGTCGATTATTACATTTGACAGTTCGGCGAAACAGGTTGTTCCGCTCACCGAACTGGCAACATTTCAGACGCCTGCCATCTCCGCTAGCGGCACCACGGAACTCGGCGCAGCTCTGAGCCTGCTGGCGGATCGGATCGAAGCGGAGGTCGCCAAGACGACAGCAGCAGCGAAGGGTGACTGGAAACCTCTAGTGTTTATCATGACCGACGGAGCGCCAACTGACGACTGGAAGCGCGGCCTCGGCAGACTTCGTAAGGTCCGTACCGGAATCGTCATTGCTTGCGCCGCTGGTCCCGGGGCCGACACCACAGTTCTTAAGCAAGTCACCGAGGTCGTTGTCCAGCTTGACACGGCTGACCAGAACACAATCAAAGCATTCTTTAAGTGGGTCTCGGCAAGCGTCTCAACTGGCAGCCACAAGGTAGACCAAGGCCAGAAAGAGGTTTCCGGACTCGGCGATCTGCCGCCGCCGCCGCCAGAAGTTAACGTGGTTCTTTGAGGTGGAGAGAACATGGCTATCAGTTTGAAGAAGGGTCAGGGTGTAAGCCTCAAGAAGAGTGAGAACGATCTCTCGATGGTTACCATCGGCCTCGGCTGGGACATCCTCGAAGAGAAGTCTGGATTCCTGGGTGGTCTGTTCGCAAAGAAACCGGCTGAGTACGATCTCGATGTCGTAGCGTTCCTATGCGGAGCGGACGGCAAGGTGCATGATCTCGGCAAGATTGAAAACGACCGTCCTTCCTTGGTAAACGGTGACGTGGTGTTCTTCAATAGTATGCGCCACCATTCCGGGCAAATCTGGCTCACCGGTGACAACCGCACGGGGGCTGGTGAGGGCGACGATGAGCAGATCATAGTTAAGCTCAACGAATTACCCGAGAAATACGCAAAAGTCATCTTTGTCGTGCAGATCTACAAGGGCATCGAGAATGGTCAGAGTTTTGGAAAAATTCGAAACGCATTCATCCGGGCCGTGGACGGCAAGGGCCGCGAGATGACACGCTTTGACCTCTCGGGTGGCGCACAATACGCAGAGTGCCGATCCCTGCTTTTCGCCGAGCTCGTCCGCGAACGGGACGGCTGGACGTTTAATGCCATCGGGGCACCGTCCCAGTCGGATACCTTCATAGAGTTCCTCAAGCAGTACGTGTGAGCCTGGCATGAGCGACAGAAGACTGCCTGTCTATATTCTCCTTGATACCTCCGGGTCGATGCGCGGAGAAGCCCTTCATTCGGTCAACGTCGGCATGAGGGCGATGCTGAGTGCCTTGCGTAAAGACCCCTACGCCCTGGAGAGCGCGCATCTTTGCGTAATCACGTTCGACCTCGCGGCGAAGCTCTATTTGCCACTTACACAGATCCACGAGGTGCAATTCACTGACTTGGCCGTGCCGGAATCGGGAGCCACCTTCATGGGGGCCGCACTTCAACTCCTGGTGGATTGCGTGGACAAAGATGTCAAGAAGTCTACCAAGGACGCTAAAGGCGACTGGCGGCCCCTGCTCTTCCTGATGACGGACGGAAAACCAAGTGATCTGCACACGTTCCGCCAGACGATCCCCGAAGTAAAAGGGCGTAATTTTGGCTGTATTGTCGCGTGCGCGGTCGGGCCGTTTGCGAAGGAGGAATACCTTCGGGAACTGACGAATAGTGTTGAAACCATGGCCACGATGGATGAGGCATCTTTCTTACGGTTCTTCCAAATGGTTTCTGCAAGCGTGGCGGCGGGAAGCAGCAGTGCTGGGGTGACCGGGCAGGTGTCGCTTCCGCCTCCGCCACCCGAGGTTCAGTTGGTGCTTTGATGTGCCGGGTGGCAAATGAGGGCGCTTTGAATGGGTTTTGTATGGGCATCGTCGGGATCGACGTCCCAACAGGTAGGCACACCCCCACGCCCTTTGGATCTGTACGACACCGTGGCTGTTGCGATTGCCTCATAGTAGGCGACGCGACGGTGGCCGATACCCTTTCGGTCAGTGGGCACTGACCCCACAACCATAGGAGATGTCAATGCGCAGACTACCAGTGTTTTTTGTTGTGGACTGCTCGGAGTCCATGGTTGGAGACAATCTCAAGAAGATGGAGGATGGCCTACAGGCCATAGTGCGTGCCTTACGGGCGGACCCACATGCACTGGAGACAGTTTACGTCTCGGTTGTCGCTTTTGCAGGCGTCGCCAGGACCATCGCTCCACTGGTAGAACTAGTCTCCTTTTATACGCCTAGACTTCCTCTCGGTGGGGGAACGAACCTGGGAGCAGCTCTTGGTGCTTTGATGCGTGAAATCGACAAGTCTGTCAGGCGCACGACGGCCGAGCAGAAGGGGGATTGGAAGCCTGTCGTCTACCTCCTGACGGACGGCCGGCCGACTGACGATCCGAAGCCGGCTATCGACGAATGGAATGCAAAGTACGCAAAGAAGGCGACCATGGTCGCAATCGGGCTAGGCAAGTCCGCCGGTTTTTCGTCGCTTCGCAGCCTCACGCAGCATGTGCTCGTCTTCGAGGACTCGCAGGAGGGGGATTTCAGGAAGTTTGTAAATTGGGTTACGGCCTCCGTCGTTGCGCAGAGCAAGAGTGTCGGCGAGGGAGCCGAAGCACAAGCCTTGCCGAAACTCGACGAGAGTATCTTGAGCCTTGTAAAGGAGAGTCCGTCGATGGCGGACGAGGCTTGCGTAACGCTGGTAGGGCGCTGCCAGAAAACCCGTAAGCCTTACATTATCAAGTACGAACGAGCAATGCAGGACGTGGCCACCAGGGACTTCAAGCTACAGGTCGCACGTTACGAGATTTCAGGTTGCTATCCGCTGGACGAGGACTACTTCGCTTGGTCAGATCCACGTTCGACCAACCTGACGGTTAGCACTTCCGAATTGGTGGGCTCGCCAGGGTGTCCGCATTGCGGCAACATCTGCGCCTTCGCAGTTTGCGGGTGCGGCAAACTCATGTGCATCAATGGCCCGCAGGAGGCAGTTTGCCCCTGGTGCGAGAAAGACGTCGCTTTCGCTCCGGCTCCTTTGGACGCAGGCGGGTTCGACGTGGCTCGCGGACGGGGCTGACATACATGCACATGACGCGAAAGCTTACGGAGGCACAACGAGCGGGCTTTAGACCGATGATCGAAAATCTGATGCTGGGGCTTTTCGGACGCAGCAAGCAGCCTTTCTTTGACCTAGGCATGGTGGCACTGCCGCTTCTTGATGAGTTCATAGCAAGCGACGCGGTCTTCGACGAGGCGCATGCGTTTGCAATCGCCGTGATGAAACTCTGGAATACACGCTACCCCGGCAAAGAATTGAAACCTCTCCGAATACAGGAATCGACCGCATCCACCACGTCTGTTGAGCCCAATGCACTACTGGAAGACTTCACTGGTTTTTCCCATTCGGAAGACTTGCCTACCCTAGCATCACCGGCGGGGCCGACTGCGATCAACGACGACAGGAACCAAGAAATGACGCAGACCAAGCATGACGCCGCACCCGCCGGTTCGGCTGCTTTGAACGTCGCAGCGGAGCCAGGTCAGACTCCAGCGCAGAGCGCGGCTCCGGTGCGACCGGCCGAACATAAGCCAACATTCCGGGTGCCGAACGCACGAGTGGGGCAGGATTATGCTGACAAGATTAGCGGAGCAGATGCGGCTGGTGCACAGGTTCGCGTCAGGAACGTAAGGGTTCCGGATGGGTTAGGGCTCGACTTCGACGAAGGGTCTGGCGATCTGCATGGCAAGCCGGTCGTCGCAGGAGAACACAGGATTTTTCTCCAATGGTCGGTTGATGGTGTCTCGTGGTCGTCCGATGAGTGCCTCTTGATCGTCAACCCAGATCCGAGGAGCCTCTGGCAGAAGAAGGAGCCTTCCCGTGATGATCCCTACTACAAGCCGAACACGGATGGTGCGGTCTTGGAACTCACCGGGCACTGCATTGTTGCCGCCAGCCGACGCGGTCGTTCCCACGAGCATTCTGGAACATGCCGTGACGACGACTTTCTTGTCAACCATGACCAGGCATCGGGTTGGAGCTTGCTCGTGGTAGCGGATGGAGCGGGCAGTGCAAAGTCTTCCCGATGGGGATCGAAATTAGCGGTCGAGGCTTTCGGTGCTCACATCAGGGCGGAACTGTGCGGCAACTGTGGTGCTGGCATGACATCCGCCCTGGCCGTGTGGTCATCGGATCCTGATGCCGCCCGAAGGAAGCTTGGGACGGACTTCCACTACCTCTTCCACCGAGCAGCGAAACTCGCCGTTGAGGCGAT
>Ga0209792_1001613_pt1 | contig 10451 bp, 15 predicted proteins | sample EBPBio142005_DNA_FD_185860 | JGI IMG/M metagenome (GOLD analysis project Ga0209792, IMG submission 185860) | Wastewater treatment Type I Accumulibacter community from EBPR Bioreactor in Madison, WI, USA - Reactor 1_6/14/2005_ DNA (SPAdes)... | ecosystem: Engineered > Bioreactor > EBPR >...
GGCCTGATTACGAAGCTCGACCTTCAGGCGTCGGGCGTCATCGAGGCCGGGACGATCTCCTCGCCCGGCTTCTTGTCGCGCTGTTCGCCCACACCGGCTTCCCACGCGGCGAGGATTTCGCGGCCCTTGGCCTGCCAGTCCTCGATCTCGCTGACGGCGCGGCCCGTGCGAGCGGCCAGCGCGGGCGCGTCGGCAGCCACGAGCTGCGAGACGTTGCCCACGCCCGCATCGGCCAGCGACACCGCCGTCGACCAGTCGATGCCCGGCACGTCGCGCAAGTCGAGGTCGTTCTGCCCCGGCGGGAAGCGGTCAGCTCCGGTGGCCTCGGCCTGCATCGCCGTGACTTGGTAGCCGCGAGCCGCCAGTGCCTGCGCCTGCGCCTCGCTGCCCTCGCCCTCGCCGTCCACGAAGCGCACGCCCTCGCGAATGCCTGCGAAGCCCCGGTTGGGCGCCGTGATCGTGTACCGGGAGGACGCCTTCACCGCCCCGCCCTTCGCGCCGTTGGCCGCGCCGTTGCGGGCGCTCGTCCGGGCCGCGCCGCCGCGTGCCTGCTTGGGCTTCGCATCGGCGGCAGCTTTCTCCGCAGCCGCGTTGTCGAGTTCGGGGTCGGTAGACGGGCCACGGGTGCCGTCGCCGTTCACGATGGGTTCCTTCTTGTCGGACATGGAAACGAGGTCGTTCGTGAGGCCGGGGGAGCGCCCGCCCGCCCGTGCCAAAGCATCGGACGGACGGGGCCTCGTCTCCCCTCACCCTCGGGGTTTCAGGTTCAGCCTTCGAGCGCCACGCCGCGCCACTCCCAAAGGCTCTTGGGCGTCGCCTCGGCGATGGCGATGTCGAGGTTGACGTTGTTGATGAGGAAGTTGCCCACCTGCCCGGCGTAGCGGCCCTTCACGCCGACCGACGTGAGGCACGTCACGCCCGTACGCTCGCCCCAGCGAACGAAGAAGATGGACGAGGTCTTGGTGTTGGCCCCGAGCGTCTTGTCGAACGGGAGCAGCATCGTGCCGTCGGACTGGTGGCCCGCCGAGCGGATCACCACGTCGCCGATGCGCTCGATGCGCCGCGACATGTCGTCCAGCTCGTCCGAGTAATAGCCGAGCGCCTTGGCCACCGCCGTCATGCGCGTGCGCATCAGGCCGTTCATGTAGGCAAAGACCTGCCCGCCGCCCGCCGGAATCTTCTCGGCGAAGTTCAGGAAGCCCTCCACGAACTCCTGCTGGCTCTGCTTCACGGCGTCGCCGCCGAGTTGCAGCACCTGCGCCGAGGTCGGCGTCACGACCTGCGCGGGTTTGACCAGCGCCGAGAAGCCGTTGAACGCCTCGGCGTTCGTGCCCTCGTCGGCGGTGAAGAACGCCTCTTGGAGCATGTAGCCGTGCTCGATGCCGTCGAGGCGCGTCTGCGTGGCCAGTTCCGTTTCCGGATCTTCGTTGCGATCCTCCAGCACCACGTCCACCTTGGAGTCGTACGAGGCGATCTTCTTGGCCAGCGGCAGATACACCGGGTTCGGCGGCACGGCCACGTTGTTCTCGTTGATCGAACGGAAGAGCGTGGAGGCGTTGCCCGTGCGGCGCTGCTTGAGGGTGTCCGCCGAGCCGTCGCGGGTGTAGAACTCGGCGTCCTGAAGGATGGGAGCGCCCTCCATCAGGGCGTTGAGCGCGACCTGCGAGACCGGGTCGTTCGGCGAGACTTCGCGGATGTTCATGGAGCACTTGCGGCGGGGCCGCGCTTGCGTGAGAGGGTCAAGCCGGGCGACGGCCCTGCTGCTTAAAGAAGTCGGCGGCGGCGTTCACCATCCCGCCGGAGGTCGTGGCGTTGCCCTTGCCCTCGGCGGGCGGCGGGACGATCTTCGACGGGAGGGCGCTGTTGCGCTTGCGGGCGTCCAGCGTCGTCTTCGTGCCCGCGTAGTCCGCCTTGGCCGCGTTGAGCCACACGGCCCGGTCGGCAGGCAGAATCTTGCCGTCTTGCAGCGCCGTCTCCACGAGCTGCGACGCCGCCACGTCGGCGCGTTCCTGCGTCAGCGTGTCGATGCGCTGCTGGAGCGAGTTGACGCGGGCCACGAGGTCGGCTTCCGGCACCTGCGCCGAATCGCCCCCGGCGTTGGCGGGCGCGGCCTCGTCGGGAGCCTCGGGCGTGGCGGGCGTGGCGAGCGTCGTATCGGCCTGCGCGGCCTGCTGGATCTGCTCGTCGGTGGCATCGGCGGCAAGGCCGTAGCGGGCAATCAGCGCCGCACGAAGTTCGGGCGTCATGGTGGACGTGGGGTTGGTGGGTTCCGACGCGTCAGCGGCGCGGGCGGCACTGTTGCCCACCGCGTCGATCTCGCCCGCGTCCATGTACGGGGTGTTGGTCAGGGCCACGCTCAGCACCCGTGCGCCGATCTCGCGCCCGGCCTTGTCGCGGGCGTCGAGCACGTACACCGGGCTGAAGTAGCGGTACTCGCGGTTCTCGATCAGCTCCTGCCCACGCGGCGTGAACACCGGGTAGCGGCAGTACAGGCCGTCCTCGCGGGCCTCCGCGGCATCGCTCCACGCGGCGGCGCGGCTGTTGCCCCACAGGCTCTCGTGATCCACGTCGAAGAGCAGATCAACCGCGTGCGCCGCGAAGTTCGCCGCCATGTCCGCCACGTGCTGCGCGGTGATCTCGTGCGCCCCGTCGTGGTGGTTCGGGAACGCGCCGACGGGCACGATCCGAATCCACTCCGGCGCGGCCTCGGCCTCCGGAATCGCCACGGCGTTGCGGTACGTCGCGGCCTTGGGAGCCGTGCGTGCCGGAGTCGCTTTGCGGTTGCGGAAGAGGCCGAGCAGGTTGAACATGAAGGTGTCCCTGAAAGACATCCGCAACCTATCCCGGCAACCATGCTGGATGCTACTACATCCGTTCCAGCAAGCTGGAAGGCTTTTTCTATGTACCGCGCGAGCATGTGACGGACCTTGATACCGTCCAATCCGACGCCCGATGCTTCAGGTCGCCACTGCCAACCGCCCCTCCGTGCGCTTCAACCCCGCCGGGTACAAAGCCGCCCGCCGAAGCTACGACGGCGGCGACGCCGGGCCGCTCATCGCCATGATGCAGGAGGCCAGCCTCGACAGTCATGTCGCGGGCTGCCTGCTGGCACGCCGGGCAGGCTTCAAACGCGCCTACAGCCTCGTCTCCCCCGACGACACCGACGTGGCCACCGAGCGCCGCGACTGGTTCACCGCCGTCCTCGACGCGCTTGACGTGCGTAGCCTGCTCGAAGCCCTCCACGACGGACGGCTCTACGTCTACAACGTCGTGGACTTCGACTGGGAGGTGGTAGGCGGGAGGCAAGTGCCGACGCGCTGGGAGGCGTTCGAGCAGCACCATTTCAAGCGCGACCCGAAGGACAAGCAGATCAAGCTTGCGCTCAAGAACCGCCTCGAAGACCTGCCCGACACCGCACTCGTCGCCGAGTCCCGCCGCACGCCTGCCATGGTGCCGGTGCTGCGCGACTGGATCTTGAAGGAGTTCGGACTGGAGGCGTGGGCGTCGTTCCTCGAAAACTGGGGCGAGCCGTTTCTGCTCGCCAAGTACCCGCCCGGCAGCTCCCCCGAGTACCGCAAGCAGATCGACGATGGCCTCGCCGCCCTCGCCGCCAGCTCACGGGGCAGCGCCCCCGACGGCACAAGCCTCGAAGTCCACTCGGCGGGGAGCGAGGTGGGCAACCACGACGAGTTCATAGACCGCGCCGACCGAGGCATCTCGATCACGCTCCTCGGCCACGCCAACGCCGTCGAGCAGCGCGGCGGGCTTCAGATCGGCGACCACCCGTCGAGCTACGAGGTCAAGCACGAGGTCTCGGTGGACGACTGCTACTTCTTGGAGCCGTTCGTCAACCGCCTCATCCGCACCATCGGCGACCGCAACTTCGGCGACGGGCGCTACCCGGTCTTCGAGCTGCACAAGGCCAAGCCGGTAGACAGCCAGCAGCACACCACCATCTGCGAGACGTGGTGGCGCATGGGGCTGGAGATCCACCCCGACGAGGCCCGCAAAGCCGGCCTGTACGTGGCCGAAAGCCAAGCCCCGCTCACCCGGTCGAACGACCTCAGCCGCCTGCTCGACTGATGGCCTCTCCCTACACCGCCGAAGCACGCGCCGAAGCCCGACGCCTCTGGATCGAGGAGGGCCACGGCCCCACGGCCATCTCCCGCGTCCTCGGCGGCAAACCGACCGCGCAGACCGTCCTCAACTGGGCCAACACGCCCGACGCCGACGGCAAGACGTGGGACGACTACAAGGCCGACCGCCTCGACGCGCTCATCTCGGCCACCAGCCCGGAAACGCTCGCGCTCAACCTCATGCGCAAGGTCGAGCAGGTCGCATCCAACCCCAACCTCGACCCCAAAGGCGCGGACGCGCTGTCCAAGTACGTCAGCTCGCTGCGCAAGCTCACCGATCCGGTCTACCAAGTCGGCATGACCTATCAGGTGCTCACGGCCTTCCTCGGCTTCCTGCGCCAGAGCTACCCCGACCTCGTCACGCCGGAGATGATCGGGGCCTTCCGCGACTTCAAGAACGACGCCCGCCGTCGCCTCGGCGTGGGCTGAGGCAAAACCCTGTCCGAGACCTGTCCGAGAGGCCGCACACCGCCCCGGACGAAAAATCGCGGGGCTATGGCCGTCCCCGAACGCCCGCCTCGCAAATCGCCCGCTACGCCGCCGCTCCCCAATGCTCCACCGACTGCCCTCGCTCGAACGCCAAGACGCCACCTTCGAGGCGTTCCTCGATCAGGTGCAGTTCGAGATCCAGACGCGAGACCTCACGCCGGAGAAGCGCCGCCAGCGCCGCGCCGCCGCCGACGTGGACGACCTCGCCTTCGCCGCCACCTACTTCCCCCGCGTCTTCACCTCCGGCTTCTCCGACCTCCACCGCCACCTCGCGGGCCTCCACCACGGCAAGTTCTCCATCTCCGGCTTCCCCCAAGCGGGCAAGAGCGCCTTCGCGTACCTCGCCAAGATGGTCAAGCACATCGCGCTGGGGCGCGGCGGCATGGCCGTCGTGGCCTGCCGCACGGACGACATCGCCACGGCGCGAACGTCGTCCCTCAGCCGCCTCATCCAGCGCAACCCGACCCTCGTGTACGACTACGGCATCGAGGTCGAGCAGGACAAGGCAGGCTACCACATCTTCAAGGCCGAGGGCGGCAGCACCCACCTCGTGGCCGGATCGGTCAACACCGGCCTGCGCTCCATCGTGGACGACGATTTCAAGCGCATCCGCATCGGCATCGGGGACGACCTCTTCAACAAGGAGACCGTCCGCAGCGAGACCGACAACAAGCGCGTCTACGACTGGATCACCGGCGAGCTGTGGCGGCAGATGGAAGACGACGGTCTCTGCATGGTCTTCGGCAACTCCATCGCCGAGAACGCCCCCATCGTTCAGCTGCGGCGCAACTTCCCCGATACCCACTTCAGCTTCCCCATTCTCCACCCGGACGGGACGCCCACGTGGCCGGAGCGCTTCACCGCCGAGGACGTGGAGGCCAAGCGCGTCGGCCCGCCGCCGGTGCCGTTCGACGTGTGGAGCGGCGAGTACTTGGACGACCCCGCCGAGAGCGGCGACACCTTCAAGCCGGAGTGGCTGCGTACCACCCGCGTCGATCCCGCCGACGTCGTGGCCTCGATCACCGTGATCGACCCGAGCTACGGCGAATCCCCCGAGGCGTGCTTCAAGGGCGCGGCCACGCTCGCCATGCTGCGGAACCACCACGTGGTCGTCACCGGGCTGTTCGTGCGGCGTGCCCCCTACGCCGTGCTGTTCGATTGGCTGTTCGACCAGCAGCGCATCACGCCCCGCCACCGCGTCGTCCTCTTCGAGAACGACTTCAGCCAGTGGGCCTTCGCTCAGCCCTACTACATGGCGTGGCTGGAGAGCCGCAAGGCGGTGCTGCCCATCGTTACGTTCAACTCGAAGGACAACGCCACCGAGTTTCGCGCCGCCGACAAGGACAGCCGCATCCTCAACCTCGTCCACCCGCACCAGACCGGCCTCTTCTTCTACGACGCCGCCGTCGCCGTGCCCGGCAACGACGATTGGGAGCAGTACCGCAAACAGGCGCTGGCCTTCGGCGCACGCAAGACCAAGCTCGACGGCCTTGACGCCGTGGCCTCGGCCTACATCCTCATCCGCCGCTACCTCGAAACCGAGACGTTCAAGCCGCTCGCCAAGCGCCGGATGCCGCGCCCGTCGTGGATGGACGGGGGAGGCTGGCGATGAACGACACGTTCGACGGCCTCGACGCCTTCGCGGCGGGCCTCACCAGCGCCTTCCGCAGCCAACGCGCCCTCCACCTGATCGGCCTCGGTGCCGAGCGCATCATCCAGAAGCGCACCCGCGAGGGCATCAGCAGCGAGGGCAGCACCTTCCGCCCCTACAGCCCGGCCTACGCCCGCGTGCGCCAGCGCGAGGGACTGCCCACCGACCGCGTCAACCTTCAGCGCTCCCTCTACGACGGGATGCTCTCGAAGCTCGACCACGTCGTGGCCGCCGACCTCTCTGCCGTGGATGTGCTCATCAACGACCCACGCAAGGCGCAAATCGCCCGCTACCACACCGTCCCCGGCGAGGGCCGCGTCTACCGCCCGTTCCTCGCCCTTGCACCAAACGAAGAGCAGCAGGTCATGGGCCTCGCAGACGAGCTGCTCCAGTCCGAACTGGACGCCCTCCTTTCCATCCGCCGCTGATGCCCAGCCTCATCACCGCCGCCGCCGTCAAGGCCGACTTCCCCGTGTGGGCCTCGTTCCTCAAGACCGGCCCCGAGACGCCCGAACAACTCGACGCCAGCCTCGACGCCCGCATCGCCGAGGCCGAGACGCAGCTGCTCGAATACCTCCCGGCGCTCACGCCCACCACCCTCACCGATCCGCTGCGGCTGCACCTGCTCGTGCTCGTGCGCAAACGGTGCTTCGACGTGCGCCACGGCAACACTGCCTTTCAGGTCAAACCGCAGATCGTCCGCGACTACGAGGACACGCTGAAGATGCTGGAGCGCTACCGCAGCGGCGAGTTCGGACACGAAGCCGACCGCGCTCCCGACGGCTCCACCGACACGTTCTCCCTCAACGCCAAGCCCCGCCGCTTCGACGGCTGGTTCCTCCCCTAACCCTCATCCTGAGCGAAGCGAAGGAATGCACACCGCCCGTACCGACCTCATCGCCCACGTCGAAGCCCTCGGCCTCGGCTTCCTCACCGTCAAGCCCTACGCGGGCGAGATTGCACAGGCCGTGCAGAACGGCGGCGTCCTCACCGTTCCGATGCCCGCCGCCCTCGTGCTCGGCAAAACCGTCGAGGCCGGCCCGCACGCTACCGTCACTGCGCTCGACGTGCTCGTCGTCACGCAGACCTACGCCCTCGACACCGAGGACGGCAGCACCGACGCCCTCGCCCTCGCCGAGAGCCTTGTGGATGCCCTGCGCGATGCGCCCGACTGGACGGCCAACGGCCGCCGCTACGTCCTCGATCTCAACCCCGGCCCCCGCGCCGAAACGCTCGCCGTCACTGCCGACTACTCCATCGTCAGCGTCAGCCTCACCGTCGAGGCACGGTAGTGCAGTCACTGCACTTTACGGGCAATCGCACGCAGCGGGTCTGTTCGCCGAGTGAACTTCATGGGCGCACTCCTATGACAAGCGACCAGCCTTGCAGGCTGTGGGTTGATGCGCCTATAATGAATCGACTCCCCACAGGAATGTGAACCCCGGCCGTGCCCGTGAGGAAGAACTTCGGTGTCTCCCCCCATACATATTTGACACCGCTCAACTCCGACGTTGCAACATTCGAGCGCTGCTGCACAGCGACCCCCGCCCCCACGAACGGTATAGCCTTCCATGTATCAAGCTCATTCTCGTACAGCATCAACAGATCGGCGTAGAGTCCGCTTCCTCGCACGGTCTCTGTAGTTGTGTACGAATGGGGAGGAGGGCCATCTATGTAGCCTTCTAACAGACTTTCCGGCCCATAGGTGGCCCCAAACCGGAAGCCAGCGTAGCCAATCCGCTGCCCAATGGCTATCGATGGGACAAAAGCGTCCGTTCGGCTTCCGACCTCCATCCACCGCCACAGCAAGGTGCGCTCCAAGGAGGGGCGGGGTTTCTCTTGAGGAGTGCGCTGCGTGGTATCTGCCGTGACAGGGACTTTGCCAGATGCAGCGGGGTCTTTCTGGGCAAACGCTAAACTGGGAGCCAAAACGGCCAGCACAGCAGCGAAGAGGCGGGACATGGTTTCTATCGGGAGACGCGGCGCACATAACGCCCGATGATGTGAAGCTCGTCGCCCTCGGATTCACGCGCCGTGTACGGCGGGAACGAGGGATTGCGGCTGATCAGGTCAATCGTCCCGCGCTGGAGGCCGGGGCGGACGTACTTGATGAGGAGGAGGCCGTTCAGCACAAGGGCGAAAACGCCGTCCCGATCTACATGGTCTTGCCGCTCGCCCAGTATCCAGTCGCCATCGAAGAGTAGGTCTTCCATGCTCTGCCCACGAACAGGGGCGTAAAAGGCGCGGTCGGGGTCAATGCGGCATTCACTGCGCAGCCACTCGCGCCACACGCGGTCGTACGACACCAGCGTATCCACCTGCGTCGGGCGGGCTTTGCGGTTGATCTTCCCGGCCTCCAGCGGCACGTCGAACACCGGCACCTGCACCGTGGGCGTGCCCGAGCGCCACACCGGCTGGTCTTCGACGTCGTAGATCACTTGGTGATCACCGGCGAGCGGCGGGCTGGCAGGCTCCGCACGAGCCAGCGCCACCGAGCGCCGCATCTCCCCCTCGCCGGTGAGCAACCAGTGGGCGTCTACCCCAAAATCAGCCACGACCCTACCCAAGAGATCCGCAGAAGGTTGAGTCCGGTCAATTTCGTAGTTGGCGAGAGTCTGCTGTTTCGTGCCCAAAAGGGCCGAAAAGCGCGTTTGGGACAATCCTTCAGCCTCCCGCACTGCCTTAATGCGGTTACCTGTGGATAAATTTTGGGTTGGAGATATTGACTCCACTCCTTTTTTGGGGTAGATTGAAAGGACTGTCCCAAAGACAGTCCCCCGGACGCGAAGCGGGGGAATGTAAACCTTCATCCTGCAACCCTCCAAACGATGGACAAAATCCTGCCCGGCTCCCTGCTCTCGGAGGCGCAGCAGCGGCACGTCTATGCCGCGCTCGCCATGCGAGGCCACGACGCCAAGACCTACGCCAAGGCCGAGGGGCTGTCCTACCGCCGCCTGCTTGGAATGCTGCGCGGCGAGGCAACCCTCACGCCCTCTTACGCCACCCGCCTGTCCGACCTCGTCCGTCTGCACCTCGTGCAGCCCATTCGCTCCCGCGCCTTCGCGCAAGCCGCCTGATCGCTATGATCGACAACGTCACCCTCCACGCCGTGCGCGTCACGGCCTTCGGCATCGTCTTCCACGACGAGCACTACTGGCACGAGGCCCTGCGCCCATTCGTCGGGCATCAACTGCTGGTCGCCTACCGCAAGGGCATGTGGCCCACCTGCCTCGACGTGCTCGACCGCCAACTCAATAAGGTCTGCCTCGCCGAGCCACTGCGCGACCTGTCCGTCCTTATCCCGCCCGCTGAAGCGCCTGAACGGCCCGCGTGAGTGCATCCAGCTTGTCCTCGATGCGCCGCCGAGCATCCTGCCCATCCTCGTAGGTCGAGTAGGGCTTGACATCATCCTTCAGGTTCTCGATCCGCGCTTCAAGGCGCATCCGCGCCACCATCGGATCGGGGTATTCGCCGGGCTTCACCGCCGAAAGAATCTCGGCCAGTGCATCAAGCACGACATCGGTAACGGGGCTGTTCTGATCCATCGCTTTACAGGTCTGCCGTCTCAATCTACATCCAATATGGAAACACCCATCACGCCCTCCCTGCGCATGAGCCTGCGCGAGCAGTTCGCCGCGCTGCTTCCTCCGATGCCCACCGTCCCACCAGACACGGACTTTGGCGACTTCGCCAACGCCGATCACTTTGGCGACTACGACCACGCCCTCGACGCACGCACCGATCTCTGGCACGCCGCCGCGCTCGGTGCGCTGATGGCCCGCCCGGACGCCTTCCGCGACCCGCACCTGCGGGCCTGCTGGGACGCCCGGCGCTTCGAGGTCGTGCTCGACCTCGTCATCGCGCATGCGGCTCCTCCGCTCGCCTCCGCCGGGCCGTTCCGCGTGCAGCTCGTGCCCGATCCGCTGCGCCCTGAGTGGTCGTGGGAGATCTACGCGCCCGAGCAGCCCATCGTCATCAGCGCCCGGCCCTTCAGCACGCCCAAGGAGGCGCTCGAAGACGCGCTCGACCACGCGGACGCGCACGGCCTGCCCATCGCCTATGCGCCCGTGCAAGTCCACCTGCCGCGCCGGTCGGTCGGCGTGGAGCGTGCCAAGGCCGCGTAGCGCTCGGCACGCTCCACGGCTGCACCCCGTCGAGCAGGTCGGCCACCCGCC
>Ga0209792_1001615_pt1 | contig 10432 bp, 17 predicted proteins | sample EBPBio142005_DNA_FD_185860 | JGI IMG/M metagenome (GOLD analysis project Ga0209792, IMG submission 185860) | Wastewater treatment Type I Accumulibacter community from EBPR Bioreactor in Madison, WI, USA - Reactor 1_6/14/2005_ DNA (SPAdes)... | ecosystem: Engineered > Bioreactor > EBPR >...
CCTTCTGGAAAGGTCCTGCCGACGGCGTTCAGGCTGGCCAGGACATCCGCATGAACATCATCGACACGCCGGGCCACGTCGACTTCACGATTGAAGTCGAGCGTTCCTTGCGTGTCCTCGACGGCGCTGTCTGCCTCCTCGACGGCAACCAGGGCGTCGAGCCCCAGACGGAAACCGTTTGGCGCCAGGGCGACAAATACAAAGTTCCGCGTATCATCTTCGCCAACAAAATGGACAAGACGGGTGCTGACTTCTACATGTGCATCGACTCCGTCAAGAAACGCCTTGGCATTGAGCCGCTCGTAACGGTTTTGCCGATCGGCATCGAATCCGACTTTATCGGCATTGTCGACCTCATCAACATGAAGTCGATCATCTGGAAAGCCGAAACGCTGGGCGCCGCCTTCGAAGTCGGCGAAATCCCGGCCGACATGATGGACAAGGCGAAAGAATACCGCGAGCGTATGATCGAACAGGCCGTCGAATTCGACGATGCCGCGATGGACGCTTACCTGAACGGTCAGGAGCCGGACATCAAGACTCTGAAGGCCTGCATCCGCAAAGGCACGATCGCGTTCAAGCTGATCCCGATGATGTGCGGTTCCTCCTTCAAGAACAAGGGCGTCCAGCCTCTGCTCGACGCCGTTGTCGACTTCCTGCCGGCACCGACCGACAAAGGAAACGTCAAGGGCACGAAAATGGGCTCCGACGAGCCTGACATGCGCGAGATGAAAGACGATGCGCCGCTCTCCGGCCTCGCCTTCAAAATCATGGACGACCCGTTCGTCGGCTCTCTGACCTTCTTCCGTATTTACTCCGGTAAACTGGAAGCAGGCTCGTACCTGCTGAACTCCACGAAAGACAAAAAAGAGCGTATCGGCCGTATGCTGCTGATGCACTCCAACAACCGTGAAGAAATCAAAGAAGCCTATGCAGGCGACATCGTCGCTCTCGTCGGCCTGAAAGACACGACGACCGGCGACACGCTCTGCGACACGCTGAAGCCGATCGTTCTCGAGAAGATGAACTTCCCCGAGCCCGTCATCGAAATCGCCGTCGAGCCGAAAACAAAGGCCGACCAGGAGAAGATGGGTATTGTTCTGGGCAAGCTCGTCTCCGAAGACCCGTCCTTCCGCGTATCCTCCGACCCAGAAACGGGCCAGACGATTCTGAAAGGCATGGGCGAGCTTCACCTCGACATCAAGATCGACATCATGAAACGCGCACCGCACAACATCGCGGTCAATGTTGGCGCCCCGCAGGTTGCATACCGCGAGACGATCAGCAAGGAAGCCGATGTCGACTACACCCACAAGAAGCAGTCCGGCGGTTCGGGCCAGTTCGCCCGCGTCCTCTTCAAGATGCGTCCGATCAACAAGGATAAGCCTGTCGAAGAGCGCACGCTGCCTGACTATGACTTCATCAACTCGATCGTCGGCGGTGCCATTCCGAAGGAATACATCCCGGGCTTCGAAAAAGGGATCAAGGGCGCGAAGGATGCAGGCATCATGGCCGGCTTCCCGGTCATCGATTTCGAAATCGAACTCTATGACGGTAAATACCACGACGTCGACTCCTCGGCGCTGGCCTTCGAAATCGCTGCCCGCGCAGCCTTCAAGGAAGCCATGCAGAAAGCCGGCCCGCAATTGCTCGAGCCTGTTATGAGCGTCGAAGTGGTAACGCCGGAAGAATATATGGGCGACATCATCGGCGACCTGAACAGCCGCCGTGGCATGATCCAGGGCATGGAAGACCGCGGTAACGCGAAAGTCATCGATGCCATGGTTCCGCTCGCAAACATGTTCGGCTACATCAACACGCTGCGTGGTATGTCCAAAGGACGCGCCTCGTACACGATGGTCTTCGACCACTATGACGTTGTTCCAAACAACGTGGCCGAAGAAGTCAAAGCGAAGATGGCCGGTTAAGAGATTTAGAGAAAGTTACAAAGGAAGCAAAAATGGACAATCAAACCATTCGCATCAGACTGAAAGCGTTTGACCATCGTGTTCTGGACCAGTCCACGCACGAAATCGTCAACACAGCGAAACGCACGGGCGCACAGGTTCGCGGCCCGGTTCCGCTGCCGACGAACACGAAATACTTCTCGGTAAACCGCTCCCCGCACGTTGACAAAAAGTCGCAGGAGCAGTTCGAGATGCGCACCCACAAGCGCCTGATCGACATCGTCGACCCGACGCCGCAAACAGTGGATGCACTGATGAAACTCGACCTCGCCGCGGGCGTGGACGTTGAAATCAAAATCGGCGCGGCTGCGTAATCGTAGAAGAGCCATTTAGGTAAGGAAGAAGACAATGAGAACCGGAGTAATCGCACGCAAGGAAGGCATGACCCGTATATTTACGGCTGATGGCCAGCAGGTTCCTGTGACCGTGCTTAAAATTGACAACTGCCAAGTTGTTAGCGTTCGTGAAAAAGACAAGCACGGCTATGTTGCCGTTCAGCTTGGCGCAGGCAATGCGAAAGTCGTACGCACATCGAAAGCGATGCGCGGCGTATTCGCCAACGCCAAAGTCGAGCCGAAGCAAAAGATGGCTGAGTTCCGCCTCGAAGATGCAGCGGGCCTTGAAGTCGGCGCCGAAATCTCCGCCGCCCACTATGTCGAAGGCCAGTTCGTCGACGTTCAGGGTACGACGGTTGGTAAAGGCTTTGCCGGTTCGATGAAGCGCTGGAACTTCGGTGGTCACCGCGCATCGCACGGTAACTCCGTCACGCACCGCGCCCACGGTTCGACCGGTCAGCGTCAGGATCCGGGTAAGGTTTTCAAAGGTAAGAAAATGGCCGGTCATCTCGGCGTTGAAACCGTCACGACGCAAAACCTCGTCGTCGCCGGTGTAGACCTCGAAGACAACCTCGTCCTGATCAAAGGCTCCGTACCGGGTCCGGACAATGGCTGGGTCATCATCACGGACGCCGTGAAGAAACCGGAAAACAAGGACGCGCCGAAACCGGCAGGCCTGAAACAATCCGCCAAAGCCCAAAAGGCCGAAGCGAAAGCAGAAGAAGCTCCGGCATCGGAAGCCCCTGCAGAAGAAGCTAAAGGTGAATAGTCATGAAGATCGCCGTTAAAACACTCGACAATAAAGCCGCTGGCGACATCACGCTGGACGCATCGGTCTTCGGCGCGGAAATCCGCACCGACGTCCTGCACCAGATGGTGAACTACCAGCTGGCAAAACGCCGCGCAGGCACGCACAAGACGCAAACGCGTTCCGAAGTTTCCCGTTCCGGTAAAAAGCCGTTCAAGCAAAAAGGCACGGGCTCCGCACGCGCCGGCGACTTCACGCGCTCGATCGACCGCGGCGGCCAGAAGGCCCACGGTCCGGTTGTCCGCAGCCACGCGACGGAACTGCCGAAGAAAATCCGCCAGCTCGCGATGAAATCCGCGCTGTCGAGCAAGGCAAAAGAAGGCAAGCTGATCATCGTCGATGCTCTCTCGCCAAAAGACCACAAGACGAAGGCGATGGCCGCAGCGTTCAAAACCCTCGGTTTTGACTCCGCACTCATCGTCGGCGGCAAGGAAATCGATGCGAACTTCGCCCGTGCAACGCGCAACCTCCCGAAAGTGGATGTTCTGCCCGTTCAAGGCGCGAACGTTTACGACATCCTGCGTCGCGACACGCTCGTCCTCACCAAGGACGCTGTCAACGACCTCACAGAAAGACTGAAAGGCTAAGACAATGGCTGCTAAAAAGAAAACCGAAGCAAAAGTCGCCGAATGGATGTACGGCATCATCCAGAGCCCGGTCGTGACCGAAAAGTCCACGATGGGTTCGCAATACGGCCAGGTAACCTTCAAGGTCCCGACGACCGCGAAGAAGCCCGAGATCAAAGCCGCCGTCGAAGCCCTGTTCAACGTGAAAGTGACGAAAGTCAACACGATGATCCAGAAAGGCAAGACGAAAGTCTTTAAAGGTACGAAGGCTTTCCGTTCCGACAGCAAAAAAGCGATCGTGACGCTGGAAGAAGGCCAAACGATCGACGTCGGATCGGGTCTGTAATTTATAACTAACTATGGCGCTCCGCCGATATTGGAGAAGAGGTAAAGAAGAACATGGCACTGAAGCAATTTAGACCGATTACGCCCGGTACGCGCGGCCTGATCCTGATCGAACGGGACGGCCTGCACAAAGGCAAACCGGAAAAGACGCTGACCGAAGGTAAAAAGAAAACCGGCGGCCGTAACAACCTTGGACGCGTCACGGCGTTCCAGCGCGGCGGCGGTCACAAGCAGCGTTACCGCATCATCGACTGGAAGCGTAAGAAGTTTGACGTTCCGGCAACGGTCGAGCGTCTGGAATATGACCCGAACCGTACGGCGTTCATCGCCCTGATCAGCTATCAGGATGGCGAAAAAGCCTACATCATCGCGCCTCAGCGTCTGCAACCGGGCGATGTCGTCATCGCGTCCGAAAAGGCCGACATCAAGCCGGGCAATGCCATGATGCTGAAATCGATGCCTGTCGGAACGATCATCCACAACATCGAAATGAAATTCGGCAAGGGCGCGCAGCTTTGCCGTTCCGCCGGAACCTATGCACAGCTGGTTGGCCGTGACCAAGGTTTCGCACAGATCAAACTGGCTTCGGGCGAACTCCGCGTCGTTCCTGAAAACTGCATGGCAACGGTTGGCGCAGTTTCCAACCCGGACCACATGAACCAGAACTTTGGTAAAGCAGGCCGTCAACGCTGGAAAGGCATCCGTCCGCACGTTCGCGGCGTTGCCATGAACCCGGTTGACCACCCGCACGGCGGCGGTGAAGGCCGCACATCCGGCGGTCGTAACCCTGTTACGCCTTGGGGCAAACCGACCAAGGGCGCCAAAACCCGTAAAAACAAAAAGACGAATAAATTCATCATTCGTCGCAAGAAGAAATAAGGAGCTAACAGTATGGCACGTTCACTTTGGAAAGGTCCGTTCATCGACCGCCACCTTCTCAAGAAGGTTGAAGCAGCCCGTCAGGCCGGCAAGAATGTCATCATCCAGACATGGTCCCGCCGCTCGACGATCCTGCCACAAATGGTTGGCCTGACGTTCGGCGTCCACAACGGTAAGAAACACGTTCCGGTTATCGTGACGGACCAGATGATCGGTCACAAGCTCGGCGAATTCGCACCGACGCGCGAATTCAAAGCGCACACCGGTGCAGACAAGAAGGCGGCAGCAGCAGCTCCGGCCAAGAAGTAGATAGAGGCTTAAAATGGGAAAACCACAAAACGAAAGACGCGTTAAGGACAACGAAGCCATGGCAATGGCCAAGTTTCTGCGCACCAGCCCGGGCAAACTGAACCTGGTCGCTGCGATGATCCGCGGCAAGAACGCAGGCAAGGCGATGACCGACCTGCAGTTCAGCAACCGCCGCATCGCGCAGGATGTCCGCAAGGTTCTGGCATCCGCCGTCGCCAACGCTGAAAACAACCACAATCTCGATGTCGACAAGCTCGTCGTCGCGGAAGCCTATGTCGGTAAAGCCGTTAAGATGAAACGCTTCTCCGCCCGCGCCCGTGGCCGTGCCGCCCCGATCGAAAAATTCTTCTCGCGCCTGACGATCGTCGTCCGCGAAGGCGATGCCATCAAAGCAGCACCGAAAAAGGCCGCTGCGAAGAAAGCCGCGCCGAAAAAAGAAGCTGGCGAAAAAGCCGCAGCCCCGAAGAAGGAAGCTGCCAAGAAGCCAGCCGCGAAGAAAAAAGCAGCAATCAAGCAGGACAAGGAATAGGAAACTATGGGTCAAAAAGTAAATCCAATCGGTCTGCGCGTCGGTATCAACCGCACCTGGGACTCCCGCTGGTTCGATGACCGCAAATATGCGGACAAGCTGGTTCAGGACCTTGAACTGCGCAAATACGTTCAGACGAAACTGAAAGCCGCAGGCATTTCGAAAGTCGTGATCGAGCGCGCTGCGAAAAACACCAAAGTGACGGTCTACACGGCTCGTCCGGGTGTTATCATCGGCAAAAAAGGCGCCGACATCGAAAAACTTCGCAAGGACCTGTCCGCGAAGGCCGGTTCGGAAGTTGCCCTGAACATCGTTGAAATCCGCAAGCCGGAAATCGATGCCCAGCTGGTCGCCGAAGGCGTCTGCCAGCAGCTCGAGCGCCGTGTTTCGTTCCGCCGCGCCATGAAGCGCGCAACGCAATCCGCGATGCGCCTCGGCGGTCAGGGTATCCGTATCAACGTATCGGGCCGTCTCGGCGGTGCCGACATCGCCCGTACCGAATGGTACCGCGAAGGCCGCGTTCCTCTGCACACACTCCGTGCGGATCTGGACTATGGCTTCTCCGAAGCGCTGACGACCTACGGGATCATCGGCGTGAAGGTCTGGATCTACAAGGGCGACATCATGGCCCACGATCCGGGCGCCCGCGACAAACGCCTTGAAGGGAACATCTCCCGCGAAGGCCAAAACCGTAATTCCTAGTGAATTAACCTTTTGGGCCGTTTTTCTTAAAAATGGCCCAAAAAACTACTGGTAATACCCATTAATAGACGATATAGTCCGGCCGAATTTGTTAAAAATCCCGGACTTTATAAGTCGGATTGAGCCATATGGGGACTGAAACCAAAGGGTTTTAAGTCCATGTGAGCTAAATTTTTTTGTCGAAACGGAAGTTGGAAAAATGCTGCAACCGAAGAAAACGAAATTCAGAAAAGCCCATAAGGGCCGTATCCATGGCGATGCCAAAGGCGGCGCGACGCTCGCGTTCGGTGCTTTCGGCCTGAAATCCCTGGCTCCCGAGCGTATCACCGCCCGCCAGATCGAAGCAGCCCGTCGCTGCATCGCCCGTCACATGAAGCGTCAGGGCAAGGTCTGGATCCGCGTATTCCCGGATGTTCCGGTTTCGAAAAAGCCGCTCGAAGTGCGTATGGGTTCCGGTAAGGGATCACCAGAATTCTGGGTATGCCGCGTCAAGCCGGGCCGTATCCTGTTCGAACTCGATGGTGTTTCGCGCCAGCTGGCACAGGAAGCGCTCGAACTCGCTGCCGCCAAGCTGCCGATGAAAACCAAATTTGTCGCCCGTATCGGCGAATAGCTTAAAAAGGTAAGAAACAATGGCAAAAGCTAAAGAAAAAACGAAGGCCGAAGACTTCAAGGGCAAGACGCCCGACGAGCTGCAAAATGCGCTGATGGATGCCCGCAAGGACCAATTCAACGCACGCCTGCAACGTTCCGCCGGCCAGCTGGAAAACACTGCGAGCCTGCGCGCACAACGCCGCACGATTGCCCGCATCAAAACCGAAATGAACGCAAAGACCGAAGCGAAAGCCCCTGCGGCGAAAAAAGCTCCGGCCAAAAAAGCCGCTAAGAAAGCGTAAGGAGAACGAGCAATGCCACGTCGCGTATTGGAAGGAATCGTCACCAGCAACAAGATGGACAAAACCATCACCGTTTTGGTCGAGCGCCGCTACATGCATCCGGTTTACAAGAAATACCTGAAGCGCACGGACAAATATGCCGCGCATGACGAACACAACGCCGCCAAGGAAGGCGACAAGGTTCAGATCATGGAATGCGCGCCGATCTCCAAGCGCAAGAGCTGGACCCTGCTGGTTGACGGCAAGGAAGTAACGACGAAAGCAGCCCCGAAAGAGGCCGCTCCGAAAAAAGAAGCAGCCCCGAAAAAAGCCGCAGCGAAACCTGCAGCGAAAAAAGCGGCCAAGAAGTAAGCGAAAGAATTAGGGATAAGGACTTAAGACCATGATCCAGATGCAATCAAATATGGAAGTTGCCGACAACTCCGGTGCACGTCGCGTAGAGTGCATTAAAGTTCTCGGTGGTTCCAAGCGCCGCACCGCCAACATTGGCGACGTCGTTGTTGTTTCCATTAAAGACGCCATTCCGCGTGGCCGCGTGAAGAAGGGCGATGTGCGTAAAGCCGTTATCGTTCGTTCCAAGCACGGTCTGAACCGCGCCAACGGCGAAAAGATCCGTTTCGACACGAACGCCTGCGTTCTGATCTCCCCGCAGGGCGAGCCGATCGGAACCCGTATCTTTGGCCCGGTTACCCGTGAACTGCGCGGTAAAGGCTACATGAAAATTATCTCGCTTGCAGGAGAGGTGCTCTAATGTCCGCAGCAGCAAAAATGAAACTCAAGAAGGGCGACCAGGTCGTCATTCTGACCGGTAAGGACAAAGGCAAGAAAGGCGAAATCCTGAAAGCCATCCCGACCGAAAACCGCGTGATCGTTGCCGGCGTAAACGTCGTCAAAAAACACACGAAGCCTTCGCAATTCGCAGCGGGCGGTATCGAGGACAAAGAACTGTCGATCCACGCTTCCAACGTTGCGCTGGTCGATCCGAAAAAAGGCACAGCCACCCGCATCGGTTACAAAGCCGGTAAAGATGGCAAGAAGCTGCGCGTCGCCAAAAAATCCGGCGAAACGCTGTAAGAGGTAGATGAACATGGCACAAGCTAAGAAAAAAGAATACACGCCGCGTTTCCAGGAGCGCTATGAAGCGAAACTGAAAGCCGCTCTGAAAGCCAAATATGGTTTCAAGAACGACTTCCAGATCCCGAAACTCGACAAGATCGTCATCAACATGGGCGTTGGCGCCGCGACGACGGACCGTAAGGCCGTTGAAAACGCAGCCGCCGAACTCGCGCTGATCGCCGGTCAGAAGCCGCTCATCACGAAGGCCCGCAAATCCAACGCGTCCTTCAAAGTGCGTGAAAACATGGACATCGGCTGCAAGGTTACCCTGCGCCGCGAGAAAATGTACGAATTCCTGGACCGCCTGGTCACGATCGCTCTGCCCCGTATCCGCGACTTCCGCGGCATCAACGGACGCAGCTTCGACGGCCGGGGCAACTACGCCTTCGGTATCAAGGAACACATCGTGTTCCCGGAAATCGAATACGACAAGGTTGGCGTCGTTCGCGGTATGGACATCATTATCTGCACGACCGCAGCGAATGACGAACAGGCTAAAGAACTTCTTCGCGGCTTCGATATGCCGTTCCGTAATTAATAAGGAGCTACTGACACATGGCAAAAGCTAGTGCAAAAAACAGAGACCTGAAGCGCCGCAAGCTCAACAAGAGCCTTGGTCCGAAGCGTGCGAAGCTGAAGGCGATCATTGCGAACAAGGAAGCCCCGATGGAAGAGCGTTTCGCCGCTGTCCTGAAGCTGGCCGAAATGCCTCGCAACTCTGCAAAAATCCGTCAGCGCAACCGTTGCGCCCTGACAGGCCGCCCGCGCGGTAACTTCCGTAAGTTCAACCTGTGCCGCGTTGCGCTCCGCAACTTGGCATCCCGTGGCGAGCTGCCCGGTGTAACGAAATCCAGCTGGTAAGGGAGAGATAAGAACATGTCTATGAATGATCCCCTCAGCGATATGCTGACACGTATCAGAAACGGCCAGAATGCCCGCAAGCCGGTCATCACCGCGCCGTATTCGAAACTGCAGGAATCCGTTTGCAAGGTTCTTGCCGACGAAGGTTTCATCCGCGGCGCGAAAGTCGTCGATGCAGGCAACAACAAAAAGGAACTGTCGATCGAACTCAAATACGATGCCGGCCAGCCGGTCATTCGCGAGCTCAAGCGCATTTCCACCCCGGGTCGCCGCGTTTACGCCCAGATCAAGGGCCTTGGCCAGTTCTACAACGGCCTCGGTATTAAAATTCTGTCCACCCCGCAGGGCGTGATGGCTGACCACAAGGCGAAAGCCGCGAATGTGGGCGGCGAAGTGCTCTGCCAGGTGTTCTAAGAGAAGGATACGAAAGCATGTCCCGTATTGGTAAAAACCCGGTTGTCGTTCCAGAAGGCGTTACAGTCAACGTTGATGGCCAGACCGTAAAAGCAAAAGGCCCGAAAGGCGAACTTCAGGTTGTCATCCATGATGACGTTTCCGTGAAACTCGTCGACGGCAAAGTGCAGCTCGAGCAGCGCGTTCAATCGCTTCGTGCGAAGAAACTGTGGCCGACGATGCGCACCCTCGTCAGAAACATCGTTGTAGGTGTGAAAGACGGCTACAAAGAATCCCTGGAAATCCAGGGCGTCGGTCTCCGTGCCGCCATGCAGGGCAACACGCTCGTCATGCAGCTCGGCTTCTCCCACGAAGTTCGTTATGACGTTCCGGCCGGCATCAAGATCGCCGTCGCCGACCAAACGAAAATCGCGATCGAAGGCATCGACAAGCAAGCCGTCGGTCAGGCCGCCGCAAAAATCCGTTCCTTCAAGAAGCCCGAACCATACAAGGGCAAAGGTATCCGCTACACCGGCGAATACGTCATGATCAAAGAAGGCAAGAAGAAGTAGGACATAGCCATGGGAAAAAGACTCAGCAGCACAAAACGCCGCAGCTTCAGCACCCGTAACAAGCTGAAGAAGGTAAACATCAACCAGAACCCGAACCGCGACATCCGTCCGCGTCTTTCGGTTCACCGCACGAACAAGGCGATCTACGCGCAAG
>Ga0209792_1001616_pt1 | contig 10429 bp, 11 predicted proteins | sample EBPBio142005_DNA_FD_185860 | JGI IMG/M metagenome (GOLD analysis project Ga0209792, IMG submission 185860) | Wastewater treatment Type I Accumulibacter community from EBPR Bioreactor in Madison, WI, USA - Reactor 1_6/14/2005_ DNA (SPAdes)... | ecosystem: Engineered > Bioreactor > EBPR >...
AAGCTTGTGTTATTGCGCCGGAGCTGCCTTGATTGGCATAACGATAACGGCCGCCGCAATAACACAAGCTTTTGCGGATAAAAGCACGCCTGTCGAACCCGGCGAAGTATTCGATGAATGCGCGTCCTACGCACTGGACAAAACACCTGAAGCACGTGGGCAGGACAATATGAGCGCGATCGCCATCGGCGAGGATTTTGTCGAACAGAACGGCACGCGTCTTCAAATTGATGGCAAAGGCGGCGTCACCGCATCGGGCCCGGGTGCTGAAACAGCCCTCCGCCAATTCGATGAATGCTACAATCATCCGAACCTGACCCTTTAGGCAGATATCGGAATAAACGAAAAAGGGCCGGAAGGCCCTTTTTACTTTTGCGTGGGGGAGAGTGTGTTTCCAATCATTCGCCACACCTGCGTGGCAACGGGCGTTTTAACTGGCGGGGCGCTGAAACCCGCCTCTCTCAGGGCTTTGACGATATCGCTCGCTTTTTCAACAACTGGTACTTTATAGAAGCGCGACCGGCCTGCTTCATCACCCAGCTCCATAAAGCAGGCGATCGTTTGCGCTTTTCCTGCCTTGCGCTTGCCGGTTTCCTCTAACTCAACCAGACGCGGCGGGGTAGTGGCTGGGGCGTAATCCGCACGGTGAAACTCTGACCGCAAGGAAGCTAGCCGGACATCATTCCCGTCGGGCGTGGTCGCATAAACCGCTGTAAAAATTTCGTTTTTAACCACTCTGGCCATAAAACGCATTCCTCTACCGCTTGCCGTAATACATTTGATTGATTTTTTATAAGCAAAGTTTACCAATAAGGCAAGTTAAACAGAATTTTGTTGCATTACGTAAAATAAAAGAATATATTTAGCCAACGAAATTCAAGGGGTTTGTCATGAAGGACTATCTGAAAAACATCACGGGTGCGGCGGTTCTGGGCGCAGCCTTTGCCGCAACGGCCGCTAGCGCGGACGAGGTGCATGAGGACTACGCCGCCTTTGAGAACAGTACGGTTTTCGCTTCGATGGAATGTATCGAAGATGCGCTGCGCAGCACCTTTGGGGAGAAGAGCGGAATCGATATCGATATGGAATCCGGCCTCATCATGTCGCAAAGCTGGGACAATGGTAAACCCGTCCTGGCCGAAATCTATCTGGGCTTTCAGGAAGCGGTTGCAAGTCTCAACGTCACCATGACGGACGGCCTTGCAACCATGAAGGCGAACAATGAGTTCGTCGCCCCGCCGCAAGGCACAGCCAGCCTTTTCTATCGCGGCGAGGAAGGTGTTCCCGCCTATATGCTCGACGGCGTTGACCAGAAGCCTTTGGAAAATTACCTCAACACGCTCGACCGCCACATACGTTCTTGCGCGATGGCACCGCTGATCGGGTAGAGCAATGAACCTCCGAAGTCATATAACAACTAGCTTTCTCGCACTCGCACAGGCTCTGCCGGCGCAGGCGCAGGAAGAACGCACACCCTACAGCACGACCCGCGAATGCGCGATCCAAAGCCTGCGCGAAAATTTTTCCCCTTTTGCGATCGAGGTTATCGAGGATGAGCAGGGCGTAGGAGCTTTTGCAGCCATCGGTGATGGACAGCTTTCCTCCCTCATCAAAATAGATCCCGGCACGGGTCTAGTGAGCTGGATCGATGTACAGACAAACGCGGACAACCCTGATGTTGATTTGAACAGCGTTGCAAAACTGGATTACAAAGGCGGCACCCAGAACGGAACTCTGACCTCAGATGGCACAGGCCGTCTCCCTGTCGAAGCAGCTATTGGAATGACACGCAAACTGGATGACGCTATGCGCCAGTGTTCCCAAGGAATGCTGCTGGGCAGTGTTGCAGCCAGATCCAATTTCAAACTGGGATAGTTAGGCGCCACATCAAAATGGTTAATGAGACGTAAAATAACATTGACTTATGTAAATAAAAAAGTTATATTCAGATATCATTTTAAAAGGAGATTTTTATGTTTGGTTTGAAAGATATTGCAAAGACGATGGCTGTAGTAGCCTTTGGCACAGCCGCACAGGCACAGGATGATGTCCAGCTTCCCGAGCCGACCGGCACATATTCGGCCGTTGCCGACACCAAACTCAACAATTGCATCACTGAAGCGCTTAGCGGCGAAGAGGGAACATTCAGATCCTACCGCTATGAAGATGGCGGCCGCATCACCGAAAACTTCACCGTCAACGCCAGCCCGGCCGCAGATCAGGGGCATGTCATCGGTACTTTGGTATCATTGGATGGGACTGTGGAAGAAGGCATCAAATATATGCAGATCCGTGGTCTCCATGACGGCACGGTTGAAAACGACAATGGCGCCAGCGCAATCGATTTCGTGATTACGCCGGACCCGAACAACGTTTCCGAGCCTGCGGACGCCGTCATGGTGAACGGCGACAAGCCATGGAACAAGCCGCTGGGCGATGTGGAGGCTGTAAAAGCCAATACGATCCAGGTGCTCAAAGATATCCGCAGCTGTATGAAACTGGGCATGTAAAAGCCCCCGATAGACCTACCAAAAACCCCGGCCGCTCTCCTTCGGCCGGGGTTTTTCCTTTGATTCTGGCGGGGCGTACCGCTATAAATTCCTTTGATTTTTCAAAGGATAGGCCATGCACAGCTACAGAACGCACAAATGCGGTGAACTTCGTAAATCCAATGTCGGGGAAACCGTCCGCCTGTCGGGCTGGGTCCACCGCAAACGCGACCATGGCGGCGTCCTGTTCATCGACCTGCGCGATACATATGGCATCACCCAGATCGTGGCCGAAGGCAATGCCGAGCTGGAGAAGGTGCGCGCCGAAAGTGTGATCACCGTGGAAGGCGAAGTTGTGAACCGCGCCGAAGGCACAACGAACGCGAAAATGCCAACCGGCGACATCGAGGTCGCTGTAAAATCCGTCACCGTACAATCCATGGCCGATGTCATTCCGTTTCAGGTCGCCGAAGATGACGGCGCGGGCGAAGATGTCCGCCTGAAATACCGCTATCTCGACCTGCGCCGCGAAGGGATGCATTCCCGCGTGCGTTTGCGCAACAACGTCATCGCCGCCATGCGCCGCCGCATGTGGGACGAAGGGTTTCAGGAATTCAACACGCCGATCCTCACAGCCTCCTCGCCCGAAGGCGCGCGTGACTATCTCGTGCCTTCCCGTTTGCACCCGGGAAAATTCTACGCCCTACCGCAAGCGCCACAGCAATTCAAACAACTCCTGATGATGTCCGGCTTCGACCGTTACTTCCAGATCGCGCCATGCTTCCGCGACGAAGACGGGCGCGCCGACCGCCTCGCCGAATTCTACCAGCTCGATGTGGAGATGAGCTTTATCCAGCAGGAAGATGTCTTCAACGTGATGACAAAAGTCATCCGCGGCATCTTTGAAGAATTCAGCGATTACACTGGAACGCCTCACCGAGTCGAATTCCTGCCGAACATGACCTATGCCTATGCGCAGCTCACCTACGGCACGGACAAGCCTGATCTGCGCAACCCGCTGAAGATCACCGACGTCACGGAAATCTTCAAGGCAGAGGATGTTACCTTCAACGCCTTTAAAAACTATATCAACAAAGGGGGCGTCGTTCGCGCGATCCATGTTCCGGCGGCTGCAAAACAACCGCGCTCCTTCTTTGACAAGCTAAACAGCTGGGCGCAAAACGAAGGCGCACCGGGCCTCGGCTACATCTCCTTCGAAACGGAAGAGGGGAAAGGCCCCATCGCCAAATTCGTCGGCGGCGAAAGCCAGAAGGCCCTTCGCGAGAAAATGAAAATGCAGGACGGCGACGTCGTCTTCTTCGTCTGCGAGAACGAGGCAAAGGCCTGCGCCATGGCCGGCAAGGCCCGCACGCGCATCGCGCAGGATCTCGATATCATCGAAAAAGGCGTCTACAAACTTTGCTGGATCGTCGACTTCCCGATGTATGAATTCGATGAGAAGGCGCAGAAGATCGACTTCTCCCACAACCCGTTCTCGATGCCTCAAGGCGGCCTCGACGCGCTCAACAATCAGGACCCGCTCAAGGTTCTTGCCACGCAATATGACTGTGTGTGCAACGGCTTTGAACTGGCCTCGGGCGGCATCCGCAACCACAAACCCGAAATCATGGAACGCGCCTTTGCGATTGCTGGCTATGACAAGCAGGTGCTGGAGAAGAAATTCGGCGGTATGCTCAACGCGTTCCGTTACGGCGCCCCGCCGCACGGCGGCTGCGCCTTCGGCGTCGACCGCATCGTGATGCTGCTGGCGAACGAGCCAAACCTGCGCGAAGTCTACGCCTTCGTCATGAATGGCCAGTACGAAGACCCGATGATGAACGCCCCATCCGACATCACCGAAGCGCAACTGAAAGACCTTCACCTGAAACTGAATCTGCCGAAGAAGGTTGAAGCGGCTTAGATTCTCTTAGGAGATAGATATGAAATATTTTTTAAATTTGTTTTCTCCTGAGACTTACGAAGTAGCTAGCAACTCCGATAAAACTATGTCGGGATTTAGAATCGGGCAAAAAAATGCTGCAGAAAAGATAAAACCTGGCGATAGAATGCTTTGTTACTTAACAAAAGTTTCTCGCTGGGTTGGTTTATTCGAAGTTGTTGAAGGTCCGTATGTTGATGCTACACCTTATTACTACGAAAAAGACGATCCTTTTATTTTGCGATTTAAAGTGAAACCTTTAATTTGGCTTGATAAGAATAAAACATTACCAATTCATGAAGATTTCCTTTGGAAAAATTTATCTTTCACAAAAGATTATGATAAAAATTCTTCTGCATGGACTGGAAAAATCCGTGCTTCTTTGTCGCCTATAAACGATAATGATGCCGCCATAATAGAAAAAGCCCTTTTAGGCCAGCTTGATAATTTAAAAGAATTTCCTATCGAAGATAAAGAATACAATAAGCATCTTCGCCATGTAGTACGCACTGAAGATAAAGTTATTTCAGTATCAGTGCCGGATAACGCTCCTGCTGAAGATTCTGAACAAAAATATGAAGCTAGGAACTCTATAAAAATACAGGCAAAGTTATGTGATATCGGTTTTAAGATGGGGTTCAAAATTTGGGCTCCTAAAAATGATAGGGCGTCTATAGCAAAGGAAATAATTACTGATGGGTTTTCTTTTCAAGAAATGCTGCCTCTTAACTATGATGAAACAACTCTAAAAACAATTGAGAATATTGATGTCATTTGGTTTAAAAATCGCTCTATCGTGAGAGCTTTTGAAGTAGAGCATACAACTTCAATATATTCAGGGATACTTAGAATGGCTGATCTCCTTGCATTGCAGCCAAATATGGATATCCAATTACATTTGGTAGCTCCTGCAGAGCGGAGAGAAAAAGTTTTTTCTGAAATTAGAAGGCCAGTTTTTTCTTTGGTTGGGCGTAAGCCTTTGGCTGAATATTGCACATATATTGCTTATGATAGTGTAGAAGAACTCATGTCGCTTCCGCACCTGACGCATTTGTCAGACACTGTTTTAGAAGAATATGCAGAACAAGCTGAATAATAATCAAGGATTCATCACAACCTTAATGCAGCCATCCGTCTTGTCCTTGAACGTCTTGTAAGCATCCGGCCCGTCTTCCAGTTTCAATTTGTGCGTGATGATAAAGGACGGATCAATCCGGTCATCGACCACCATTTCGAGCAATTCATCGATGTATTTTTGCACATGGGTCTGACCCGATTTCAACGTCAGTCCTTTCTGCACGATCATGCCGAGCGGAATTTTGTCCGCATATCCGAAATAAACGCCAGGGATGGAAACATGCCCGCCGGGGCGCACACATTTGATGATCTCGCGCACCACATGCGGGCGGTCGGTGGCAAGCCCTGCGGCGGCCTTCGCGCGGTCGACCACCGCGCCGACGCTGCCCAGACCATGCGCTTCCGCGCCGACGGCGTCGATTACGCTGTCCGCGCCGCGATTGTTAGTGATCTTTTGCAATTCCTCATACACATCCTGCTCCATGAAATTGATGGTTTCCGCTCTTCCCATCGTGCGCGCCATTTCCAGCCGTTCGGGAACATGGTCTATGGCCACGACTTTCCCTGCGCCTTGCAACCATGCGCTCTGGATGCACATTTGCCCGACAGGACCGCATCCCCACACGGCAACCGTATCGCCATCTTCAATGTGACAGTTTTTTGCCGCCATCCATCCGGTCGGAAAAATGTCGCTCAGGAACAAAACCTTGTCGTCCGCGATCCCTGCGGGAATTTTGATGGGGCCGTTGTCGGCTTGAACCACGCGCACATATTCCGCCTGACCACCGGCATATCCGCCAAGGAGATGCGTATAACCGTACAGGCCGGATGTATGATGGCCCATAACCTTTTCCTGCTTCTCCGCATCCGGGTTTGTGTTCTGGCAGAAGGAGGTGAGTTTCTTTTCACAATAAACGCAATGGCCACAGGATATGACGAATGGTACGACAACCCTGTCGCCTACCTGATGTTTCTTCACTTCGCTGCCGACCTCGACAACCTCGCCCATGAATTCATGTCCGAGAATGTCCCCTTTCTCCAGCTCCATCGCATAGGAATCGTAGAGATGCAGGTCGGATCCGCAAATCGCCGTGCTGGTCACTTTTACGATCATGTCGGTTGGCTCCATGATAACGGGATCGGGGACCGTGTCGCATTGCATGTTGTAACGGCCGTGCCAGACGAGAGCTTTCATAGTATCTCCTTTTTGTGTGTCACTTCCCAACGCGACGCGCCGCTTGTGGGTTCCACCGCTTAAGGCTACTAAAGTTGCTTGACAGTATATGAATTAATTCCTATGATGTGTGCATGAAATTAATATCCGCCTTCTGGCGCTATTGGAAATGGTTGTGCGTGGCGTTAATGACCAGCTTTGTGCTGCTCGCTATTGTTGCGGCCATCGTCAACCACTTTAAATCCCCCGTGGAGAAGCGGAAGGCAATAGAATCATGTATCGATTCAGGAGGCGTGTGGGACGATGCGGAATCTTTCTGCAAGACCGCTGCATAAAGTTTTTATGTCAGGATAGCCGCGTGATGGTCCAGATGGTCGTTGATGAAACTCTGGATGAAAAAATAGGAGTGGTCGTATCCATCCTGCATTCGCAAGGTTAGCGTCGCACCCGCCTTTTTACAGGCAGCTTCGAATTTTTCTGGCTTTAACTGGTCTTTCAGGAACTGGTCCGCCGTGCCCTGATCGATCAAAATCGGGGGAAGGGACGCCGCATCCAGATATCCTTCCATCAGCGCCGACGCATCGTGCGACAGCCACGTGTCCTGATCCTTGCCCAGATACGCCGTAAACGCCTTGTGACCCCACGGACATTGCGTCGGCGCGCAGATTGGGGAGAAGGCGGAGACGGATTTAAACAACCCCTTGTGGCGCAGGAACAGAGTAAGCGCCCCATGCCCGCCCATCGAATGCCCGAAAATTCCCATGCGGCCCGTATCGAGCCCCGGAAAAGCACTGCGCATCAAGGCGGGTATCTCCTCGGCGATATAGCTTTCCATGCGGTAATTCTTCGCCCACGGCTCTTGCGTTGCGTCCACATAAAATCCCGCGCCCTTGCCGATGTCATATCCGGCTTCGTCTGGAACATTGTCCCCGCGCGGCGATGTATCGGGGGCGAGGATCGCCAGTCCCAGTTCCGAAGCGCGTTTGTACGCGTTCGCTTTTGTTGTGAAGTTTTCTTCCGTGCATGTAAGACCCGAGAGCCAGATCAGGACAGGCGCCGCGCCATTTTGCACATTCGGCGGAACGAAGAGCGAGAAACGCATATCCGTTCCCGTTTCCGTGCTCGCATGCTTGTAAACGCTGATCGTGCCTCCGTGGCATTTCTGGGAAGAAATCGTTTCCATCTTAGTAAAGCACCACGCTTCTGATGCTCTCGCCGTTATGCATCAAATCGAACGCCTTGTTGATATCGTCCAACGGCATGGTGTGTGTGATCAGTGAATCGATATCGATTTTCCTGTCCATGTACCAGTCGACGATCTTGGGGACATCCGTTCTGCCGCGCGCCCCGCCGAAGGCCGAGCCGCGCCATACGCGCCCCGTCACCAGCTGGAAGGGCCTTGTGGATATTTCCTGCCCCGCGCCAGCCACGCCGATGATGATGCTTTCGCCCCATCCTTTGTGACAGCATTCAAGCGCCTGGCGCATCGTGTTTACGTTACCGATGCATTCGAAACTGTAATCCGCGCCGCCGTTGGTCAGGTCGGAAATGGCCTCGATCAGGTTCGGCGTTTCTTTCGGGTTGATAAAATGCGTCATGCCGAACTTTTTGGCGATTTCGACGCGTTTCGGGTTGATGTCGATACCGATGATGCGGTTGGCGCCGACCATCTTCGCGCCCTGAATGACATTCAATCCTATACCGCCAAGCCCAAAGACGACAACATTCGATCCGGGTTCCACCTTCGCATCGAACACGACCGCGCCGACGCCCGTCGTCACGCCGCAGCCGATATAGCAAACCTTTTCAAACGGCGCGTCGGGCCGGATTTTGGCGAGCGCGATTTCCGGCAGAACCGTATAGTTCGAAAATGTAGAGCAACCCATGTAATGCAGGATCGGCGTGCCATCGATGGAAAAACGCGATGTGCCGTCCGGCATCAACCCTTTGCCCTGTGTCGAGCGTATTTTCTGGCAGAGGTTGGTTTTGGGATGCAGGCAGTAATCACATTCACGGCATTCCGGCGTGTAGAGCGGAATGACATGGTCGCCTTTCTTCAGGGATGTCACGCCCGCGCCGACTTCCACGACAATGCCCGCGCCTTCATGGCCCAGAATTGCGGGGAATGCACCTTCAGGATCGTCTCCTGACAGGGTGAAGGCATCGGTGTGGCAAATGCCCGTGGCCTTGATTTCAACCAGAACCTCGCCCGCCTGCGGCCCTTGCAGGTCAACGGTTTCAATACTCAAGGGGGCTCCAGCTTTATAGGCGACAGCGGCTTTTGTTTTCATAGTGCATTCCTTTCAACACGCAAAACCCTAAGCGAGAGAGCATGATTTTGCAACCTCTGCTGGACTTGTCTGGACAGGCGGCTATGTTGTTAGAAAGATTTACCAAGGAAGGCTTTTATGAAACTTTTGGGCATTATAGCCGCTTTGTTTATTGTCACAGCGCCGACAGCCTTTGCGCAAAGCGCCGATGTACTTTCGGGTGGCTTCAAGGCGCAAGGCGCACCTGTTCCTGTCTCCACCGATGATATCGCGATGTTCGCCGGTGGATGCTTCTGGTGTATGGAAAGCGAGTTCGAAGATCTGCCGGGCGTCTCCGACGTCACTTCCGGCTATGCGGGCGAGGGAGATATCAAACACGAAAAACCGCCGACCTATGAAGAGGTCAGCCGCGGAGATTCCGGTTTTCTCGAGGCGGTGTCCGTGTCCTACGATCCATCCGCCGTCTCTTACAAAAAACTGCTCGAAATCTTCTGGAGCAATGTCGACCCGTTCGATGAAAAGGGACAGTTTTGCGACAAGGGCAGCCAGTATGTCGCCGCCATCTTCGTGAAAACGCCGGAGGAAGAAAAGGCCGCCCGCGCCTCGATCCGCGAGATCGAGAAGAAATTCAAACGCAAGGTCGCCACAAAAATCCTGCCACAGCGCGCTTTTTACGAGGCCGAGGATTATCATCAGGATTACGCCACCCGCAACACGCTGCGCTATAAGATGTACCGCCGTGGCTGCGGCCGTGACAACCGCCTCGATGAAATCTGGGGCGATGACGGAATGCGCCTGAACAACTAATCCTATCGGAAGAGAACGAGGGAGAGGGCGAGAGCCATCATTCCGAACACCATGCCATAGACGGTTTCATGTCCCTTGGCGTAACGCTTGGCGGACGGCAACAATTCATCCAGCGCCAGAAACACCATGATTCCCGCGATAATCCCGAACAGCCAGCCATAGACCGCCTGCGTCAGGAACGGGGCCAGTACGGCATATCCCAGCGCCGCTCCCACAGGCTCCGCCAGGGCGGAGAGGGAGCAGGCGCCAATCGCCTTCCACTTGCTTCCCGTCGCATAATAGACAGGAATGGCAATGCTCACCCCTTCCGGAATATTGTGAATGGCAATCGCCATAGCCAGCGGCGCGCCGATCGTCGGGTCGTCCAGCGTGGCAAAGAACGTCGCCATTCCTTCCGGAAAATTGTGCGCCGTGATCGCGATCGCCGCCATCAACCCGACCCGCGCGACATGTTTCTTGCTGTCATGGTGAAATTCGTGTTCGTGCAGCCCGCCATGCGGATTGGGCAGGAATTTGTCGAGCGCGACGACAAGGAGCACACCGCAAAAGAACGCGGCCGTGGCAAGCGCGTAACCCGTCTTGTCCGGATAGATCTGTCCGAACGCCATCTGCGATTTGACGAAGATCTCGACAAGGGAGATGTAGACCATCGCCCCGCCCGCAAAAGCAAGGC
>Ga0209792_1001617_pt1 | contig 10429 bp, 5 predicted proteins | sample EBPBio142005_DNA_FD_185860 | JGI IMG/M metagenome (GOLD analysis project Ga0209792, IMG submission 185860) | Wastewater treatment Type I Accumulibacter community from EBPR Bioreactor in Madison, WI, USA - Reactor 1_6/14/2005_ DNA (SPAdes)... | ecosystem: Engineered > Bioreactor > EBPR >...
GGTGACTTCCTCTCTGTTTGTAAAGAATCCATCCATCTTTTTCAAGCATCTTTAATATTTCGCTGACTTTATATCTCTTCATCAAATAAAAACATATTCAAAGATAGTAATTTCTCTAACATATTATGAAATTTAGCAAGAAAAAAGTCAAAGTTTAAAACCTTGACTTTTTTGTAGCCGCAGAAGGATTACTTTTATAATTCCATAAAATGCCATAGAATATCAAAATATTAAAAATCAATCAATTAGCAATATGTGGAATGCTAAAGAAATCCATAAAATACAATGAACGACCATGTTTTTAGTCCCTGATTTTAGATAGAGGGACTAAATTACCATTTGAGAGAATCAAACTTTTTCATCATTATTAGTTTTGATTTGGTTGGCAATATCAATATTTGGTTTCATAGATTCACCCTCGCTACGACATGTCCAATTGATTACTATATTAACCGATACGCCAAGGGACAATGTGTTGTAAATAAGTGTCCTTCTTTCAGCATGAGTTGCAAGCAAAGCATGCTTGGTGTTACATCTTCTACTCTTTCATTTCGTTGGTTATAGGTTTGTAAAACACGTGCATTAAGCTCAGCGAATTCCGATACTCTTTTAAATAATCATTCTTTTTTGATTTGAAATAACTGGTATAACTTGATTGTCGGGAAAACCGTGTTTCTCGGATTTTTTCAAAATAGCTTAAAATTGTTTGTTCAAATCTATCACTCTAATTTTAATGATATTTTTAGTAAAACAGTTGTTTAAGTTTCACATCGTTTTTATCGAATTTCAACAAGCTTTTGATATGGAGTCTGAAATTTTCAGTCTTGTCAAATCCCATTTTCAGAAGAAAATTTATTAAACAAAAAAAAATCGAAAAAAAAACTTAAATTTTCCTTAAAGTTTCCAAAAATTTATTAGGTTTATTGAAAAGAAAGCTTATGAAAAAACTGTTATTCTCTTTCTCAATTTTATTGTTTTCGATATGCTGTGCCCAGCGACCCCAAATCGCAATTGCGCAGCCGCCCTCCTCAGATCCGAACGTTGTACTTTTTGGTTACGACGAAGCAGGCAACCAAGTTTTTCGCGGATCCGACACAAATTCCTGCAACACATGCAGGACTTCAGAGCAAACAGCAACTTCTCTAGCCGACGAAGTGGCAAACAAAATCAAGGCGGCACCCGTTCCTGTAAAAGACAATCTGACGGTGTTGTGGGACTTAAGTATTCAGGATTTTATTGTAAGCGTTGATTTACTGCCTTACAACGCATTTACGATTTATGAAACAGTAATTATAAAAGCCCTGAGTTCAAATTCATACGTTTTCAGGATGGCTCATCTTCCTTACGGTGTCTATTATCTCCGTTTCAATTTGTCTGATGGAAGTGTTTATACCAGGACTGTAACCAAAAATTAGAATCATGAACAAAAATTACTTTTTGCTTCTTCTATTAATATTTAATTTCTTTTTAGGGCAGACACCGGTTCATGATACACAGGGAAATATCGAAGTAAATGGCGGTGGCCAACTGCAGTATCAACTGCCAATAGATTTGCCCCCGGGCATTAAAAGCGTTGCCCCGCAAATCAGTCTAGTTTATACAAGCGGTGGTGGCAATGCAATAGCGGGTTACGGCTGGAACTTGTCAGGACTGACAAGTATCACGAGAACTGGCAAGACAATTGAAAAGGATGGGGAGACAGGGGGGATAAAGTTTAACTATTCCGACAGGTATACATTTAACGGACAGAGACTTATCTATAAGAATGGCGGTAACGGCCCTGACTACATAGGGTGGAATGGTTCGACTTACACAACGGAAAAATATTCGAATGTCAAAATCAAGGCGGTAGGAACAATTTCGGGACAGGAATGGCAGGGTCCCGAATATTGGGAGGTGACATTTGAGGATGGATCGCAGGCCTGGTATGGTGCAACTTCCTCGGGAACCAGCTATGCAAGGACTCCGGTCGAGTACAATATCGTGAAATGGAAAGATGCGCAGGGTAATTATATCAGCTATAATTATTCGCAGTCACAAAACGTGGCGGCAATTTCATCTATAGAATGGGGAGGCAACGAAACTTTGGGAAAGCCGCATTTTAATAAAATAACCTTCAACTATATTCCAAGGGATTTAAAGGAGACTTCATATCTAAACGGCATACAGTTTATTCAGGATAAATTGTTAAAAAGTTTCGCCGTGTCGTCGAACGGCAGTACGTTTAAAACCTACACTGTTGGATATAATAAGGATATTGTAAATGGGGATACCAATAAGGTGATCAATTATCAATTTGCTGATACAATAAAAGTGTCAAATTCCCAAGGAGAGTTGGCAAATCCTGCAATCTTTTCATCCAAAAAATTGCTAACTAGCACCCAAGAGAGACCGTTTGTCGACTTTTCCGATGTGGTTTCTTCAGGTGATTATAATGGGGACGGATTGATAGACTTCATTCTGAAGCAACCCGCCCAAAATGGAAGACCCGAGGGGTACTATTTGTACTTTGACAAACTAAATAATGAGTCATCCCCATTTCTATATCTCGGTGCTTCCTCGACATTTTCGAGTTTTACAAATTTTACAATTAAGGGTTCCGACAATATCGTCAAAGCAAGGCAGGGCTTGGTCACAATAAAGAATATAGACGACCCTGCAAATCCACAAAATAACGGCGGGATTGAGATAAAGTGCTACTCCGTGAATATGGACGCCTCTTTATTGAATACTCTAAATAATCCCCTGATATTAGAATATTCCAAATTTATTAGTCCCTCCGAGTATACTGCAAACTCGTACACGAACTTTCCACCGGCAAATTATGGATACTACATAAAGTCTGAAGCCGTGAGCCCCAAGGATATTGACGTAAACTTTGACGGGGTTTCCGAATTAATTTTCACCATTTTCGACAAGGGCTACTATAAGCGTCAAAATCCAACTCCTTACGAGTGGGTATCAGTAGATTTGGGATACCGCTACATAATTATAGATCAGGATGACTTTTTATCCAACACTTTTTCAAAAATAACCACTCCTACTACCACCAATGCTTTAGAATCGGCTTCGGTGATGGATTTTGAAAATGATAAAGTTTTGGACATTATAAGGATTGAGTATCCAAATTACAATTACTATGAAAGTACAAGCGCCACGTACTTTACAAGAAACAAATATACGCAGGCCGTTATCCAAAGAACAATAAACACCCCCGTAAATGTTGTATCTCAATATTATGTAAAAAAAACTTCTTCCTCCGGTAACTTCAAATATACGTTTGCATTAAAGCAGAGGCATTCGGTCAAAGGGCTGAGAAATGAGATCAAGTTTGGAGACCTAAACGGGGACGGAAATGTAGAGATAGTAACGCCTTTGGAAAAGAATCTTTCTGGCGACAGCCATTTGGCCGGTTGGTCGTTCTATCTAAATAATGGCAAGACGCTGTCGGAATTTTGCCAGGGATTTATAGAATATTACAATTACGACTACATCTACAATGGTTATTTTGATCGATCGCATAATGGTATTGTTGATGTCGACAATGATGGAAAGTCAGATTTTCTAAGCTTGTACACTGGCTACAATACACAACCGGGGGAAGGCTTCAGCAACCTAAGCCTTACGAAAGTGAGCGAGTTTCAATATGACCCGAACAACATTCAGTTCAGATGGACGTTCAACAGTACAGTTCTTTTTAGCAATCTTAGGGGAGGAGGGGAAATGTTCCCAATCTACGGTGATTTTAGAATAAACAACTCAAACTCAAAGATATTATTTCTCTCCAGCTCATTTAGCAACTCCAATGACAGGAAGATTATCACCTTTAATAACTACAATTTAGGCGTCGATAAAAACATCAATAAGATATATCAGGGCGGATTGAACACAACTGTTGAATATAAGGAACTCGACCCTTCTACAGACACTGATATTTATGCGCCCGTAAAAGCCGAGCAGTATCCTTATATGGAACTGGGTAGGCTTCCACAAATGTATGCGGTTTCCCAAATTGTGCAGGGGACAAGGAAACAGGATTTTAAATATCGGGGAATGGTAATGCACCTTCATGGAAGAGGGATGGTTGGTTTCCGTCAGTCTGCGCGTAGTTCCTGGTACGCCGACGGTATGGAAAACACCAAAATATGGAGCGGTACAGAAATCGACCCCCTCAATGAGTCGGTTCCAATAAAGGAATGGAGCATTAAAGACGACAAAAATCAAATTTTCCCCCAAGATTTGTCGGTCAACAACACCCAACTTCTCTCATTTAAACAAACCACCTACCAAACGGATCTTGTCGGAGGAATGGGATACAGTCTTGTTAAGGCCGTAATCCCGGTACAAACTACTGAAAAGGATTTCTTGAGAGATGTGACGACGTTAAGTACCATAACTTATGATGAATATTATCTGCCTTCCTCCACAAATACGACGATTAACGGAAGCTTTGCCACGAAGACCACGGAACTGCATTATGTAAACAACTTGACTGGAATTGGCAAGGACTATTATATAGGCAGACCGGACTGGAAGCTGGAAACTGTAACCGCATACGGTGACACAAAATATGTAAGGGAATCATACACCTATAATAATAACAACCTCCTTGAGACGGTTACAAAATATGACAACCTTACTTCAAATGATACGACTAATTCTGATTGGTTAAGGGAAACTTTTCATTATGATGAAGGTGCCTCGCAAGGATTCGGAAACATCACCAAAAAAGTAGTCACCAATAAGTCGGGCGACCAAATTATCACCACGCTTGCCCAATATGATCCAAAAGGTCGGGATGTCATAAAGAAAACCGACAATTTGGGGCTGCAAACCGAATTCACATACAACAACTGGGGACAGGTCCTAACAGAAAAGGATCCTTTCTCAAACACGGCCACGACTATTTACGACTATTGGGGGAAGCCGATATCCGTAGCAAGCAGTCTTTCCGGAACCACCACGTTTGGCTATCAAAAAGATAATTTTAATAATCTGATAACCACCCAAAATGACCCGGATGGCAACCAGGTGATTAAATTTGTAAATGTCCTGGGACAAAACTTTAAAACCGTTACAAAAGCGTTTGAACAGAACAAATATATATCGCAAGAAACTAAATTCGACAATATCGGAAGGAAAATTTATGAGAGCGACCCCTATTTCGAGTATAGCGTTTCGCCAAATTATGTCAGTTCGGCGGGAAATACAATTTCCTATAATGACACTTTCTTTCCTGCTAAGGTCACCGCAAAAGCCTCTAACAACGGTAAGGAAGTTGAGACAGCCGTTTCTGGCAATACCACATCAATTATAGAGAAAAACGGCTATCTGCGAACTTATACCAAAGTTTCTGACGCATTGGGGAATATTGCAAGTTCCACGGATCCGGGTGGCACAATCCTATTTGGTTACAATGCAAATGGGCAACAGACAAAGGCAACTTATGCTCAAAATGTTGTCACTACCTCCTACGACAGGTGGGGAAGAAAATCCGCATTTAACGATCCCGCCAACGGAAATTACACATACGAGTATACAGGGTTTGGAGATATTAAGAAAGAAAATAGCCCGAAAGGTTACAAAAAGTATACATACAAACCTAATGGTCTACCTGACGTGGTTGAAGAGAAATCCAATGACAATACTTCAACTATCAAGAACTACAGCTACTCCTACAACCAATACTGGCAGATTACGGGAAAGGTCGGCAGTTCAAATGGAAAATCTTATGCGACCTATTTTGGCTATTATAACAATGGCAGGCTCTGGGGCTCCACAGAAAATTTAGAGGGAAGGGAATTTCGTAATTGGGATATGGTGTATGATTCTTACGGAAATGTTGCGAGCTATAAAAAAGAAATTGTCTCGAGCGGAGTCACTACCTCGGTACAGATAGAAAACGTGTACAATACTTGGAATGGCTCCCTGTATCAGGTAAAGGAAAAGGGAACGGGTAAGATTCTGTGGGAACTACAGTCTACGAATGCCAGAGGGCAGGTTTTAAATGCCACACTCGGCGCCACGCAGATTACCAACACGTACTCACCGTCCGGATATATTTCCACAGTAAAACACATATCCCCGCTGGCATCCATTATTGACAACTATTATATTTTCAATAATCAAAAAAATGAATTGTCTGTTCGATATAGCTACGTTACGGGGCTCAATGAAACATTTAGCTATGACAACAACAATCGGCTTGTAAGTTGGACAAATCCCAAAACGGGACAATTGTCCTCAAATGCCTATGATGCCAAAGGCCGAATCACCACCAACGATCAGGTGGGTACGATAGGCTTCAATATTGGCGGCAACGTTTATCGTGCCTCCAATATTCAGCTAAACGCCAACGGCCTTTCGAACTACGGCATCGGGGGACAGAATATCTTGCTGCAGAATATCAGGTACAATGAAAACAACGACCCCATCAAAATCAGGGGCCGCCAAAACGATTATGCATTTGAGTATGGACTCTCGGATAGCAGGCAGGTCATGTATTATGGTGGGAAATTTGAAGGCAACCAAAATGCGAAATACACAAAGATTTACAGCGGGGATGGAAGTTTTGAAATTATACGCAACAAGTGGGGGCAGGAAAAACACCTAATTTACATTGGGGGCTCTCCGTATGATAGCAATATTGTCTATATAAAATCATTTGGCTCGACAACCAATTCCCTTCATTTTTTACACAAAGACTACCTTGGAAGTATCTTGGCGGTAGTGAGCGAGGGCGGCTACCCTGTTGAACAGAGGCATTACGATGCATGGGGAAATTTAACCAGTCTCAAAATTGCGGGACAGTCATATAATCCAGAGACCTACACCGGTGACTTGCTTGTTGACCGGGGCTATACAGGACACGAGATGTTGGCAGGAGTCGGGTTGATCCACATGAACGGCAGGCTTTATGACCCTCTCCTACGTAGATTCTTAAATGCGGACGATAACATACAGGATCCCTTCAATACCCAAAACTACAACAAATACGGCTATGTGTTGAACAACCCGCTGATGTATAATGACCCGAGCGGGGAGTTTATATTCACGCTTCTTACGATTATTACAGGGCAATGGTATTTGTTACCTTTTGCTATTGGAGCAGACATTGGAGCTTATAATGGTCTTAAGGTTGGACAAGCAATGGGAGCTACAGGCTTTAAACTGTTTGGCTATGTTTTAGGTGGAGCAGCAATTGGAGCGGCATCTTCATATACTTCTTTTTCTATTGCTGCGGCATCAATTCCGTTTTCTGCAACACTTGCTATAATGGCAGGTTCATTCTCAAATTCTGTTGGAATGTATTTCTTGTCGGGAGGAAAAACCCCAATATCGATGAGTTTTGGTGTAGCATCGTATAACTTTACTTCGGGAGAATGGGGATACCTTGGAAAAAAAGGAAATTCATTTATGGAGAATTTTGGGTATTCAGTGGGATTATTTGGCAACATCTCTGACGCTTACTCTGTTTTGAAGGGAGTATTTAGTAAAAGTAATAAAGATGTTGTTGGAGATGTTGATTTAGTGACAAAAAATGACCAAATAGGACATTCAGAATTAATAACACCAAAAACTGGTGAAAATATTACATCTGTGGGTCCCCCAGATTCAGGTGTTCCAAAAGGTCAACTGCTATTTGGTAAATCGGAAGGACAAAATACTTGGCATTCTTATCAAAATGATGTTGGTGATTGGGATGTTACTAAAATTAATATTAAAAATGTCCGCTATGATAAATTAAGTCAATATAACGTTAAACTCACTGTTAAGCCATTTAATTACAGTGTTATGAGATGGAATGGTTTGAGTTGTGTTACTTCTGCATCTGAAGCTTTATTAAAAGCAGGTGTTTTTAATCTACCATTTTTTAGACATCCTACTTTATTACAATTCCAAATGTTTATTAGAAATAATCCCGCATTATTGCACAACGTAAATTATCATTAATTATGAGAAATGTCATTTATATAATTTTACTCCTTTCTGTATTTTCGTGCAAAACTAAATTATATGAAATTTATGAAAAACAGATAGAGACAAAGGAAGAATATATTTTAGTAAATAAATTTGAAATAAAAAATGCAATGTCTCAAAGGAATAATTTGTATTACTTGGGTAATGATGAACATTTTCACTACTTTAAAGTATACAATACTTCATTTCCAGCGAAATTTTGTCTAAAATTTAAGATTAATTTCAAGGATTTAGTATTAAATGAGAAAAAGATTTTTAATGAAAATACCTTGCATAAATTCAACAAAGATTACATAAAGTAATTAGAAGATTCTTCCTATTAAAAGGTTATTACCTTAATCAAACTCATAAGAAATGAGATTTTTAGTTTACACTCTTTTATCAATTATTTTTACTAACTGTCTATCTCAAAAAGAGAAGAAAGTGTATAATACAAAAGAAATATATATATCAAGTTTAAGCCCTTGCGGAACAATAAATACTGGAGGCATATTGTATTCTAGTAAAAATATTAAATACAACAAATTAGTTGGAAATGACATAACTATTATTGATGAAGTACTAAATACTTCTGATTTTAAAAAAGTTTTTCCCACAAAACTTCCCAATAAATATTATTACGCTAGAACGGTTGATAATGAAGGAAAGTTAACAACATTGATTCTATTTGAAGAGTCTGTTCTTATTGTTGATGAAAATAGTTTCATATCAGTTAAATCAAAGAGATATTTAGAATTTTTCAATAATCTAAATCACTAACACAAAAAAGAGGCTGTCTCAAAAGGGCAGTCTCTTTTATTTTTTTGTTTGGATTTTTTATGGGAGTTTATTATAAATCCTTAGTTTTTTCTTTATTGATGGAAAAACAAGTTCGCAAAAAGAGCTTTTTCAAGCTACTTTTCCTAATTTTTTCAGGTTGTGTGCAATAGCGATGAGCCCGATTTCGATTTCGGTTTTGGATTTTCCCCGTAAGAAAAATCGCTTGAAGTTTTTGTTGTGTTTGATTTGCAAAAACAGGTTCCACATCGTGACACCGCTGTTTTCTTAGTTTGATTCCCCGTGCCGTGGACAGAAGTGTGTAGGCTTTGGTTCTGAGTTTTGCAAGTTCGGGATTGGAAGAGCATACGGTTGGTTGTTTTGTTTTTCTGTCCTTATCGAAGTAGTTGTATTTAACGTAGCCTTTGATTTTTTTCTTCCTTAAAAATTCATAGTTCTGCTGTGAGCCGTAGCCTGCATCCGCAACAAGTTCCTCGGGAAGTTTTTGGTAGGATTCCTCAAAGCCTTCAACATGCAGGGGAAGCGTTCTGGTGTCGTTGGGATTGTCATGAAGGGAGTAATGAAGGATGAACTGCTTTTCTGTGGAGAGTTGGAGATTGTAGGCGGGCTTTAGTTGTCCGTTCCTCATATGGTCCTCCTTCATCCTCATAAAGGTGGCATCGGTGTCGGTCTTGCTAAAACTGTTGCGATCGCCCAATACCTTTTCGTACCGCTCGTATTTGTCAAAACTCTTCCTCCAGTTCTTCTTGGCGTAATTTATTTTCTGGCGAACTTTGGAGGGAATCTTCTTGTTCTTCAAGGTGGAGTCTATCTTATCAATAACCTCGCTGAGTTTTTCCTTTTCTATAGATTTAAAGACAACCGGTTCCGTATCCATGAGTTCTTCTTTCGCTATTTTCTGGGTATAATTCCAAAGCTCTTCCAATTGCGACTCTATTCTCTCCTTACTTTTCTTCATTGCTTTTCCCCAGACAAAAGTATAGCGGTTGGCGTTAGCCTCTATCTTCGTCCCGTCTACAAAGGCGGTCTTTAAACTCACATGCCCCTCCTTATGCAAGAGCAGTACGATTTGTGTGAAGATTTCTTTGATTTGATTTTTCAAACGCTCGCCTCTAAAACGGTTCAGAGTATTATGATCCGGTCGCTGCATTGCGGAAAGCCACATAAAGTAGAGATTTTCTTTAAGCGCCTGTTCCAGTTTGCGGCTTGAATAAATGTTGTTCAGATAACCAAACACCAAAACCTTCAAAAGCATTTTGGGGTGATAGCTTGACGTTCCGCCAGATTTATACTCACGCAACAAATTACGAATATCCAATTGGTCGATAACATCGGAAACTACTTGTACAGGATGATTTTCTTCTATAAAATCCAATAAATTTGGTGGGAAAAGAAAATTTTGCTTGGGATTGTAGTCTTTAAAGACTATCTTTGAACTGCTTAACATACAGCAATTTACAAAAATTGCTGGAACTGGGAAAGTCTTTTCTGACTTTCCCTTTTTTTATTTCACATAAAAAAAGCTGCCTCACTTTTGAGACAGCCTCTTTTCTATTCAACCGAAATAAATTCCCTCCCTATTTTGTGTAATCCTTCGACAATTTTTTTTCTCATTTGGGGCCGCGGATTTCTATACCCAGAAATATAATGTCCCAACTGCTTCTGATTTATG
>Ga0209792_1001619_pt1 | contig 10398 bp, 10 predicted proteins | sample EBPBio142005_DNA_FD_185860 | JGI IMG/M metagenome (GOLD analysis project Ga0209792, IMG submission 185860) | Wastewater treatment Type I Accumulibacter community from EBPR Bioreactor in Madison, WI, USA - Reactor 1_6/14/2005_ DNA (SPAdes)... | ecosystem: Engineered > Bioreactor > EBPR >...
CTTGATGAGACCGTCCTGTCCGCGCTCCCGGCGCGAGCGCGGACCGGTGCTGCGGCCGCCACCCCCGCCGAAGAAGGTCTCGAAGATGTCGCTGAAGCCTCCGAAGTTCGCGCCGCCCGCACCGAAGCCGGCCTGCGGGCCGAGGTCGTACTGCTGACGCTCACGCGGGTCGCTCAGCACGTCGTAGGCGTGCGTGACCTCCTTGAACCGCTCGGATGCCTCCGCGCTCGGGTTCACGTCGGGGTGCAGCTCCCGGGCCAGCTTGCGGTACGCCCGCTTGATCTCCTCGGGTGTCGCGGTGCGCTCGACACCCAGCACCTCGTAATGGTCAGCCACAAACAGTCCTCGTAGTCGTCGTCAGTCGGTGCCCAGCAGGCGCGAGAGGTAGCGAGCCACCGCCCGCACCGCGGCCATGTTGTTCGAATAATCCATGCGCGTAGGGCCCAACACCCCGAGCCGCGCGACATTCCCGCCGGAGGTCGTGTACCCGCTCGATACGACGGATGTCTCGCCCAGTCCGAATCCCGCATTCTCGCGGCCGATGCGGGCCGCGACACCCCCGGACTCGACCTCCATCTCGCCGAACAGTCGCAGCAGGGTGACCTGCTCCTCGATCGCCTCGAGCACCGGGAAGATGCTGCCGCCGAAGTCCTCCTCGGTGCGGGCGAGGTTGGCTGTGCCCGCCATGAGCAGGCGGTCCTGACGGTTCGCCAGCACCTGCTCGACCAGCGTGGAGGTGACCTGGGCGACGAGATGGCGACGCTCGGGCGGGAAGCCGTCGGCGAAGGCGGTGAGGGCTGCCGCGGCATCCGGCAGGCCCACGCCGGAGAGCGCCGCGTTGAGCCTCGCTCGAAGCTCACCGAGGAACACGTCGTCGATCGGGGTCTGGATGTCGAGCAGGCGCTGCTCGACCCGGCCGGAGTCGGTGATGAACACCGTCATGAGCCTCGTCTCGCTGAGCGGAACGAGTTCGATGTGCCGCACGCGTGAGGTAGCCAGCGAGGGGTACTGCACGAGGGCGACCTGGTGGGTGAGCTGAGAGAGCAGGCGCACGGTGCGGGCGAGCACGTCGTCGAGGTCGACCGACTCGCCGAGGAACTCCTCGATGGCCTGCCGCTGGGCCGGACTCAGCGGTCGCAGGTCGGCGAGCTGGTCGACGAACACGCGATACCCCTTGTCGGTGGGAACCCGGCCCGACGAGGTGTGCGGCGCGGCGATGAGCTCCTCGTCCTCGAGCAGCGCCATGTCGTTGCGGATCGTCGCCGCCGATACCCCGAACGAATGCCGCTCGACGATCGACTTGGACCCGACCGGTTCGCGGGATGCCACGTAGTCCTGCACGATGACCCGCAGCACCTCAAGACCCCGCTCGGAGACCACTCCGACCACCGCCTTCCGCTGTTGGCACTCTGTTGCGCTGACTGCCAATTGTACCGTGACTCGCCGTAACCAAACCGTTGCACGCGGTGTTCGGGAGCGATAGCTTGTGCTGACACCTGAAACACCCCCAGAAAGGCACCTGTTCGATGACCGACGCTCCACGCCCGGCCGCCACGGCAACGCCGTTGACGGCAGCGGAGGACAAGATGTGGGCATCGCTGGCCCACTTCGGCGGGGTCATCGGAATCATCCCCTCACTGGTGGTCTTCCTGGTGTTCAAGGACCGCGGAGAACTCACCAAGCAAGAGTCCCGGGAGGCCCTGAACTGGCAGATCACCTTCACGATCGGATGGATCGTGCTGAGCCTGATCGGCACGATCGTCAGTTTCGCCTTCTACACATCCGGCGTCTACATCGTCGGGGATCTGGTGGGCTTCCTCCCGCTGCTGTGGTGGATCCTCAACGCAGTCCTCTCCATCCTCGGCGGAGTGAAGGTGCAGGGCGGCGGTTCATACCGCTACCCGTTCGCCCTTCGCCTCGTCACGTAGTTCCACGTCACCCCAACCCATCGAAAGGTCACCATGACAGACGCAACACCCGCCCCGGCCGCTCCGCTGACTCCCGCTGAGGACAAGCAGTGGGCGTCGTTCGCCCACCTCGGCGGCATCATCGGCTTCCTGCCGTCGCTCATCATCTGGCTCGTGTTCAAGGAGCGCGGACCGGTCACCAACGTCGAGGCCAAGGAGGCGCTGAACTTCCAGATCACCGCCGCCATCGCCCAGGTCGCGGTGTTCATCATCAACGCGATCCTCACCGCCGTCACCTTCGGCATCTGGGGATTCATCGGCTGGCTCCTGCCGCTCGCGGTCTGGGTCGTCTCGCTGATCTGGTCCATCATGGGCTTCCAGAAGGTCAACGCGGGTGGCTCCTACCGCTACCCGGTGTCGATCCGCCTCATCAAGTAGCACCTCTTGGTCGGCGAGCCCGGGGCATCGTCCCCGGGCTCGCTGCTTTAATGAGTACATGTCCGCGACACCGCCTCCCACCAACCCGTACGCCGCACCGGCCCAGCCGCTCAGCCCGAGCGACGAGAAGCTCTGGGCCACGCTCATCCACGTCGGCGGGATCCTGTTCGGATTTCTGCCCGCCCTCATCGGCTACCTCGTGCTCAAGGACCGCGGGCCGTTCATCCGCGCCCACAGCGCGACCGCCCTCAATTTCCAGCTGACGCTGATCATCGCCTACGCCGTCGGCACGATCACCTCGCTGCTGCTGATCGGCTTCGTCGTGATGCTCGCCGCCTGGGTCGCGAGCATCGTGTTCGGCATCATCGCGGCGATGGCAGCGAACCGCGGCGAGGGGTACGTCTACCCGCTCGCGATCAAGTTCGTCAGCTAGGTCTCACCGGTTTCGATACGCGGACTTCGTCCGCTACTCAACCAGCCGTCTCACCACTGCGTCGGCGAGCAATCGCCCGCGCAGGGTGAGCACCAGGCGTCCGGCCAGCGCGGCGCGGGCATCCACGAGCTCATCGGCGATCAGACTGGCGACGGCCAGGCGACCGGATGCCTCCAGCTCAGCCACCGGCATCCCCTCCCGCAATCGCGTGCGCAACAGCACCGCCTCGACCTGGCGCGTCGACGCGTCGAGCGTCTCGCGCCCGGCGGCCGGGGACAGTCCTGCGGTGATCCGGTCGGCGTAGGCGGCCGGATGCTTGACGTTCCACCAGCGCACTCCGCCGACGTGACTGTGCGCACCGGGACCGACACCCCACCAGTCGTGCCCCTGCCAGTAGGCGAGGTTGTGGCGCGAGCGGTGGTCGGCGCCGTCGGAGCCTGAGGCGGCCCAGTTGCTGACCTCATACCAGTCGTAGCCGGCCTCCCCCAGACGGCGATCGGCGAGCTCGTACATATCGGCCTGGAGGTCGTCGTCGGGCGGCGGCACCTCCCCGCGCCGAATCTGCGCAGCCAGCTTCGTGCCGTCCTCCACGATGAGCGCGTAGGCCGACAGATGATCGGGACCCTGCGCCAGCGCCTGATCGAGCGAGGCCTCCCAGTCGGCGAGGCTCTCCCCCGGTGTTCCGTAGATCAGGTCGAGGCTCACACCGAGACCCGCCTCGCGCGCCCACTGGACGACCAGCGGGATGCGCGCCGGGTCGTGGGTGCGCTCGAGAGTCGCGAGCACCTGCGGCACGGCGGACTGCATGCCGAAGGAGACCCGGGTGAATCCGGCCGCCTTGAGCGCCACGAGGTAGTCGAGATCGACCGAGTCGGGGTTCGCCTCGGTCGTGACCTCCGCCGAATCGGCGAGACCCCAGGTGTCGACGACCACCCGCAGCATCGCCGCGAGGTCGGTGACGGGGAGCAGTGTGGGTGTCCCTCCTCCGAAGAACACCGTGCTCACGGGGCGAGCGGGCAGACCGGTGTCACCCAGCACGCGCGCGGCGAGAGCGACCTCGGTGATCGCCTGGCCCGCGTAGTCCGTGCGCTTCGCGCCGCGCAGCTCATCGCTCGTGTAGGTGTTGAAGTCGCAGTATCCGCAGCGCACACGGCAGAACGGAACGTGCAGGTAGACGCCGAAGTTGCGGGTGTCCGCGTCATCCACCACCGACACGGGCAGGGCGCCGTCGAGCGGTGCGGGGTCGGCGATCGGCAGGGCGCTCGGCCCCATCAGCGCCGCACCAGGTGGAAGATCCGGATGTCACGCCGAGCCGTCTTCTCGTAGTCGCGGTAGTGCGGCCACTGCACCTCCAGCTCGGGCCACATCGCCTCCGACTCCGCCTCAGGCAGGAGCGTGGCGCGCACCGCGATCAGCTGCCGCCGGTAGTGGATCTCGGCGTCGGGGTTGGCGATGAGGTTCGCACTCCAGGCCGGGTGCTTCTCGAGCCCGAAGTTGCTGCCCACGATGAACCAGGTGCCGTCGTTGCGCGGGAAGCACATGAGGGGCGACTCCCGGCGCAGGCCCGACTTGGCCCCGGTGGTGAAGAGCATCAGGGACGGGATCATCGGCGCGCTCAGCTTGAGCCGGCCACCGGAGACGTGGAACAGCGCCCGGTCGATCGGGGTGATGAGCGGGCCGATGACGAGGCGCGCCGGACTGCGCATGAAGGCGGCGGTGGCGGCACGCACGGCTCGGAACATGGGTCCAGTCTTTCACCCGGGAGAATGGTGCGGTGAGCACGTACATCCTGTGGGACATCGACGGAACCCTGATCCTCGGAAACAGTCGCGCTGGCGCGCTCTACCTCGACTCGATCGAACAGGTCACGGGAGTGCGGCCGACCGTGCGGGTGGGCGACCCGCACGGCATGACCGAGGGCCAACTGCTCGCCGAGGTGCTCACGGTCAACGGGATCGACCCGGTGCACGTGCCGGGCGTGCTCGTGCGCCTCGACGAGCTCTCGCTTGCCCAGCACGAGTCCGGAGAGTACCCCCGCGAGCCCGCGCCCGGAACCGCCGCGGCCATTGCGGCCTTCGCCGAGCGTGGCTGGATCAACGCCCTGCTCACCGGCAACGGCCCCAACCGGGCGCGCTACAAGGTGATCGCCGCGGGATACGACGCCGACGCGTTCGACTGGGAGCACTCCTACTTCGGTCACGAGTCCCCCACTCGCCACCACCTCACGGCCGACGCGGGTGCCGGGCTGGCGGGTCACCACGCCGTGATCATCGGCGACACCCCGAAGGACGGCGAGGCGGCCGACAGCGCCGGATTCCCCTTCGTCGCGGTCGCGACCGGATCGTTCACCGCCGACGAGCTGCGCGCCACCAACGCCGTGCTCGTCATCGACGACTTCGGGACGGGGCTCGACCAGGCGATTGCGGCGATCGATCAGTCGATCGGGGACGCGAGCGCGCGCAGGTAGCGGCGCGTGTAGTACTCCTGGGCGACCCTCAGCGCCGGGTAGACCGCCCACCACCACCGCGAGCTCGGCCGCGAGAACGCGCGCACCGTGAGCCAGACCGACTCGTCGGCGCGCTGCGAGACGATGAAGGCCTCCTCGCCGTCCTCGGGATGCCCCGGCAGCGTGCCGTACGCGAAACCCTTGCGCTTCGGCTCATCGACGATGTACACCACGCGCACAGCCGACTTCACGCCTATCGACCCGATGATCGGGATGACCAGCTCCGCGGTGTCGCCGGGGCGCACGAAGGGCGTCCCGTCCGGGCCGAAGGTGTGCTCGGCGGCGCTCGTCGGCCGGATCGGCGTGCCGTCGGCGTCGAAACTCACGGGCGTGTACGTCTGCGCCTGCACCTCGGCCGGGGCCTCGATGGGGCGGATGCGGAATCCGCTGCCCCGCTGGATGCCCCACGACAGTGCCGACGCCCAGGCGAACGCGAATCGCGCGTCGCCGTGCCCGATCCGGGCGGTGCGCTCGATCGCGCGGTAGCCGGTCGGCGGGTAGCGCAGCAGGTCCTTCGCCTGCGTCGCACCGATGGCACCGTAGGTGACCGGTGTCTCCCAGAGCTCAGGCATCGTCCAAATCTACTGGACGGGCCGGCTCCGTCTAGAAGTCGAGCGCGTACAGGTCGCGGGAGCCCGCCGTCGCCGCACCCAGCAGGCCCGCGCACGCGGGCAGCAGCTGCTCGGCGAAGAAGCGCGCCATCACCAGCTGCTCCTTGGCGGTGTCGGCGTCCAGCGGTGCCGCGGCGAGAGCCGAACGGGCCAGCAACCAGGCACTGGTGACCAGTCCCCACATGCGCAGGTACGGGCTCGAACCGGCGAGCACCGCGTTGGGGTCGGCGAGGCCGGTGCGCAGCATCCACGTCGTCGCGGTCTCGAGCGCGTCGATCTGGCGGGCGAGCTCGGTGCGGATCGACGCGAAGTCGGCGCCCGCGGCATCCAGGTCACCGAGCACCCCGCGGATCTGCGCGATGAACTCCATGACGGATGCCCCGTCCCGCACGCCCAGCTTGCGACCGACGAGGTCTGCGGCCTGGATGCCGTTGGTGCCCTCGTAGATCGCGGCGATGCGGATATCACGCACGTGCTGGGCAGCGCCGGTCTCCTCGATGAAGCCCATGCCGCCGTGCACCTGCAGCCCGATCGACGTGAGCTCGTTTCCGAGGTCGGTGCCGAAGCTCTTGCAGATCGGGGTGAGCAGCCCGACGATCTCGGTCGCGCGGGCGCGCTCCGCGGCATCCGGGTGGTGGCTGGCGGTGTCCATGTAGCTCGCGTTCAGCAGCATGAGGCGGCGGATCGCGGCGATCGACGCCTTCTGCGTGAGGATCATGCGGCGCACGTCGGGGAACTCGATGATCGCGGAGTCCTTACCGGTCGCGCCGATGGCGAGGCCCTGGCGGCGGTCCTTCGCGTACGCGAGGGACTGCTGGAAGGCGCGCTCGCTCAGCGCGACGCCCTGCATGCCGACGGACAGGCGGGCGACGTTCATCATCACGAACATGATGCGCATGCCCATGTTCTCCTCACCGATGAGGTAGCCGGTGGCGCCCTCGTAGTTGAGAACGCAGGTCGGAGAGCCGTGAATGCCCATCTTGTGCTCGATCGACAGCGCGGTCACCGCGTTGCGCTCGCCCGGGTTGCCGTCCTCGTCGAGGATGAACTTGGGCACGATGAAGCAGGAGATGCCGCGGGTGCCGTCGGGCGCGCCCGGCGTGCGGGCGAGCACGAGGTGCACGATCTGCTCGGCCATGTCGTGCTCACCCCAGGTGATGAAGATCTTCTGGCCGGTGATCGCGTAGGTGCCGTCGCCGTTGGGCACGGCCTTGGTGGTGAGGGCACCGACATCCGATCCCGCCTGGGGCTCGGTGAGGTTCATGGTGCCGGTCCACTCGCCGGAGACCATCTTGGGCAGATAGGTGTTCTTCTGCTCGTCGCTGCCGTAGTGCAGCAGCGCGTCGATCGCGCCCTGGGTCAGCAGAGGACACAGCGCGAAGGCCATGTTGGACGACTGCAGCATCTCCTGCAGGGCGAGGCCGACGACCGACGGGAACCCGCCTCCGCCGTACTGCTCGGGGAACTGCAGGGTGTTCCAGCCGGACTCGACGTAGGTGTCGTAGGCCTTCTTGAACTCGGGCGGCAGGGTCACGTTGCCCTTGCCGTCGTGCTGTGCTCCGACGGTGTCACCGACGCGGTTCGTGGGGGCGACGACCTTCGCCATGAAGTCGGCTGCCTCGTCGAGGAGCCCACCTACGGTCTCGAGGTCGGCGTGCTCGAATCCGGGCAGCGCGGCAACGTCGGGGTACCCCACGACGTGCTCGAGGATGAATTTCATATCGGACGACGGCGGCCTGAAGTCACTCATGGCGCCACTGTACGCCGGGCTTCGAGCCGGTCAGAAAGCGTTTGGATGCTCGCCACAGGGGATGCGGCAGGGGCGGGCCAGATGTTGTGGCTGTGCGCTAGGACGAGGATTGCCGCTTCAGCACCGCGTCACAGTATCGACTGCGTTGGTCACCGCGCCTGGACCCCCGAGGATCTGCAGTTTGGTGGCGCCGAAACTGATGATGCTATTGATCACTCGCTGGGGTACTCAAGATGAAGGGATTACGAAGAGAGCAGAGTCAGTGCCACCCGCCAAGGCAGCGCCCGCAAGCGCATCTGGGAACGATGAGCCGGTGGCAAGATACACAGTAGCCGCGCTGTCGAAGGCCAGATCGTTGACGTTCTGCGAAGTCGAATATCGATCCATGCCCCAAGCCCGGCTCCAGGAACTCACATGGTTGGGCGCCTCGATGAACCCGTACATATAGTCATAGGTGATTCTCCCCGGACCGCCGACAACTACCAGGTCATTCGTGCCGAGATCTCGGATGAGATCGAGCGTTGGAGAATCGGGGCGATAGTCAGTACCTGGAACCAGAAGTACCGGTGCGCCCCTCTTGCCAGCCGCAGCCCCGGCCGAAAGCGCATCGGGGAATGCGGCACCTGTGGCCAGGTAGACGACCGGCGCGCCATCACCGAACGCATACTGGACTATGAGGCGGGATGTCGAATAGCGGTCTGCAGCGGCTAACTCAACCAGGGGGCTAGCTGTCAATGATCGAAGTTGATCCCTGACGTGCTCGGAGATCGCTCCAAGGCCACCCACCACAACGATCGTCGTCGGGCGCAGGCGCAGTATCTCGGCACCTACCCCGCTAGGCAAGCTGTCTGAGGGAGTAAGCAGGAGCGGCCCGCCGTCGCTCGCTGCCGCCGGAGCTGCGCTGAGGGCGTCGGGGTAGTTCTCACCGGTTGCAACGTAGACAACAGTCGCCCCGTCTGGAAATCCACTCCGCGATATCTCTGTGGCGGTTTCGTACCGACTCGCGCCCTGCAGTCGTCCGATGCTCGCAGGGACGCTGTCCGGCTCTGTCCTGGGGATTAGCGAGAGTGTGTTGTCGTCTTGGTTGGCAACCGCAACGAAAGCACCTGTCGGTGAAACCGCAATGGCGATGGGACTGTCCCCTACGGAAATCGAATCCACCCGAGCGCGAAGGGCCATGTCGTACACCTCCACCGCATCGCCCCCAGGTACCGCTGCATACACGTGAGAGCCAACCGGGGTGAAGGCAAACGCCTCTTCGCCCCCGAATGCAGCAGTGATGGTCTGTTCCGCGGTATGGAACTCCGTGTCGAGTACATTCACGTGCCCCCAGCCGGCCGTGAGGAGCGTTGCGCCGTCGGGTGACACCGCGATTCCTGTTAGCGAGCCAGGAAAGAAGGTACCCACCAACGACTCGGATCGGGTGTCGAACTTCAGAACTGTTTGGCTCGAGTACGGCGAACTAGCTGCGTACATTGTTGACCCGTCGGCTGAAGTAGCAAGGTCATAAGGGTCGCTGAAACGTGCGCCGTCGATGCTTGCGATCGTGCTTGAGATGGTTAGGTTAGCCAAATCGACGACTGCAATTGATGACGCTCCGAAGTTGGCAACCCACGCCTTCGATCCATCAGGCAGGATCGCGATCGAGCGAGGGTTCCAGAAACCGCTGACCGTGCCCACCTTCGCTCCCGTCGACGTGCTGAGCACAGTCATCGACCCGGTTGCGTTGGTGATGACCACACGCGATCCATCAGGAGTGATCGCTATGTCAGTTGGTTGCGGACCCGCGGGAACTGTACGAATCACCGCACCTGTCGTGGTGCTGACAAACGAGACCGTGTCGTCGCCAGCGTTCGTAACGAAGACGGTGCCGCCGCTCGGAGAGAAGGCAACAGCGTTCGGGAAGCGGCCAACAGGCACTACAACCTGCGATGCAGCAAGAGCCGGTTGCACACCCGCGGTCCCGGTCAACGCAAGAAGAAGGGCGACGGTAAGGGCCGCAACTCCGACGCTGAATCCTCGGCGAGGCACTGACGTGAGCATGGGTCAAGTAGATCACATCGCGATAGCTGCCCGGACCCTACTTCTTGTCCTTCTTGGCCGCTTCGGTGTCCCCGGTCAGCGCCGCAACGAACGCCTCCTGAGGAACCTCGACGCGACCCACCATCTTCATGCGCTTCTTGCCCTCCTTCTGCTTCTCGAGGAGCTTGCGCTTGCGGGTGATGTCACCGCCGTAGCACTTGGCGAGCACGTCCTTGCGCATCGCGGAGATCGACTCGCGGGCGATGATGCGCGCCCCGATGGCTGCCTGGATGGGCACCTCGAACTGCTGGCGCGGGATGAGCTTCTTGAGGCGCTCGGTCATGAGCACGCCGTAGGCGTAGGCCTTGTCCTTGTGCACGATCGCGCTGAAGGCGTCGACGGCCTCGCCCTGCAGCAGGATGTCGACCTTCACGAGGTCGGCCTCCTGCTCGCCGCTCGGCTCGTAGTCGAGGGATGCGTATCCAGCGGTCTTGCTCTTGAGCTGGTCGAAGAAGTCGAAGACGATCTCGCCGAGCGGAATCGTGTACTTGATCTCGACCCGGTCCTCGCCGAGATAGTCCATGCCGATCAGGGTTCCCCGGCGGGACTGGCAGAGCTCCATGATCGTGCCGACGTAGTCCTTGGGCGCGAGGATCGCGGCGCGCACCATCGGCTCCTTCACGAAGGCGATCTTGGTGCCCGACGGGAACTCGCTCGGGTTGGTGACCGTG
>Ga0209792_1001623_pt1 | contig 10370 bp, 13 predicted proteins | sample EBPBio142005_DNA_FD_185860 | JGI IMG/M metagenome (GOLD analysis project Ga0209792, IMG submission 185860) | Wastewater treatment Type I Accumulibacter community from EBPR Bioreactor in Madison, WI, USA - Reactor 1_6/14/2005_ DNA (SPAdes)... | ecosystem: Engineered > Bioreactor > EBPR >...
ACATTCGACAGTAATTCGATGGCGCCATGGTGGTGGTGGAAGGCGCCGCCGTTCGACTCGTGTCACGGAGATCCACCATGCTTGTCACTGGTATTGTTCTTAGCGTCGTTGGCCTCGGCTTCTTCTGCTGGCTGCTGTTCGCGCTCGCCATCTATGCGCTTCCTTTCCTAGCCGGACTGACGGCGGGTCTCGCTGCTTTTGATAGCGGGGGAGGGGTCATGGGAACGTTCATCGTCGGGTTTCTTGTCAGCGGTGCGACCTTGGCGCTCGGACAGATTGCCTTCGCCACCTCGCATACTCTGCTGATCCGCGCGATCATCGGTCTGCTCTACGCCGTGCCGGCAACGATCGCCGGCTATCAGGTGTCGTTTGCGCTGGCCGGCATCGGCATGTCCGCCGGCGGCTGGCAGATGGCATTTGCCGTTGTCGGCGGCGTTCTCGCTGGCTTCACAGCCTTCTCGCGCATGGCGCTGTTTGTCGCGTCGGGCGGACAGGGCACCGAGGGAGCTCACTCGCCGATCGGCTGGCGGCCGCACGACCAGAGACGCTGACACTCTTAGCATCTTCTCGCCGTACAGATTGGCGAAGGTGGGTGGTGACTGCTCGGTATCCTGCGGTGGCACGAACGCAGCCCTCGATAGCGCTTCGATGAGCCCGCGTCCTAGGCCCGGCCGACAAGATGCTGTGGCGGGTTCATCTTCTACGCCGGGTCGGTTGGGGACAAAGCAATCCTTTCTCTACGCTATGGCCGTCTTATCTTCGCCCGGCATGCCGAATCTCTTGCGCAGGACCCTTCAGGTTAGCCACGACTTCCCGTGAGGATGCTGTTCGGCGCGCGGACCCACGGCCTCTCCTTGGCTTGATCTAGCCGTAGGACGGCGGTGCCTCGATCGCCTGAGCCGCAATGGCGACGGAGCGACTTTCTTCCCCTGGGCTTCGCCCATTCCTCGCGAGGCAAGAAAGTCGCTCCGCCGCCATCCTCCGCTGCGCTCCGGCCCGCGAGCGGGTGCGGCGTCGATCGCCTTCGGCAAACGATCGCCATCGAGGCCGCGATGGTCGCGGAGCTCGAAACAGCAAGGAGAAGTCATATGGCCAACATCGGTTCCTTCAAGAAGGCCGGCAACGAGTACCAGGGCGAGATCGTCACCCTGAGCGTCCAGACCAAGGGCGTCCGCATTGTTCCCGAGGCCAACCGGTCGAATGACAATGCCCCCAGCTACCGGGTCTTCGTCGGCCGCGCCGAGATCGGGGCCGCCTGGTCGAAGCGCTCCAACGAGGGCCGCGACTACCTCTCGCTCAAGCTCGACGATCCGAGCTTCAACGCACCGATCTTCGCCAACCTGTTCGACGACGAGGACGGCGAGGGGTTCACTTTGATCTGGTCGCGCAGCCGCAAGAAGAACGGCGAGTAAACCAGCGCCCCCCCGAAGCCCCGCCCGGTTCGCCGGGCGGGGTTTTTCTTTGCTCAAGGCGGACGCGCCGGCTGGTCCGCCCAGCGCAATGACGGCCAACGTGATTTTGCCTGCACAACCAATTTTTGTGTTGTGGCGTTAGCGCATAGCCGGTTGATGGGAGTTGGCGCATCCGGCTGCGCCGGACCGGGCTCTATGCGGCCGCTGGGAGGGGCTGGCGGCCGCACGAAGCCGCCCTTCGGTTAGAGCGGGGGAAGGGCGTCTTCGCCTGACGGTGACGATCCCTTGCGGTCACGACTTCGATTTTGGAACAGGCTCCATCACGAGGTCAGCCGGCCGAACGCTCAGGGCCTGCGCTATTTCCCAGATCGACAGAAGCGTGACGTTCTGCAGCCCACGCTCGATCGCACTGACATAAGCCCGGTCCGCGCCCATGCGAACGGCGACGGCCTCCTGACTGAGGCCCGCCGCCAGTCGGTAGGAGCGGACATTGGCGCCGAACACCTTGCGAATGTCCATTCGCAGGATAGGAGGCAATCGCGTATTTTGACGCTACGTACTATAATACGCGGGCCATTTTCCTAGCGATCTGTCTATGCTTTTATGCAGATCAGGCTTCGATGGTCTTCACCGCTCACGTGGTGAGCTCACGAATTGACTGATGTGATGCGCCGCGTGCATCGCCACTGGCTCCCTGGGCTGTGACAATGCGGTGGCGGGGGTACCGCTAATCTCTCCCTGCTTATGAGCCGCGATGACCACACTTTCCTTTGACGACAGCCCTCCTGATAGCGATCAGGTGACGCCCTATGACGAGCGGCATTTCGTGACCTACCTTCGCTTGCTCGATGCTGCGGCCGAGTCCGCGGACTGGCGGGAAGCAGTGCAAATTGTCTTTGGCCTCGATCCGACGCAAGAACCCGAGCGCGCTCGGCTGGTCCATGACAGTCATCTGGCGCGGGCCCGGTGGATGACCGAGAAGGGCTTTCGTCATCTGTTGCGTGCACCGCGCATCTGACGGGTATGCATCAAACAAGCATTCTCAGATAGGCGCTTTGGGACCACTGCAAACGACATCGCGCGTTCGGTGTTTGGGTTCTTCAACAACCGTTGGTCGCATGAAAGGCTTGCTTCGGTTAGCCCTGAGTAATCGTGTGTAAACGGAGTCTTTGATGACGAAGAGACCCGATTGGAGGTCGCCCGAATATGTCGACGCGCTGAAGAATCTGGATCGTGCTGGTTTCGCCTGGGAGTTCCTCCGGCGCAATCCGGCTTACCGCGAAGACTATGACGAACTTGCAGAAGATCCAGATGAATCGGGCCTGAGTTCAGAGACGGTGGGAGGGAACTGGGGGCTTTCCTTTCGCCCGCGATCCGGCCCTCGCTGCGTCAGCTGCGCCGGTATTATGGCGCCCTGATCTGATACCTCATGCGGTGATTCTTGTTCCTGCACCTGAGGGTTTTGGTAATGCCTATCGCTTCGAGTCATTTGCTGACCTGGGGCGTTTAACCGAGTGCCCTTGCGTTGTAGATGACGCCGGTGGCCCGCATTATCTTTGGCTTCAAGGCGTGCAGCCGGTGGCGCCGATGGCGGCGCTCGTTCCTCTGGATGAGACCGTTCTGCTGCGTCTTGCCGGCCTGTTGCGCTTCAAGCGGCGCCTCGACCGCCAGCCGGCAGGCGCGCTTCCACCTGCGTGGCGGATAACGGCCCGCCTCCGGAATCGGCTCCTCGGCATGATCCGTGCGCTGGACGGTCACCTCGCGGGAGCGAGCTACCGTGAGATCGCGCTAGCGCTCTATGGCACGCAGGCCGTCGCCCGTTTCCCTTGGAAGACGTCATCTATCAGGGGCCAGACCATTCGGCTGGTCACAGATGCTGTGGCCATGATGAACGGAGGCTATCGGAAGCTGCTGCGGGGCGGGCGGTAGGAGGCTCTTGCCCCGAAGCTCGGGGTGCCGTTCTGAAGGCACGCCAGTCCGTCATCCTCCTACGCCGTCGTCCTTCGCCACCGTGACCGTCGATCCGCCGTCACCGTCGACGGCTCTCGCCAGGACACGGAGCCTCTCAAATGCCAGATCCAACCGCCGGTCTGCCGCCACGCTTTCTGCGCACCCCTGAAGCTGCACGCTTCCTCAGTCTCTCAGGGCGCACCCTGGAGAAACATCGGACCTATGGCACGGGTCCGACCTACCGGAAGATCGGCGGTCGGGTTGTCTATGCCCTCGAAGACCTCAAGGCATGGGCCGATCGCGGCGCGAAGACCTCAACGTCCGATCCCGGCGTGGGGATCGTGCTCCCGGCCAAGCGACATGTCGCGGCTCCCGCCGATGCCGCCAGGCTTCGGCGTTGATCGGAGCCAGCGCATGACCTCTCAGCAGAAGCGGGCCAGCGAGCGCAATCAGCTGCATCTGTTTCGCGCGTTGCCGGGTGGCCTGGCGCCGCGGGACCAGCAGAACCTCATGGCCTATCCCTTCTTCTCGTTGGCCAAGTCCAAGCGTGTCTTGCCGATTGATTACCGCACCAGCACCGTCGCCATCCGTGTCGAGGGCGTTCCCGACCACGGCATGGCGACCATCTGGGATGCAGACGTGCTGATCTGGGCCGCCTCGCAGATCGTCGAGGCGCGAGACGCCGGACTGCAGACATCCCGCCTGATGGCGACGACGCCCTACGAGATTCTGACCTTCGTCGGCCGCGGCACTGGCGCACGAGACTACGAGCGTCTGAAGGCCGCGCTCGACCGGCTCCAGTCAACGAGCGTGCTGACGTCGATCCGCCAGTCTGCAGAACGGCGACGTCACCGCTTCTCCTGGATCAACGAATGGAAGGAGACCACGGATGCCAACGGGCGACCCCTTGGCCTCGAGTTGGTTCTGCCCGACTGGTTCTATGCCGGCGTGCTGGACGACGCACTGGTGCTCACCATCGACCGGGCCTACTTCGATCTGACGGGTGGCTTGGAGCGATGGCTGTACCGCGTCGTGCGCAAGCATGGCGGCCGTCAGGCCGGCGGCTGGAGCTTCGACTTTCTGCACCTGCATGCGAAGTCCGGCAGCCTCTCGCCGCTCAAGCACTTTGCGTACGACCTGCGCGAGATCGTGCGCCGGCAGGCGCTGCCGGGTTACCGGCTGATCGTCGATCGCGGTACGCGCGGGGCGGAGCGTCTAGCCTTCACGTCGGTCCTTCCTCACGCATTCGTTTCGAGATTTCGTCGAGATGGAATCTCTCGACCTGGGGATAGACTGTGAGTCGCGTCGTGCTATCGGGGACCGGGACTATCGTGCCATCGGGGACCCGATCCTCGTGCTATCGGGGACCGCAATCGCGGATAATCCCTTGGCGCTCAACAGGTTGGAGTGGCCTTAACTTTCCTAACTCAGATTCCTTCGGAATCTGTCTAACGGTCCGCATTCATCCACCGTCTGGGATAACAGGTTGCTCGGCAACGGGGCCGCGACCGAGCGTACTTCCGACGCGTGATGGAGGTACCGCATGAGCGACCTCACGCATGTCGAGCTCCTGTGGCTCGAGAAGCAGGCCGAACACTGGATCCGCTTTGGCCGTGCCGCAGAGGAGCAGATCCTCGATCGTCGGCGGCGCGTCCTCTCCTTCGCTCCGGGCAGCGTCTTCGCCTTCGTGCGCTGGGCAGCCAACGACTACGGCACGGTCGCGTCGCGGATCGACATCCTGCGCGCCGTCCGGGCCAGCGAAACCTGCGCGACTGTTCCGTTTGTGCGACCTGGCGCCGACATCCTGCTGCGAACGTCTGGCTGGCCCAAGGTCAAGCACGTGCTGCAGATGATCGACATCGTGGAGACGTTGGGTGTCGATCCGGCCGACGCAGCGCCAGATTATTGGCGTCACATTCACAATCGCCTGTCGGTCGGCGAAGCGCTCCGACCCTATACCTTGGCGCGGCACAAGGCGTGGCTTCTGCGGCAGCGGATCGGCTCATGAGCGGGCGGAAGCGCGTGTTTATGGCCATGGTCGCCGGTGTCGCCATTCTGGCGTTGAACACTGGCAAAGGTGCACTTCCGCTCTTCATGTGGAATGCCTCGGCAAGCGTGCCTGTAGGACTCTACCGACTGCAGTCGATCGACAAACTCTACGCTACTGAGCTGGTCGTCGTCGTGCCACCAGAGCCGCTCGCGAGCTTCCTCGTTGAGGGCAACTACCTGCCGCGTGGCGTTCCTATTCTCAAGCACGTATTGGCGCTTCCCGGGCAGACCGTCTGCCGGCAAGGTTCCACAATCCTGATCGATGAGACCGCGATCGGGCTGGCCCGCGAGCGCGACGGACGCGGCCGGCCGCTACCGACCTGGCAAGGTTGCTACGTCATCGCGGCAGACCAGCTGTTCGTGATGAACTGGCAATCGGCTGACTCGCTGGACGGACGATACTTTGGCCCGATCCCAGCATCCGCCGTTGTCGCCCGCGCGCATCCCGTCTGGATCGAGAAGGAGTGACCATGCATTGCAATTTCGCTCACGCACCGGTGCGCTTGCTCATGACGTGCTGCGACCCACCCTCTTTCCCGGCCAAGATCCCGGCAGGCGTCGTGCGATCGTACGCATTGGTAACGGTGATCGCGCTGATGGTGACCGCAGCTGGACTGTCCGAAAGAGCGCATGCCGAGCCGGCTCGTGCTACGGAGTCGACGACCGCAGCGACCGTCGATCCCTATGCCGCCTTTGTCCACGAAGCTGCTCAGCGCTTTGGTGTGCCCGCGTCCTGGATCAGCGCCGTATTGGCTGTAGAGAGTGGCGGAGACGTGCGCGCACTCTCGGCGCAAGGTGCAATGGGGCTGATGCAGATCATGCCGGATACTTGGGCTGACTTGCGTGCTCGTCATCGGTTGGGCGCCGACCCCTACGATCCTCGCGACAACATTCTCGCTGGCGCGGCCTACTTGCGCGAGATGCATGATCGCTACGGCGTCCCCGGCTTCCTGGCTGCCTACAATGCAGGCCCGCGGCGTTACGATGACTATCTGGCGGCGGGCCGGGAGCTGCCTGCGGAGACTCGGCGCTACGTCGACATGCTCGTCCCGCTGATCGGAGACGAACGAGTCAACAACGCGGCCACTCTTAACCGCCGTGTCATGAGATGGCAGGAGTCACCGCTGTTTGCAGCGCGTACCCGTGAGAGCTCCGCAGCCATGCCGTCCTCTCGGCACACGTCATCGGAGCGAGCATCGGCCGGTCGTTATGTTGGCGGTGCATCTGCGCTGGCGCTGCCAGCTGATGGACTGTTTGTGCGCCACGGCACCGCAAGTCGGTCGCCGTGATTCGGAGCGTTCGTGGATGCCGGCATTCGGTCAGATTGTCGAAGGAGCTCATGAGGCTTCTCGGCCCAAGATCCTGAATTATGGACGGCAAGATAAAGCGGGTGGCCCCGCTGCCGTCGCTGCGCTCCTAAGGGATTGTCTGCACGTTGTTTTTCGAGGGCCCGGCGCCGGCTCTTTGCGACGTGCGTTCGGCTCTTGAAGCACTTTTCTCTTTGTTATCAATGCTCCAAGCGCCATCGCTCTTGGGCAACCCTTCCGATGCTACCCGGGAGACGCCTTTTCTACGCCACGCAGCGATGTGTGTGTTCGGGCGCTTGAACGCGTTCGCGTCGCTGCCAATCCTTATGCCATGGCACGTGATGACGACGATTTCCGTCTCCGGCCCGGCAGGATCCGGAATCGCGATGGCGCGCGGATTGGCAAGCGCCGCGATGGTGGCGGGGGCAGCCGCAGGTCCAGCTTCAACGGGCAGATTCAGCAGGCTATTCGACGGGCTGGCGGCAGTCCCTCCCGGGTGGGGAAGGCCGGAAAGGGAAGCGGCCGGTTTAATGAACGAGGGCGTGGTGCTTCCGTGGCTGCGGTGCTGAAGAACCGCAAGCCATGGAGCCGCGACGGTGGCGTCCGAACGCGCTCGCGGCGGGTCGCGGTCAAGGCTCGGGTCGTGAAGCTCAATCCCCAATCCGGTTCTGTCCGGGGACGGCAGTTCGTCAGTGCCAAAGCCGTCGACGCGCATCTCCGCTATCTCCAGCGTGATGGCGTGACGAAGGACGGGGAGAGGGGTCAGGTCTATTCAGCCGGCCGGGATGCCGAGGATGGTCGTGCGTTTGTCGAACGGGGCCGGGAAGACCGGCACCAGTTCCGCTTCATCGTATCGGCCGAGGAGGGCGTGGAGCTCCCGGATCATCGCGCGACTACCCGCGATCTCATGAAGCAGATGGAGGCCGACCTTGGCACCCGCCTCGACTGGGTCGCGGTCGATCACCACAACACCGGCCATCCTCATACCCACATCATCGTCCGGGGTGTGACAGACGATGGCAGGACTCTCAACATCGCTGGCGACTACATCGCGTATGGCATCCGGGAGCGGGCGAGCGAGGTCTTGACTCGTGAGCTTGGCCGCCAGACCGAGCAGGACGTGTCCCGTGGCCTGGAGCGGGAGGTCGACGCTGATCGCTTCACCAGGCTCGACCGCATGCTGCTCGCCGAGCAGCGGAGCCGCAATGAGTTCGCCGACCTCCGGCCAGATCGGGACGTGCTCGAAAGCCTGCGGCTGAACCGGGCCCTTCTGATCCAGCGGGCGCGCAAGCTGGAGCGTATGGGCCTGGCCGCCGAGGTTGAGCCCGGACGGTGGACGGTATCTTCCAAGGCCGAATTCGTCTTGCGGGAGCTGGGCGAACGCGGCGACATCATCAAGACGATGCATCGGGCATTGGACCGGGAAGGATTGGCGGGCACTCGCTCTGTCGTGGGCTATGTCCTTCATCGTGAAAAGATGAGCGAGCCGATCGTTGGCCGGGTGCTTGACAAGGGGCTGGCCGGCGACGAGATGGGCGAGCGAGTGAGGCTGGTCGTCGACGGTGTGGACGGGCGCGTCCATCACATTGAGATGGATCCTGCTCGAGCAGAGGATATCCATCGGGGCATGATCGTGGCGGCGGGCGCTGGTGAGGCCGGCCCCCGCGCATCAGACCGCAACATTCTGGCCGTTGCCGGTCAGGAGGGTATCTATCGGCCGGCCACGCATCTGGAGCAGGCTGTCGGCACCGTCGAGCGTCTGGGCGGCGATCCTGCGGCTTACGTCCGATCCCATGTGCGGCGCCTGGAGGCGTTGCGGCGGGCAGGCCATGTCGAGCGGATCGACGCCGACCACTGGCGCATTCCGGCCGACCTGGCCGAGCGCGGCCGAGCCTACGATCTCGCGCGGGACCGCGCGACCGGTCGGGTGACCGTTCTCTCGGCGACGGGGCTCGAGCAGCAGGTCGGTCATGATGGCACGACGTGGCTCGACCGCGAGCTGGGGGCTCGTCAACGCACCGTCCTGGCGGACGACGGCTTCGGCCGCGACGTGGCCGCAGCGCTGGCCAGGCGCCGACGATGGCTGGCTGACAAGGGCTATGCCACAGATGTCGGCGACGGGCGGATCCGGATTTCTAAAGATGTGGTGCAGCGGCTGGAGGCTCGCGAGATCGAGCGCGTTGGCCGGGCCCTCGCCGCAGAAAGGGGGCGGGAATGGCAGCCCGCCATTCCGGGTAAACACGTTGCCGGGACGCTGGTCGGATCCACGCAGCTTGCGAGTGGACGGTTCGCCATGCTCGACGACGGGCTCGGCTTCAGCCTGGTCCCGTGGCGACCCGCGCTCGAACAGCATGTCGCCCGATTGGTTTCGGGGGTTGCCTTGCCCGGCGGCGATGTCAGCTGGTCTTTGGGACGACGTCGAGGCTTGGGGCTCTAGGCAGAAGAGAGCATGACTGCTCCGGCGTTCCACCAAATTGCACGCCAAAGCCGCCGCGCGAGCGCTGCGCGCGTCGTCGGCATTGAATGGATGGCAAGCGACAGCTTGATCTTGTCGTCATGTCTGCGACGAAGATCCTGTGGGGGCAGATCACCCTCGTTTTCACCATCGTGCTCGTAGCAGTATGGGCGTCGACGCAATGGACGGCGTGGCGGCTGGGTTACCAATCCCAGCTCGGACCACCCTGGTTCGAACTCGCCCACGTCCCAATCTACTTTCCTCCGACCTTCTTCTGGTGGTGGTACGCCTTCGACGCCTATGCACCCTCGATCTTTGTGGAGGGCGCCTGTATCGCGGCCTCTGGCGGCTTCATCTCGATCGGGGTCGCGATCGGCATGTCTGTATGGCGTGCGCGAGAGGCAAAGAACGTGGCGACCTACGGTTCGGCACGTTGGGCGACAGCAGGCGAAGCACGCCGCGCGGGATTGATCGGCCCGGACGGCGTAGTGTTGGGCAAGCTCGGCGCCGACTACCTGCGCCATGAAGGACCGGAGCACGTCCTTTGCTTTGCGCCGACACGCAGCGGCAAGGGCGTCGGCCTGGTCGTGCCGACCTTGCTGACCTGGCCCGGCAGCTCGATCGTTCACGACATCAAGGGCGAGAACTGGGAGCTGACCTCGGGTTTCCGGTCGCGGCATGGCCGCGTGCTGCTATTCGATCCGACCAATGCGGCCTCGGCGGCCTACAATCCGCTGCTCGAGGTCCGGCGCGGCGAGTGGGAAGTCCGCGACGTCCAGAACATCGCCGATGTGCTGGTCGATCCCGAAGGCGCTCTGGAGCGACGGAACCACTGGGAGAAGACCAGTCACGCCCTGCTCGTCGGTGCCATCCTGCATGTCCTCTATGCCGGTGAGGACAAGACGTTGGCCGGGGTGGCGGCTTTCCTGTCAGATCCCAGGCAGCCGATCGAGACGACGCTCCGGGCAATGATGACCACGCCGCACCTCGGCAAGGCGGGTGTCCATCCGGTCATCGCCTCGGCGGCTCGCGAACTGCTGAACAAGAGCGAGAACGAGCGCTCGGGCGTTCTCTCGACCGCCATGTCCTTCCTAGGCCTGTACCGCGACCCCGTGGTCGCCCAGGTGACGCGTCGCTGCGACTGGCGCATCCGCGATCTCGTCGAGAGCGAACGGCCGACGACCCTCTACCTCGTTG
>Ga0209792_1001625_pt1 | contig 10359 bp, 8 predicted proteins | sample EBPBio142005_DNA_FD_185860 | JGI IMG/M metagenome (GOLD analysis project Ga0209792, IMG submission 185860) | Wastewater treatment Type I Accumulibacter community from EBPR Bioreactor in Madison, WI, USA - Reactor 1_6/14/2005_ DNA (SPAdes)... | ecosystem: Engineered > Bioreactor > EBPR >...
CGCCGCCTTGTCCGCTGCTGCGGTGGTCTTCGTCTTGCGTGGCATTCATGCTCCTTGTTGACATGCTATGCCTCACACACAAAGTTTCTGACAGGCTCGCGGAGACAGCAGCGCTGCTGGCCCTGTCAAAAAAAGCCTGGACCATCTGGGGGGACGAGGACGCATGACAGGCGAATCGACCAAACAGATGACCATCACCGTGATCGATGAAGCCGGGCTCGCTGGCGCTCGCCAGCACCAGACCTGCACCCTGCTGGAGGTGAGCTGCCGCACCCTGCGGCGCTGGCGCCTCGGCAGACCGACACTCGCAAGGGCGCTACCAAACAATGCCCGCAGGCGCTTAGTGAAGAGAGCTCCAGCGCATCATCGCCGTGTGCAACACAACTATCTTGGCAAATTGACCTTGCCCCTTGAATCCGTATCCCATAGCTGGCTCACGCACTGGCTTGGCGGGGTTGATTGGCCAGCCAGTTTTCTTCGAACTGCATCGGACTGACGTAGGCCAGTGTCGAGTGCAGTCGGTCTCGGTTGTACCAGAGCAGCCAGGCAATGGTTTCGTCCATGGCCTGGCGCCGGGTCTCGAAGCGCTGCCCGTGCAGCCGTTCCACCTTCAGTGAATCGAACAACGTTTCGCTGCAGGCGTTGTCCCAGCAGTCGCCACGCCGGCTCATCGAGGCCGTGATGCCGTACTCCATCAGCACGTCCCTGAAGTCCTTGCTGGCCTACTGGCTGCCACGATCGCTGTGGAAGATCAGCCCGGCCTGCTTGCCCGGGTGGCGTTTGAACCACGCCATGCGCAGCGCATTGATGACGATGTCGCGACCCATGTCGCCCCGCAGCGACCAGCCCACCACCTGGCGGCTGAACAGATCGATCACCACGGCCAGGAACAGCCAGCCCTCGTCGGTGGCGATGTAGGTAATGTCGCCCGCCCACACCCGATCCGGCTCGCTCACCGTGAACTCGCGGTTCAGCAGGTTGGGCGCTATCGGCAGAGCGTGGTTGCTGTCGGTGGTGACCTTGAAGCGCCGCTTGCCCTTGGCACGGATTCCGTGCAGTTGCATCAGCTTTTGTACCCGCTGCTTGCCCACGCGGATACCGCGTGCGAGCAGCTCCTTCCAGATGCGCGGCCAGCCGTAGCCGCCACGGCTCTCGGCGTGGATGGCCTTGATGTGCACCAGCAGCGCGTCGTCGCTCAGATGGCGGCGCTGGGCGGTGCTGGCGTGGCGCTCAAAGTGCTCGTGATACCCGGCCACGCTCACTTGCAGCACCCGGCACTGCACCGAGATCGGCCACACACGCCGGTGGCGCTGGATGAAGGCGTACTTCACGTCGCTGCCTTTGCGAAGTACGCCGTCGCTTTTCCCAGGATGTCGCGCTCCATCTTCACGCGCGCCAGCTCGGCGCGCAGCCGGCTGATCTCCATCTGCTCGGCGCTGACGGCTTTACTGTCCGCGCCGCTGAGCTTGCCCGCCCGGCTGGCCTTGACCCAGTTGAACAGCGTCTGATCCACCACGCCCAGCGTGCGCGCCGCCGCCGCAATGCTCTGCCCGCCTTCGACCAGGCGCACCGCCTCTTGCTTGAATTCGAGCGTGTAGCGCGCCCTCGTTGTCTTCGTCATCTCCGTTCTCCTTGCTTGGATTGAATCACTCAGCAAGGGATACGTTTTTCGGGGGCAAGGTCAGGAGCCGCCCTGCAGGGCAGCGGCGCTGCTCCACTGGCCGCCCAGCACCTTGTAGAGCGTGGTGCGGTTGAGCTGTTCGGCCAATTTCAGCGTGATTTCGCCCTGCTGCGCTGTGTACAGCGAGCGCTGTGCGTCCAGTACCGCGAGGTAGCTATCTGCGCCCAAACGAAAGCGGGCGTCCGACAGTTCCAGTGCGCGCTGACTGGCCTGCACCAGCGAGCGTTGGGCGGCCAGGCGTTCGTCCAGTGTGGCGCGCTCGGCGAGGGCATCGGCCACCTCGCGAAACGCCGTTTGTATGGCCTTCTCGTACTGCGCCAGCGCGGTGTCGCGCGCAACCTCGGCCACGCGCAAATTGGCCTGGTTGCGCCCGGCATCGAAGATTGGCAGGCGCAGTTGCGGTGCAAAGACCCAGGTTCCGTTGCCGTCATTGAACAGACCCGACAGCGCATTGCTGGCCGTTCCCACCGAGGCCGTGAGCGTGATGGTCGGGAAGAACGCCGCACGCGCGGCGCCAATGCTGGCATGGCTGCCGCGCAGCTGGTGTTCGGCTGCGCGTAGGTCGGGGCGGCGCAGCAGCACGCTGGAGGGCAGGTCTGGCGCAACGCCCAGCAGCACAGCGGCTGGGGCTGCGGGCGCGCCCAGGGTGGGAATGGCGCCTGTGGCGCCGGTAGTTGCGGCCGTGTCGGGCGCAGGTGCTGCAACGCTGTCGGGCAGCAGGGTGTTGTCCACGCTTGCGCCTACCACCAGAGCCAGGGCATGGCGGTCGCGCGCGAGCTGGGATGTGTAGCTGGCGGCGTCCACACGCGCGCTGTCGGCACTCGATTGCACCTGGGCCAGCGCCAGGGCCGAGGCGGCGCCCAGTTCGTGGCTGCGGCGGGTCAGCTCCAGCGCCTGCTGGCGCGTGCGTAGCGTCTCGCGCGCCAGTTGCAGGCGCCGGGCGTCTGCGTCGATCTGCAGCCAGGCGTTCATGACCTCGGCCACCAGGCTCAGCTGCACGCTGCGCTGGTTCTCGGCCACGCGCAGAAACTCCTGCAGCGCGGCGTCGCCCAGGTTGCGCACGCGGCCGAAGAAGTCGATCTCATAGCTGGCAAAGCCCAGCGTGGCGCTGTACTGGCCGCTGGTGTTGGGGCGGCCCGCAGCGGTCAGGTCGTCGGCCGTGCGGCTGCGGTTGCCGATACCCGTGGCATTCACGCTGGGCAGCAGGTCAGCGCGGGAGATGCCGTATTGCGCGCGCGCGCGTTCGATGGCCAGCAGCGCCACGCGCAGGTCGCGGTTGTTGTCCAGCGCCATGGCCACGATCTGGCGCAGGCGCGGCTCTTGCACGAAATCCTGCCATTGCATGGGGCCGGATTCGGGCAAGGCCTGGGCGTCGCCAACGGGTGCCGTCTGAGCCAGTGCCGGGGTCACGGTTGCAGGTACGGGCAGGGTCGGCGCCTGGTAGCGTGGTGCAAGATTGCAGCCGGCCAGCAGCGCCGATACCAGCGTCAGCGCAAGAAGTGAGAGAGAACTGGGGCGCATCATGCGGCGCTCTCCGAATGGGGTGGGTTAGGGCTGCCCGTCTCCTCGTGGCGCGTGTGGCTCTTGAACCAGCTGCGGATGAGCAGGAAGAACACCGGCACCATGAAGATGCCGAGCACGGTCGATGCCACCATGCCACCGAGCACCGCCGTGCCGATGGCGTTGCGCCCGCCCGCGCCCGCACCCGTGCCCAGGGCCAGCGGCAGCACGCCGAAACCAAAGGCCAGTGAGGTCATGAGGATGGGGCGCAGGCGCAGGCGCACGGCCTGCAGCGTGGCGTCGAAAAGTTGCCGGCCCTGCTCCTGCAGCTGCACGGCAAATTCTACGATCAGGATGGCGTTCTTGGACGCCAGGCCCACGGTGGTGATCAGGCCGACCTGAAAGTACACGTCATTGGCCAGGCCACGCGACCAGGTGGCCAGGAGCGCCCCCAGCACGCCCAGGGGCACGGCCAGCATCACCGACATGGGCACGGTCCAGCTCTCGTACAGCGCGGCCAGGCACAGGAATACGAACAGGATGGAGACGGCGTAAAGCATGGGAGCCTGCGCGCCCGACTGGCGTTCCTGCAGCGAAGCGCCAGTCCACTCGTAAGCGATGCCTTGGGGCATGTCCTTGAGGATCTCCTCCACGGCCTTCATGGCCACGCCCGAGCTCACGCCCGGCGCGGCGCTGCCCACCAGCTCATAGGCGGGTGCGCCGTTGTAGCGCATGAGCTGGGGCGAACCATGGGCCCAGTAGGCCCGAGAGAAGGCGCCAAACGGCACCATCTCGCCGTTCTTGTTGCGCACGGCCCATTTGCCCACGTCCTGCGGCAGCATGCGGTGCGGCGCGTCGCCCTGGATGTAGACACGTTTGACCCGGCCGTTGTGCAGGAAGTCGTTCACATAGGTGCCGCCTATGCTGCTGGAGAGCACGCCGTTGATGGCGTCGTAGCTCAGGCCGAGCGCGGCGGCCTTGCGGTCGTCGATGTCCAGGCGCAGCTCGGTGGCGTCGTCCAGGTTGGTGGCGCGCAGGCTGGTGAGCTCGGGGCGCTTCTGCGCCTCGGCCAGAAAGCGATCCTTGGCGGCCAGCAGCGCCTGGTGCCCCAGGCCGTTGACGTCCTTGAGCATGAAGTTGAAGCCCGAGGTCGAACCCAGGCTGCGCACGGCCGGCGGGGGCGAGACGAAGATGCGCGCGTCGCGGATCTTGCCCAGGTCCTGCGTCGCCCGGTGCGCGATGGCGCCAGCGGACTGGCTGGCCAGCGGGCGCTCTGCCCAGGGCTTGAGGCGTATGAAGGCGCGCGCCGAGCTCTGGTCGCCCGACAGGCCCGAGACCTGGTTGAAGCTGATGACCTCGGGGACGGTCTTGAAGTAGGCGTTGACCTCGTCGAGCACGCCCTGCAGGCGCGCATCGGTGGCGCCGGCGGGCAGGTTGACGCTGGCGAAGATGTAGCCCTGGTCCTCCTCGGGCAGGAACGAGGTGGGTACGCGCGCCAGGATCCACCACACGGCCAGGCAGATGGCGGCAAAGATCAGCAGCATGCGTTTGGCACGCTGCAGCATCCAGGCCACGCGGCCCTGGTAGCGCGCGGCGCCGGCGTCGAAGTGGCGGTTGAACCAGATGAAAAAACGGTCGCTCAGGCCCAGCAGCCCGGCGCGCGCGCGCTGCTGCTGCATATGGACTGGGGCCTTGAGGATGCTGGCGCACAGCGCCGGCGTGAGCGTCAGGGCCACGAACACCGACAGCGCCATGGCCGACACGATGGTGATGGAGAACTGGCGGTAGATCACGCCCGTGGAGCCGCCGAAGAAGGCCATGGGCACGAACACCGCCGCCAGCGTGACGCCAATGCCCACCAGTGCGGGCGTGATCTCGCGCATGGAGTGGCGCGTGGCTTCCTTTGGCGGCAGGCCGGTGTCGTGCATCACGCGCTCGACGTTCTCCACGACCACGATGGCATCGTCCACCAGCAGGCCAATGGCCAGCACCAGTGCAAACATGGTCAGCGTGTTGATCGAATAGCCCGCCGCCGCCAACACGCCGAAGGTACCCAGCAGCACGACGGGCACGGCAATCGCTGGGATCAGCGTGGCGCGCAGGTTCTGAAGGAAGGCGAACATCACCAGCACCACCAGCACCATGGCCTCGGCCAGCGTCACAACGACCTCCTTGATGGAGGCGCGCACGAAGGGCGTGGAGTCGGAGCTGACGAAGTAATCGATCTGGTTCGGAAAGAAGGGCTTGAGCTCGGCCAGCTTGGCGGCAACGGCGTCGGACACGGCCATGGCGTTGGCACCATCGGCCAGGATGATGCCCATGCCCGCGCCGGGGCGGCCATTGAGCTTGGCCTTGATGGATAGGGCGTCCGCGCCCAGCTCCACGCGCGCAACGTCCTTCATGGTGACCACGGAGCCGTCGGTGGCGGTCTTGAGCACGATGGCCTCGAACTCGGGCACCGTCTGCAGCTTGGTGCGCGCCGTGATGGTGGCGTTGAGCTGCTGGTCGGCCACGGCCGGCAGGGCGCCCAGCTGGCCGGCGGAGACCTGGGCGTTCTGGGCGTTGAGCGCGGCGATCAGGTCTGAGGGCATGAGATGGTACTTCTCCATGCGCGCCGGGTCCATCCAGATGCGCATGGCGTAGAAGGTGCCGAACACGCGCACGTCGCCCACGCCATCGATGCGGCCGATCACGTCCACCAGGTTGGAGTTCAGGTAGTCGCCCACGTCCACGGCCGTGATCTTCGGGTCGTCAGAGAAGAAGGCGTAGGTGACCAGGTAGTCCGTGCCGCCCTTGTTGATGAACACGCCGCGGCTCTTGACGGCGTCGGGCAGGCGGTTCATGGCCGACTGCAGCTTGTTCTGCACCTGCACCTGGGCCACGTCGATGTTGGTGCCCGGCGCAAAGGTCAGCGTGGTGGCCGAGCGGCCCGACCCATCCGACGTCGAGCCCATGTAGATCATGTTGTCTATGCCCTTGAGCTGCTGCTCGATGATCTGCGTGACCGAGTTCTCCACGGTCTCCGCCGAGGCGCCCGTGTACTGCGCCGAGATGGTCACGCGCGGCGGTGCGATGTCGGGGTACTGCTCCAGCGGCAGCGTGAAGATTGCCAGGCCACCGGCCAGCATGATGATGATGGACAACACCCACGCGAAGATGGGGCGGTTGATGAAGAACTGCGCCATGTCTGCCTGCTGCGGCTACCTGGAAGCGCCAGCCTGTGGGGCGTTGATGTCCACGGTCTTGGCATCGGATTGCGCGGGCGCGCCGGGCGGCTGCGCGGCGCTCTTGCCGGCGCGCAGATCCACCGTCTGCGGGCTGACCTTGTCACCGGGCTTGATGCGCTGAAAACCGTCGACCACCACGCGCTCGCCCGCCGTCAGGCCGCTGTCGAGCAGCCAGCGGTTGCCCAGCGCGCGCGCCAGCTCCACGGGGCGCTTCTCGATCCGGTCCTCGGCATTGACTACCAGCACGTTGGCGCGCCCGGTAAGGTCACGCAGCACGGCCTGCTGCGGAATCAGCAGCGCGTCGCTGGCCAGACCCGTGGGCAGCAGCGCCTGTACGTACATGCCGGGCATCAGCAGGCCGTCGGGGTTGGGCACCACCGCGCGCAGCGTCACCGTGCCCGTGGTGTCGTTGACGATCATGCCGGCGAACTGCAGCCGGCCCTCGTGCGGGTAGTCGCTGCCATCATCCAGGCGGATGCGCACGCGCGCCTGATTGCCATCGACCCTCTGGTACCGGCCTGCCTCCCAGTCGCGTTTGAGCTGTACCAGATCGGTGCTGGATTGCGTGAAGTCCACATACATGGGGTCCATCTGCACGATGGTGGTGAGTGCATTGACCTGATTGGCCGTGACCAGCGCACCTGGCGTGACGCTCGACAGAGTGCTGCGCCCGGCAATCGGTGCCTCGATGCGGCTGTAACGCAGGTTGATGCGTGCCGTCTCCAGGTTGGCACGCGCCACACCCACGTCGGCGCGCGACTGCGCCGCCGCCGCCTGGCTCTCGTCGAAGGCCTGGCGGCTGATGGCGTCAATCTTCACCAGCTCGGCATTGCGCCGCGCCGTGGCCTCCTGTGTGCGTGCGCTGGCCTCGGCCTTGGTGAGCACTGCCGCGGCGCTGTCCACCGCGGCGCGCAGCGTGCGGTCGTCCAACTGGTACAGCGCCTGGCCCTGGCGCACCAGTGCGCCTTCGGTGAACAGCCGCTGCTGCAGGATGCCGGAGACCTGTGGCCGCACCTCGGCGCTCAGATAGGCGCGGGTGCGGCCGGGCAGCGTGGCATCGAGTTGCTGTGGCTGTCCCTGCAGCGTGATCACGCCCACCGCCGCCGCGCCCTGAGGCGCTGCGGTCTGGGCTTGCTTGTCGCCACAAGCCGCAAGAGCCAGCGCTAGTACCAGTGTCAGCGCCAGCCCTGCAAGGCCTGTTGCCATGCGCCTGGGCCGTCTGGATGTAGTGCCGAGCATGGCAGTCCCTGATCGGTGGTGGGATGGGCAGTCGCGGGTTGCCGGTGTCATGGAAAAGAGCTGCAATGGCTGGGGCAGGACGAACATTGTCTTTGCCCCAAGTGGCAAAAACCCAGGGTCGTCAGGTGGGTGTTACAGAAGGTCAGCGCGAACTGTCGCATATCCGCGCCATGCTTGCTGATGCTGGTGCGGTTCTTCATGGTTCTTTACATGTCAGAAGCATGCTGCAATCGGGGTTTGGCGTGGGTGATGCGGTGGGCAGACCTGTGCATGAAGTGCAAACAACTATGAAAACTGGGTACAAGAGATGCCGCCGTGAGGGCTCAGTCATGCCTGGCCGCGCACAGCGTTGCACGCAGCGCCTACCATGACATCTTCTGCAGCCGCGTGCGCCGCAAACATCTCAGCCAAGGAGCCGTTCATCATGAATACCCCCGCATCCTCCCAATCTTCCCAATTGCTCGCCGAGCAGTTGCTTGAGCAGCTGCAAGGCTCACCCTTGCAGCAGATCGCCCAGCAACTGGGCACCGACCAGATGCAGGCGCAGAGCGCCGTCGAGATGGCGCTGCCGCTGCTGCTGGGTGCCCTGGGCCGCAATGCGCAGGAGCCACAAGGGGCCGATGCCTTGTTCGGGGCGCTGCAGCGCGATCATCTGCCGGCGGCGCCGCAGCAGGCGCTGGGTCTGAGTGGTGGCATGGACCTGGGCGGGTTGCTGGGCTCCGTACTGGGTGGCGGCGCATCATCCGGTCTGGGAGCAGGCGGTGGCGCAGGTGCTGCCATCCTGGGGCATATCTTTGGGGGCGGGCGTGAGCGGGTTGAATCCTCCCTGGGCCAGACCGCGGGCCTGGGAGCGAACGCGGGCCCACTGCTGCAGATGCTGGCGCCCATCGTCATGTCCTTCCTGGCTCAACGCGTGAGCGCCGGCGGCATGGATTCCGGCGGCCTGGGGCAAATGCTGGGTCAGGAGCGTGCACAGAGCACCGGTACACCAGGCGGCAACCTCCTGGCAAGCCTGCTGGATCAGGACGGTGACGGCCAATTGGGCCTGGGTGACCTGGTCAAGATCGGTGCCGGCCTGCTGGGCGGGCGGCGCTGACGGGCATGTGGTTGCAACTCGGCCTCGGTTCCGTGGAAACTTTCGGCTAAGCTTCGATTTCGTTCCACTGCCTGGGAGGCCGCTATGACAACCGTTGCAGAAATCCTCAAGTCCAAGCCTGAAGCCAAGGTGCATTCCGTTGCGCCGTCGGACACCGTACTCACCGCTTTGAAGCTCATGGCCGACAAGCACATCGGTGCGCTGTTGGTCATGGAAGGCGAGCGCATCGCCGGCATCTTCACCGAGCGCGACTATGCCCGCAAGGTGGTGCTGCTGGGCCGCGCCTCCATCGACACGCCGGTGCGTGAGGTCATGACGAGCGCGGTGCGCTTCGTCCACCCCTCCAACAGCGCCGAGCAATGCATGGCGCTGATGACCGAAAACCGCCTGCGCCACCTGCCGGTGCTCGACGGTGAGCGCGTGGTGGGCCTGGTGTCCATCGGTGACCTGGTCAAGAGCGTGATCTCGGCGCAGCAATTCATCATCACGGAGATGGAGCGCTACATTACCGGGGCGCACTGAGCGCCGTAAAGCCCCCGTGGCAGCCCCGACGCCTGGGCGGCCACTACACTCCCAGGCATGAGTCTGCTGATCCTGGGCATCGAATCCTCCTGTGATGAAACCGGCGTGGCACTGGTGCGCGCCGATGAGGGCGCCGCCGTGCCCCGGCTTCTGGCGCACGCGCTGCACAGCCAGATCGACATGCACCAGGCCTATGGCGGCGTGGTGCCCGAACTGGCGAGCCGCGACCATATCCGCCGCGTGCTGCCGCTGACCCGCGCCGTGCTGGAGCAGGCCGGCGAGGAGCTGTCGGCGGTGGACGTGGTGGCCTACACCCGCGGCCCCGGTCTGGCGGGCGCGCTGCTGGTGGGCGCGGGCGTGGCCTGCGCCCTGGGGGCCGCACTCGACAAGCCCGTGCTGGGAGTGCACCACCTGGAGGGCCACCTGCTCTCGCCCTTCCTGAGCACCGACCCGCCCGAATTCCCCTTCATCGCGCTACTGGTCTCCGGCGGGCACACGCAGCTGATGCGCGTCGATGGCGTGGGCCGCTACGAGATCCTGGGCGAAACCATAGACGACGCGGCCGGCGAGGCCTTCGACAAGTCGGCCAAGCTGATGGGCCTGGGCTACCCCGGCGGTCCGGCGCTGTCGCGCCTGGCCGAGCAGGGCGACGCCAAGGCCTTCAAGCTGCCGCGCCCGCTGCTGCACAGCGGCGACCTGGACTTTTCGTTTGCCGGCCTGAAGACCGCCGTGCTCACCCAGGCGAAGAAGCTGGGCGGCGAGCTGGAGGCGTGCAAAGCAGATCTTGCCGCCAGCACGCAGGCCGCCATCGTCGAGGTGCTGGTCAAAAAGACCCTGGCGGCGCTGAACCAGACCGGCATGGACCGCGTGGTGGTGGCCGGCGGCGTGGGCGCCAACCGGCTGCTGCGCGCCCAGCTCGATGCCGCCTGCGCCGCGCGCCGCGTGCGCGTGCACTACCCCGAGCTGCACCTGTGCACCGACAACGGCGCCATGATCGCCATGGCTGCGGCCATGCGCCTGCAGTCCGGCCGGCAGCAGGCCAACCGGGACTATGCCTTCGACGTCAAGCCGCGCTGGCCGCTGGATGCCATTGC
>Ga0209792_1001626_pt1 | contig 10355 bp, 9 predicted proteins | sample EBPBio142005_DNA_FD_185860 | JGI IMG/M metagenome (GOLD analysis project Ga0209792, IMG submission 185860) | Wastewater treatment Type I Accumulibacter community from EBPR Bioreactor in Madison, WI, USA - Reactor 1_6/14/2005_ DNA (SPAdes)... | ecosystem: Engineered > Bioreactor > EBPR >...
GGCTTGATCTTGGGCGATGCGGCGAGCGCGGCGAGCGGATCGAGCGCCGAGATGCTTTCCTTTCGCATACGCCGCAGGCCGACCGCGAGCCGTGCCGTTGCGGCAAGCAGCCAGAGAAGGAGTGCCGGAAGCCCGAAGCGGAAGAAGGGATGGCTGCCGGGTTCGCTCCATGTCCACACGCTCGCGCCGCCCAGCGCGAGGGCGGTGATCGCAGCGGCTACGAAGACCGCGATGGCAACGAATTTGAAACGGCGGGACGACAAGCGGTCTCCTGGCGACAATCGCACGTAGTCCCCCGCTACATAGTAGCGTGCTCAGTCCAGAGGTCGACCCTTAGCTATCCCCCGTTTCGCTCGTACCTCAGGAAGGGGGCGGGCGTGTGAAGGCGCCGTCCAGGAACCACGCCTTCGCCTGCGTGCGGCTGAGTTTGCCGGACGACGTGAGGGGCAATCCGATCTGGCGCGAGACCAGTTCAATTCGGCAGTCGATACCGGCGGCTTCCTTCACGACCTGGCGAATGTTGCCGATCAGGGCCTGGATCTCTTCGGGTTCGGCGGGGAAACCCTGGACCAGCACGACGACTTCCTCGGCGCCTCCGTCGACGGCATCGAGCGAGAAGGCACAGGCATCGCCGCGGCGCAGGCGCGGCAGCGTTTCGACGGCCCATTCGATGTCCTGCGGCCAGATGTTGCGGCCGTTGACGATCATCAGGTCCTTGGCGCGGCCTGTAATCACCAGTTCGCCATTGCACCAGTAGCCGAGATCGCCGGTGTCGAGCCAGCCATCGTCCAGGACCTCGCGGCTTTCCTCGGTCTTCAGATAGTAGCCGGGCATGACGCTGGGACCGCGAGCGAAGATACGGCCGATATGGCGCTCGGCCAATGGCATGCCGCTCGCACCGCGAATCTGGACGAGATGGCCATCCATCGGCCGGCCGCACGCGACGAACTCGCGGCCATTCAGCCTGTCGGTGCGAAAGCCGGTGAAGCGTCCGCCGAACGTCAGGCCGACGCAGACTTCGGCCATGCCGTAACTCGGCATGAACGCACGCCTGTCGAAGCCGCACGAGGCAAAGGCGTCGGCGAAGCAGCGCAGCACCGAGGGTTGGATCATGTCGGCGCCGATGCCGGCCAGCTTCAGGCAGGAAAGGTCGATTTCGCCCGGCATCTGCCCATTTGCACGGCGGGCGACCAGCTCGTAGCCGAAGCCCGGACTATACGTGACGGTGGCGCGCCGGCGCGAGATCAGCGACAGCCATTGCATCGGCCGGCGCGCGAAGTCGCGCGGCGCCAGCAGGTCGACGCTGCGCTGTGCGCACATGGGCGCCAGGACGAAGCCGATCAGGCCCATGTCGTGATAGAGCGGCAGCCAGCTGACGCCGGAATCGTGCTCGTCGAGTTCCTGGCGCGCAATCGAGCCGTCGATGTTGGCCATGAGCTGGTCCTGGCGAATGTCGACACCCAGAGGGGCTCGCGTGCTGCCCGAGGAAAACTGGATGTAGCAGCGTTCGCCGGGCAATAGCGGTCGCAACTCCGCAGGCGCCTCGGGAAGGGCTTCGAAGAGCGACATCGGTCCGACGAGGCGCGCCCAGGTGCCGGTTGCCGCCGCATCGGCGAAGCCCACGAGATCGTCGGGCGCCACGACCGCGACGGCGCCTGCCGCTACGATCTGGCGGCGGAGCTGGGCGATGTAGCTTTCCTTGGCACCGAAGCCTACGGGCACGGCGACGGGAACAGGCAGTACGCCGGCATATTGCGCCCCGAAGAAGGCAACGCAGAAGCCCGGCCAGGTATCGGCCACGATCACCAGTCGTTCGCCGCGGCCGATGCCGGCGCCGATCAGGCGGCGTGCGAAACGCCGCGCCTGCACGCCGAGATCGGCATAGGACAGGCGGCTCAGGAGTTTGCCGCGCGCGTCGAAGAAATTGAGGCCGGTCTCGCCGCGCGCGGCGTAGTCGAGCGCTTCGCAGAGACTGGAGAAACCACCGCGGCGGAAGGGCAGGGACGTGTTCAGCGTCGGCGTCGGCACCGGAGCTTCCGCCGACAGGGCGGAAGGCAGCGTCGAGGCATAGCGTTGCAGCCGGCTGGCCTCGCTGTCCGAAGCGAGGGTTTCGGGAAAACGTACAGGCAAGACTTCACGGATCGACGTCATCGGACGATCTCCCAAACGGTTCGCACTAAGCGCGCCACCGCTCGGTTGACCGTCCCAACGGATTGTCCCGTCCATCGGAAGAGCGACGCTATCGCCGGCAGGTCTTCTGGCTCGCGGGTCTTAGCTTCTGCCCGTCTTCCCGGATGCCTGGCATCCAGTGACTGGTGGGCAGTCGCTCGCCGCTTACAGCTGCGGGTACAGCTGCCGATTGGCTCCCAAAGTAAGGGAGCGGCACGGCATTCCCTGTTCGCCTCCGGTTAAGGAGGACCGTCGATGCGACCTTCGTTAAGGCCGGCGACCGCTGCGGTCAAGCGAGGTTGGCGTTCTCTGTCGAGACGTCGATCACCCGACTCGCTTGGAGGGTATTGGTCTTTCTCATCGTCGCGATGCTGCCGGGGGTCGTTGCCCTGTTCGCCGGTGCGGAGAACCTGCCGAACCGCATCTACGAACAGCCGGAAGGCTTCCGGGTCCCGTACTCACCGACTCTCTTCGGCGTGAAGGCAAAGTTTAGAGTTCGGTGACGTGTTGAACCGGCCCGGTGTGCGGTAGCTTCGAGGCGATGTCTCGACCGACCATCGCTCTGCTCGATCTCGCCTCCGAACCGGGCGAGACCGGCCGCAACCTCCATGCGCCCGGCAACCCCGCGACGCGCGCGCTCGACGATTGGCGCCGCGCGGCGGACGGAGCCTAGACGATGCGGCGAATCCTGCTCGGCCTGGCTCTTCTGCTCGCGGGCCTTCCGGCGATGGCGCAGGCGCCTCGACGGGTGGTGACGGTCAATCTCTGCCTCGACCAGCTCGCATTGCGTCTCGCTGCCCCCGGCCAGCTCGTGGGCGTGAGCCACCTTGCGCACGATCCCGGCCTTTCGGTGCTGGCAGATCGGGCGCGCGAGGTCGCGCCGGTACGGGCCACGGTCGAGTCGATCCTGGCGCTCCGGCCCGATCTCGTGATCATGGATGCGAATAGCCATGCCAACCTCAAGCGGCTGCTGCGCGGTGCCGGCGTCGCCCTCCTCGAAGTGCCCTGGGCGGCCTCGCTCGAAGATGCCGAGACTTTGATTGCACGCGTGGCATCGGCCCTGGGGCGCGAGCCACAGGGGCAGGCCCTGGTCGACGAGATGCGGACCGCGCGGCGGGCCCTCGTCCGGGCCGGGCCGCCGGTCGCGCTCGCGGCCGTACTGCAGCCCGATCGGGGCACCACCGGCAAGGGCAGCCTGATGGACGAACTGCTGCGGATGGCCGGCCTGCGCAATCTCGCCGCCGAGATCGGCTTGCCCGCCTATGGGCGCCTGTCGCTGGAAGCGGTTCTGGCCGGCCAGCCCGATTTGCTGGTGCTCGACACCCAGGGCAATGCCAATCCCGCCCGCGCCACCGAATTCATCCATCATCACGCGCTACGGGCATTGGACAGGCGCGTGAAGATCGCGGCCATACCGTTCAAGTTCGCGATCTGCGCCGGGCCCGAGAATTTCGAAGTATTGCGGCGACTGGCCGAGGCGCGGCCATGAACAGATCGCTCCTGCTTGCGCTCGCCCTGCTGGTGGTCGCGCTCTATGCGCTGTCGCTCGCCGTCGGTCCGGTCTGGTGGCCGTGGCGCCTGGGCGATCAGGTCGGCTGGGCCATCGTGTGGGAACTGCGCGTGCCGCGCGCCACCCTCGGCCTGCTGATCGGCGGGGCGCTGGGCCTCAGTGGCGCCGTCCTGCAGGGTTGGTTGCGCAATCCCCTGGCCGAGCCGGGGGTGATCGGCGTCTCGGCCTGTGCCGGCTTTGCCGCCGTCTGCGCCTTCTATTCCGGGCTGGCGGCGGCATTCACCCTGGCGCTGCCGCTTGCGGGTATCCTGGGCGCTGCGGTCGCCGTCGCGCTGCTGATGCGGGCGGTGCGGTCGGGCACCGGCACGGTCTCCCTTCTGCTGATGGGCGTGGCGATCAATGCCATCGCCGCGGCCGCCATCGCGCTCGTGCTGGCGCTGTCGCCCAATCCCTTTGCCTATCAGGAGATTTCGCTCTGGCTGGCGGGCTCGATCGTCGATCGCGACCTGCGCTACCTCGCCATCGCGGCGCCGTTCATGTTGATGGGCGGGGCGATGGTGCTGGGTGCCGGCCGCTGGCTCGACGCGCTGTCGCTGGGCGAAGACACCGCGCGTAGCCTGGGCGCCGATACGAAGTCCCTTGGCCTGCGCCTCACTCTCGGCGTCGGCCTCATGGTAGGGGCGGCGACATCGGTGGCGGGGGTGATCGGCTTCGTCGGATTGGTGGCGCCGCATCTTGTGCGGGCGCATGCCGGCTACCGGCCGGGCGGCATTCTCGTGCCGTCGATGCTGATGGGGCCCGTTCTGGTGCTGGCAGCCGACATCGTCGTACGCCTGCTGCCGACGGCCTACGAATTGCAGCTTGGCGTCTTCACGTCGCTGGTCGGCGCGCCGTTCCTGGTGCGCGCCATACGCAAGGCGCGCGCGGCATGGCTGGCGGCATGACGGCGATTTCCACCCGGCAACTGCTCTGCCGTCGCGAGGGCAAGGTGATTCTCGACCGGATCGATGTCGCCTTTGCCGAAGGCCAGCTCGCGGCAATCGTCGGGCCCAACGGCGCGGGCAAGACGACGCTTCTTCGCCACCTCGTCGGCCTCGAAGTGCCGGAAGCCGGCACGGTCGAGCTGGACGGGCAACCGCTCGCTACGCTGCCACCGGCGGTGCGCGCTTCGCGCATCGCCTATCTGCCGCAGTCTGCGTCTGCGTACTGGCCCCTCGCCGGGCGCGATCTCGTGGCGTTGGGCCGGCTGCCGCACGGCGCCGACTTGAGCCGGCCGCTGAAGCTCGCGGATCGGGAAGCCGTGCACCGCGCCCTTGGACGGGTCGACGGTGCTGCGCTGGCAGACCGTGCCATCGACACGTTGAGCCAGGGCGAGCGCGCACGATTGATGCTGGCACGCGCCCTCGCCACGGAAGCCGCGATCCTGCTGGCCGACGAGCCGGTCGCCAGCCTCGATCCCGCCTATGCGCTGCAAGCGATGGAAGTCCTGCGTGCCGAGGCCGCGCGCGGTGCTGCGGTGATCGTGGTGCTGCACGATCTGGCGCTCGCCGCGCGCTTTGCCCATCGTGTCGTGGTGCTGGCCAATGCCGGCATCGCCGCCGACGGACCGCCGGCCGAGGCGCTGGGCGCCGGCGTGATCGATGCCGCCTACGGTGTCGGCTTCCGGCAGATCACGATCGACGGCGTGATGCAGCCGATTGCATGGCAGCGACGGTAGCGATTTCGCGAGCTGTCAGCGCGTGCGTATGCGCAGGCGGCCGGCAAGGTTGTGAAGCACGGCCCTCCAGACAGGCTCCGGATGTTCAGGGTCTAGAAGTTCCCCGCTGCCGAGTTCGCGGCCTTCGCCCGGAACCGGCCCGTCGAGTGGCACGAGCGTGCGCCCGTTCGTGCGGCGGAGCTGCTCGATTGCGCCGATCAGGGAGCCCGTCGAGGCCGCGGTACGGGTAAAGTCTTCCGGTGCGACCCCGAGATGCTCGCCCAGCAGAGCATGGCGCAGCGAGGCGATAGCTGCCTCCATGGTGTCGTCGTTCCTGTCGCCGCGGATGGCTTCCACCGCGACATCGCATTCGGCATCGAGTCCCATGGAGCGGTTGTTGAGGTTCGACGAGCCGATGCGCAGCAGACGGTCGTCGACGATCAGGACCTTGGCGTGGACGTAGATAGGCCGCCCCGCCTGCGTGACGGGCCGATAGATGCGGAAGCGCCCGTTACGGTCGGCCGCGGAGATATGAGCGAGGGCGCGCAGCCGTGCCTCGCCCATGGCAAGCTCTTCCAGCCAGCCCATGGCACGCAGGGGATTGACCACGACGATCTCGGGCCCGTCGGCCTCGGCGAGGCGCTCCGCAATGGCCAGGGCGATGCAACGCGAGGTGAAGTACTGGCTTTCGATATAGATCGTGCGTTTCGCCGCCGCGATGGCTGCGAGATAAAGCTCCTCGACCTCGCGCACGGCAGGGCGGTCGCGAAAGCCGGGATCGGTCCGGGCGATACCGACCTCGACATCGCGCAACAGAGGACGCAGGTCGTGCGGCCAGGGATCGCCGATGGGAGGTGGCGGCGGTGCGAGCCTCTCGCCGGTCGCCCTTGCCCAGCGTTCGCGCGCGACATCGCCGAGCCCAGCCGCTGCTGCGCCATCGACGGCGACCGTGACGTCGTGGAACGGCCCGTAACGCCGACCCGACGGCTCCAGGCGATGCCTGTCGTCGTCGAGATGACGATTATTGTCCCAACGCTTGTCGGTGACGTCGATCCCGCCGCAGAAAGCCAGCGCGTCGTCGATCACCACGATCTTCTGGTGCTGGCTGGCGCCGAGCGGATGGGAACTGTCGAGCCTGAAATCGAAGCGCCGAGCCGATATGAGATTGAGCAAGTAGAGCGGGGTCGTCCCATGGGCAATCGTCCCGAGGACGCCGAGGTTCCATTGCAGGACGCGTATCTTCAGTCCCGGCTTGCGCTCGATCAGCCAGGACAGGAAACGACCCAGTCTTTCCGGTACGCCGGGCAGTGGTCGTTCGGGGTCGAGCTTGAGGCGGGTGTCGAATTCCCAGCCGATGAACATGATGGAATGGTCGGCGCGCATCAGTGCGTCGCGCAGGTGAGTGAAATAGTCCGCGGCGTCCACAATCGGGGCAAAGCGCGATGCCCGCTCGATCCGCGAGCAGGTCACGTTCTGTTGCAGCAGCCGTTCGTCGGGCTGCTTCAGGCCTGTCTTGTGTGCAGGATGTGGGGATGCCGGAGGCAGGATCACGGAATGCGTCAGCTCCTTCAACGATCGTTTGGATTAAGTATAAGTTAACTGCCAGTCGATCCCAAAGGATCAAACGCCCATCAATTCGTCCCAGTCGAGTACCCGGAATATACGAAGGATACGGCGGCGATCGACCTCGAAATCCTTGGCCGGCGTATATTGGCGGAGGCGGACGCGCGTCGGCGTGACGGCCAGCAGGCGCTTTACCAAGGCAGGACGCACATCGTCGCCATTGTGCGGTTTCAGCTCGACCAGCACATAGTCCATGGCTTTCGGCGGACGAGCCCCTTCCAGGTAGATGAGCTGGCCGGGCTCGCGCCAGGGCGACACCGAGTTGCCCTGGACATAGGCGGCGAAGACATCGGAGCGTCCCATCAGGCGCGGCGGCCGGCGCACATAGTCGACGATCTGCCCGTTCAGCTCGAAATCTGCGGGATTTTCGGCGTCTCCTCCCGAAACGGTGCCCAGTACGGGCACGTCCTTGGGCATCTCCTGGCGCGTGGGCGGCCGCGGCACGCCGGGCGCTTCGCGAACATTTGCCGGCGGAAGCGGCTCCTCGGCGTGAAGGCCGATGGCCACGGCCGGATCGAGATCCAGCACGCGCGTCAGCTCGGCCATCTTGCGCTGGTCGGGGATGTTCTTGCCCGACTCCCACATCGCCACCGCCGCCTTCGAGATCCCGAAGCGCTCGCCCAGTTCCGCCTGTGTCATGCCCCTGGCCTGACGACTGGCTCTGATGGAATTGCCCAATATCGACATGTGGGCATTCTGGCTTAACCAATGGTTAATCATTAGCCTATTGTTAATTGACATATGGTAAATTGTCAATTAACTTTCGGGTATGTACTTCGCAAGACAAGACGACACCGGCCACTTCGCGTGGCTGCAGCAGCGCAAGGCGCGCATCGTGGCCGCCAACCCGCATTTTGCCTTGAAGATCCTGGGGGCGCCGCCCCCGGATCGCGATCTCGATCTGCCGCTTCCCAGGCCCGTGCTGGCGGGGGAGGGCTATATCGGCAACCGCAAGCGCAAGCGGCAGAGCCGCCGACGTCGTGGCCGGCTGCTCCCCAGCCCGACGCCGCTGCCACCCGCACTCTCCGAACTCGCGGAACGGATCGCGGCCGCCTGCGGCGTGACGGTGGCGTCTCTGCGGGGTCGCCATCGTCATGGTACGCTCACCCACGCGCGCGCCTGCGTTGCGGTCCTGGCACAGGAACTCCTGCCGGACGTCCCGGCCCGCGCGGTCGACCTGGTGCTCAACCGATCCATGCGCATGACCGAATGGTACCGTGCCGCCCACGCCCGGCGGCTGCGCGAATTCCCCGACTATGCCGACCTGTTCGGTCGCTGCCGCACACTATGCCAGCCAGCCGTGCCCGCCGGTGCCGACGGTCTCGGCGACAGTGTACGTACGCTTCTGCCGTGCGCGAAGCTGTAGCGGCTGACGCCGCGTGCGCCGTAAGCCGTTGGCGGCGTGCCGGCTGTGTTTCCGGTTCGGGATGGCGTATGCATTGCCGACCGACTTTGTACAGGCTGGTGCCGTGACGCCGATCCGGATGATTGCTGCTTTCGCTCTGCTCCTGGGCCTGACCATCGTTTCGGCCCGGGCAGCGGAGCCGACACGCGTCGAGATCGTCGAGCATGGCATCTACACGCTCGATATCGATGCGACGACGCGCGATGCCAACGGCATCGGACAGAATCAGGTGTCGAACATCTGTCACGTCTCGACCACGACGATGATTCCGATGAAGCCGACGCTGACCTTCGGCTTCCGCTATCGCGTGTGGGGGCCATCGACCGACGGTATCGAGCGTCTGACCAAGGTGGTGATCTTTCCCGCCGAGGTGACGCCGCCGGGCGCCTCCCGGCCGTTGAAATCCTACAGCGAGGTCTTCTCGGCGCAGATCGGCGTGGTCGGCTACATCGGTTACGGCTTCGACGAACCCTGGGAACTCATGCGCGGCATCTGGACGTTCCAGCTCTTCCAGCGTGGACGTCTGCTTGCCGAACAGAACTTCACGATCGTCGACGATCCGCAGGCGACGGTGCCACATCGCGACAGCAAATCGAACTGCTTCCAGATGTCGAGTCTCTAGGTCTTCCCGATGCCCGTCCAGGTTCCGCTTTTGCGCTACGAATGAAATTCGACGATCGGGCGCTGGCGGAAAGTCTGCCTGTGCCAGCATCCGGCTCGACTTCGCCGGCAAAGAGAGTCACCGTTGGTCCGTTGAAGCGTGCCGTGCCCCGGACCTCGATGTCGTGGTCCTCTCTTGAAAGGGCGGGCTGCGTATTCTCATCAATGGAACAGGCGCGCCACGGGAGATCCGCACGATCGAGTGAGGAGGGACCGATGCTTCGCACAAGTATTGAACTGGTTCTGGCCGGCAGCATGGCGCTGGGAAGCGCCGCCATCGCGCGGGCCGACTGTGCCGCCGAGTTCGGCGATGCCAACCGGATCAAGCCGGCGGCCGGGCCCTACGAGATCGCCACGACGCTGTCGATCACCTATCCGAGCGACACGCATCGGGGGAGCCAGGCGGCACAGGCGGTCCATGCGATCCAGGTCGTGCCACCTCAGTCCTTCCGCATCCGGACGCGTTCGGCCGAGGTGGTCGTGATCGGCGATGGCAAGGGCTGGGCCAATGCCGGCGGACCATGGGTCGAGGTAAGCAAGGAGAAGATGGCGGGGCTGCTGGAGGATGCGCCGCTCAGCGGCTACTTCGCCATCAAGGGCCAGAGCGATCTGCAATGCCAGGGCGTTCAGAATATCGACGGCCTGCCCTATCTGACTTTCGTCTACAGCATTGGCGCGGCCGGCAACGCGCGAGGATCGCAGACCACGCGGATCACGGCCTACTTCGATCCCGTGACCCATCTGCCCATTGGCGGGCAAAGCCTGTCTGATGTCATGGGTACGAGAGTGCACGCGGAGATGATCTACAGGTTCGATCCATCGATCAGGATCGATCAGCCAAGTCCCTGAGCGGCTCTATTGTTCGGCCATCCGGAGTGCAATTTTCCGCAGCGATCCTCCGTTCGCTGGCCAATGTCGATTGCAGACAGTATCCGCACGTTCTGCTATAGGGCCGCCCACGTCCCCGTAGCTCAGCCGGATAGAGCAGCGGTTTCCTAAACCGGAGGTCGGAGGTTCGAATCCTCTCGGGGACGCCATGTTTTGTGAGAATTTTGAGCCTAAACGGGGGATTAGGCGGGGGTCTCAATCTGGGGTTAACGATGGGGTTAACGCTCGTGTAGGCCTCCAAGCTAGATGATTACGTATCAAAAGGCTGGAGGTCCGACTCCTTTCCGGCGTGCCGGAGTGGTCTAAAAAAAGAACTGGCATCCTGCTCTCCTAAGAGAGTGCTCAAGAGTTCGAAGCACACTGGCGCCATCAATCATTTCAAGTCCTTGGCATGACTGCATAAC
>Ga0209792_1001627_pt1 | contig 10350 bp, 8 predicted proteins | sample EBPBio142005_DNA_FD_185860 | JGI IMG/M metagenome (GOLD analysis project Ga0209792, IMG submission 185860) | Wastewater treatment Type I Accumulibacter community from EBPR Bioreactor in Madison, WI, USA - Reactor 1_6/14/2005_ DNA (SPAdes)... | ecosystem: Engineered > Bioreactor > EBPR >...
GTTGGTCGCGCCCGTGCCGGCGTGGATGTTGCTCATCTGCCAGCTAGTTGGCTGGAAGAAGGCGTTGCCCCGATCCCAAACGGTGGCAGCCAGTTCGGCCAGCGCCGGCACGGCCTCGTGGATGGGGTTGCGCGCCAGCTGCGGGTAGGCGATATGGCCCTGCACACCGCGCACGGTGAGCCTGCCCGACAGCGTGCCGCGGCGGCCGTTCTTGATCATGTCGCCGGTGCTCTTGACAGCGGTGGGCTCGCCCACGATGCACCAGTCCAGGCGCTCGCCGCGCGCGCGCAGGCGCTCGACCACCACCTTCGTGCCATCGACCGAGGGGCCTTCCTCGTCGCTGGTGAGTAGGAAGGCTATGGCGATGGCCGGCGCGGGCGTCGCGGCCAGAAACTCCTCCACGGCCACGACGAAGGCAGCGATGGAGGTTTTCATGTCGCTGGCGCCGCGGCCGTACAGGCGGCCGTCACGTTGCATGGGCGTGAAGGGGGCGCTGCTCCACTGCTCCAAAGGGCCCGTAGGGACGACGTCGGTGTGGCCTGCAAAAACTATCGTTTTTGTAGCTGTTTGCGCTTGATGGGTGGGTGCTGCAGATCTTTTTGCCCATAGATTGCTGACATGGAAGGAGGGCGGCCCGCTGTCCAGCCGCTCGCAGGCAAAGCCCAGGGGCGCCAGGCGCTCGGCCAGCAGGTCTAGGCAACCTGCATCCTCTGGCGTGATAGAGGGGCGGGCGATGAGTTGTTCGGTCAGCAGCAGTGTGGGGGACATCGGAATGGGTAGAGCGTATTCAGGCAGGTTTCACGTCCAGCACGATCTCGGTGAACGACGGTTCGTCGTCTTCCGCCGGCTGGCTCGCCTCCTGCTGGGCCTGGGCCGCGCGAGCGGCAATGGCAAAGTCGTTTTGCAGGCGCCACATGAGGTTGGTGGGGGAGTCGGCGTGGGACAAGCCTTCTTTGCGGTCGATCTTGTCGCTCAGGATGAGCTGGGCCAGCGCTTCCTCAAAGGTCTGTGAGCCTTCGGCCATGGATTTCTCCATGGCTTCGCGCACGCCCGAGAAGTCACCGTGCTCCACCAGATCGGACACCAGCTTGGTGTTGAGCATGACTTCGGCGGCCGGCACACGCTGGCCCGATTTGGTACGCACCAGGCGCTGCGAGACGATGGCCTTGAGGGCAGAGGCCAGGTCGCCCAGCATGGTGGAGCGCACCTCGACGGGGTAGAAGGACAGGATGCGGTTGAGCGCGTGATAACTGTTGTTGCCGTGCAGCGTGGCCAGGCACAGGTGGCCCGACTGGGCATAGGCGATGGCGGCCGACATGGTCTCGCGGTCGCGGATTTCGCCGATCAGGATCACGTCCGGCGCCTGGCGCAGCGCATTCTTGAGGGCCGTCTGCAGCGATTGCGTGTCGCCGCCGATCTCTCGCTGGTTGACGATGGAGCGCTTGTTCTTGAACTGGTATTCAACGGGGTCTTCGACGGTGAGGATGTGGCCTGTCATGGCCTCGTTGCGCTCGTCGATCATGGCGGCCAGCGTGGTGCTCTTGCCCGAGCCCGTGGCGCCCACGACCAGGATCAGGCCGCGCTTTTCCATGATGAGCTCACTGAGCACGGGCGGCAGGTTCAGCGTGGACAGCCTGGGGATTTCCTGCGCGATGAAGCGGATCACCACCGCGTAGGTGCCGCGCTGGCGCATGGCGCTGATACGAAAGCGCCCCACGCCGGCGAGCGGCACGCCCATGTTGAGCTCGCCCGTTTCTTCCAGTTCCTCGATGCGGTCGGGCGGCACAATCTCGGCCAGCAGGTTGCGCGGCGCATCGGGTGGCAGCAGCTGGCTGTTGATGGGCACGCATTCGCCGTTGATCTTGATCAGCGCCGGTGCGTTGGCCGACAGGTACACGTCCGATGCCTTCTTCTCGCCCATGAGGCGCAGGATCCGCTCCATCGTGCTCATGCTCACTCCCTCTCTCGTGGTCGTTGGCGTGCGTGCCCGCCTGCCGGATTGGCGCGCGTGTCAGTCGCGCAGCAGGTCGTTCAGGCTGGTGGTGGAGCGCGTCTTGGCGTCCACCTTCTTGACGATGATGGCGGCGTACATGCTGTAGCGACCGCCATCCTTGGGCAGGTTGCCGCTGACCACTACCGAGCCCGCGGGCACACGGCCGTATATCGTCTCGCCCGTAGCGCGGTCGTAGATGGGGGTGCTCTGGCCGATGTACACGCCCATGGAGATGACGGAGTTCTCCTCGACGATCACGCCCTCGACGACCTCGGAGCGCGCGCCGATGAAGCAGTTGTCCTCGATGATGGTTGGGCCGGCCTGCAGCGGCTCCAGCACGCCCCCTAAGCCCACGCCGCCCGACAGGTGTACGTTCTTGCCGACCTGGGCGCAGGAGCCCACGGTGGCCCAGGTATCGACCATCGTGCCCTCGTCCACATAGGCGCCGATGTTCACGTAGCTGGGCATCAGGATGGCGCCGCGGGCGATGAAGCTGCCGCGGCGCGCCACGGCCGGCGGCACCACGCGCACGCCGGTGGCGGCCAGTTCGTCGGGCGTGAGGTTGGAGAACTTTGTCGGCACCTTGTCGTAGAAGGCCAGGTCACCGGCGCGCATGACGGCATTGTCCTTCAGGCGAAAGGACAGCAACACGGCCTTCTTGATCCACTGGTGCACGGTCCATTGGCCCACGCCCTCGCGCGTGGCCACGCGCAGGCGGCCGTGGTTGAGCTCGGCGATCACATGCTCCACGGCGTCCATCACCTCCTTGGGGGCGGAGGCGGGAGAGAGGCTGGAGCGGTTGTCCCAGGCGTTGTCGATCAGGGTCTGAAGTTGTTGACTCATGGTGAGTTCAGGAACGGGATTGGATGAATTGCACGATGCGTCGGGCTGCCTCTTCGCATTCGTCGGCTTCGGCCACCAGGGCCATGCGCACGCGTCGGGCGCCGGGGTTGGCGCCGCCCGCCTCGCGCGCCAGATAGCTGCCCGGTAGAACCGTCACATTGTATTGAGCCAGCAGCTCACGGGCGAAGTCGGCGTCGCTCATGGCAAGCTGCCCGGGCAGCCCCGCCCAGAGGTAGAAGCCGGCGTCGGGCAGGCGCACGTCCATGACCTCGGCCAGCAAGGGCGTGACCCTGGCGAACTTGGCACGGTACAGGGCGCGGTTTTCCTCCACATGGGTCTCGTCGCCCCAGGCGGCAATGCTGGCCGCTTGCACCGCCGGGCCCATGGCGCTGCCGTGGTAGGTGCGGTAGAGCAGAAAGGCCTTGATGAGCGCCGCATCGCCCGCCACAAAGCCGCTGCGCAGGCCCGGCACGTTGCTGCGCTTGGACAGGCTGGTGAAGGCGATCAGGTTGCGATAGTCGCTGCGGCCCAGGCGTGCTGCGGCCTCCAGGCCGCCGAGCGGCTGCTCGTCGCGGAAGTAGATCTCGCTGTAGCACTCGTCAGAGGCAATCACGAAGCCATGGCGGTCGCTCAGAGCAAACAGCTTTTCCCACTCCGCCAGCGGCATCACGGCGCCAGTGGGGTTGCCAGGCGAGCACACGAACAGCAGCTGCGTTCGCTGCCAGACGGCCTCGGGCACGCTGTCCCAATCCACGGCGTAGTTACGCGCCGGATCGCTGGGGGCGTAGTGCGGTGTGGCGCCCGCCAGCAGCGCCGCACCCTCATAGATTTGGTAGAAGGGATTGGGACAGACCACGGTGGCGGCGGCCTGCGTTGGGTCGACCACGGTTTGCGCGAAGGCAAACAGCGCCTCGCGCGAGCCATTGATGGGCAGCACCTGCGTCCCCGCATCGACGGCAATACGGTAGCGCCGCTGCAGCCAGGCGGCGCAGGCTTCGCGCAGCCGAGGCTCGCCGGCAGTTGACGGGTAACTTGCCAGCCCGGCCAGATTGGCCGCGAGACTGTCTTGTATGAATCGGGGCGTGGCGTGGCGCGGCTCGCCCATGCCCAGGCTGATGGCGCTGTGCTGAGGCGAGGGCGTGACCCCCGCAAAAAGCTGTCGCAGCCGCTCGAATGGGTAGGGCTGCAGTTGGGAGAGCAGGGGGTTCATGTCGCAATTATCAAGCAAGCCAATAGGGGCGCTGAGGTTGGACAGTGTTCAAAACATCACGAAAACACGTCACAACCTAAAATGTATCTATACGTTTATTTTGATTGCAAATATACTTTTCGTGCATCATGCCTGAGCAATGAGGGGAAATGGAAGATGACTGACTCGATCATTCTGCGACCTGGTGTCCAGCTCCTGCGGCGCCTGGGGTTCTCTGCCAAGCTGGCCCTGCTTGTCGGTACGGCAGTGCTGGCGCAGATGGTTGTTGCGGGTGTTCAGGCAGTGGGTGCCGAGGCTGGCTGGATGGTGTGCGGCGCAGCGGTGCTCGTTACCCTGTACATTGCACTGGCGCTGCAGGCCAGCGTATCGACAGATTTGAACCGGCTTGGCAAAGCCATGGACAGGCTGGGCCAGGGTGATCTCTGCACCCAGGTCTGCACGCAGGGCGACGATGAACTGGCGCGCATGGGTTTGCAACTCAATCGCATGGTGCTCACCCTGTCATCCATGGTCGCCGACGTCCGCAGCAATGCTGCACTGGTTGCCCATGCAGGGCAGACTCTGGCAGTTGGCAACCGCGAGCTTGCCGAGCGCACCGATCAACAGGCGGCAAACCTTGAGCAAACCGTCGCCAGCATGGCACAGCTGTCATCGGCGGTTGGCAACAACGCCCAGGCAGCGGGCGTGGCTGATGAACGAGCGCGGGAGCTGCGCTCAGCCGCGGAGGCTGGAACGCAGGCCATGGCCCGCGCCGTCGACTCTGTGCAAAGCATCGAAGGAGATGCGCGACGCATGGGCGAAATCATTCAGGTGATAGACGGTATTGCCTTCCAGACCAATATTCTTGCGCTCAATGCCGCAGTGGAGGCCGCGCGCGCCGGTGAGCAGGGCAGGGGATTTGCCGTTGTGGCGGCCGAAGTACGCACGCTCGCACAGCGCTCGGCCGATGCTGCACGTGAGATTCGTGGCCTCATAAACACCTCCATGCAGCAAGTGCATGCCAGCGCCAGCTTGATTCGCGACACGGGTGCAGGGATCACGTCCATGGCGGATGGCATCCGCGGCGTGGCAACGCATATGAGCGAGATTTCACACTCCGCCACCGAACAGGGCAACGGCCTGCAAGAGATCAATCTTGCGGTGCAGCAACTCGATCAGATCACGCGCAGCAATGCGCAGATGGTGGGTGATGCCCTGCGCCAGGCCCAGGCACTGGAGAGTCGTGCACATACGCTGTCGCAGGCCGTTTTCAACTATCGTCTGCAGCAGGGAACGGCGGAGGAAGCCGCAGCCTTGGTCGAGCGTGCGGCCGCCCTGCATCGCGCCAGTACGCACGAGGCGTTTTTACGCAAGCTGACCGATCCGGCTCAGTCCTTCCATGATCGCGACATGTATGTGTTTGCGCTCGATGTCGCGGGAACCTATCAGGCGTTTGGCGGCAACCCTGCCAAGGTGGGCACCCGAGTGCAGGACATTCCTGGTGTTGCAGGTGACGAACTGCTGCAGGCCATAGTCACACAAGCGGAGCGCGCGCCGGGGTGGGTGGAATACGACATCGTCCATCCGAGTACCGGGAAAGTACAAACCAAGATGTCGTTCGTGCAACGTGCAGGCGATCTGTATCTGGGCTGCGGTGTCTACAAGTCGCTGGTAGTCGCTTGAGGCCGCACGGGCCGCACGACAGGCGGTCAGGGTACGCGCTACATGCGCAGTGCGCGGGCACGCGCCAACGCGGCGGCCACTGCAGCCTGTTTCGCGTCTTCGGGCTGCGGTGCATTCGGAGGACCGGTGTCAGCGATCACCGGCATCGCCTGTGCCTGTTGATCCTCAAGCTCCAGCCTATCCTGTCGGGTGTGGTAGCGGATACGCGCCTGCTCGGCCTGCAATGCCGACCAGGCCGCCCAACCGGTGGCCTGGCCGGTCACGTTTTCCATGCGTATGCAATCCACAGGGCAGGCCGGTACGCAAAGCTCACAGCCGGTGCAATGGATGGCCATCACGGTATGCATGCGTTTGTTCAGGCCCAGGATGGCATCCGTCGGGCAGGCCTTGATGCACAGCGTACAGCCAATGCACCAGTTCTCGTCGATGACGGCGACGGCGCGCGGCGCTTCCTGACCATGCCGGGGATTCAGTGGCAGTTCGGGGCGACCGGTGATGGCGGCGAGCCGCGCCACGCCCAGGGCGCCACCGGGAGGGCACTGGTTGATTCCTGCCTCGCCGGTGGCCACGGCCTGTGCATAACTGGCGCAGTCAGGGTAGCCGCAGCGCGTGCACTGAGTTTGCGGCAAGGCCGCTTCGATGCGTGTCGCCAAGGCCCGTTGCTCCCTTGCCAGTGAACGTGGCAGCGAAGGAGCATCGGCGGCGGCGCTCATGGTTTTCTTGTGTCAGGCCGTGCGTGCGCGGCGCACCCGGGCCGTTGCGGCAAGTTGGTCAGGCTGGTTGGCGAGAATGAAATCCCGAACCTTCGGATAGACATGCTTGCGCCAGCGGCGACCGCTGAAGATGCCGTAGTGGCCCGCCCCCTTGACCTCATAGTGGATGCGCAGATTCTCTGGAATGCTGTTGCACAGATCCTGGGCCGCCATGGTCTGGCCGCAGCCGGAGATGTCGTCGAGCTCACCCTCGACCGTCAACAGCGCCGTGCTGGTGATGTCCTGCGGGCGCACGCGTTCGAGTTCACCCTTGACCGAGCGTACATCCCAGGTGCCGTTAACCAGCTTGAACTCCTGGAACACGGTCTTGATCGTCTCCAGGTAGTAATGGGCATCCATGTCGAGCACGGCGTTGTACTCGTCGTAGAACTTGCGATGCGCCTCGGCACTGGCGTCATCGCCACGCATGAGATTTTTGAAGTAGTCGTAATGGCTGGTCGCGTGGCGGTCAGGGTTCATGGCCACGAAGCCCATGTGCTGCATGAAGCCGGGATAGACACGACGACCTGCCCCAGGGAAGTTGCTGGGCACACGGTAAATGACGTTGTTTTCAAACCACTGGAAGCTGCGCTTGGTGGCCAGATTGTTCACTGCCGTGGGCGAACTGCGCGCGTCGATGGGGCCGCCCATCATGGTCATGGACAGCGGAGTGGCCTCACCCCGGCTGGCCATCAGGGAGACTGCTGCCAGCACCGGCACGGTGGGCTGGCACACGCTGACCACATGGCAGTTGCCATAGATGGCTTGCAGGTGACGGACGAACTCCTGGACGTAGTTCACGTAGTCATCCAGATGAAAGTCGCCATCTGACAGGGGCACCGTGCGTGCGTTCTTCCAGTCGGTGATGTAGACCTTGTGGCCCTCCAGCATGGAGTGCACCGTGTCGCGCAGCAGCGTGGCGTAGTGCCCTGACAGTGGTGCAACCACCAGTACCACCGGTTGATCCTTGAGCTTGAGCAGGGTGTCCGGATCATCTGAGAAGCGCTTGAAGCGGCGCAGTTCGCAAAATGGCTTGTCGATCTCGATGCGCTCATGGATGGCGCAGCTCACGCCGTCCACATCCACGGTGCGGATGCCGAACTCGGGCTTTTCATAGTCTTTGCCCAGGCGGAACATCAGTTCGTAGCCAGCAGACATGCGGTGCGCCAAGTCTGTCTCGCTGAAAGGCAGCAGGGGGTTGCTATAGAACTTTGCCGCCGCCTGTGCCAGATCGGCAAACGGTTCCATCAGGCTGCGCTGAGATTCGTAGAGTGTGTATAGCATAGGGTGCCTATTTTATGCTGCAGTGCACAATATTGCACGCGTCATCGATCTTGGCTGGTGGGACTAACACCGGTATTTAGTCTCACAAGCGACAATACTTCGCGTGTCATTGACTATCGTGTTAATAGCTCTCGGTGATTTGTGGTACGGCGGATCGGGCAAATTGTTGATCCAGCTTCGGCGTCAGTCAACGCCCTGCAACCATGCCTCAAAGGCCTCGCGCGCACTGTTGCGTAAAGCACGACGAAACACCTGCTTATCTCCCAAATACAGGCAATGGCGAATCACGGTGAAGGCCGTGAAGCTGCTGTCGGGGTTGTGTTCCTCGTAAAACTGCTTGTAGCGTTTGACGGTTACCAGTGTCTCGCGCATCAGCGCGTTGAAGCGCGCGCGTGTGATGTCCGGTGACCAGGCCCGGATGTCGTCCACGAACTGATCCACCTTCGGGGCGTCGAACTCGGTGTCTTTGAAGAAATGGTTAACAATTTTCAAAAAAGTGAACGCATTGAGCTCGCTGCCGGGTATCTGCGGTCGGGCGGCCGCTGCATCAGGCTCGGACAGGGTGGTTTCGTCAGGAGCATGCTGCAGTTCGGCCGCCGTGGCATCGCGGATCTGGCGAAATTCGCGGTCGGCCAGTTCAAACAGCGCTGACAACACATTGATGCGGCGCTTGAGTTGTCCGGGAATGGATCTCTTGTATTTGATTTTGTGATCCAGCACGCTCCAGGCGTCCTGGATGATGGTGCGCACCTGCAATTCAAAGGGTTGGCTGGCATGGGCCGCGTTTTCAGGCAAGACGGCCCGGGCGGCGTTGAGGCGCAGATCCAGATGCAGGCCCTTGTAGCCAAAGGATGATTCCGTACCCTCGATGGCGCTAACCTTGTCGGTCACATCGATTACGTCGAAGTGCGACTGGACGATCTGCGCCACCTTTTCCTGTTCGTCCTCATAGAGGCACACCACGCGCACGCCGATCAGGTCGGTGATGTAGTGGCGGATCTCGTAGGGCGTGCCGCTTTCTTCCAGCGCCGTGCGGTACTTGCGCGAGAACTTGCGCAGGCATTCATCCTTGTCCTTGACGCGGCCCTCGACCTTGGCGATGTCGATATGCCGCGATTGCGACAGGATGGTTTGCAGCAAATCCATGAAGAAGGTGCATGCCTGCTGCAGTGCGGGCAATTCCCTTGCATAGAAATCGTGGAAGACGGCTTCCTCACGGGCAAGAACGGGCGCGGCTGGCATGCGGGAGCACGTGTTTCAAAAAGACATCATCAATGGTACGGCGTGGTGCGAACTATGTTTGCACGGGCTTTGTGCGCGCCTGCGCCATCACCTCGCGTGCCGGCAGGGTCTTGAGGCGGTGATCGCTCCATACCTGGCGCCAGCGGCGCGCGCCGGGCAGGCCATTGCGCAGGCCCAGCATGTGGCGTGCTATGGCATACCAGTGCGTGCCGTGTAGGGCGGCCTCTTGCTCCATGTAGTCCACCATCTGCTCCTCAACCTGCTCGCGCGTGAGCGTGCCGGGCTGGGCGCCGAAGAACTGTTCATCCCAACAGGCCAGCCACCAGGGGTTGTGATAGGCCTCACGGCCCACCATCACGCCGTCCACCTGCCTCAACTGCTCTTGCACGGCTGCGTCGGTCTGAAAGCCGCCGTTGATGGCGATGGTCAGTTGCGGAAAATCACCCTTCAGTCGCGCGGCCACGTCATAGCGCAGCGGCGGGATTTCACGGTTCTCCTTCGGGCTCAGTCCCTTGAGCCAGGCGTTGCGCGCATGCACGATGAACACCTTGCAACCGGCATCGGCCACGGTGCCGACAAAGTCACGCACAAAGCCGTAGTCCTCGCTTTGGTCAATGCCGATGCGGTGTTTGACGGTGACCGGCAAGTCCACCACATCGACCATGGCCTTCACGCAGTCGGCCACCAGGCGCGGCTCGTTCATCAGGCAGGCGCCAAAGGCACCGCGCTGCACGCGTTCGCTCGGGCAGCCGCAGTTCAGGTTGATCTCGTCATAGCCCCACTGCGCGCCCAGGCGGGCGCAGTGCGCCAGGTCGGCCGGCTCGCTGCCACCCAACTGCAGCGCCACCGGGTGTTCGGTCTCGCCAAAGCGCAGGTGGCGCTGCACATCGCCATGCACCAGGGCGCCGGTGGTCACCATCTCGGTGTAGAGCAGGGCGTGGTGCGACAACAGGCGGTGCAGATGGCGGCAATGCTTGTCGGTCCAATCCATCATGGGAGCCACGGAAACCCGCCAGGGTGACATTTTTTCTTTAAGTTGTTGATTTTGTTCTGTATTCAATATTTGGCCTCTCGGCGTCGCCTGCGCTTTTCTGGGCATTTAGCGGGGTAAAAACGCCCTAGGCGCAACGGTTGAGTGCAACTTTCCGCTACAGTTGCACCACATCATAAAAGCAAGTTGCACCGGAGATCACACCATGGCGTCAGTCACACCACGCGGCGACAAATTCCTAGTGTAGCGTTTGACTCTTGCGGGAACTTATCTGAGCCCTGCCGTTCCAATGGTTTACTTGAAACGGTATTGGAGCGAGAAATTGAGAGTTGCCCCGGCGATCGTGTTGACGACAGAACAGGTTGCGCAGCTG